>Ga0074045_10002004_pt1 | contig 19219 bp, 13 predicted proteins | sample BogForMeECP23OM2_FD_94442 | JGI IMG/M metagenome (GOLD analysis project Ga0074045, IMG submission 94442) | Bog forest soil microbial communities from Calvert Island, British Columbia, Canada - Bog Forest MetaG ECP23OM2 | ecosystem: Environmental > Terrestrial > Soil > Wetlands ...
AATCCGCGCTCCTTCGTGGGGGAGCTGCTGGACTGCTGCCGGCGGATCCGGGCGGCGACCCCGGCCCGACTGATTCTGGGTGGAAGCGGCTTCTCCATCTTCCCAAGGGAGCTTTTCGAGCTGGCTGGCGCGGACTACGGCATCGTGGGACATGGCGAGGCCTCGCTTGTCAGCCTGCTCCAGGCCGTCGAGTCCGGCGGGGGCCTTGAAGGCGTTTCGGGCCTGGTGCACCGGGATGCCGCCGGGGCGACTCGAGTCAATCCGTTCGGCGCCCGGGATGCCGCCTTCGGCGCCGAGCCCGAGCACGATCCGGAACTGCTCCGGGCCTACGCTGCGCGGGGGGCCCTGCCCGGCGTGCAGACCCAGCGGGGATGCCCCTTGAAGTGCTGCTATTGCACCTATCCTCTCATCGAGGGAAGGCGGAGCCGCTACCGGACCGGCGAGGATGTGGTGCGGGAGATGAGGAGGTTGCTGTCGCTCGGGGTGAATTACACGTTCATCGTCGATTCCGTCTTCAACACGAGCGTGGACCACGTTGTCGAGGTCTGCGAGGCGCTCAGCGCCGCAAAGCTCGACATGGAATGGCAGTGCTTCCTGCGCCCCTGCAACGTCTCCCGGGAACTGCTCGGCCTGATGCGCCGGGCCGGCATGCGAAACGCAGAATTCGGATCGGACAGCTTGTCCGATCCAGTCCTGGAACGGTACGGCAAGGGCTTCACCTACGAGGATATCCGGCAGACCAGCCACTACGCGCACGAACTTGGGATAAACTACAGCCATTACCTGATCTTTGGGGGCGCCGGAGAGACGCCGGACTCGGTCGAGGAAACGCTGTCGCGGGCCCAGGCGCTGCCCGGCGCGTTTTATTTCGCGACAATCGGGATGCGGGTCTATCCGGAGACGCCGCTGTGGAGGGAGCTGGCGCCGGAGAAGGACCGAGAAACCGCCGCCGACTACCTGATCGCGCCCCGGTTCTTTCTGGAGCCGCCACTCACCGTCGGGGGGCTCCACGAGCGCCTGCGCCGGCTTCAGCGCCACTGTCACAACTGGGCCGTCGGCGATCCGCCGCCCTCATTCCTCGATACCGTGGCCAAGCTCCGGATGAGGGGCTTCCGCGGCCCCATGTGGGAGTACATCGAGACGCTGCAGCGGTTGGCCGGCACGCAGGAAGGCGGGCGCCCGGAGGATTGAGCCGTCAGCGCATGGCGCGGACCCTCCGCCGGTCGCACGCCGCGCATGAAGGCCCGCGCGGCATTCCCGGACGGGCGGGGGCCCTCCAGGCGGGCCCCGGATTGCGCCTGCCCGGCATGGGCGGGAGCGCGGGACAGTCGCTGGGGGCTCGAGAGGGCATGGGGTGATCACCTTACGCGGATGCGCGACTTTCGGAGCGAAACCGGCGAGCTTTTGCCTTAGTTGATGGTCTTGGAACAAACCCCACCATGAATGATGCAACAGCCCCTCGCCAGGAGAAGGGCATGCCAACGGGAATCCTCTTCGGAGTTCTCGCTGCCTGCCTCGTCCTCGCGATTGTTATCATCGTCCTCGGCGTCAAGGTCCGCAACCTGAACGCCCAGCTCCCCGACACCCAAGCACAGTTGACAAGCGCCAAGGCCGAAACCGCCCAGGCGCAATCCGACCTCGGCAAGGCCAAGGCCGCCTCGAGCGAGCTGCAGGCGCAGCTCGACAAGGCCAAGACCGCCTCGGGCGAGCTGCAGGCGCAGCTCGACAAGGCCAAGGGCCAGCAGGCGGATCTGCAGTCGCAGCTCGACAAGGCGAAGGCCGACAAGGCCCGGGCCGCGGACCTGCAGGTGCAGCTCGACGGTGCCAAGGCCCAGTCGGCCGACTTGCAGAACCAGCTCAACCAGGCCGCTGCCGGATCGACCCAGCTGCAGGCGCAGCTCGACCAGGCGAAGAGTCAGTCGTCGGACCTCCAGTCGCGACTGCAGAAGGCGGAGGGCGCCCTCGCCAAGCTTCAGCCCTTGGTACTGAAGGCGCGCATCATGCCGGTCACGACCTCATTCCAAAGCGGCCAATGGGGCAGCAGCTTTGGGGCCCGCAACGGCTACACGCTGCACATCAACAATCTCAGCCCCCAGCCGCTGAAGGTGGATATAGCCGTAAGCGGCCAGGGGAAGACCCGCACGCAGTCCAACACCATGGATGCCGGCGCTACGCTGGGCGTCGAGAAGCTGGCCGCCGGGGAGATCGTCGTCATTTCCAGCGAGGGCTACGACCCGGTGCGCCTGACCGCGCAGTGAGGGGCAATCCTGCCGGCGCAGGGTGGAGCCCGGGGACTTTTGGCTTCCGCCCTGCGCCCCCTCAAGGATAGTACGGGATTTCCTCAAATGAACCTCCCCTCGGCCTCGTTGCGCTCCTCCGTTCTCGTGCTCGCGGGCCTCGCGGGCGCCTCCTCCGCCTCCGCGGCGCCCTCCGACCCGTACCGCGTCGTCGCCACGTACCACATCGGCGGGGCTGGCGGCTGGGACTACATGACCTCGGACGCCGCCGACCGCCTGGTGTACGTCACGCGCTCGACGCACACGCTGGCGGTGGACGCCCCGACGGGAAGGGTCGTGGCGGACATCGCGGGCCAGCAGCGCAGCCACGGCGTCGCCCTGGTCCCCTCCTCGGGCCACGGGTTCATCTCGGACGGCAAGGACGGCTCCGTTGCGGTCTTCGACCTGAAGACGTACAGGGTGCTCGGGAAGATCAAGGCGGCCGACGACGCCGACGGGATCATCTATGACAAGGGGACCAACAAGGTCCTTGTGGCCTGCGGGGACGCGGGCGTCCTCATTGCCATCCCCGGCGACGCGGACCCGGCCTCGGGGGCGCCGGATGCCGCGATCGACCTCGGCGGGAAGCCGGAATTCCTGGCCGCCGACGGGCGCGGCATGGCCTACGTCAACCTGGAGGACAAGGGCCAGGTGGCCGCCGTCGACCTGAGGGCCTCCAAGGTGGTCGCGCGCTGGGCCGTCGCACCGGGCGGCTCGCCCGTGGGCCTTTCGATCGACCCGGAGCGCCGCCGCCTCTTTGTCGGCTGCCGCAAGCCGGACATGATGGTGGTCATGAACTGCGACGACGGGACCGTGCTGGCGAGCCTCCCCATCGGCGCCGGCGTGGACGCCACGGCCTTCGACGGCAGCGCCTTCGCGAGCACCGGCGACGGCGGCGTCACGGTGGTCGGCGAGACTTCGCCCGGGAAGTTCGAGGTCGTGCAGACCGTGCCGACGGCAAGGGGCGCGCGCACGATGTGCGTCGACGCGGCCACCCACACCCTTTACCTCCCGACCGCGGAGTTTGAGCCGTCCACCGGGGGCGGACGCCCCGCGGCGAAGCCGGACTCCTTCAAGATACTCGTGGTCTCACGCTAGGATTCCGGACGGGAGGCCGGGTCGCCCCCCCGGGGTCACGTTCCCGGGTGCGCGGGAAGGAGCGCGACGGAGCGCTTCTCGTCGATGAGCCGGCGCCTGCCGTCCTCGGTGGCGGTCGCGCCCCGCTTGATGAGGTCGATGACCTGCTCGGGCGTGAGCGACGGGTCGAGCGCGAAGAGCTTCGCGGCCAGGTTGACCACGTTCGGCGATGCCATGGACGTGCCCGACAGCTTGAGCCTCGCGCCGCCGGGCACCTGGCTGTCGACGTCGTACCCGTCCGCGTGGACGGCCACGGAGTCGCCGTAGCTCGTGAAGGAGGTCTCGTCGCCGGCCTGGTTGACCGCGCCGACCGCGATCAGGTTGGGAAGGCGCAGCGAGGACGGCACGTCCTCCGTGAAGCCGGTGTTGCTGTCGCTGTTGCCGGCCGCGGTCACGAACAGGGTGCCGGGCGCGCCCCTTATGGCAGCCTCCACGGCCTCGCGCCAGATGCTGTAGAGCTCGTCGGCGCGCCTCTTGCGCTCGGCGGGGTCGGCGCCGCCCCCGGTCTTGGACAGCCACATCTCAAACTCCTGGCGGTCGTCCCCCCAGCTCATGTTGACGACGCGGACGTTGCGGGTCCTGAAGTAGTCCGACATCTGCCGGAAATCCGCGGCCATGCGCCGGGCCCATTCCGGGGTGGGCGGGAAGGGAAGGTCGGGAAGCTGGTCGTCGAAGCGGGCGACGACAAGGCGCGCGGCCGGGTTTCCGCGAACCGCGATCCCCGCGCAGTGGGTCCCGTGCATGTAGAACCCTATGACCTTGCGGACCTCGGAGAGCTGGTGCAGCTGCTCCGGCGAGCTCGTCTTCATCTTCTTCTCCAGCGCGACGGCCTCGGGCGAATCGTAGCCCTCCTCGATGTCGAGCCTCCCCTTGACGTCGTCGCGGATCTCCGGGTACCTCGCCTGCTGCTCGGGTGTCAGCGGGTAGACCCAGAGGGTCGACGGCGCCCCGGAGTCGTCGAACGCGAGGCCGTGGACGCCGCTTACCGTGGGGTTCGGGTCGTCGAAGAACTGGCCGGGGAAGAGGGTCGAATCGACGCCGGAGTCCCAGATCGCGACCAGGACGGGGGTCAGCGGCCGGTCATCCGCGAGCGTGACCTCGCGGGCCGCCCAGATGTCGGGCTTCACGGTGTTGTGCGCCGCGATGTAAAGCCTGAGGACCCCGGCCTGGGCCGTCGAGACGGGTACGAAGACCTGCGCGTAGGCGCGCATCCGGATCAGCGCCTCCGCCTCGGACTCGTCCAGGGAGCGGGACTTGCGGACGGCGGGATCGAGCTCCGTCATCACGAAGGCGAGGGACACGGCCCGCGCGGCGAGCCGCGCGCTCGCATAGGACTGCTTGGCCCAGTCGTGCACGACTCCCCAGGGAAGCGGGTTCACGTCCCCGCCGTACCGCCGCGCGAACGCCTCCTCGAACTCCGGGCCGGCGGTCTGTTTCGTGTCGATCGCGGCCCGCAGGTACGCGCGCGCCAGGAGCCCGGTCGTCAGCTTTGCCGAGGGCTTGTCCTCGAGGGCCCGGAGGGCCTCGACGGTCGCCAGCGCGGCCTCGTGCTCGCCGGCGAGCTCCTGCAGGTTGAGCTTGGCCGAGAGCAGGTCGCGCAGGGTCGACCTGTCCTCGATGTCGTAGTCGCGCAGGTCGGACTCGATGTCGGCCCGCACCCTCGACGCGAACGCGCCGAACGTGGCGCCGTCCGCCTGCGCCAGCGCGGAGGCAAGGCCCTCCACGGGATAGCTGTGGCGGGGCATGTCCGCCTGGCTCACGACCTTCTTCTTGGCGAGGGCCTGCGAGTAGGAGGAGGGCGCGGCGAGGATGAGGAGCAGGGGCGTCAGGCGGGCGAGCGGGAGGAGGGGTTTAGTCATGCGGGTCGGGGAAGCTAGGTGTCGGGGAATTCGCTGTCAAATTCGCGCGACGCGGAGAGCAGCGCCGGCGCCGGCCCCGGATTGGGCCAGGGGATCTAAGCCGAGAGCCCGCCCCGACGAGGTCGTCGGGGCGGGCCCGAAGTCAGCGGCTGTCCGCGGACCGGGGCATCTGGCCGCCGCGGGCCGTCACGGGGCGGGCGTGACGACGAACATCTCGATCAGCGCGGTGCCGGTGGCCCCGTTCGCACCCTCGACAACGGCCGTGTACGCCCCCGGGGCCGCGGTCATCAGGACCGCGGACTCATTTGGGCTGGCCGGGGCAAGGCCCGAGGCCTTGACGGCCGCCTGGTTGCTGGCCGTCTGCCAGCCGTTGTTCGAGGCGACCTGGGTCATGCCGGAATAGATGGTCAGGGTTGTTCCCGAGATCGGGTTGGGCACGCCGAAGCTCGCGAGCGAAGGCCCGGTCGCGCGGACCAGCACCTGCACGGGCTTGTTGCCCTGGACGATGAATCCGCCGATAAGCGGGGAGGAGCTGTCGCCGGCGGGGCCGCGCGTCGAGAAGTTGACGAGCGGGACCGGCCCGAGGCCCGGGTTGTGCAGGTAGTTGCGGCCGTTGAACGGCGTCCCCGCGAACGGGAACACCTTGCTGTACACGGCGTCGTTCCCGGCCACGTTGTCGATGTTGGCGGCCGACCGGATCGTCAGCGGATTCGTGCGAAGGTCGCTGATGACCGCCGTGACCGCGATCGATATGACGTCGTCGCCGTAGCGCCGCCCGTTCGGCCAGCCCCCGGCGACCGCGCCGCCCCCGAAGCCCGCCTGGATGCTGCTGTGCAGGGTGTCGCCGCCGAACACGCTCTGGTTCGAGAACCCGGCGTCGTCAGGGTAGGCCGGGAAGTTGGCGCCGCCCGCGGCCAGCAGGGCCGGGCCGGTCGATAGGTCCACGCGGAGCATGTCGGGTATGAAGATCCCCACGAGGTCGGTGCGGCCGGTCGTGGGCGCCACGCTCATTCCGCTGAACGTGATCGCGTTGACCAGGGCCGCGAGCTCTGGCGTGCTGGCATACTGCTGGAAGAGAGCCGCGTCGGTCGACGGCTTCGTGCGGCTGTAGAGGTCCTTGTCCTTGAGGGCCACCAGCACCTCGTTGAAGAGCGGGTTGCCCTGGCGGGCGACCTGGACCCACCCGCCGCTGAGCGCGGGGCCGGCCGAGCCCGCGCCGCTCGAGAGGACGGACATCTGCTGGCGGCTGGTCGTCGCGTACACGCCGACGACCTGCTGGTCGCCGCCCAGCTCGGACACGGGGATCTCGAGCGCGATCGTGTGGATGTTGTAGCCGCTCTGGCTGTCAAACGAGTTGGTCGAGCCCGTCCGCAGGTTCAGCAGGTCGAATATCGCGTTGACGTCGCCGTAGAACCCGTCCTCTCGCTGGCCGGCCCACGACCGGTAGCCGTTGCTCAGCTGCGCGATGGCGCCGCTCGTGTAGACGTCGAGCTGCGCCGCGCTCGTCGCGCCGGGCTTGGCGGGATAGTTCCCGTTCTCGGCCAGGTTGTAGTGCGGCGTCGCGAGGCCCTGGTTGTTCGGGGGCACGATTCCCGAGCCGAGAACCGTGCTGGTCCCGCCCACCACCTTGGTCACCGTGTACCTCTGAACCAGGTTCTGGCCGGCGTCGCCGTCCGCGTTCACGACTCCGACGTAGGACTGGAGGATCGTCCCCTGGGTCTGGTAGGTCGTCGTGAACTTGAACTGGTAGGCGATCGTGTCGTTGCCCGCCGCCACGTCGGCGCCCGTTGACACGATGATCTGGTAGAGGACGTTGTCGTCGAAGTTGTACTTGTTGGGCCCAATCCCCGGCTCCTCGAACGGGTAGACGCCCAGGGCGACCTCAAGGTACTTCGTGCCGCCCGGCTGCTGGGCGACGAACGCGTAGACGTCGGTTGTGTTCGCCGCCGGATCGAGGGTGATCAGCGGGGCGTCCATGTGGCTGGAGGCAGTCGCCGTGCGGGGAGCAAGCAGGACCGGGATGGCGAGCAGGCCGAGCAGGCCCGCGATGTTCTGTATGGGGTGTGTTCTCATGGTTGAATCTCCTGGTTGTTGACGGGCCTCGGTGCGTGGCTCGGGCCTCAGATCGCATCCGCCGCCGCGCGGTCGCCCTTGAGGCGGCGCGCGAGGAGCGTCCGTTCGCTCGGCGTAAGGGTCCCGGAATACCTGGCGGCCTCGCCGAAGTAGGACTTCGCCGAGTCTGGCTCGCCGCGGTTCATGGCGATCTCGCCGGCGTGAAGGAAGAGCCGGGCGTCCTTGGTCTTTGCCGACAGGGCCCCGCGCATGGCGGCATCCGCTCGAACGTAGTCGCCGGCGGATGCCAGCGCCCAGGCCAGCGCGTCCTGCGTAAAGACATCCGCGCGGCTGGCGAGCTCCGCCCTGGCCAGGCGGACCGCCTCCGCGGAGTCGCCGCCGCGCGTCGAGAGGAACAGCGAGTAGGTGCGCGGGTCCGACGCCTCGCCGCGGAGCCTCAGTTCTTCCTCAACCCTGGCGGCGCCATCCCGCCGCCCGGCGGCGCGCAGGGCGTCGGCCAGCCACCACTGGTATTCCGGGAGGGGATTGAGGCGCTCGGCGCGCTCGATCGGATCCACGGCCTGGTCGGGATGGCCGAGGGACACCAGGGCCCTTCCCTTCGCCAGGAGGGCCGGGGGATAGTCGGGGACCGCCCGGGCCGCCGACTCGGCGACGCGGAGCGCATCCTGGGCCCGGCCCGCCTGCAGGTAGTAGAGGGACAGGCGCGACAGGGTCCACGCGGTGTTGGTCGGCTCAAGGGGGCTGCCGGCGCGGACCGCGGCCTCCATCGCCTCGATGGCCCCGGGCAGGTCGCCCGTCAGCCAGCGCAGGTTGGCCGCGCGGCTGTAGGCCTCCAGCCCCGGCCTCAGCGCCATCATGCGCCCGCAGGCGGCGACGGACTCCGAGAGCTTTCCCTGCTCCATCAGGGCGTCGCTCAGCAATGCGAAGTCAAACGCGAGGCCGCGCCTGGCGACCAGCGTCCGCGCGACGGCCTCGGCCTCCTGGAAGCGGTGCAGGTTGTGGTAGACGTGGCCGCGGAGCAGAAGAGCCTCGTCGGTGGAACCGAAGCGCGCGTCCATCACGCCGGCGGTCTTCTCTGCGAGCTTGTAATACCCTGCGTCGAGGGTGCGCCTCGCCTTGGCGACAAATGACCAGCCCAGGCGCTCGTAGGTCCCGAGACCGTTGGGGCCCGTCTCCCGTCCCGCCGTCACCCGTTTCTGCCAGAGCAGGATCTCCCTGTCCTCGCGCTCGCTCCCGGCGGGCGGGACGAGGATGATCCTCTCATCGAGGCTGGCGCTCGTTCCCGGCGAACCGGCAGGGGTCGCCCGTGATTCGCAGAGGGCGACCGCGCATCCTCCAGCAAGGAGTATCCGGCGATAGAATGGGGACAGCATCGGTCACCATTCGATCAACGGCGCGCTCGGGATGCATGGTCCGGGAAAAAAGTTCCGGCGCCTCGATTCGCCGGGCCAAGACGCAATTCAATCGCGACAGAATTGCGCCCAGGAGATCAAAACCTCCTCAGGACACTTAAGCGCAGCTGCCTTGGCTCGGCCGGGTGGAGATGCGTGTCGGCGACGCCGGCAGCGGTTTCCCCCGGCAGCCGCGACGTGTAATAGTACGCGATGTCGTCATTGGCCCGGTTCAGGATGTTGAGCAGGTCGAGCGCGAACTCCCAGCGCCGGCTGCGCCAGCCGATGCGCCCGTTGAACGTCAGGGACGACGGCTCGTGGACCTGACCGGTCTCCACGATCGGCTGCGGGCCGAAATAGCGGGCGCGCAGGCTGCCAAACCACCCCTGGCCCGCGTTCACCGTTGCGCCTCCCGAGAGGACAGTCCCGATGGAGTTTGCGATGCGGAAGCCGCCGTTTGTCTCTTGGAGGTACCGCGCGTGGGTGAACGACAGGTCGCCGTCAAACGCCAGCCACGGGGTCGCGCGGTAGAAATTCGCGCACTCGACGCCGTAGCGTCGGGTCGGGCCGCTGGGGTCGGTTTCGCCGGTGTCGCCGTCAAAGGTGAGCTCGGAGGCCAGGTCCAGGCCCCAGAAGGAGACGGTGCTCACGAGCCCGGGGACAAACGACGTCCGGATGCCGAACTCGGCCCCCTCGGCCCGGACGAGCGGCGTCACCGGCTGGGCCGGCGAGCCATCCTGGGGGTCGACGTGCTCGACCGTGCCCCGGGCGTCGTTGCTGTGAAACCCGTCGCCCGCGTCCAGGTAGATCTCGGTCATGTCCCACGGCCCGAAAACGATGTTCAGCTTGGGGCTAAGGATCCCCGAGGCCCTTTTCCCCGAGTTCAGGGGGTTGTTGTCGTCCACGTCGAATTGCGCCCCGTCGGCCCGCAGGCCCGCCTGGACCCGGAGCCAGTCCGCGAGCTGCGCCTTGCCCTGCGCGTAGAGGCCGGCGGAGTACTCGTGGACGCAGGAGAGGTCGACCGGACTGATCACACCCCGGTCCTCGGTGTGAAGGAGCCCCAGGTTGACGATGTCGGACCTTTCCTGGAAGCCGACTGTCGTTGTCACCCTCTTGCCCGCGATCTGCGAGGCCCAATCCCTGGAGCCGGATCCGCCGAGGATTCCCCTGCGGTCCCTTTGGCTGAATTGGTCCCCGTGGACGGGATCCGAGAGGAAATACGTGAAGTCGGAGTAGAGGCCCAGGCGGTAGTACATCGCGAAGAGGTTGAGCTGGGTCTGCCCGCACGGCCCCGTGCGGACCCAGCTGAAGTCGAGATTGGCCCGGGTGGACGCGCCCCCGTCGCTGGGGTCGAGCGCGCCGAAGCGGGAGACGATCCCCTCATCTATTGCGCGCTGCGCGATCTGGTCGGTCGAGTTCCAGGCGGCGTGGTACCCGATGAAGGTGAGTGCGAATGCGTTGTCGCCGCCCGTCCACCCATGGCGAACGTACGCGGTCAGATGGTCCGCATCCTCGGGGTTCACCCACGGGCCGTTGTAGTAGCCGTACTCGAATCCGGCGGTCGTGGCGGCGCCGGCCGACTTGAAGGAGTCTGCCGCGACGAGCCGGAAGTAGTCGTCCTGCCCCGCCTCCATCTTGACGAATCCCTGGCTGAGCGCGTCCACGAGGTGGAACTGCGCCGCCCCGGCCGCCGAGAAATCCCCGTTCGGCGCGCAATAGGTGCCCTTCTGGTAGGCGATCGCCTGGACGAGCTCGGGGATTATGAAGTTGAGGTCCGAATAGCCCTGCCCGTGGGCGTTGGACGGAAGGTTGACCGGCATCCCGTCGACGGTGGTCGAGAAGTCGGTGCCGTGGTCGAGGTCGAAACCGCGCAGAAAATACTGGTTGGCCTTCCCGTCGCCGGAATGCTGGGTGATGATGAGGCCCGGCACGACCTCCAGGAGCTCGCCGCGCCTGAGCAACGGGCGCGCATCGAGCTCGGCCGCCCCGACCTGCCCCTCGGCGGGGGAATCGGCCGCCTCTATGAGGCTGTCCTCGCGGCCGTAGACGACGACCTCGCCAAGGAGCGTGGGGGTGTCGGCCCCGGGTATGTCCTGCGCCGAGGAGATGGAGATGGAGGAGGCGAGCGAGAGGGCGAACAGAAGCGGGGCCGAGGGGCCGCCGCCTGATGGACGATGCATGGCTAATGCTCGGGGCGGGGAAGGGAGGTTGACTTGAAAAGCGGGCGTATCTCGAGCATGGCGTCGGCCGCCATTCGAGTGCAATGGGCTCAATGCCTAAGCGATCGTTCGCTCCAGGAACCAGAAGAGGCCCGCCGCCGCGACGAGCCCGGAGAAGGCGGGAACCCCGCGACGGATGAACGCCGGGTTCCTTCGAAGCTGCCAGACTACGGGGAGGACGATGGCGGCGATCGAGATCTGGCCGATCTCGACGCCGAGATTGAAGGCGAGGAGCGGCGCCGCAAGGCCGTGCCCGCTCGAACCGACGCCCAGCTCCTTGAGCACGCTCGCGAACCCGAATCCGTGGATGAGCCCGAAGGCGAACGTGAGCGCCCAGCGCCCGGCGGGCTCCGCGCCCCGGCGGACCAGGTTCTCGATGCCGACGTATGAGATCGATGCCGCGATCATGGGCTCGACGAAGCGGCTCGGCAGGCTGACGACGTCGAGAGTCGCGAGCGCGAGCGTGATGGAGTGGGCCGCCGTGAAGCAGGAGATGATCGCCACGATGGACCGGAAGCTTCGGCAGACCGCCAGCAGGCCGAAGAGGAACAGCAGGTGGTCGTACCCGGTCCAGATGTGCGCGATGCCCAGCCTCAGGAATCCCGCAAGGCCCGGCGCCTGGCTCACGGCCGGATCGTCCGGGGGTGCGGCGGAGGCCGCGTGCGCCGGCAGATCGAGTGCGGCATCGGCGTCATTCGCGCCGACCAGCTGCTCAAGGAGTGTGTTTCCCCGCTCGTCCGTGACCGAGACGTAGTCGCGGTGCCCTGGAGGCAGGCGCCCTATGACCATTGAATGCAGCGCCAGCCGGGTGGCGGGCGGCCGGGCGCACTTGAGGCGGAAGAGCACGCTGTTCCCGGAGGCAAGCGAGACGGAGACGTCCGTCCACGCGAGGACGCCCGGCCCCGAGCGGATCTCGAGAAGGCCCGGCGCCAGTTTCCTGAGATACGGAGCCGCCGCGTCAAGATCCGCGGACGTCCACGCCGAAGAAGGCGGCCGGGCCGCCCGCGGCAGGAGCAACCGCACGTCGGTCGGCGCAAATCCCAGCGTCGCCACGAGGGCGTCCGGCCGGATTTCCACTTGGGTCGTGCTGAGTCCCGGGTCGTGCGCCCCGAGAGGCGCGGCGAGAAGCAGCAGGAGGGCGATCGTACAGACCGGGGAGCGCACGTCCGTAATACGGGCTGGCTCCATGTGCGGATGCCCTGCATTGGCCCGGCGGCCTCGTCGATTGGCCTCGAATGGGCGCACGCTGCCCCTGAGGGGCGTCAATCCGGGAACTGAGGGTCCCGGTGGGCTCGCAGATTTAACTCGCAAAGGCCATTTGGCCTGCATCCCATTTGCATTGTCACTCGTATGGTTAGAAGACGTTTATGCCCATCACCTTGGCCATCTTACCTGGTTCATTCGACTGGATAGATCCGGATGTGCCGTCGTGCGGGGCGGTGGGACTTATCCTGATGATGGCCGCCGGTCTCGATTCCGGCGATTCGCGGGCCCGCGAAAACGCCGAGCTGCTTCGCCGGATGGCGGGGGGGGACCGCGACGCGCTTGCCGAGCTTTACGATCGCCTTTCGCGGCCCCTCTACTCGACGGCCCGCCACATACTCAATGACGCGAGCGAGGCGCAGGATGTGGTCCACGACGTGTTTATCGCGCTCTGGCAGAGCGCCGCCTCGTTCGACGCCGGCCGCGGCGCGGTGTTCTCGTGGGCCGTCGCGCTGACGCGCAACCGCTCCATCGACCGCCTGCGCACGCGGACAAACCGCGCCCGGCTGCTGGGGGGCGCCATCCCGGACGACCTGGGGTACGACTCCGACGCCGGGGCCCTTGGGATTCACGACTGGGCCGAGCTCGGCGAGCGCGCGGACGCCGTGCGGTCCGCGGTGGGGGCGCTGCCCCCCGAGCAAAGGCGCGCCCTCGAGCTGGCATTCTTCTCCGGGCTGACCCAGAAGGAGGTCGCCGAGAGGCTCAACGAGCCGATCGGCACCATCAAGGCGAGGATCCGCCGAGGCCTGCTGAAACTTCGCGACATGCTCGCGCACCGCCTATGATCGACGACCGACTAGAGGAGCTCGCGGCCCTCCACGCCCTCGACCTGCTCGAGGGAGCGGAGCTGGACCGGTTCACGGAGGAGCTCCAACGCAACCCCGAGCTGCGCAGGCGGGTCGGGGACCTGCGGCGGGCCGCCGCCGGCATGGCCCACGTCGCGCCCGATGCTGAGCCGCCGGCCGCGCTCAGGGCCCGGATACTCGCGTCGGCGTCCGCCGGCCGGGGCCAGGTCCCGGAGATGGCGCCGGCCGCGCCTTCGAGGGCGGGGCGGGTGGTCCCGTTTGCCCCATGGGTCCCGTGGCTCGCCGCCGCCTGCTTCGGCGTGGCCGCCGTCTGGTCCGGGGGGCTTTTCCTTTCGGCCCGCTCGGAGAACGCATCGCTGCGCGAGCGGCAGCGCCTCGCGCAGCTAGCCCTCGAGCAGACCCGGGGGCAGCTTGCGGACGCGACGCGGCTCCTGGCCGAGTCCGGCCGCGAAATCGCGGAACTGGGGGCCAGTCTGAAGGCGGAGGGCGATCTGGCCCATTTCAAGATCTCCATGCTCGCATCCATGCTCGGCAATTCGCCGGCGGCCCTCGCCGTGGCCGTCTGGGACCCGACCCGGGAGGAGGGTGTCCTCGCGGTCTCGAGGCTTCCCGCACTCGCGGCGGCTAAGGACTACCAGCTGTGGGTGATCGATCCGCAGTATCCCTCGCCCGTCAGCGGCGGCGTCTTCGCGGTCGACCCGGTCAGCGGCGAGGCCCACGTGGTCTTCAGGGCGGACAGGCCGGTCAAGACGATCGCGAAGTTTGCGGTCAGCCTTGAGCGCAAGGGCGGCGTCCCGAAGCCGGAGGGGCCGATCGTGCTGCTGAGCCAGTAGCGGTTTCTTGAACAGTCCCGGGCCCGCTCCCCGGACGCCGCGCGGCCGCTGGTCCCCTACGGAACGATTGCGAGCTCCCGGACGCTGCGGACCGGCTCGCCGTCGGCGCCGCTCAGTTCCGCCTCAAGCGTGTAGGATCCGGCCTCGTGGGGCCACGAGAGGCCGAATTCGCTCGTGGCCGAGCCGAACGGGCCGAGCCGCACGTCGCGCCGCTCCCCGAACGCCAGCGAGCTCCTCCCCGCCCGGCGCAGGCGCAGCGTCACGGGACCCGTCCAGGGCCTGTCGAGGTCGTTGATCGACACGACGCGGACGAGCGCGGGGGTCCCGGCCCGCGCGGAGTCCCTCCAGAAGTCCACCATGAGCCCCACCGGGGCGAAGGCGTCCCGGACGTACCGGTAGAACTCGGGTTCCCAGGCGAGCTTCCCGACGTCGCCCCAGTGGTCGCTTGTCTGTCCGCCGGGGCGCGAGTAGCCGAGTGCCGTGAAGTGCATGACGGCGGCCGCGTTCCGGTGCGCGCGCCAGAACTCCGTCTCCGCGGCGAGGTAGGTGGCGTAGAGGTGCCGGCGCTGCGCGGTCGTCGAGTTCTCCCCGAGGAGGTTCCCGTAGAGCTTCTGGGTGAGGGTCGTCGGCGTGCCGTCGCGGTTCAGCCACAGCCAGCCGTACTCGTTTATGATGACAGGGTGGCTGCCGTCGTTCCTGATCGCGCTTCCCTGCGGGACGGGATCGGCGGTCTCGATGTCGGCCAGCCTGAACTTCGCGTCCTGGAAGTGGTACGGGTGCGACTCGAACGTGTCGCCCGGCCGGGAGGGGGCGCTGTAGCTGTTGTCCCAGGGACGCTCCGACAGGTCGAGGCCCCGCACGCTCTCGACCGCGGGCGCAGTCTGGTCCGTGGCCGTCTCGTTGCTCGCGTCCCAGACGACGACGCTCGGATGGTTCCAGCGCTCGCGCATCCACTCGGCGTATTCCGCGGCCAGCTCGGCGGCCTTGAGCTCCTTCGGGTACTTGCTCCAGCCCGGGCCGCCGAACCAGACCGGGAACTCGTCCTGGATGAGGATTCCCAGCTCGTCGGCAGCGTCGTACCACGCCTCCGGGGGGAAGCCGATGCAGTATCGCAGGCAGTTCCAGTGCATGTCCTTCACCCGGCGGTGCAGGAGGAGGACCCAGTCCCGGTTCCACGGGCGGTCCCGGCACTCTTCGTCCTCCATGAACCGGTAGACCGTGAAGTTGCTGCCCCGCATGAAGTACGGCCGGCCGTTGAGGAGAGCCCGCCTGGTCACGGGATCGAACCTGAACTCCCTCATCCCGAAACGGGTCCGGAGCGAGTCCGACCCGCAGTCGACCTCGAGCTCGTAGAGGAACGGGTCCTCCGGGGACCAGGGCCTGCAGCCGGCGACCGGGACCCGCACGTCGACGGTCGTCTCCGCGCCGGTGGGGAAAGCGGTCTCCGGGCTCCTTGTCCTGCCCGCCGTCCGGCCGGACTTTGCCTCGCGCACCACGAAGTCCACCGAGCGCCGGGCCGGCGCCCCGTCGTTTCGGAGCACGGCCTGCACGCGCACCGACCTGCCTGCGACATCCGGCGCCGCCTGCGCCTGCAGGATGTGCGGGGTGCCCGACAGGATCAGCTCCACGGAGTCGAAGATGCCCGGGATGTAGCGCTCCTTCTCGAAGTCAAACCCGGACGCCACGGCCGCCGTCACGGCGTCGCGGTCCGCCCCGACGCGTATCAGCAGGACGTTCTCGGCCGGCCTGAGCGCGGCCCCGGCGTCAAAGTAGCCCGGCGTGAAGCTGGGCGCGTGGTAGCCCAGGACGACGCCGTTCAGGATGACCTGCGCCCCGTACATCGCCTTGCGGACCTTGAGCCGGGCCGCCTCGGGCACGGGCTGGCCGAGCGCGAAGGTGCGCCGGTACCAGAATGCGTCGCGCGCGGGATCCTTCTGCGCGACCTGCCCCCTGTCCTTCACTGGCGGGCCGGGGGGCGGGACGAACGCGGGGGAGGCGAGCGAGACGAGGCCCGGCACCGGCACGGTGCGGTCGAAGGCCGCCGGGGGCCGGTCCATCGTCCCCTCGGCGATCTGCCAGACGCCGTCGAGGGACAGCACCCTCCTGGGGGATTCGCCGGGGCCGGCGCCTGCAGCGGACGCCGCGAGCACGGCCAGCGGGATTCCAAGACGCGGGAGCAGCTGGGTCAGGGTCCTCATTTTCAGGCCTTCGCGCGATGATGGCCCGCTGGGCGCCCGTTGAGAAGCAGCAACCGCGGGCCGGGCTTGCCGGGCGGGCGGGAAACGGGCAATTGGATCCGAGGATCGCGGGCCGGCTGAGGATCCCGGCCCGTGCCGCCCAAACACCCGATACCCATGGCCAATCATCACATCCGGCGAGCGTCCCCTGAATCACAGTCGCGTCGCCCGGCGAGGGCCGCGGCCTGCGCCGCGCTGGCGGCGTTCGCGATCCTCGCCGGAGCGGCGTGGGCCGGGCCCGCGGCCGCCCCGGTGAACGTCCGCAACCCGCCCTACCTGGCGGCCGGCGACGGGAGGACGGACGACACGCGCGCGATTCAGGCGGCGCTCGACGCCGTGGGAGCGGGCGGCGGCGGGACGGTCCTCGTGCCGGCGGGCACCTACCTCGTCGGGACCCACCTCGTCGTTCCCGCGGGCACGTCGCTCACGGGGGTGGGGCGCGCGCCCGAGCTCTACACCGACAAGGCGCCGGGGTCCACGCTCCTCGCCGTGGAGGGGGCCGGCCACTCGGACGGCCCCGCGTTCATCACGCTTGCGGGCCCCAATTCCGTGCTCCAGGGCCTGAAGGTCCTCTATCCCGGCCAGGTTGTCGCGGAGCGTCCCGCAGCCTATCCCTGGACCGTGCGCGGCGGGGCGGGCGACGGCGCGGCGCTCATCGACGTCCTTCTCGTGAATCCATACCAGGCCGTCGACCTGGCGACCCAGGGGGGCAGCCGGCACTACATCCGGGGCCTCTACGGGCAGCCCCTCTTGAAGGGTATCTGGGTGGACCGGTGCACGGACATCGGGCGGATCCACGACGTCCACTTCTGGCCCTTCTGGTCGCAGGACAAGAGGATCCTCGACTTCACGGAGGCCAACGCCACGTCGTTCATCTTCCAGCGCGCCGACTGGGAGGTTGTCGAGAACATCTTCAGCTGGGGCTACCACGTGGGGATCGAGCTGTCGGCGTCGAAGGAAGGCTCGATGAACGGGCAGATGAGCGACGTCGACCTGGACGGGGTGGACATAGGCATCGACGCCCGGTCCACGCAGCAGCCGGGCGTGTCCATCTCGAACCTCGCGATCGCCAACGACGCCCGCGGCGCGAGCCGCATCGCGATCTGGGGCCGGGCGGGCGCGGTCGCGGGGTTCCAGGAGCGCGATCTCAACGGGCGCCACGTACGGGAACCCAACACGGTGGTGCTCTTCGTGCGGGGGGGCAGCTTCTGGGGCCAGCTCGACCGCGTTGTCAGGTGGGAGAACCCCGGGCTCGTCTCGCTGTCCGACTCGCGGCTCGTCCCGTGGGTGCTGAACGGCCCGATGATCGAGCTCCTCGCCGGGCAGGCGATGATCCACGACAATTCGATGACGATCTATCCCGGCGTGGTGAAGGACGCGGGGCCCGGCACGGCGGTCGCCATCGGCCCCGGCGTCAGGGGCGCGATCGTCCACGGCAACCAGCTGAACGGGAACCGCGTCGAGAACGGCGCGGGCCCGCTGGCCGACGTCTCGGGCAACATGCCGTGACGGGGCCGCTTGCCGCGGCCCCGCGCCCGCCCGGGATCACAGCGGCGTGGACAGCGCCGCCCGCCGCCGGAGGCGGAAATACGCCTTCGTGTTCGCGTGGACCGATCCCATCCGGAGCAGGTCCCGTTTGCTGAACCAGGCCAGCCTCCGGTGCTGGCTGTCGGCGCGGAGCCCCGCGCCGCTGCCGGCCCTGACCACGAACGCGAGGACGACGTAGTGGGTGGGCAGGCTCCGCGAGCCGCCGAAGATGCTGTTCCTGTAGAAGTGCTCGAAGGCGCCCGCGAAGGCGGCCGCCGCCGGCCTGACCTCCAGCCCCGTCTCAAGGCGCGCGATGCGCGCCAGCGCAGCCGCGATCCGCTCCCCCTTGAACACGCGGCCCCCGGGGACAAACCACGTGTTCCGGGCGGGCCTGTTCGCGCGGAAGCCGAGAAGCACCTCGTCCGCGCCGTTGAGGATTATCAGGTCGATGGAGACGATCGGCGCCCACCGGACGAGCGTCCTGAAGGAGGCCCTGGGGACCCGTCTTGGCAGTGGATGTTTCATTGGAGAATGGCTTCCGCGGGGCCGCCGGTCCTCACGGCCGGCCCGCCCGGACCCGGGCGAGCAACCGCCGGGCCGCCTGGTCGTCCGGCCTTTCGCGCAGGAACGCCTCGAGCTGGGCCGCAGCCTCGCCCTCGCGGCCGGGGGCGTGCAGCAGGGCGAGGGCGATGTTGACGCGTATCTCGGGATAACCCGGCATGAGCCGGAGCGCCTCCTCGAGCTGGGCCACGGACTCGGAGGTCCGGCCCAGCGAGCCGAGGGCCAGCCCCAGTCCGTAGTGCGCCTCGCCGTCGCCCGGCCTCAGGCGCAGCGCCTCCCCGAACTGGGCGACGGCGTCGTCCTGGCGTCCGGGCATCCTCATCAGGGCGCTCCCGAGGCTCCGGTGCGCCTCCTCGAAGTCCGGCTTGGCGCGCAGGGCCTCCTGGAACTGCGCGGCCGCCTCGCCCGCGCGTCCCGGCGCGCCGAGCAGCGCGGTGCCGAGGTTGTAGCGGGCCTCGGCAAAATCGGGCTGCAGGCGCACGGCCTCCTGGAAGTGGGCGACCGCGTCGCCCATGCGGCCGGGAACCGGCGCAAGGACGCTTCCGAGGTTGTTGTGCGCCGGCGCGTAGTCCGGCTTCAGGCGCAGCGCCTCCTCGTACTCGGCGGCGGCCTTCCCTGGCTCCCCGCGGTCGCCGAACCACACGCCGAGGTTGTTGTGCGCCTCGGCGAAGTCCGGCTGCAGGCGCAGGGCCTCCTCGATGTGGACGTAGGCCTCGTCCGCGCGCCCGGGCATCGTCCGCAGGAGGCCCCCCAGGTTGTTGTGCACCGAGGCGAAGTCCGCCTTCAGGCGGATGGCCTCCTGGTACTCCGCGATCGCCTTCCCGGGCTCCCGGCGGCCCTCGTACCACAGCCCCAGGTTATTGTGGGCCATCCAGCACTGGGGGTTCCTCTCGATGGTGGCGGTGTAGAGCGCGAACTGGTCCGCGTAGGTCCGGCTCTGCGCGTCGCAGAGGATGACGAAGAAGGCGACCAGCAGCGCGGCGAGCCCCAGGCCGGCGCCCCGAATGTTGGGGGACGCCCGGGCGAACAGTTGGGCG
>Ga0074045_10002006_pt1 | contig 19209 bp, 25 predicted proteins | sample BogForMeECP23OM2_FD_94442 | JGI IMG/M metagenome (GOLD analysis project Ga0074045, IMG submission 94442) | Bog forest soil microbial communities from Calvert Island, British Columbia, Canada - Bog Forest MetaG ECP23OM2 | ecosystem: Environmental > Terrestrial > Soil > Wetlands ...
GTCCAGTCACGCTTGAAACAGCTCTACGGGGACGAGTCGTCGCTGGAACTTACCGGGGGCAACGGTCGAGGCTGTGAGGTCATCATCACCATTCCATTGCGGAGTTCGCATGAAGACGCGAGTCCTTATCGTCGATGACGAACCGATCGCCCGGCGCGGTATCCGTCGCTATCTGGCCGAACACAACGGCATTGAAGTTGTAGGCGAGGCGGCGAACGGAATAAGCGCGGTGGAGCAGATCAATGAACTTCATCCCGACATCGTTTTTCTCGATGTGCAGATGCCTGATCTGGATGGTTTTGGAGTCATCGAGAATGTGGAGCCAGCGACCGGCCCCGCTCCCGTATATATCTTCGTCACGGCTCACGATGCACACGCCATTCGTGCATTCGAAGTGCACGCTGTTGACTATCTCTTGAAACCGTATGATAAGGAGCGATTTGCCAAGGCCCTGGTTCACGCACGCCAGGTCCTCGAACAAGGCAGGAAAGCAAATCGAGGTCTCGAACCACTGCTCCAATCCCTCCGTAGTCTCCGCCCGTTGGAACGCTTTGTGGTGAAGGACAAGAAGCGGATTTTCTTTGTTCCCGTTTCCAACGTTTTGTGGATCGAAGCCACGGGAAACTATGCCTGCATACACACCACCAGCGACAGTCACCTGTTGCGGGAAACCATGGCACACCTGGAAGAGAAGCTGGCGCCACACCACTTCATCCGCGTGCGGAAATCCACCATCGTGAACGGTGCCCGGATTAGCGAGATTCGTCCGATGTTCGATGGGGTATACGACATCGAACTGGCAGAAGGAACAGTGGTTACGTCGAGCCGCAGATACGCTCATAAGTTACGGGCGCTGCTGGAATCCTAGTCTTGGCGACTGGGATGTAAATTGGCGCGCCGGCGTGGAATGCCAGCGGCGAAAATGAGTTCAGGACCGCGCAGCAACTAAACACCCAACATCAGTGGTTGTTAGAAGGCTGGCCGCCCACATGCCATGTTGAGATTCCTGGCCGCGGCGACGTGCTTTTCTGCCACGCCACACCGCGCAACGACACCGAAACCTTTACCCGCCTCACGCCCGATGACCGCCTCTTGCCCATCTTTCGAAGGACTCGGCGTCTCCGTGGTCGTCTGCGGCCATACCCACATGCAGTTTGACCGGATGGTCGGCACGACTCGAGTCGTGAACGCAGGCAGCGTCGGCATGCCATTCGGAGAACCCGGCGCCGATTGGCTGCTGCTCAACCCCGATGTTCAACTACCGCAGTCGAACGGACGCCAGGGCTCGCGCCCCTGGTCCGGCATCTGCCTCTTCACCAAACTATGAACCCTAGCAGGCTGCGAAAAGCCCTTTTTACTATTGACAACAGCATACCTTGTAATGCATTATATAAGACATGAAGCATTCCAGCGCTAGCGACCCAGCGCGCGGAGACAAGTGGGAAGTTCAGCTCCGCAAAGGATGCCTTGAACTTGCGATTCTGGCTGCGTTGTGGGACGGCGAACTTTACGGGTTGGCGATTCTGCGGCGGCTGGAGGGCGATTCCGACTTGATCGTATCGGAGGGAACAGTGTATCCGCTGCTCAGCCGTTTGAAGGCGCTGGGGTTAGTGCAGAGTGAGTGGGTGGAGTCCGACGCCGGGCATCCGCGGAAATACTATACGCTCACCCCGGCCGGAAGACATCGGGTCTGCGAGATGGCTGGGATGTGGACACGGTTCTCATCGAGCATGAGTCGGTTGCTGGCTTCGGTGGCGAAGGGGGATAGATGACCATGTCAAGCGACGCACAGCAGAAGATGGAAGTCTATCTAGGTAAGTTGCGGCGGCGGTTGCGCGACATGAACGACGAAGACGCGCGCGAGATCATCGAAGAACTGCGCAGTCACATCACGGACAAGGCGACTTCGGACGGAGAAATAACGGCAGCTGGACTTGATGCGGCCCTGGCTGCGCTGGGCGGTCCGGAGGAACTGGCGAGTCAGTACATGACCGATGATCTGCTGGCGCGAGCCGAGGTTAGCCGGTCGCCGGTGCGGGTACTGGAGAGTCTGTTCCGCTGGGCTAGCCTGAGCGTTGCCGGTTTTTTCATACTGATTGGCGCCGTTATCGGATACTTCTTCGGAGCTGTTCTCATTCTGGTAGCAGCGTTGAAACCATTTCATCCGCACACTGGGGGATTGTGGATTTTTCCCAACGCCAGTGGCGACTTTGAGATGTCTTTTCGAATTGGGTTCGGAAGTGTGCCGGCGGGCGGCAGGGATGTACTGGGGTGGTGGATTGTACCGATCGGTTGGATGGCAGGTTGGGGGCTGGTGATGTTGACTACCTACATCGCGGTCTGGTTTGTGCGGCAATACCGAAGATCGCGCGTATTGCCTCGACGCTGATCGAGCCGAGGCGACGAGGACGAAGAGGAGGCGCTCATGAAGGAATTCACGAACAGCGAGGAATCTTGGGTGGCTGCGCAGGAAGGTGGTCACTTAGAAACGGGAAACGGCGCCGCGAATTGGCGGCAGAGCAAATGGCTAGCGGTGGGCGAGTTAGTTGTGGTTGCCCTGATTTTTGTGGCGGATTTCAAGCACCTCATCTTCTTCAGCAAGACTCCATACCTGCTGCTGTTTGGATGGCTCTCGCTGCGGGTACGGAAATTGCGCTGGCGCGACGTCGGGCTGAGTCGGTTTCGCAACTGGAAGACGATGCTTGGGTTGGGCATTGTGGCCGGGCTGCTGCTAGAAGGATTTGAATTGTTCGTCAGCCAACCCATATTGGTGAGATTGCTGGGGAAGCAGCCGGACTTCGAGGATTTTCACCCGTTGATCGGGAACCTGAAGCTAACCCTGATCTCCGTTGCCTTTGCCTGGACTTTTGCGGCCTTCGGCGAAGAAATGGTCTACCGCGGTTACTTGATGAACCGAGTTGCCGACCTCCTCAATCACACCCGTCGCGCATGGATCATCAGCCTGATCGTTGTTCACGTCGCATTTGGGCTGGCCCACGCGTATCAAGGCTGGATCGGCATAATCGACGAAGGTCTGATGGGACTTTTGCTGGGAGTGATCTATCTGCGCACAGGGCGCAACTTGGCCGTTCCGATCATTGCCCACGGAGTTTGCGACTCGATTGACTTTGTGCTGATGTTCTTGGGAAAGTATCCCGGTATGTAGCGTTTGTCGACCGTCCGATCCAGACTAGTTGTAGCCACGTAGGCGTTCCGCTTCAAGATCAGTCAAAACGACCATGCGGTTTTCAGGTGTTACTCAACAACGCCCCATAGCGCACCTTCGAGCCTTAAACGCTGTCATCACTGACGCACTTGCTCGCCACGAGTACACCGAAAGTGAACTGATGGCGTACATGTTCAGTGTCATGGGGGTGATGGATTAAGGGCGTCTAACAAAACCCGACTACACCTTTGGAACGCAGGAAATTCACGAAGTACAACATTCGGCATGACAGATTTCGTGCTCCAGTTCGATGCATCGGAAATAGCTACTCTTGCGGCCCGATATGGTTATGAACAGGATGACGAAGCGTTCAAGGCGGGGGGCAACATCGTAGGTGGGAATTTCACCCGCGAGAATCTGAAGATTATTGTTCACTGGAAATCGCCGCGCAAGATTGCCTGCATAGATGACAACACGGACATCGAGATAGCACGCGCTCTTCGATTGGCTAGTGACCCGCGCACGAGCGAGAGGTCCGCTGTTGCTGTTCTTGACAAGCTGCACGGCGTGGGAGTGCCTATCGCGTCTGCGATTCTGACCACAATGTTTCCCGAAAAGTACACGATCATCGATTTCCGCGCTTTGGAATCGCTTGGTGTCGTCAACGCCCCGACTGATTCCATTCACTACTACCTGATCTGATTCGCGAAATAGATCAGTACCGCAGTATGGCCCGGGCGTGATTGCGCCCAGCACGCAGGTGCTATTTACCGCGACCTCGCACTACGTCTAGGCTGTCTTTGAACAGCATTTTAGCAGCGCTTGGGGAAGTGTTTGCTGAGGGCTGCTGTTCAAGACTAAGTGCTTCAACCTTGCGCCCCACGACTGAAATTGAGTCTGGGGCGCTTTCTTCTTGAAGCGCAACCCTGCCTTGTTGGCCTCGGCCTGTCAATGAGTTCTATAAAAAGGGATGTCAAGAAAAAAGTTCCGCCTCCGACCGGAGGGCGAGATTGTATCTCGAGATCCAGCCCACTTCTCTGTAAGCGTGTCCCCTCGATGCGCTCGAGAGGTTTTGTTCTGGCTTGTTTGCCATTCCTGTGAGGTTCATCGTCCGGTGGTGACTACGCCAATCGAGTCGTGAGACAGGGCAAGCGAAACTGGTATTTGAGTAGCAACCATGGTTCTATCCGAGGCTCGTGGCCTATCGCTATTTCTGGTTATGAGGGGGCATAGCGTGAAATTAGTGACTCGGTGCCGAAGCACACAGGGCCGATCTCATTGACTGATACTTCCCTCGAACCGAGCGTCTCAAGAACCGACCGACCACCACCAGAGAATCGCCGGAGATGGAATGGCCTTTTACCAGAGGCGCTCAAGCGGCTTGCCGATGCAATTGTTTGGCGTCGAAATCGACTCCTTTCTTCCAAATCGTCAAAGTGATTGCCGCCATCTTTCGTGCCAAGGTGAGACGCGCCACGGTCGGCCGCATCCCCTTCTCCAGAAGGGCACCATAGAAATCGCGCAGGGGACCAGGGCGAGTGCTGGCCGAGATGGCAGCACCCTTGAAGAGATTTTTCAGATCATGATTATGGTTGTGATTCAAACCGCGCACCGTGATGCGCTCCCGGTTGCGTTGCGTTTTCCCCGCACATAGCGGTACTCGCCGCTGTCGTGAGTCTGGATGGCGAAACCGCTGTAGGCCCATAGCTGTCGCTTGCTGCGGAAACGGTGTGGGGTCTGCAGAAGCGCCACCAGCAAAGCGGCGCGAATCGGACCGATGGGAGGGATCTGGCGCAGTAACTCCACGGCAGGATGCTGGCGGCTCTCCCGCAGCAGGTCGCGTCGCGCTTCCCGGCACCGGCTGCAGCAGATCCAGTTGCTGATAGAACCGTTCGGCCCGCAGACGAACTCCAGTTTCTGCAATCTTGGCCAGCCACTCGGCGCGATGCCGCGGTGCGTAGACGGTCGCACCGCTGCACGGAATGGCCCAGTTGCGATAGAGGGCTTTGATCCGAGTCATGACTCGGCTGACATCTTTCGTGAGAGTCAGATAGCTGCGGCCCAATTCTTTCAAGGTGCGCAGTCCGTGCTCTCCGTGATACACCGGCTTGAGTTGCCCGCCACGCAACAGCTCCGCCAGCTTTCGGGCATCGATCCGGTCACTCTTGCTGCCGTCCTTCAACAGGGTTCTTTCGCGGATCGCAGACTACCAGATGGGTGACATGAGGCTTCAGCAGGTCATCCAACCAGGCGGCAGAGGTTCCTTCTTCGAAGGTCACAGATAAACTTCCGCGCAGCCCTTGCACGAACTCCAGAATCGTCGCTGCCTTCGTCTCCAGGATGCATTCCATTACCAGCTTGCCCGGGCTGTCCATGATGGCAACCGAGATCGTTGCCTGGTGAACGTCCATGCCAATATACTTTTCCTGGTTCATAACGACGCTCCTTTCGGTAAGTAGTGGTCCGAACAATCACAACTTACCGCAAAGTGGGCGCCTTTTATATTGCGTGAAATGATTCCATAACAATGTCGGCTCCCAGGCCCGAGTAAACTTTGGAGGCGCAAACCAACCAAAGGGCTCGGAGGAAACCCGTGCCAGCGACAATGGCGGAAATTTGTCCTCCCGAAAGAACTCCACTCCGCTCGTTTCAAAGCTGTTTTCGGCCTTCCCACCGCAAAGCTCACACACGAAGAAAAATTTGTAAACATGGTATGCCATTGGGGGATGTTCATGTTTATCCCTGTCGTAGACCGCCGCCAGCTTTCTAACAACGACCTCGTATCCAGACTCCTCCTTCACCTCACGAATGGCCGCGAAGCTGGGGGCATCCCCGACGTCCGCCCAAACACCCGGTAGCGTCCAGCAGCCGTCCTGGCGCTCTCTTACGAGCAATATCCGCTCCCGATCAAACACAGCTGCGCGTATATCAATCTTCGGTGTTGCATAGCCCACGTCATTCTTGAAGAGGTCGACAAGCGGGGCAGAGTCGGGTAGGCCCGCTCCCTCTGCCGTCATTTCGGCGGCGAGGCGCTGTATCTCCTCATATCGTTGGCGGTCATACTCGTCCTTGCAGTAGGCAAGTCCATTTTGCGCAAGGGCTTGAAAGCGCCGAGACCATTCGAGCCATTGAGGATTCCGCATGACACTATTCTGACAGCTTTCTGGCAACGAGGAGCTTGTTTTCGACCGCCTTTCGGTCAGTTGCTTGTCGGAGGGGATTCCATAATTGGGCGATGCCAATGCTTGTTCAAGTCCGAAGCTTCTGCCGTTGGGCAACAAATGCCGTTAACAGATACTTGTTGAAAACAGGCGTGGGTGTTGAAAAAGTCACGTCGATTAGCAGGATGAGATTCAGCAGAAGCATGCTAGAAGAAAACATCTGCCCATGGTCTGTTTGATTCTGATCGTCGGAGGTCTGCTGATCATGATGGGACAACACGACCGCTCGGAAGCCTTGTTCTACTACTTCCGTCTGGAAGATCAGGTTCCGGAAGCCCACCTGCTGCGACTCATCGAAAGGCACATCAGCTTTGCCTTCGTGCGCGAGAGTTTGAAACAGAGTTACAGCGAGACGGGCCGACCTTCGATTGATCCCGAGCTGCTTGGTTTGCCTTGTTTGGCTTCTTAAGTCGGAACTCACATTCCTGAATAGCGGCCGGCAAGATCACAGTCTCCCCGATTGCTTATTGGCTCGCTTGCAGGATTAGTTCCATCAGCGACGGGTCCGGAGCCAACTGCCCGCGCGTGATCGCATGGACCGTCTCCACGATCGCGGCGTTTACGGGAGTGTGAACGCTGAATTGCGGAGCGATGCTTACGACGTATCCGTTGATGAAGTCGATCTCGGTAATGCGCCCGCGCTCGATATCCTGCAACATTGAGGGTCTGACATCACCGTAGCCTTTGAGTATCTGATCAATCCAGGCATCGTACTGTTCGCTCGGGACGCTGCGCCCAGACCCGGCTGGCGGAATCGGCTCTACGATCATCCGTTCCGGTCGTGCGCCGCTTGCCAGGGCCACCGACAGGGCCTCGTCATAGGCTTGCTCGAAGACCTCGCGACCCTCTGACGAGGTGATGTACTCGCGCATCGTCCCTCCCGCGACTGCCCCGAGGGTGGTAACCGAGCAGTTCAGCAGGAGCTTCGACCAGACAGCCCCGCGAAGATTTGGCGTGACCCTTAGCTCCACCGCGCGGCCAAGCCATTGACGAACTCGCTCCGCCCGCTCGCTTTCGCCACCAGCAAGTTCACCGATCAGTAGATGACCCGCGTTGCGCTGCTCGTAAATACCCGGTTCAGTCATGGTCGCGCCAAGATTGGACAGACCTCCCAGCACGCATTCCCCGAGCCGGTCCCCGAGCATCTGGGGCACACCGCCGTTCTGGATCGGCAGCAGGGTGCCACCTGGTTCGAGCAGCCCAGACAACTTTGACGCCACCTCGATGGCGTCGTGAGCCTTGGTAGCCAGAACGATCAGATCAAACCTACTGCCGGTAAGATACTCGTCTAAGGGGGCGACCTCCACGGTCTCGACCGACACTGCGCCTCCCACACCAGTCACCCGTAGCCCGGATGCCTTCAGCCTCGCTGCCGATTCGGCGTTCCGGGTCGCCAGCCAAACGGGCGATCCGGCCGCCCGCAGTCGGGCAGCAATCAGTCCGCCCAGTGCTCCAATACCCACGATTAGGGTTCTCATCCGCCCTCCTGCAACCTTGCTCTCATTCGCGAGGTACGATCCCGGACTACACCTCCACGACTTCACACTCTGTCGTGCTTGATTACGTTCCTCTTCCCAGCTTTTAGAAAAGCCGTGACAATAGGATGAGGCCTTTCGGGCAGCGATCTGGATTGTGGCACAAACAGTGTTGCCGGGAAGAATGGATGCGCCGGTAGTTCATGGCCGATTGTTGCGCTCATGACCTTTGCCCTCCACTCTTAGGACAAGGTGTGAATGGCGCGCGGTGCAGACGATGACAAATAATTTTCTGACCTTTTTCGTCAAATACTTCGGCGAGGAGTTCGGAAGCACCATTGGCTACCAAGTGCTGCTCCGTGAATGTGGGAGCGCTGTTCACCAAGGCCATCAGCTTCACAATGCGCTTGATCTGGTTAAGATCGCCGACAGCCGCATCCAGTGTGCCTAACAAATCGATGGCTAAGGCGCGAGCAGCCTTTTTACTCTGGGCAGTCGTTACATCTACCCCGAGCTGGCCGACCCATGGGTTTCCGTCAATCTTGGCAATATGTCCAGACAGGAAAATGAGATTGCCGGTCCGCAGGTAGGGCACAAACGCAGCCACCGGTGGCGTCAACTCTGGAAGCGTAATGTTGAGATCACTGAGTTTTTTATAGATTGACATTGCCTTCTCCTTAGAGTCGGCTCAGGAGCCATTACCATCGTCTTTTTGGTTGCGAAGCAGCTACTCGATCGTGATGTTGTGCCCTTCAATATCCTCGTTCACGTCACTAACATCTGGCCCTCGTCGTATTGCTTGGTGCGCGTCTTCGCCACAACCTCGTCGCCGGACGCCAACGTGAAGTCAGTGCTCTTACCGGGTTCGAGTATCAGCGTGTTCTTGCCGGCCTTCACGGTCAGTTGTGCACCGGTGCCATTGGTGATCTTGAAGTTCACCACCTTGCTTTTGAACATCGTCCGCGCTCCCGTCGGCGAAATCGCCAGTGGCCTCGCGTACGCCGCCTGTCCCGCAAACATCGCGGCGACCACAACCACGGCTCCCACACCAGAATTGCGCTTCATATACTCTTCCTCCACATTGTTCTTATTCCATACAGCGCTGAACCATGGTGGCTGGCGTATATTCAACGCACTATCATTTGACGCTACGGGCATAAAGCAAGCAGCCGGCTATGCGCGGATCGTTCCATCGCCGACGACCACCGCCTCGCCACCGACCCGAACCTCTTCGAGAATTCCTGCACGGCTCGAGAGCGCAATGTAAATACGGCTCGGGCGGCCCATCCGGACGCCCTGGAGGCTCACGAGCCGCGAGGCAGTGTCTGCTGATACAGCGCTATGCTGGAGCAGATATGCGCCCAGCGGTCCACTTGCGGCGCCAGTGGCCGGATCCTCCGGAATGCCGAAGCCGGGCGCGAACATTCGACTGTACACCGTGGCATCATCATTGGCCGGCTGGGGCGAGAATACGAAAACAGGGTGCTCTTCGAGGTTCACCGCGCGGAGTAATGCGCACAGCTTCGCACGATCAAGGGATGCCGCATCGACCGCCGCGCGCGACTTTAGCGGAACGTACACAAACGGGACGCCAGAAGAAGCGATCTCTACCGGCAAATCCCCCCCGGCAAGGTCGCTTGGCCGAACGCCAATTGCGGCGGCAACCGCGACGGTGTCAGCGATGACAGGCCCCAAGGTGGGAAGCGGTTGCGTCATCCAGGCAAAGCGCAGCGCGCCCGGACCCCACTCGAGCCCCACAGTCGTTGGTCCGATACCCAGGCCAAGCACTGTCTTATCGGCGCCTGCACGCAGCCGTCCCGCTCCGGCGAGCCCAAAGGTCGTTCCGACTGTCGGAGACCCAGCCATGGGCAGCTCCAGGGACGGCGTGAAAATGCGGACGCGCACGTCGGTCCCGGCAGCCTCGGGAGGCAATACGAACGTGGTCTCGGGCAAAGCCAATTCTTTCGCGATCCGCAGCATCCGCTGTTCGTCAATTCCTGCGGCATCGAGGAACACGGCCAACTGGGTGCCCGTGAATAGCTGGTTCGTAAAAACATCGAGATGGACGTACTGAAGAACAGGCATTGGCTCCCCACTCCTTAAATATGTAAACGAATCTAACCGCGCAGGCGCACAAATCACCATCAGCTTTTCCTTCTTCAGCGGTCCGGCGCAATCATCAGGCATAAGCTCGCCTTGTTCTCTAGAGCGCTGTTGGCTGTCAGCTGTGGACATAGATCGTCCAGGTAACGGACAAGATCTTCCACTGCCCATCAATTTTGCACAACTGCCAGACTTCGAGGCCTGAATGGTGAACTTTGTCGCTGATGACAAAATCGTAATTAAATGTCAGCAGCCCTAGATCACCGTCCTGGCGAATCTCGATATTGTGAAATTTCTCTTCGAGTTTGTCCTTCGACGTAGCGAGTAATTTCGCAAATCCATCTAGCTGGCTCGGGCCAATCCCATCGAACTGAGCGTTATATTTGCGGGCGCTATCAACTTCTTCCTGGTTGTTGATGTGATGAAAGAGCACATCGGGGTTCAGCACGAGCTTCGTTAGGGCGTACCCGTCCTTGTGGATAATATCCTGACGGAACTCCTCCAACACGCTGCGAATTTTCGTGAGGTCATCGGCATTCGATTTGAATTCGATCTCCTGGCCCTGCGCCAATGCTTGACCAGCCAAGGCACACGTAAGGAGCACAATGAATGCTACGCACGCTTTCTTTCTGTCCATCTGACATTTTCCTTTCACATCTTGATTTTGGTTTGGATCACGAAACGCTCGTGTCGCTCCGGCTCCTGTTCTAGACATCTTTTATTCAACCGCCTTTCGTTGAGTTGACACTATAGTGTCATAATTCTATTATAGAACACAACGATAAAAGTGGAGACGACGCAGTCAAGTGTCGCAAAAGGCTTGTGCCCGCGGAGGCCCTGAGGCTGAGCGAGTTAGGACGTCGTGTGCTTGAAGAGGAAATGCGGATTATTGCTGGAACTATTGAGTCACGATCATGATAAACAGACCCATTCCGTGTTCCACACGGCGAAGTATCCGTCCGCCATCGATGTCGATGTGGCCGCTGATATGCAGAGCGCAGGGAAGGATGGGGTGCTCTGAGAGGGCGTCAAACCCATCATCGTTGCATTGGATACCAAATTCTGAATAGTCACGAGGGAAGACACATGATTGACTTCGGTTTGGGAAAGTTGCGGCTCTGGAGCGCGGCAGCAGCCTGCGCAGGCCTATTCATGACGCAGGCTGCGAGAACCCATCCAGTGGCTTTTACACTCAACGATGTGATGCAGGCGCCGTTTGCGTCGGACATGCTGGCCGCGCCCACGGGCGCAGCCGTGGCGTGGGTATTCAACGCGAAGGGCTGCAGTAATATCTGGGTAGCAGACCCCTCCCATGGCGCGAAAGCGCGCCAGATCACACCGTACACAGAGGACGACGGTTTCGATATCGGCGAACTCGCCTGGTCGCCGGATGCGAAGTCGATCGCCTTCACACGGGGCCAGAGTCTTGAGGACGACACTCCGGCCAACGTTAATAACTCCCCGGAAGGCCCAATGCCCAAGGAAGTATGGGTCGTTGCCACGGCCGGCGGCGTGCCGAATAAGGTCGGCGCGGGAGACTCCCCTAGCTTCTCGCCCGATGGCAGCCGGTTGCTGTTTGTCGACAAGAAAAGAATTCTGACCGTGGCCGCGAGCGGCGATGGCGACGCGCAGCCATTGCTCATCGATCAGGGAACAGTGGACTCGCTGACCTGGGCGCCGGACGGCAAGCGCCTGGCGTTCGTGAGCCATCGAGGCAGCCACTCGCTGATCGGTGTCTACGATTTCGTTGACCAAACCATCGTCTGGTTGAGTCCGAGTCTCGACTACGACAGCTCGCCCGCGTTCTCACCGGACGGCGCGCGGATCGCCTTCGTTCATGTGCCGGCCCAGAAAACTCCCCCTGCATTCTTCTCCCAACGCACCGGACGGCCGTGGTCGATCTGGACGGCGGACGTGAAAACCGGCCAGGGGCGACGTGTCTGGATTGCCGACGCGGGACCCGGAAGTGTATTCCATCCGACGCGCTCGGCGACGAACGACGTTCCCGACGTTCCCTCGGCGACGAACCTGTTCTGGACCAACCATGATGATCTCGTGTTCCCCTGGGAGAAAAGCGGCTGGCTGCATCTATATGCCGTCCCCGTGCGGGGCGGCGGGGCGGCCCGCGCACTCACGGTGGGAAAGTTCGAGGTCACACACGTCGTCTTCAGCCAGGACCGCAAGCGCCTGGTCTATTCGTCCACTCAGGATGACACCGACAGGTTGCATATCTGGACGGTCGACGCCGAGCACGGTTCGGCGGTGCGCACCGCCCAGAGCCACGCCATCGAAGACTATCCGCAGATCGGCGCCGACGGCGCTCTTTTCGCATTGCAGAGCGACGGCAACCAACCACTGCATCCGGTCGCGTTGAGTGCGGGGGGGCAATGGCGGCGGCTCGCTCCGGAAGCCATCCCGTCCTCCTTCCCGAGTTCCAAGCTCGTCATGCCCCAGGCCGTGACCTTTACGGCGAAGGATGGCCAGGAAACGCACGCGCAACTGTTCCTACCACGCGAAACCACCTCCAAGCCGCACCCGGCGATTCTGTTCTTCCACGGCGGCCCTCAAAGACAGATGCTGCTGGGGTTCAATACCAACCGTGCGTATAGCTGGATATACGCATTTAATCAGTACCTCGTCGCCGAGGGCTATATCGTGCTGTCAGTCAACTATCGCGGCGGTACCGGCTATGGCCTTGACTACAGAGAGGCCGACAACTTCGGCCCCGGCGGCGGCAGCGAGCTCAATGACCTGGTCGGCGCCATCACCTATCTGCGAGGCCGACAGGACGTCGACTCCCACAGATTAGGCATCTGGGGGCCAAGCTATGGGGGACTCATGACGGCCCTCGGTCTCGCGCGCGCCTCAGATGCACTCGCGGCCGGTGTCGATTATGCGGGCATACATAACTGGTCGACGTACCTGTCCTCGGTGGGCGATCTAATCGACGGAGGCGATGCGAACCGCCGGGCGGTGGAATCCTCCCCCATCGCGACCATCGACCATTGGCACTCACCCGTGCTGCTTGTGCAGGCGGACGACGACCGCGTTGTACCCTCCCAGCAGGCCGCTGAACTCATCGAAGGCTTGCGGTCGCACAACATCGACCATGACGCAATCATGATTCCGAACGAAATTCATGACCTCGCACGCTACTCATCGTGGATGATGTTGTTCAATGCGGCGGATGTGTACTTCGATCGGCATCTAGACAAGCGGAGCGCGCCCGCTCCGTAAGCAGGTCCATTACTACGGTTTTGATCGACGGTGTGTTGGCCCTTCGCTTAGGCTTTGAAAAACCGGGTATGGCGCGTTTGGAAGGGCATGGGCAGAATTGCCCGCAATTTACGAGGGAGAGAAAATGCTGCGGACACTATTTTCAGCGACGATTCTGGTCGGCGCGCTCACCGGAAGTGCGCTGGCGCAGGCGCCGGATGCCGGCTGTGCGTTGCCCTTCAGAGCCCGAGGGCATTCCCGCCGCGCTTGATGCGGCAATCACCGGGCCCGCGGACAAGGATCGAGACTGCATGAAAGCCCTGTTAATACCCGAAGCGCGCATGATCTTCGTTTCACTCGGGACGGACGGAGCGCCAACCTATAGGATCGAGACCTTGGACGCGGGCCCGGCGATCGTCACGGGCCTTGATTATTCCAACCTGCGCTTACGTACCTGGGTCAATGGCGATCTGCGACAAGATTCATCGACGAGGGAGCTGGTCTATTCTCCCAATAAGCTCTTGAGCTATGTATCGCAATATATAACGCTTCTGCCCGGCGACGTGATCTTTACCGGCACACCCGGGAAAACGCAGGCGGTGACCCACGGCGACACGATCGAGATCGAGATCGAAGGTGTTGGCCGACTGCGCAATTCCGTGGCCGTTCGATAGCACCGCGATGTCAGGAGAATTTCCATGACGCCGGAAATCATGCGCCAATATCTGGCCGCGCACGCGCCGGAGCTCGAGGTCGTCGAGCTGCCTGAGGCGCATACGACCGATTACATTTCGCGCGAGTGGAAAGTCCTACCCGCTCAGGTCGCCAAGACGCTGACATTGCGCGTCGGTGAGGACGCGATCATCGTCGTGACCTGCGGTGACTCGCGGCTCGACAACCGCAAAGTCAAGGAGGAGTTAGGCGGCAAAGGCCATATGATGCCGGGATCCGAGGCCTCTGAGATTACAGGTCATCCAGTGGGCGCAATCACGCCGCTCTGCCTCGCTTCCGTACTGCCCGTATTCTTCGACATTCGACTAAAGCGTTTCGAGGAGCTCGTGACCGCTGGGGGCTCGACCCACGCAGCTATCCGAATCCGGCTCACTCGATTTGCCCAGCTCACCGGCGCCACGTGGGTCGATGTCTGCAAAGAGATGTAAGCCATTGGTGAACGGGCTCCAACAACAGTTCAATTGCACATGTAGTTTGCCAACTATGAAATTCTTGTCAACGTCTAACACATGAGACCAATCGGCAAAGCGAGGCAGTGTAGGCAGCATGAACAGATCAGTGCGTAGAGTGATGGTGGGCGTTGCCGGCTTGGCGGTGCTCGGGATGACCGCAACGCTGGCCGGCACACAAACCGACGCCGTGAAGGAAAAGCCGCGGCTGTACAGGTACGACTCGTACTGGGTGTTTCCGCGAGCCCACTGGGGTGATGTAGACGATGACAACGCCGCGGGTAGCCAGAAGATCCTCGCCCCTGCGCTCGCCGACGGCACCCTCGTCGGCTACGGCGACGTTGAGAATCTGATGCACTCCCCGGAAGGCTTCACCCACGCCAACTGGTGGCAGGCCAACTCGTGGGCGGGCGTGATGAAAGTGGCCGAGGGCTTCCACAAGGGCGGCGGCTCGAGCTCGCCGCTGCTCGTCAGCGCGACCAAGCACTGGGATCAGGTGTTCGTCAGCCGCTTCTACAACTGGAAAGCCGGGTCCTGGGAGGGCGCCTACCGGTATACGGCTACCTAGGAGCTCAAGCCCGAATGGCCCGACCCCAACGCTGCCATACAGACGCTCAGCACCTTTGACGTGCCGCTGTTCGAGAAGCTGCTCGCCGACAGCACAATCGTCGAATACGAGATCGACCGAGAGTTGATCCGCAAGACCGATTCGCCGGCTAAGTTCGTCTATCTCGTCGTGACACCGAGCGTCAGGGGCTGAACAAGCTCACCGCGGTCGTTCGCGCTGCCGTCGGGGAGAACTCGCTGATCGGGCCGACGTTTGCCTCAATGACGGTCAATCAGACGCCGCAGATTGACATTTTACGGGTCAACGCAACCTACAAGTAGCCCGCACGGCAAGCGGTCGCCTCGCGGGCATTGCCCGCTATTGGCGAGGGGGGGAAATGCTGAGGACACTATTTGCAGCGACGATTCTGGCCGGCGCAGGCGCCGGATGCCGGCTGTGCGTTGCCTTCGGATCCCAAGGACATTCCCGCTGCGATCGATGCGGCAATCACCGGGCCCGCTGACAAGGATCGGGCCTGCATGAAGGCCCTGTTTATACCCGAAGCGCGCATGATGTTTTCAATCGGCGCGGACGGGACGCCAAGCTACACCATCCAGACCTTGAGGGCGCGAAAGCCGCGGGTCTGCTCAAAACCGTACTCGCTGAACCACGGCAACCCACCGACGCCGTCTGTCTTGCCATCCGTCTGGAGATATGGCGGAACTAGACTGAATGTGGCACGCATATGCCGAGCGTCACGCATGAGGACGACTCCAGCTTCGACTGGGACATAAAGCCACTTGTGCGGGTCCAGTGCAATGCTGTCGGCTCGCGACACGGCTGACAGCTGTTTTTCGTATTGTCGATCCAGGATTGCTAGGGCGCCGTAGGCTCCATCCACGTGCAGCCAGAGCTTATGATGCTCGCAGACGTCGGCAATCTCGTCCAACGGATTAATGGCGCCCGTATTCACGGTGCCGGCGCTGGCTATGACCGCGATCGGGAGGTCTCCATTTTTTTGTCTGGCAGGGTCGTGAGGTGCTCCGCGATCATGCCCACCACGCGATAGCCGATACGCCTGATCTCATCGGCGGACTACTCCCATCGCGGTCGGAGAGGGCGTGATTCACCTCGTTCGCTTCCTCCCGCCAGGGATTCACTCATCCAGGACCACCTCCTGCACTTGGCGACGGCGTGGCATTTTGGTGCTCGCAGAACCCACTTCGCGCTTACTCGGATGCATCTCACTCGCGGACTCAACCTCTGGCGGAGCTGGACGATGGTTGGTTCCGGCGGCGTCACCCGAGACGTCCATTGCCAGGTAGTACACGCAGGGAACGCGACTGGGGTTTCGAAATCCGTGCAGGCAGTTACCATCGAAGTAAATGCTGTCACCAGCCTTTAGAGTATGTGGTTCGCCATCGAGCGTGAACAGCAGCGTGCCTTTCTCCACGGCTACGTACTCGCGCGAGCCGTGGGCGTGAGGGAGGAACATGGGGGCGTTTACCAGCGGGCCAACCGTGATGCGCATGAGTTCGAATTCGACTCCTGGTAAGACGGGGGACAGGATTCGCCGTTCCCAACCTGCCGCTGCCCTCACCACCTTTTGCCGGCTGTGGCGCAGAACAATTACTCGCGCGCTGGTCTCTTCTTCGACAAGGCGGGAGAGGCTTGTGTCAAGACCGGTCGCGATGCGGTGGAGGACGACGACAGTGGGGGCCTTGGCTCCCCGTTCGATGGCGGAAATCATGCTGCGGCTCACCCGTGATCGCTGACTCAATTGTTCCAGTGAAAATCCTCGCCGAATTCGTTCGTCCCGCACACGGCGGCCAATCTCGCTCAAACTCAAGATCCCGCGAGTCTTCTTTTTTTCCGACACGTAACTTGTCCTCACAGAACTGATTCTATAGTAGAATCATAACACTATAGTGTCTAATGCTCGAATACCGCCACTTCAGAACGCATCTCTCGTCGAAGAAAGGGCTCGAAGTTCCTCCGCATTTGATCAACGTCAACCGGGATGCAGTCAACGAGCGAGAACGACTTCGAGTGCTTGGCGAGCACCGGCGTGAAGTCTCCTGCGAGCGCCATTTTAGAGCGTTCGGCTCAAGACCCGAGCCGCGCTGTCGACCGGATCCCCTGTGTCACCACCTAGTTTCCCCCCAGGGGCTCATTTCAGTTCGTAAATCACTGATTAGAAACAGCATATGACTTGGAGATTGAATCCTGGAGCCAATGAAGTAGGCGTCTAAAGCGAATCTCTTGTGCCTGTAAGTAATTGATTGTAAATAAGTTGGTCGGGGAGAGAGGATTTGAGCCTCCGACCCCTGGTCCCGAACCATGCAATTACAAACTCCAAGTGCTTTATCTGGTGTCGCTTAGGGGTCAGAAACCCATTCTTCCTCTCGCTCAGTTGTACCGAAGTTGTACCGAATGTGGGGGAATCCGGTTGGAGCTTGGTGCTGCGGAGACGGGCGCGGGCACGTCTCCGAAAGTTGGATAGCCGTCGGGTTCAACTTCCTCGAACGGGACTTCGGGCCCGGAATAACTGTCGCGGTAGGGACGACCATCGCTGATCGCCCCCCGCACAGATCCGTACGAGCGCGTCTACGCATACGGCTCTTACGAAGGATGAGTGGCGTAGAAGCGTGCATCGGGATAGGGGTGCAGAACGCGGGGTGGAGGAATCCATCGGTTCAAACTGGGGTAAAACGTTCCCAACGCATCTGTGCGCGTTGGCTGCGGCGGACCAGAACACTCTGCCATAGCCTGCACACGCGAAGTTTGAAGATGCGCAACTGAGTCGTGTTCCCGGGAACTGCGTGGTATTGGTAATAACCCAGTACGACCTTTCGGAGCCAGGCACCGACTTCGGCCATGCGATCATGCATTCGGCGTTGAAGCTCAGCCTTGATGGCTTTGAGTTTCGCAACCATTCGCTTCTTCGCAGTGATCCGCCATACGGTGAAGGTTCCGCTCTTGTGGCGTTGCCCACAAGTCGATCACTACGACACTGATCTACGCCAAACTCGACCTGAAGTCGTTGATGCGGGTGGCACTGTCGTGGCCGGGAGGTGCACGATGAACTTCCCAACCCTGTCTGCCCACGCAGAAGAGTTCCTGGCATTGAAACGCGCAGTGGCCAAGGTCGATCCTCATCGCAACACCCAGGATCGAAGGAGCCTGAAACACAGAGAAAAGCTCGTTAGGAGTTTCATTGCCTACTGGCGCGATCGAGGATGTCCGTGGCCGATCCGGTCCTCTTTGCTTGTCGATTGGATTGCTGTCGGATCCCACCGTCACCACCCGTACCGTGATCAGCGTCGCTTCTATGTCGTCCGCGCTTTCCTGCAACAGATCCGCATATTCGAGCCGGCAACAGAGATACCTGAGAACATCTATCGACCCTTGTATCGTCGGCGAACTCCGCATCTGTATTCGGAACACGACATTACGCGTTTGATGGACGCGGTCTGGCGACTCCAGACAGTTACTCCTTTCCGCCGGGCCACGGTTTATGCGCTGATAGGGCTGTTAGCAAGCACTGGTCTCCGAATTGGCGAAGCTCTCGCTCTCAACGTCGATGACGTGAAGCTCCGCGCGAACCCACCGCATTTGGTTATCTCCGATAGCAAGTTCGGCAACTCGCGTAATGTCGTTCTTCACCCTTCGGTGGCGAAGCAGTTGCGAAAATATCTGCTTCGAAGATCGAAAGCGTTGGCCAGTCGACACGTAAAGGCGTTCTTCATAAACCATTTGGTAGGCATCTGAACTACAACGCGCAGCGGTTGACGTTTCTTAGGCTTCTGAGGCGTGCTGGCATCCGGGCCGTGCCTGGACAACGCGGGCCATCCATTCATTCTTTTCGTCACTCATTCGCGGTGAGGAGACTGACCCTCTGGCATCGCGAGAGAAGAGACGTGCAGAAACTTCTTCCGCACCTAGCTGTGTATCTCGGTCATGTTGGCCCGGAAAACACCTACTGGTATCTAAGCGGCACTCCCGAACTCCTTCGCGCGGCCAGTGCTCGTTTTGAGAGTCAACACTCAGAAGGAGGATCGAACCGATGATTGCCCACACTCTTGTCGGACCTCTCCTCCAGATATTTTTCACTGACCACCTCGTTGCGCAACGGCGTCTCAGTCTACAGACCGTTGCGAGTTATCGCGATACATTCCGGTTGCTGCTGCAGTTCGTTCATCGCGAAACCGGCATCGAACCTGTTGCCCTGAAGATCCCAAAACTTGACGCCGAGATCATCCTCAGATTCCTCGACGCTCTGGAAAAGGACCGCGGCAAC
>Ga0074045_10002007_pt1 | contig 19207 bp, 15 predicted proteins | sample BogForMeECP23OM2_FD_94442 | JGI IMG/M metagenome (GOLD analysis project Ga0074045, IMG submission 94442) | Bog forest soil microbial communities from Calvert Island, British Columbia, Canada - Bog Forest MetaG ECP23OM2 | ecosystem: Environmental > Terrestrial > Soil > Wetlands ...
CGCGTTTGTTGCCCGACCGAAAACCTTCTCCTAACCCCACGAGCAGCAGCAATGACCCCACCCCCCAAGCAATACCGAACATCGTGAGGAAGGAGCGCAACTTGTGCGACCACAAGGTACGGAAGGTTTGCGCGAAGGTGTCCAAAACAGTCCGCATAGGTCCAATATCACCTTAAGCCATAAGTACACATTGTTGTTTCAACTTTTCTTCGAGCACGTCTTCCGCCTGGCCAAGAGCGGTTCGGCGTTCTAGCATTGAAAACGTACTTTTCCCGTAGCCTATTTCAACAGCGATTCTCTGCTGGACTCGCCAGCAAAATCAAGGACTAGATGGAAGTCGTGGTAGTGCAAGGTCGCCTCTGCGGCAGAATAGCGCACGTGGATGCCGCCGCCGCGAGGAACCAAGTGGTGGGTTGTACGAATTCAGGCATGAGATTTCCTCCTAGATCGAAGTCAGCGTCTGGAAAGGAGATGCTGCAACACACGTGCCAACTCGTAGCGGATCAGGGGCGTTTTTCCTTTGCCGGTGTTTGCAGCCGCATACAGCAGTGGGATCCAGTTTGAATTTACCGGTTTTCATTTTTTTTGCCCTGACAAGGCTATCCTTATGGATAGCGGCTACTATCCGTTCTGCTACTCGGATGACTGCCCTTCAGCTTACGCCAGCAGCGTTTGCCGCCTGCAATGCCGACGCGCATTCTATGGTAAGTAACTTAAAATGTAATTAGATAGAAGGTGGAAGCGGCGGCGCCTGAAATATTCCGGCTCACTCAAGATACGGAAGATATTGAAATATCAACGCTGCCAAGACGACGGAGCCGCAGCTTTGGGGCGAATTGATGTACGTCTGGTGTACACGTTCCGGCGCGCGCAAGAAATTGACGAATTCCATCGCTCTCTTGCCAATAGTCTTCGTCTGCGACAACATGGCAGTCTACGGCGACTACACACCAGCGACAATGTGGCAGAAACTGTCCGATGTAAAAACGAAAAACGCCGGGTTTGTCACTTAAAAACTTAGAACCCTGGACGGTATTTTCCCAGGTTCGAAAACTTTCTGGCGGCCTCAGCACTTTATCTCTCCCTCGGCACCAACGCCAGCCACTGCGTCAGGCCACTACTTGTACTTCCAGCACAATACAAATCTCCTAAGCTAAAACACAACGGTGCTAGAGGAGCTCTTGTTTCTAGCCGCGCTAAACAGCACGCCAAATTCATGGCGCGAAGTAGCTGGGAGATGTCCTCCACCAGTTGCGTCAAATTCGCCGCTAAAACCATGACCGGCATCAACGATCACAAGGTGATGGCAATTCCCCACGACCAGACTGCGGGCGGTTTTGAAGAAATACAACCGCTGGTTGAGCCGGCCGCGCAACGGCTTTAAGGGACGTTCGTAAGAAACAAACCCCGCTGCGGCTATGAAGCCACAGCGGGGATTGTTCAGCCTTCAGCGAGGCCGTTCTTCCTGTTTGCCTCCTCTAGGTGGTGGCGGCGCCTGATGAGCTGCGCTCTGACGAGGCGGTTCAGCCTGGCGCGGCTGCGGCGCCCGCGGCGTCATGTTTGGCGCCGGCCGGGTGACGGCGTGCTGCTGGGGCGCAGGCTGAGGCGGATGGTTTGCCTGCCTCGCCTGCTGCTGCGGCTCAGGACGCGGCGCGGGAGCGGCGTGTTGTGCCGTCTCTGGACGCGGGGCGTTGTGCACCTGAGGCGCTGGTTGCGGTGCTGGACGATTGTTTGCCGTCGTGCTCGGACGCGGGGCGTTGTGTAACTGAGGCGCTGGTTGCGGCGCCGGACGATTGTTTGCCGCCGTGCTCGGACGCGGGGCCTCGTTCACGCGAGGGGCTGGAGCGGCTTGCCGCGCGCTGTTATTCGCCCGCGGAACGTTGTTGTTCTGCGGCGGACGCGGCACGTTCTGAGAAGTGCGCGCCTGCTGGTTGTTCTGCGGGCGCGGGACGTTCTGAGGCGCACGCTGAGGCGCACGCGCCTGCTGATTGTTCTGTTGCGGCGCCGGTCTTCCGTTGTTCGCGTTTTGCGCCGGCCGGTTCACGGTGGGCAGAGGCGCTCGCACCGCTTCACGAGCACTCAAAGCTCCTGGCCTTGGGGTCGCAACCACGGCAGGACGTCCCTGATTCCGCGACACAAACTGGGCGGGATCACGCCGCGCAGCTTGCTCGTGCTGGACCTGCGCAGAGGTCGCAGCCATATGCTGCTGCCGCTCAGCGGCAAGTTGTGCCTGCGTGGCTTGCGCCTGGACGCCGCCCGGTCCACCATTGTAGGCGACGCGCGTTGCGTTGAAGTTATTGGCTACCGGCTGGTTGTACACGTTGCGCACGTTGGTGATGTTGATGTTGTTAACCGTCCGGTTGTAGTAGAAGTTACCGCCACGCCAGTATCCGCCGTAGTAGCCGGAACCGGGGTAACCCCAACCGTAGTTAATACCGCCATAAAAGCCGATCGTCGGGCCCCAATAGCCGGGGTACCACTGGTAAAACCCCGCAGAGAAGCCCCAGTAGCCGGGCGTCCACAGGAAACCGACTTGCGGAGCCACCACCCACGTTCCCGGAACCCAATAGTAGTCGCCATAGTCCGGACTCCACGCCCAATAACCCGGCGTCCAGATGTAGCCAGGCCCCGGACATAGAGGTTGCGCGTAAACTGGCAACACGGGAGGACCGAATCCAACTGAGACGAAAACTTCTCCCGAGGCGCAGAGAGCCGTTGCCAAAATCATTACGGCTACCACAAGAACTAAAGCACGAGAGCGAATCATCTTTCCCCTCCTTTGTTTCCTCCCTGACCGTGCGCGGCAGCGAGTTCCGGCATTTGGTCTGGTTGGACCCCGAAGAGGCGCATACTAATTGCAACACTCAATCTAAGATGCGAGTTGCTGCGGTATGAGTGGCCTGGAGGAGCAAGTGGCTTAGATATGAATGGCTTACAGATATGCAAGAGTTGAATTCCTGTCACACAGGAGTAGTTACTCACAGACAGCTAACAGAGCCGTTCCACCGCGTTCTCGCCAGATCCGAAGTTTTCGTTTTGGGCATGGTGGCTAACGCTATTGCACGGCGGCTTCGGTCCGCTCAAACTGGTATTTAGCGCTAAGGCCTTGCCTCTAACACCTGTGAATTAGACGCCTTGTTCAAGAGAGATTTTCAGCACACTTGAAAGGCGTTCGCTTTGTCCTCCTGCGGGTCAGAGTTTGTTAAGCTCAGCGATTCTTTCCTGTACGACTTCTGCGAAGGCTTCCACCTCTTCAGCCGAGTAACCCGCGGCGCGGAAAGCGTCGCGGAGCTGCTGTGCCGAAAGCTGTGCCAACAACCCTCCGATCCAACGGGCATCGGAGCGCGGGATGTCTTTGCCGATCCACCGCAGGTCCATGCGACGCTTGAATTCGCCGGGGCGGAAGAACATGAAAACCAATGCGGGTCGAGACGGCACCGTGAGGTCAACGTACTCGGGGGTTACCTTCCGGACGAAGTTCGAATGCTCATAGGATTTCAGGTTGCCTTTGCAGCGACTCTGACTCCAATTTAAGCCGGTAGTTCCAAAACTGGCACCGAGATCGCTCACCTCGTAGCGCAGCTCAGCGTTGCTGACGTCTTTCTTACCCTCTTGGTAGACCGCATTGTTGCTATCCTTCAGGTCCCAGTTATTCATCAGCGCCATCATGACCCGCAGGCCATTGAGCTCGCGCTGCCTCTCGAAAGGATTATCGCGCCACTGCCAGTCGCCAATCTTCTTTTCATCCTTCAAGTACCGCTTCAGGCGAACGTTATGCACCGTGCCGTCAGGTCCCACCAGGTTCTGGCCGCGTTTCAGATGTGGCATGTTCTCGACGTGCATTTCGGAGAGAAAGTAATCTTCGTTTGCGTAGTATCCGACCGCCCATACCAGGCGGGTGGCGACGACTTCCGGCCGGGCCTCGACGCCCATCTTCACTCTCCACTTAACCCCGTTCTCGTCCCGAACGTCGAACTTCGGATTCGTGCCGTTGAGGTCCTCTTTCTCAAACGTGTACGTCGTGTGGGGTGCGTCGTTCTCTCCGCCCGGACCGTAGTACAGGTTGCGGGAAGCAATGTCCCCGGGGTCCCGCCACAGAACAGCAGGTGCATTAGCGGGCAGCGCAGCTTTTGTTTCGTGTGACTTGTCCGCATGTTTTGCAACCGACGAAGCCGGCAGAATCAGAAGAATTGCTGCTGCGAACCCAAGGCATTGCGGCAAACGCAAAATCGGTTTAGATAACATTGAGGTCCCCCTCTCGCTGAAGTTCACATTTCGCCAATCGCTCTGCCTGCTTCATGCGTTCATCGGCGCTGCCTATGCAGCGGCGCCGCTGAGCGTGAAACTTTCCTCGTCTTCATGGCTGAACTGAAGCTCATAAAACATCGCGTACAGGCCGCCGGCTTGCAGTAATTCCTCGTGCCTGCCGCTCTCGACAATGCGGCCACCCTTGATCAGAAAGATTGCGTCGGCGCGCCTTACCGTCGAAAGCCGATGGGCGATGACGATGGTCGTTTTGCCCTCCATCAAACGCCCGAGGGCCTCAAGAACCAGCTTCTCCGAAGCCGCGTCGAGCCCGGAGCTGGGTTCGTCCATAATCAGGATCGGCGTGTTGCGTATGATGGCGCGCGCAATGGCGATGCGCTGGCGCTGGCCGCCCGAAAGGGTCACGCCTCGCTCGCCGATCACGGTGTCATAGTCGTCCGGAAGTTTTTCGATGAATTCGTGCGCGTTGGCGACCCTCGCGGCGCGATAGATTTCGGAGCGCGTCGCCTCCGGCTTCCCATAAGCGATGTTCTGCCAGATTGGCGCGCGAAACAGAATGCTTTCCTGTAAGACAAAGCTCATCTGCTCGCGCAGGGACTTCTGCTGAAAATCGCGAACATCGTGTCCGTCAATCTTTACTGATCCAGAATCGGGGTCGTAGAAACGGCCGATCAGGTTCGCGATCGTAGTTTTCCCGACGCCGGTAGGTCCGACCAACGCCGCCATTTTGCCGGGGGCAATCGTGAAGGAGACGTCCTTCAACACCGGCGGGCCACCGCTGTAGCTAAAGCAAACGCGATCGAACTGGATCGCGCCTTCGAATCGAGGCGCCACGCGCGCTTCCGGCCCATCTTGAACCTGTGGCTTGGTGTCGAAGATCTCGCAGATTCGTTCATATCCCACTACTGCTTTGGAGTAGCTGTCGGTCATTTTGGCGAAGTCCTGCATCGGCTTGTACATCTTCCCCAGATACCAGATGAAGACGATCAGAGATCCTGCGGACAACGATCCAGCGAGAACCAGCTTGCCGCCGAACCACAGTACGAGAGCAGTGCCCACGGCAACGATGAGTCCCACCAAAGGCGAGAGCCGTGCCTTCAGGCTGCGCGCGCGCAGCGCGATCTGAACACTCTCCACGCTTTCTTCCTCCAGCCGGCGCTGCTCATAGTCTTCGCGCGCAAGTGCTTTGACGACACCGATGGAAGACAACACCTCCTGCAGTCGGGAGACGATTTCGCTCTCTTTCTTCCGAACCTCGCGCGACGCTTTCTTGCTCTGACGCGTGTACGAATACGTGACGACAAACAACAAAGGCGCCACCGAGAGCGCGATCAGGGTGAATCGCCAATTCAGGTAAAACATGATCACCGCCATACCCAGCAGCGTCATGAAATCCACTAGGAAACTCAGCAGGTTGGAAACGATGAAGGTCTGGATTGAGTCAATGTCGGTGGTTAGCCGGCTGATCAACTCGCCAGTCCGCTTCTGAGTGTGATAGCCGAGAGAAAGGTCCTGAATGTGGCCGTACAGCAGCCTTCGCAAGTCGTGCATGACCCACTGCCCGACGCTTGTCGTCAGGTACTTTTCCGCATAGAAACAAATGGCATCCAGCAGGGCAATGGCAATGACTGCAATGGCGGCGAATTCGAGAATAGCGATTTCGTCCGTTCCGATGGCAGATTTAATCCAGTGGTTTAACCAGCCGTGTTTCCCTCCGGATTGGCCGAAACTGTCGAAGACAAATTTCAGCGGCCACGGCTCCAGCAGGTTGGCAGCACCTTCACCGATGACCGCAACAATCCCGAGCATGAGGGCTTGCGAATGAGGCCGTAGCAGTCCGAGGAGTCCTGGCCAGTGCTGAGGGCCTTGCGCGGTCCGCTCCATCATAGCGATTCGAGCGCCCCCGTCTGTTTGGGCATCATCCGCTGCGTCTGGTATCGTGACTTGCACGGCAAATTTGCTTTCCAAGATTTTCTCCAGCCACGTGGATTTGACTCCGGCCACACCAAAACCTCGAGTGGGCCTTATCGCCTACTCTTCCGGATGGATAGCCTTGAAATACTTGCGAGGCAAGAATTCCTCAACCAGATGGAATCCAATGCTCGAGCCTAAGGCGGTTGAGCCACGCCGCAGAGCCCAGCCCGTGGTTGTGTAAGGGGCCGGATACCAGGCGTTGGAGATGAACGCCGCTCCATAGGTGCCCGCGAATCGGGAATACGCCGGGATTCGCTTACCGTTGCTGGTTTCCGAAGTGAAGGTCTCAGCAATCGCGTGCTTGGCGCGATTCCAGATACCGGTTTCATCCGATCGGTGGTAACGTGGGTCCTCACCGTCGGCGGCGGCGAACCCGAACCGAATGGTTTCCGCTATCACGTGCCGACCGACACCCGACGCGACCCGGCGAGCATAACCCTCTTCGCCCGGTCCCCACTGTGGAGGGATGTCTTCCCATTGACCAACACTAGCGCCGAGTGCGGGACCGACCAGAGTGTAGGGACTGAATATCGAATGGCGGTAAATGCTGAAACGTTCCCTGAGCGTCAGGGAACCTGACTGGGAGGTCCCGAATCGAGAGGCTCCTGAAGGTGCATTCGGCAGGGACCACAACTGACCTTGGTTCTCCTGGGCTGATGAATCGCCGCCTGTGTTTTCCGCAACTGGGCTTACACTTTGCAGGGCTGTCGCCTCTCCTGCCGCATGGTCCTGCTGGGCAAACGCGGAACTAAGCAGAAACGTACCCACTGCTGCTACGTGTAACGTCAAAGCGCAGCCGCGGGAGAGAAGTGGGCGCCGAACATACCGTGTTCGCATTATTCCTTCCTTCCCGCGAGCGGGTTAGACCAACCTTGAAACTGGGACGTTCTGAAGTTGGGATGATCCTTCCTTTCATAGCGGTTGCCTCCGCCTCCCTTACTGAAGAGCGACGGCAGACCTTCGAATCGACGTCGAAGACGGATTCTGCATCCAACCTTTGTGGGCGAAAACTGCAAGGAAGACCTTCGTGAAACTCATCATCCAACCCGAAGATGGCGTTAAGCCGCTGGTCAAGGGGATTGACGGTGCCAGGAAAAGCGTGGAGATCGCGATCTTTCGCTTTGACCGCAAGGAAGTGGAACACGCGTTGGAAAACGCCGTGAAGCGTGGCGTTTTTGTGCATACGCTGGTTGCTGACACTAACCGGAACGGCGAAAAGAACCTGCGCAAACTGGAAATGCGCCTACTGGCCAAAGGCGTCACCGTGGCGCGTACCTCTGACGACCTGGTGCGCTACCACGGCAAGATGATGATTGTGGACCGCAAGGAGCTTTATGTCCTCGCTTTCAACTTCACGCATCTCGATATTGACCGCAGCCGCAGCTTCGGCATCGTCACCAGGAACCGCCAATTGCTGCAGGAGGCCATCCGGCTGTTTGAGTCGGACACCAAGCGTCAACCGTATGCTCCCAGGTGCGATAAGTTCCTTGTTAGCCCTCTAAACGCTCGCGAGCAGTTGGCCGCCTTCATAAAAGGCGCAAAGCAAGAGCTGCTCATCTACGACTCTAAGATCAGCGACCGGGCCATGATTCGTCTGCTCGAGGAGCGGGCCAGGGCTGGGGTTGAAATCCGGATTGTCGGGCGTGTGTCCAGCAGACGCGGCGCTCTTGATGTGTGCAAGCTACCGCGGATGCGGCTGCACACTCGCACCATCATCCGCGACCGGCACACGATGTTCCTTGGCAGCCAGAGCCTGCGCGAGTTGGAGCTGGATGCTCGGCGTGAAGTCGGAGTGATCCTTCGAGACGACAAAGTAGTAAGCGCGCTTGTGCGAGTTTTCGAGGAAGACTGGAGTTCGACGATTGTTTCGAAGGCCCAGCCGGCGAACCTGGAGGTGGCGCCGCCTGTGAACAAAGCGGCCATCAAGGCTGCCGAGGTTGTGGCGAAGGAGCTTCCACGCGTGGCGCCGGTTGTAGAAGAGGTGGTCCAGCAAATTGTCGGTGATGAGACGAATGTAGAGATCGACCACAAAGAAGTGGAAGCGACGGTGAAAGAAGCCGTCAAAGAAGCCGTCAAAGAATTGGTGAAGGAGGCCCTTGAGGAGGTGGTGGAATAGCAAGCGCCTGGAGCAGCAATTGCACGCTTGTGGACGCGATTTGTATTTCTCGCATCTAAGTTTTTTGACAGGCGGAGCAGTCCCATGAAGTCGGAGGAATGGCAACAGCAAGGACGGCCGGGTGGACCTGCCGGGTGCCGCCTGAACGTCATCGAGGACCGACCATGAAAGCTGAGACCATCGATCGTGTTCGGGTCGCTCTAGTTCTGATTCTGATCGTGTGCGGGCCTCTTCTCTGCGGGCAAACCGCGTCGCGAGGGACGCCTGCAGTGAACCAGGATTCCTTAGTCATAGGAGAATTTGAAAATCAGGTCAAGGAATACTTGAAGCTGGACAAGAAGGCGCAGTCGGGAATTCCTCGGCTCAAGCCCACGGATTCAGCCAGCAAAATCAACGAGCATCGCCGCCTTTTGGCAGCCAGTATTCGGGCTGCGCGCCCACAAGCGAAACAAGGCGATATCTTCTCCCCCGAAATCACCCAGGAGTTCAAGCGTTTAATCTCGACGGCTTACCAGGGAGACAATGCATCGCGCGTACACGCCAGCCTGCGGCAGGCTGAACCGGCCAGTGACGTCGCGGTGAAGGTGAATGCCATATATCCCGAGACCGCCCCGCTGCAATCAACGCCTCCATCGATACTGCTAAACCTCCCGCCGCTGCCGCCGGAACTCGAATTTTGTATCGTGGGCCATAATCTGGTGTTGCGCGACGTAGGAGCAAATCTCATTGTTGACTATATTCCCGGCGCTATTCCGTCCTCCTGAGCCATGAGTTCGTGGATATGAAACGCCGTCTGATCCTCGTCTTGATTGCATGCGCTGTGACCGTACTGTCAGCGCGAACGGCGACTTTCCGCCTGGTATCGGCGGTCGAGGGGTTGGAAGGGCGGGTGGCTGCCGACACAGAGGCACTGGCCAAGCACGCTACACCGCCAGCGGCCGTGAAGTCCGGCGAGTCGGAATGCGGCTTGCCGCAGGACCAAAAATCGGTTCGGTTCGCCGTCATCGGAGACAGCGGCACCGGAGGAACCGAGCAGTATCAGGTAGCAGAGCAAATGGAAGTATGCAGGCAAAAACTCGGTTTTGACTTTGTGCTTATGCTGGGTGACAACATTTATGGCGGTAAGCGCCAGCAGGATTTTGAGCAGAAGTTTGAACTGCCCTATAAACCATTGCTCGATGCAGGCGTCAAGTTCTATGCATCGATTGGCAATCACGACGACCCGAATGAGCGGCTCTACAAGCCGTTCAACATGAATGGTGCGCGTTATTACTCCTTCAAAAAGGGTAACGTCACCTTCTTCGCTCTCGACAGCAATTACATGGACTTGAAACAGCGCGACTGGCTGGAGAATGAATTACAATCCACCACCACGCCCTGGAAAATCTGTTACTTCCATCATCCACTGTATTCAGACGGCAGGTTCCACGGTCCGGACAAGGACCTGCGGGCGGTTCTCACCCCTATATTTCAGAAATACGGGGTGACCGTGGTGCTGTCTGGCCACGAGCATGTCTATGAGCGGATCAAGCCGGAAAACGGTATCTACTACTTTGTGCTGGGTAACTCTGGGGAACTTCGATATCACAACCTCAAGCCCTCATCGGACATGGCGGCTGGCTTCGATACCGACCGCGACTACATGCTGGTCGAGATCGCCGGCGACAAGTTTTACTTCCAGACAATATCGCGCACTGGGCAGGTAGTTGATGGCGGTGTGCTTGAACTGCCGAAGCCACTGGACAGTGCTCGCGCGTCTGCTGGATGATGCTTGCGTAACTTCTGCCGAAGCAAAGACATGCGGTGTTCCTCCGTCGCTCATCGGGGGGACAAACTGCAGGTCCTCAATTCTCGAAACGCGACGATGGGCGTTTCCTGCCGGGCCACTTCGGACTTATAAAGCTCCCCAAATCTCTTCTCCAGCCAAGCCAAGGCGGTGTCAATGTAACTGGTGGCCTCGACCTTACCCTGCGGAACGGGGCTCCACTGGTAGAGGGAAGGGTCGCCAGCCGAGGCGGCTACCAGACCGTCGACATGGCGGTAGTCAAGCGGTTCCAGACGGACGTGCGTGCCTGTCAACAAGAAACCTTCACTCCCCTCGCTCCCCATTCCTTCACCGCTTCGTGACTTGCCAGGCAACGGCCCATCAGAGCGCGGGCATCATACGTCACGGAGTTGGAGGGTAGAACCAATGTTTAAGGAAGAAATATTTGAAATCGTCCAGCCCCTTCTAGAGCGCGAGTTGACGCCAGAAGAACGGAGATTCCTCATCTTTATTCATCAGGAGGCGAAGCCTCCGGGCAGTTACGTGGGCCCTGTTTCTGTTTCCTGGGAGACTCCGCCCATATCTGCAACAAAGGCGGCAAGACATTCCGGTTCTGTTCTTGTTCTCGCTGCATGCACGCTTTTGGCTTTGAGCACATGGTGCAGTCCTCTGGCCGCGCAGAGCAGCGCAGATCCGGCGCAACCCGGACCCAGCGAATCCGTGACTGCACCCGACGAACACCAGCGCGTCTTGCTGCCCGCCGGCACGGTGATCTCAGTGCGCATTGCCGACAGGGTGGACTCCAACCATCTTCACAGTGGCGACCTGTTGACCGGCATCGTGGATCCCTCGTTCACCTACAACGACCGCGTTCTGATTCCTCGCGGCACTGAGGCTCACATAAGGATGGTGGAGGACAAGAAGGGTGGTCATCTCCATGGCAAGGCTGAGGTGGAACTCGAACTCACCAGTCTGGTGATGAACGGGCGACAGTTGGAAGTGGAGAGCGACGATTACCACAAACAGCAAGGTGTCATGGCGGCCAAGGTCAAAGCCGCAGCGCCGGCCAGCGCGGGGGCAGGGGTGAACGCGGCGTCGGGTACCGACCCGGGTTCAGCCGCCAGTCCGGTAATTGCCATATTTCGTGCGGCGAAGGTGGACCTGCCCCCCGACACTCGAGTGAAGTTTACGCTTACCGCTCCCTTTACATTTGTTAAGCCGCCGATAAGCAGCTCAGAGTGAGTTGTGGGTTTAAGGGCCGGAATTGATTCCATCAGCGCGCTTGCTGAGATGAACCTACTAATTTCTCCTTCGCACGAGTGCCTTCTATCCAAGAGGAATCCTGAACGCCACCGCTGTGGCGAATAGCTCAAAACGCATGGTTCTTAAGAAGAGGTCGGGAAAGGCACTCAAGAAAATGCTAATGCGTGGACCGGACTAGGGCACCACCAGCCGTGAGGGTGTAAGCGCCGACGCTCGTGCCCTGCGGATTGGGGCCACCAATTAATTCGGTGGCTGCTGCGCCGGGGAAATCGACCGACGTATAGGACTGCGCCCACGCGATTGACAATGTTGCAAACGCAGCACCGATCGTACAAATTGCCAAGAACCGAAATACCTTCATGCTGTTATCCTCCTGATTTTCGTGTGAAGTTGCAGACCAAATCTCTGAGAGCTGCGGGGAAGTTCGCAGATTCGACTTCGCCGCAGGTGCGGTTCAGAAGATCCGAAATCGCGATGCCTGCGTGGCATGAGTCAGATCGGATCTTAGAGGTTTATTTGTGCCTTGTGCTCAGAAACGGGACCGATTCAGTTGAATCCGACGAAAAATAAGAAATTATTAGGGCCGGCCCAATAAGACAAAACTACGCTCATACTGCCGGATGTCGAGTTTTGTGAGGCAATCCTACTTATAGATGCTTCAACTATCAAAAGTTTCCGGACTGCTTTTTGCTAAGGTGAAACTGGCACGCGAATTATGCGTGTAGTTGCAGTAGAAAACAAATTGGGCAATAGTGTTGAGTCCAGCTGCCCACCTCTCGGGCTGCTAAGTGGTCTGTTGCCCCCACTTCAGTGCCATAGGGTAATGATGCATACTCCTTCGGTATCCGCATCTCGTGTCAGGTGGTTCAGGATGGATAGTCGTACACTTGGCCCAACGATCGCAGGAAGCCGCGATTACCTTATGACAAGGGTGTTCCAGCAAGGCAGCAGTAACCAAATGGATTGACTTGCTTCCTCCATCCCCCTAGCATCAATTACAAACCCGGTTCTTTCAACCTAATGATAGGCGCAACGGTCTCTCACTACCGCATCCTTGAAAAGCTTGGGGGTGGTGGTATGGGAGTAGTGTACAAAGCTGAGGACGTACGCCTCAGCCGCTTCGTGGCACTCAAGTTTCTCCCGCCCGATGTTGCGCACGACCCCAACGCCTTGGCTCGCTTCCGGCGGGAAGCACGGGCCGCCTCGGCGCTAAACCATCCCAACATCTGCACTATCCACGACATCGACGAGCAGGATGGAAACGCCTTCATTGTGATGGAGGCATTGGACGGGGTGACGCTCAAGCATTACATCGCCGGCAAGCACATGGAGCAGGAGTTGATCGTCTCGTTGGGCATTGAGATAGCCGATGCTTTGGATGCTGCTCATGCCGCGGGTATTGTCCACCGCGATATCAAGCCAGCCAACATCTTCGTCACCAAACGACGGCACGCCAAGATCCTGGACTTCGGTTTGGCGAAGCTAACCAGCTCTCCGGCGCTTACCGACAGTTCGGAGACTGCGATCGTGACGTCGGACGAGCAGCACCTCAGCAGCCCGGGGGCGATGACGGGCACGGTAGCTTACATGTCGCCCGAACAGGTACGGGCGCAGGAGGTGGATGCGCGCACGGATCTTTTCTCGTTTGGGGCGGTGCTGTATGAGATGGCCACGGGCAAGATGCCATTCCAGGGCAACAGTTCAGGCGAGATCTGCGGGGCGATTCTGCACGAGCAACCTGTCCCCCCGTCTCAGGTGAACCCGGAGCTCGCCGGACGGCTGGAGGAGATCATCCATCGGGCCCTGGAGAAGAAACGCGAGCTGCGCTACCAGCATGCCTCGGAGATGCGGGCCGAATTGGAGCGCTTGAAGCGCGACTGGGACGCGTCGTCGAACAGTGCAAGCAGACCTGGCAAGCTACCTTCCCTATCTTCGGGCTCTTCTTCGTCTTCGGTTTCCTCGGTTGCGGTGCGAGTTGCGCCCTTTGCTTCGGAAAAGCCCACCGCGACTGCCGCGATCGGGCGAAGGTCGAAACCACTGCTGCCAATCCTGTCGGTAGCGGTACTTGTGGCCGCCATGATCGGGTGGTATTTCTACCGGCACTCCACGCGCAATTCCTCGCAGTCGGGAAAAAACACAGTCGTCCTCGCCGACTTCACCAATACGACAGGCGAGACTATTTATGACGGGACGTTGAAGCAAGCCCTGGCAATTCAACTGGAGCAGTCTCCTTATTTGAAGCTGTATTCCGAGCAGAAAGTCCGGTCTACGCTCAAACTCATGGACAAGCCCCCGGATACTCGCCTGAGCAATGAAACCGCTCGTGAAATATGCCAGCGCAGCAACAGCAATGGTGTGATCAGCGGTTCGATCGACAGCGTGGGCACCCACTATCTAATCAGCCTACGTGCAATCGATTGCCAGAGCGGCGACACGCTGGCCAGCGCCAAAGCGGAAGCCGATAATCGAGACGCGGTGCTGCGGCGCCTAGGAGACGCCGGCGACGAGTTACGCGGAAAGCTGGGTGAGTCACTCGCCTCGGTGCGGCGCTACAACAAACCGCTCGATCAGGCGACAACGTCCTCACTGGAGGCCCTTCAGGCCTTTTCCGAAGGCCGCCACATGCAGTGGTTAAAGGGAGACTCAGCATCTATCCCGTTTCATAAACGCGCCGTCGAACTCGATCCAAATTTCGCTCGCGCATACGCGGCCCTAGGGATGGCCCAGAATAACCTTGGCGAGTACAGCGCAGCGACGGAAAGTTTCACCAAAGCCTTCCAGCTACGTGACCGCGTCAGTGATCGCGAGCGCTTCTACATCGAAGCCGCCTACTACAGCTTCGCGACCGGTGAGTTGTTGAAGGGCATTGAAACCTATCGGCAATGGAGCGCCGCCTATCCCGAAGACTTCATTCCGTATGCAAACCTGCCGCTGGATCTGGAACCGCTGGGCGAGTACGAGAAGGCTGTCGAGTCGGCCCGGCAGGCGATCCGATTGAATCCTGATTCTGGCGCTGCTTACGGCGCACTGGTGAGCGGTTATGTCTATCTTGACCGGCTGGACGAAGCCAAGGCCATGTACGAACAGGCAATCGCCAGGCACCCCGACATTCAATACCTGCACGAGCAACGTTATTACATCGGATTTCTGGAGCACGACGACGCTGCCATGCAACAACAGTTAGCCTGGGCGCGAGGAAAGCCGAACCGAGAATCACCGTTGTTGTGGGCGGAGGCGCAGACTGCCGCCTACCATGGAGAGCTAACCAAAGCCCGCAACCTTTCGCAAACGGCCAAGTTGCAAGCAAAGGCTGCCGATAACCAGGAACAGGCGGCGTTGATCATGGCACTATCTGCAAGTATCGAAGCCGAGTTCGGCAATCCGGATGTCGCGCGACAGCAGGCTTCAGCAGCGATAGCCCTTAATGCCGGCAGGGACGAGATGATTGCCGCCGGGCTAGCGTTGGCGCGTGCCGGAGATGCTACTCAGGCACAGAAGATCGCCGACAAGCTGAACCAGCAGTTTCCCTTGGATACGATCATTCAGCTCTATTGGCTGCCGACCATCCGGGCATGCATCGCTTTACAGCGAAACGATCCGCGACAGGCCATTGCCGCGCTGGAAGCCGCAGCGCCTTACGAATTGGGGAACCAGGGATATGGTCTGCTGTACCCGGTTTATTTGCGTGGAAAGGCGTATCTGCAGGCAAAACAGGGCGAACGGGCTACGGCAGAATTCAACAAGATCCTAACGCATCGCGGCCTGATGAAGAATTCTCCCCTGGTAGCCTTGGTACAATTGCAATTGGGCCGCGCGCAGGGACTGCACGGCGAGACCGCGGCAGCGCGCAATAGCTATCAGGATTTCTTCGCTAATTGGAAGAATGCCGATTCCGATATCTTGGTGCTGCGACAGGCCAGAGCGGAGTACGCCAAGCTGTAGTGATCACCTGAGTCCAATCAAGATGGCACGATCATCGGCGGAAAGCGTCCGTTCTTGAACACTGATCGGTAGTCGAGGAGTTTCTAACCAGCAGGTTCGTAGCTTCAACTGAATTGTCGCTAGCTGAAATTTACGCAGAATACGCATTGGGAACGCCCCTTATAGTCACACAACTCCCGGGTGGTCGGCATGGGGAAGTTAATCGCCTACGTTCTCGTTTGCCGAAAAATCGCCTTCACATCCGTCGACGGACTCAGTTCCACCAGACGCCCAGGGCGGGGCAGCATCAGTTCACGAGAAACCCTGTTTTCATCAAGTGACATTGCGGAGAGACCGTATACCGGCAGGAGCGGGCACATTCGTAGACACCGGCCGGCTTCTCGGGAGTAATCTCCCATATGCCGGTTTCTGGCCAGTCGGGTCGGAGGAGGCGCGCTTGCGCGCTAGCCTCCGTCCGCCGCCCAAACTGCACGTGCGGTTTTCCCGCATGAAATGTGTTCGAGCACATTTCATACGTTATGTTGTCTCCCCATTTATGTGACCCCAGGCTGATAAGGCCTTGATATGGTTGGGGACCGAACCAGCCCGGCGCCACATAAGAGATGGCCTACAGTGAGCGCAAGAAGGTCATCAACTGCGGGTCCTTGCGCCATGGTTTGTTGGTTTCCAGTTCACCACCGACGTCGCACATTGCCAAAGCTTTAGCCTTCATCTCCAGATCCGTTTCCGCGTAAATATTCGTGGTGTCGAGGGAGACGTGACCGAGCCATGAGCGAATCGTGTTGATATCCACGCCCGCGCGGAGTAGGTGGCAGGCCGTGGAATGACGGATCGTGTGCGGGCTCACTCGCTTGTTGGCCAGCGATGGCGTTTTCCCTCCTGCCTTTTCCGCATACCGTTCGACCATCGCATAGATACCGAAACGGGTTATGGCATGGCCGCAACGATTCAAGAAAACTCGATCCCCAGGAGAACGATTAGCGACGAGAGGAGCGAGTGCTTCCACGGTTGCACGCCACAGCGGACACTGGCGCTCCTTGCTGCCTTTTCCAAGGATCCGCACGAACAAGGCAGCAGAGTGCAAGTCACGAATGATCAACTGGGCTGCCTCGTCGGCCCGGGCTCCCGAGTTGTAGAGAAATAACAGAAGAGAGTAATCACGCTGTCCTTGAGAGGTTTGGCGATCGGGTGCGGCCAACAGGGCGTCCATCTCTGGCTTGTCCAGATATGGGATAACTAACTTGTTGGTCTTCTTAAATGGGATGGCACGGATCTGAGCGCACCAGACAATATGCTCTGGGCTACGCTCGCCCACAAAACGGACTAATGCATGGAGCGCAGCCAATCTCTGGTTGCGGGTTGCGATGGAACACTGCCGAGATTCTTCCACATGGGTAAGAAACAGACGCACAACATCCGCCGAGAGGTCGATTGGCGTCAGTCGATCCACGGGCCTGTTTACCTTGGCTGCGACAAATGGGATGAGCAGGACCAGGGTGTCGCGGTAACTACGCTGTGTGTTGCGTGCCAGGTTGCGTTCGCCTACAAGGTGTTCCAGGAGGAAGCGCCGTACCCAGACTCCTAACGATGTGGCATTACTCATGTGCTCCCTCCCGGGCATAGCGTTCAAATCGTTGGCTGGCTTCCCGCAGCAGTTCCGGTGTCATAGTCAGATAACGTTGGGTAGCTGCGATATGCACGTGCCCCAGGTAGGTTGCCAATTGCGGCAACAGGCGCTGCACGTCGGCTCCTTGGCGGTACCAGGAAATCAAGCGATGGACGGCGAACGAATGGCGCAGATCATGAAGGCGTGGCTGGAAGCGTCCTCCATCGTGGCGTTGCACTCTGGCATGGCGACGCAGTTGGCTGAAGATTGCGTCTGCGGCCCGTCGTGTCATTCCATTTCCGATACGGGAGACGAAGAATGGGGTATCCGGCTGGGCCGAATGGTCCTTCTTGCGTTGGTTGGCATAGCGGATGAGCACCTTGACAAGATCCGGGCCGAGAGGCACGAGCCTTGTCTTGTAGAACTTGCTTTCCCGAATCTGGATCACTCCAGTGGAGAGACATACATCGTTCAAGGTGAGGGCGAGTGCCTCGCTGATGCGGAGCCCCGCTCCATACAGCAAGAGAATAAGGGCGCGATATGTGTATGCCCGAACTTTGCTGCGCGGGTGCTCGCACCAGGATGTGGCCTCGAGCAAGCGCCGTAGCTCTTCGTGCGAGTAGATGTAAGGAACAAAGGCCTGAGGCGGTTTGGGCACCAACGTCGGAAGAGGAGAGGCTGCGCAATAGCCGCGTGCGATCGCGAAACGGTAAAAACCGACCAGCACAGTGCGCTTCTGGTGCCAGAAACGGGTCACCGGCCCCCTACCAGCTAGAAAAGCAAGTACGGCGTCGGCTCCCACCTCGGCAATTGCAATATCTCCTATCGCCCGGCAAAACGACTTGAGGGTGCGCTGTTCCGTCGAGAAGCGCATGCCCATAGACTGTTTAAGGACAACATACTGGGCTGTAACCTCGGACAGTTTCATAGCAGGCCTCCGAGATCGAAGTTGCCCACTTCTCGCAGTCCGGCCAAATCTACTTTGGCATAGGTGCGAGTGGCGAATGCACTGCGGTGGCCGAGGTGATCTCCTACTTCCTTGAGCGAGAACCCCTCGGCTACAAGATGTCCCGCACAGGCATGGCGGAGAGAATGAGGACCGCGATGCAGGTTCTCGATGTGCAGCGCACGAAAACGACTGCTGACCAAGTGGTACAAGGCCCCCTGCGAGAGCGGGCGACGTGGGGCCTTCAAAGTGAGAAAGATCTCCCGACGTGAACAACGTGGCCGGACTCGTTGGAGATAGCGAATGATGGCTTCGCCAACGCTCTGTAGCAGAGGATATTCCTGGTCCCGACGCTGTTTGGGACGCGTGATCGCAATGATCTCGCGTTCCCAGTTCACGTGTTCCAGTCGTAGACCAGCAACCTCGGCACTGCGAAACCCGTAGACGGCAAACAGCATCAAGATCGCTTGATCACGGATATCGCGAGGCTGATCGCCACTGCTGTTGGTGAAGAGTCGCTGCACATCCGCCCAGGCCGGTCCGATCGGGAGGGCCTCCTGCTTGAACAGACGCGGTCCACTGATGCCGGCTGCTATACCGCCCGCACACCAGCCCTGCATTTCAGCGTGCCGAAAGAAGGAGCGTAAAGCCTTCACACTGGTCGCAACCGAGACCCGGCCCCAATCCTGACCTCCCTTCCAGCTCAAGAATGCATCGATGTCTCTGATCGATATTTCAGTAAGACAGCGGTTCTGACTCATGAGCCAGGCAAGCAGCTGCTCGATGTGCCAGCATCGACCGCGAATCGTTGCCTCTGACAAGCCGCATTCCTCTCGCATGTAGAGGACGAAGTCTTGGATTAGGTCAGCACAAGGAGACGGTGCAGGCGGGGCTTCTTGCAATCGACGTAAGAAACGGAGCCAGCTTGCGCCCAATTGCAGGAACAACTCCCTTGACCGCCTTGGACCGTGACTGCGGTGTTTGCGCTGCTGGTGGCGGGCCCAATTGGTGGCAGCTACTTCAAGATCGTGCCTGCCAATCGCCTTGCCGCTTGTGACGTCGATGTTCTTGGCGATTATCAGAAGGTCTTTGGCAGTTCCTAACAGCGTGCTGCGTGCTGCACCTTGATTGGCTCGATGGATTAAGAATCGCTGACGTTCCTCGGCTGCAGGACCTTCACGGTGACGGGTTAGGACGGTTAAATGCTTGAACAACGTTTCGAACATGTCAGATCTCCTTTGGAGTCGAGATCTGACAAATATGGGCGACTAGTTATGTTGTGATCGCTGTGACATGCTGCCCGGAAACTAGAGAGTTACGGGCGCAACG
>Ga0074045_10002008_pt1 | contig 19198 bp, 15 predicted proteins | sample BogForMeECP23OM2_FD_94442 | JGI IMG/M metagenome (GOLD analysis project Ga0074045, IMG submission 94442) | Bog forest soil microbial communities from Calvert Island, British Columbia, Canada - Bog Forest MetaG ECP23OM2 | ecosystem: Environmental > Terrestrial > Soil > Wetlands ...
AAAAATATAAGCGATCGAGAAATCGTCATGAAAGGCGCAGACGACCAGAACCACCGAAGCGAGCAGAACCGCAACAAACGTAGCCACGCCAGCCCGGCGGGCTGTCTCCCCCAGACGTTCCGAGGTGGCATCCTTCCGGCATAATGCTAGAATGCCCACCACGAACGAGTACCCGCTCAGTCCGAGTGCCAGCAAGAGCGCAAAACTACCTATCTCCGACATAGGAAGACGTGGGTGCATTTCATAGACTCGAATAGGGAAAGTGACCCCGCCGACGCTGGAATCCTTACGGCTGTGACTTGATTGTGGACTTCGAGGTCTAGTGCCAGCATGTTGCCCCTTGATATTTGCCGTTGATGCTCAACTACGACGGCTGCAGCTGAGAGAAAACGAAACAGAAACCACGGTTCTGCCACCGGAACCGATTTGTTGCGTCGCTGGTGTTGCAGCGCTTACCTCACAGCCCGAGAAGAGATATTATTTTCTACGATCGGGTGCAGGTTTGGAGACTATGGCCCGCCCCTGTGAGTGTTTGCACGTGACATACCAAGGGATGGGAAACGCGCCGCAACCGGTTGAGCCCTGGAAGTGCTTCAAATTCTTTAGCGTATGGAGTCGGATTTCGTGAAGGAGACAGCCTATCGACATGTCATCAAGTCGTAGCGACGAGTGTCAGCATTTCGACAAGCTCTCAAGTTCGCACCGACCTGTTCCTGATCGCCGATTGCGATCACTACGGCCTGCATGAGCGTCGAACAAGGAACGCCCCATACGCAGGACCGACACTCATGGCATTTGGTTTGCACTGAAGGCAAATGGCGCCTATACAACATGTGGAGAAGGACGTTTATAAAAGCTGGCCCGAATAAGCCTCATCGAATAGATTCGACCATTATGGTCGTTTGTCACCTGCCAAACTCTTGGCATTTTCAGCATGCGGCTTCGCGGCGGTCTAGGAGGGATTCAGTGAGAGTACCTGGAATCGTGGGAATCACCTTTCGACTACTTGTACGTCTGGCTCTGATCGCTCTCCTCTGCACGCCGGAAATCGACGCCGTGTGCTCGGCAAAGACTCAGCCTGCACCTTCAAGCCATGACGGTGCGGGGGCCCAAGAGGCCGAATCGGAAGGTAGGGCCTGGCTCCAGCAAGCCATCAGCGCAGGCAGTTTCCCGGACTTACGCTGGCCTGACTTCAGCGATTACCGTGAGCATGTACGAAAATTCTACGAACAGAACAGCAATTCACTTTGGTGGGTTAAGGGAATGGAGCCCACCCCGCAGGCTCAACAGGTGATTGCCCTGCTGCTCCGTGCCGACCAGAAGGGACTCTCGGCCGACGATTACGACGGGCCCCGCTGGAACGATCGTCTGGCTAAACTGAAACCCGCAACGCGGCTGCCCGCTGAGGCGGATGCCGCGAGGTTCGACCTGGCTCTTACGGTTTGCATCATGAGATACATCTCCGACCTTCACATCGGAAAGGTGAATCCGAAGCGCTTCGCCTTTGCTTTGAATGATGAGTCAAAGAAATACGATCTCGCGGAATTTCTAAAAGACAACGTTGTTAATGCAGGCGAGGTTGCAGGGGTTTTGGCCCAGGTAGAGCCGCCATATCCCGGCTACCGGCGTACGATTCAAGCCTTGCAAAATTATATCGAGCTGGCGAAGAAAGACGACGGAGTACAACTCCCGCCGCCCGCAACGAAAACGATTGGTCCCGGCGATACCTACCCGGGCGTGCCGCGGCTCGCGCGACTGCTCCGCTTGGTCGGCGACCTTCCGGCAGACGCCAACGTTCCGGTTGATCAGACGACTTATAGCGGCCCGCTGGTGGACGCGGTAAAGAATTTTCAGCGCCGGCTCGGCCGGGATCCCAGCGGACGAATTGACGCTCAAACTCTGGCGGACTTGAATGTTCCTCTAAGCCGCCGAATTCGGCAAATGCAACTTACGCTCGAGCGCTGGCGCTGGCTACCGGACTCGTATCAAAAGTCTCCCATCGTGGCGAATATTCCCGAATTCCGTCTTCGCGGCTACGACAAGGATTTCAAGGTCGGGGTCACCATGAACGTCGTAGTGGGAAAAGCCTATGGCGGACACAACACGCCGGTGTTCAGCGACACCATGGAGTACGTCGTCTTCCGGCCCTATTGGGAGGTGCCATATTCCATAACCAGAGGGGAGATGGTTCCGCATATCGTCAAGGATCCCGACTATCTTGCGAAAAAAGGCTTCGAGGTTGTGGACAGCAAACAAAACGTGGTCGCCGACGGAACGGTCACGCCTGAAGTACTCAGCCAACTCCGCGCCGGAAAGCTCTTTGTCCGGCAAAAGCCGGGTCCCAAGAACGCGCTCGGACTGGTGAAGTTTATTTTTCCCAACAGTTACAACGTCTACATGCACGACACGCCGGCGACAGAACTCTTCGCGAAGTCACGGCGGGATTTCAGCCACGGTTGTATCCGGCTGGAAAGGCCCGCCGATCTTGCGGCATGGGTTCTGCGTAACAATCCCGGATGGACCCCAGAGCGTATTCGCGCAGCCATGAATGGCGGCACGACGCAGCAGGTAAACCTCGCACAGCCGATTCCGGTTTTGATTCTCTACGCCACGGTGATTGTCCTGGAAGATGGTATTGTTCACTTCTATGACGACATCTACGGGCAGGATGCCGCTCTAGACAAGGCCCTCGCGAAGGGCTATCCGTATATCTGGTAGGCGTACCCCACAGAACCGATTACCAGTGGCGCACTCTGCCGACATCGACATGCACGAAGTCGGAATCGCGATAATAGCCAACTCCGCCGCGATGCAAGCCAAGTGCAGCATCACGGACGGCAGCGGTCGGAATCCCCGGCAAGCGAATGTCGATGGCTTCTGCCTCCATGTGGAGACTGTGGCGAGCCACGCCCGTATGTGGGCTGCGAGTACGCAGAAATTCGTTGCTCCGGGGGGTGCGGTATCCGCAGATCACGTCGATTTCGCCGCTGGCGTCATTGAGAGATGCCGTGAGATCGTGGAGCAGGTCGAACAGGTGGGGATCGAAATGCCGCACCTCGCCGGTGCGATGGTCGCGCAGAAAATGGTCGAGTTCGTCCAAGGCTTCTGGTGAGTAGGTGTCGCCACGGCGGTAAACGATATCGAGCCGCTCGCGAGTATGTGTGTGATAGAAGCGGAGCCTGTATTCAGGCGCCGACGCGGTGGCCAATTCTGAGGCTCCTCCCGGCACGACCAGCAAAACAAGGATCACCCACAAAACGATCAGCCACAAACTGTAGCAGCGGATCGCCGATCTCATCTTTCCAGACCGCAATCTCTTCGGACGTACTTGAGATCTGAACGACAATGGTTGAAGCCCTCCCATTCCCTTTGACGGACGATACCTCAATGATTTCTGAAGGATCGAGTCTCTATTGTAACGGATAAGGCTCCGATGATCGTTGCCGGGGACGTACTGGCGACATCACCAAAGTGTTTCAAACTGCTTCTCGAACGTCATCCACCCCCCAGGTTCCAGATTGTTTGTCAAAGTTTCGTTTAGCTATCCCGCTCTTACGGCGGTAACACGGGTTCGGGTCTCTTTTCCCAAAGAGGGAATGCTGGCGCGTTCAGGCGTCGTTCTCATCGGGCGCTGAACTCCGGCTGTAGAACGCCGATGAATACTGCTAAGGACTCTATGCGCGGAGATCTCGGGTGCAAGGCGTGTGCCTCGGGAGTGGGGTAAATGAACGGCAATGGATAACGCAATGGATCATGAGGTATTCGATAAGGCAGAGCTTCTGAGCCGCCTAGAAGGGGACGAGGAAATTCTGGCAGAAATGATCGGCATTTTTCTGGCCGAGTGCGGCCCCATGGTGCAGCATGTGTCGGACGCCGCCACGAGCCAGGATGCGGGCGGATTAGAGCGTTCGGCGCACAAGTTGAAGGGTAGCTTAAGTATTTTCGGCAGTCGGGCCGCGATGCAGAGCGCACAGATATTGGAGACGATGGGGCACGACGGAGATCTGTGCAGCGCGGCAGAAGTGCTGGCGCGTCTCAGGGAGCAAATCGCAGCGCTTGAAAAAGCCTTGAGTGACTTGAGGGAGCCGAAATGTCCAAAGTCCTGATCGCGGATGACGATCGCACATCGTGCATCCTCCTCGGCGGCCTGCTGACCAAGTGGGGATACCAGGCTGAGATTGTGCACAACGGCGACGATGCTTTGCGGGAACTGATGAAACCGGATGCTCCACGATTGGCGATTCTGGACTGGATGATGCCGGGTTTGGACGGCATTGAAGTTATCAAGAAGCTGCGGGCGGCTCACGGTGCGTCCTATACCTACGCTCTGCTGCTAACCTCGAAGGAACAGAAGGAAGATCTGGTGCAGGGTTTGGACGCCGGTGCGGACGATTATTTGAGAAAGCCTTTTGACGCCCAGGAGTTGCGGGCCCGGCTGCGGATCGGCGGTCGAATTCTTGAACTGGAGCGGCGCCTGGTAAGCGCTCTCGAAAGCGCCGAGTACAAGGCGACTCACGATTTTCTCAGCGGCATTTATAACCGGGCTGCGATTACAGAAATGCTCACCCGGGAGGCGTCGCGTTCGGAGCGCTGCGGCCACAGGGTGAGCGTAATGATGGTGGACGTCGATCACTTTAAGTCCATCAACGATACCTATGGTCACGCTGCGGGCGACGAAGTGATTAAGCAACTCACCGCGCGGATCAGTTCGGTGTTGCGGACCTACGATGCCGTCGGTCGTCTCGGTGGCGAAGAGTTTTTGATTGTGACCCCGAATTGCTCTCTCGGCGAGGCTTTAGGAGTTGCTGAGAGGCTACGCTCCGGCGTTGCTAGTGAGAAGATGATAGTCGGCGAGGTCGCTATTCCTGTTACCGTCAGCGTCGGGGTCAGCGCCCTGAGCGTAGATATTCCGGACGTGAACCGGGTTCTGGAGACCGCCGATTCGGCTTTGTATGCGGCGAAGAAGAGTGGGCGCAACCGGGTCGAGTGTTACGTACCTCCGGTACGCCCAACATCGCCGCCTGAAGCAAGCGCGACAAGCGTTGGAGCCATTGCCAAGGCAGCCGGGTAAATTCCCGGGAGAGCCTAGACGTGCTTGTGTTTGGCTTACCGGCCGGAAGAGGTTGCGCTGGCCCGCTCGAGATTGGCTCCCAACCTGCCTGGCAAAGCCGCTATCAATTTGCGGGTGTAGGAGTGCTGTGGGGTGGTGAAGATGCATTCTGAGGGACCGGACTCCACAATTTCCCCTTCGTGAAGAATCGCAATGCGATGACAAATATCCGCCACCGACGGCAAATCGTGTGAGATGTAAAGAATCGCCATGCCGGTTTCACGGTTGAGCCTCGCAAACAGAGATAAGATTTCTGATTGAGTAATCACATCCAGGGCGCTGGTGGCTTCATCGGCGATCAGCAGGGCGGGGCGATGAATGATGGTCATCGCGATCAACACTCGTTGCGCCTGCCCGACGCTGAGTTGCGAGGGATGCCGACGCAGGAACTCATCGTCCGCCGGCAGGCTAACGCAGGCGAGCGACGCGCGCACTGCGGCATCACATTCTCCACGAGTGCCGCGGGCATGAGCCCGCCACGCCTCGCGTAATTGGGTTCCGATCTTCAATGCCGGATTCAGCGAAGAGAGTGGGCTTTGAAGCACAAGTCCCAGCGAACGGCCGCGCAGATCGCGCAGTTCTCGCTCCCGCATCTGCAGCAAATCGCGCCCTTGAAAATCGATGCAACCTTCGACCGTTGCGGCTTTGCGGTCCAGCAATCCGAGAATGGCCAAAGCCAAAGTACTTTTGCCTGATCCACTCTGGCCCACCAGGCCAAGAATCTCTCCCCGCGGTATTTCGAGCGCGATGTCGCGCAGCACGCGGGGCTTCCCTCGATAAGCTACTGAAATGCGGGTAGCGAGCAGCAGACTCTCGCAGCGGGCACTTTCTGCAGCGATCATCGGGCCCCGGTGCTGAGCGTCAACCGGTCTGCGTTCCAATAGGTCTGTGGCCGCAAGATTACGGGGAGGGCGCCCTGAACCGAGGCTGAGACAGCGGACAGAGCATTCTTGTTGACCAGGTAGATGAAGGGCGCTTGTTCCATCACAATCGCCTGCACCCGGTCAAAGCTCTCTTTTCTTTTGGGCGGATCGATGGCGGAAGCCTGGGCGCGCATCAGCCGGTCAATCTCCGCTTCCCAGGCGGTTTCAGGCGATTTCTCCGATGGGTTCCACTGATGATTCTCCGATGAACTGAGCCAAACATTCATTTGCCCGTTGGGATCAAGGTCAACGTTGGTCAGCCCTAAAATTGCAGCATCGTAGTTGAAACTCTGAGTAATGCGCTCGATAAGCGAAGGAAAATCCAGAGTGGCGACGCTAACCTTGATGCCGATCTTCTGCAGGTCCTGCTGGATCAGCACAGCCATTCGTTCTCGGTAGGAGTTTCCGGCATTGGTGATAATGGAAAATTCCACGGAGTTGCCGTCTTTATCCTGCAGGACTCCGTTTTGCAGGTGGAATCCGTCCTGCGCTAACAATTTCAGCGCACTTTCCGGGTCGTAAGCGTAGGGTTTCAATTTCTCGTTGAACCAGAATTTGTTGGCGGGAGACACCGGCCCGGCAGCAGGTTGCGCGTGCCCTTTGAACACAACCCGGCTCAAGTCCTCATAGTTAATGGATTGCGCGATGGCTCGACGAAAGTTTGTAGAGCGGAACCAGATTCGCTTATACCCGGGAATGGGTGCCCGAGCTACCTCGTTGAACCACATCTCTTCGGCATCGAGGGATGGCCCGGCGTCGTGCACCAGGGTCGGGGAGACGGCGGCCAGGCGGTCAAAGTATTCGCTGTCCAGCGAATTGATCAGATCCAGTTCGCCGCGCCGGAAGTGGAGAAGTTCGATGTCGCGGTTGGGCTGGATGTCGAGGTGGATGGCATCGAGATAAGGGAGTTGCCGGCCTTGCGAATCTTTCTTCCAATAATTCGCATTGCGTTTCAAAAGAACACTGGCGCCTGCTTTGTAGTCGGCAACATAGAACGGGCCGAGGACGGCACCTTCTTTTTTCGGTGATTGCGAAGAAAGAATGGCGACTTGATCAAACAATCGCTCAAGACCGGCGACCGGCGCCGGAAAGGTGATGGTCACATGATCGGGAGAGAGAACTTTCGCGGTAACCGTTCCGGAGCCGGAACGGAAGGCGTCGCCGGTCGGCGAGTGCAGTGCCGGGTCCATCAGTTGTTGCATGGTGTAGGCGACATCCGCGGCGGAGAAAGCGGTACCGTCGGAGAAGTTGACTCCAGTCCGCAACTTGAACGAGATCTGGCGTCCGTCGGAGGAAATTTTCCATGACTCCGCCAATTCCGGCTCCAATTCCTGATTCTGCCGATTGACCCGCACCAGCACGCCGCCGGTCAGATAGCGAATGGTTTCCTCCGCTTCGTTCGAAGTCTGCAGCGGATTGAAATTCTTGGGCTCCGTGCGGAGGCAGAATCGCAATTCTTTTTCGGCGAAGGCGAAATTAGATGCCACGCAGAAGAGTGCCAAACCTATGAGTAGCGATTTCGCCAATGGGTGCCGCGTCATAGCGCAAACTCCTGTTTGGTGAGCGCCAGTTCGAAACAACTGACAACCAGAATCAACAACACCAGGGGAGCCAGTTTCCACGGGCCGTCGCTCAGAGAGAGCATGCCTTCCATCTCGCGCAGCAGGCTGCCCCAGGATGGCATAGGTTCCGCAACCCCGAGGCCAAGCATGCCGAGATTGGCTTCGCTCAAGATGAAGACCGGAATGGAAATCCAAAACTGAGCCAGAAGAATCGGCCGCAGGTTGGGCAAGACGTGTACTGCGAAAAGACGGATGCCACTGATCCCGGAGGCGCGAGCCTGCAAAAGGAAGCCGGATTGACGCAGAGTTGAAGCTCCTGCGCAAAGAATCCTCGCCGAGGCAGCCCAACCCAATATGGCCAACAGCAGGAAAGTGATCAGGATGGATACCACGGGCGAGATATCCAGGGGCAACAGGCCGCGAACCATAATCAACAGAAACAGCCAGGGCAGTGACAGGAAAAGGTCGACAAATCCCATGGCACAGCGAGCCCACACTCCGCCCAGATAGCCGGCGAGGCCTCCTATCAACGCTGCCAGCACCGTGGATAAAAGCGCCGCCGCCGGAGCCAGCAATAGAGAAATCCGTGTTCCATAGAGCAAGCGGGAAAAGCGGTCGCGGCCGATGTCATCGGTGCCCATTAAATGTTGCCTTGACGGAGCAGCATTCGGGATCTCACGAAACTGAGTGGTGTAGTGTGCTGGGGCCAAAGGTCCGGCGAAGAGAGCAAACAGCGCGACGATCAGCAGGAAGGCAGACGACAGACTGCGGATCACGATCAGGCTCCCTCGGACCTCAGGATATGACCTATTACATCTGCACCCAAGTTTGCCGACAAGGTAACCAGCGTAACCAGAACGGTGATGTTCACCAGAAGTGGGAGGTCGCGGCCGATCGCGGCTTGCCAGGCAAGCTGGCCGACTCCGGCTATGCCGCAAAGCGTTTCGATGGGAATCGCCGCGCCCACGGCGACGCTTACCGAGACTCCGGCCAGAGCCAGAAGTTCAGGCGCGACGACCGGCAGCACATGAAAACCAAGGATGCGCAACTCGCTCAGGCCTTTCGCTCGCGCGGTGCAGATGTGTGGCAGGGAATATGCCTTGGCCAGAAGATTGCGCATGTAGCGAAACACCTTCGGGAAGACGATGAGCGCAATCCCGAGATAGCCGGGTGAGTTCAGCAGGACCGAGAGCAAGGCCAAAGCTGCGGCCGGAAGGCACAAGAATATTCCGCTCGCGATCAGGGTCGCGTGGTCATAGGCCGTGGTCCGGGCAAGCGCAGCAGTCAGCCCCAGCGCCAGGGCAAGCAGCCAGCCCAGCGCCAGGCCCGTGACCACCACACGAAACGTCGCCGGAACTCGGTCCCGCAGCAGCCCGCGCACCGGCTGGCCGAGAGAACGCGAAACGCCGAGATCCCCGCGCAACGAGTGACCGAGATAGCTTAGGTAAAAGCGGAACAGTCCGTGCTCCTGGCGATGCGACTCGCGGAGCGCGCTCACGCTTGCAGCACTGAGTCGTGGGTCCAATTGTTCTTCGTCCGTATCAAAGCCCGGGGCAGAACGAACCAAGACGGCTGAAAGGAAGGCGCCCAGCAAAACGATGGCGGCGATCGACAGCAGGTGTCGGGCGATTCTGATTGCCAGCATGGTTAGACATCCTGCGCTTTGGTTTCATGCGGATGAGCAAATGCAAGCTGGTCGGACGGGGCCTCGGTGGTTCGGTTGCGGTGGGTCTGCTTCATGGAGTACATGCGGCGGTCCGCCTCCGCCAACAGGACCTCGGCGTTGTCGCCATCCTGCGGACAGAAGGCTGTGCCCACACTCAGGCCGAGAATATTTTCCCCGCAGATCTGCAGCCCGATGCTCGCTGCTAGCTCGTGCAGGGATCGGGCTTTGATTTCAGCGGCCTCCGGGGTGAGGCCGGGAATCACGAGGACAAATTCATCGCCACCCATGCGAGCCACGTAATCGTAGCCACGGCATACGTCCTTAAGCTTCGCTCCCAATTCGCGCAACACCTTGTCGCCTTCCAAATGCCCGTAGCGATCATTAACCTGTTTAAAGCCGTCGAGATCGCAGACCATAACCGCGGTCGATCCGCCTTTTCGCTGGCAGCGCGAAAGCTCCTGGCTCAGATGAAGGAAGAGCGAGCGAGCGTTGGGCAACCCCGTCAGGTAATCGGTGGTGGCGGAACTCTCCGCCTGCTGATACTTGAGCGCATTCTCGATGGCGAGGCCGAGTTTGGAGCTGACCGCAAGAAGAATGCGCAGGTGATCGGCGTTGAAAGAGTCTCGCTCTCGCCGGTACATCGCCAGTACGCCCACGACGCCATTCAGCCCATCGACGGGAACGGCGATCGCGGAGTGAAGGGAAAAGTTCTGGAAAGCCCCGGCGTATCCCGCTTCCACTTCCGGATTCCCATTGATGATGGGCTTCCGAGTCTCCGCAACCCAGCCCACCAAGCCTTTGCCGAGTGGAATGTTCAGGGCGGAGAGTGCGCGAAAGTCTTCTCCGCTTACAAATTCCGGGATCAAGCGGCCATTCTTGCAGACGAAGATGGCCATGGAATCGTAAGGAATCAGCTTCCGCACTCGGATCGAGAGAACCGAAAGAGTTTCGACCAAACTCAGGGAATTCCCCAAATCCTGGCTGAGTTCAAACAAAGTTTGAGCCTCTTGCCGGGCGGAGGCGATCGACGATAGAAAGTCTTTGTCGCTAGATCCGGGAGCGGGATCGCCGCTGGTTTCAAACCCGGCCGCAGGCCCTTGACCGCGCTCGACGTGCAGGTTCTTTGAGAGCCTCATTCTGATCTCGCTCTCCGGTTTGGCTTGCGCCATCTGCTCCAGTTCTATATACCGGCGTTGCAGAATCTGGACAATCGCAGGATCGAAGGACGTTCCTGACATGCTCACTACCTTGGCCATGGCCTCATCCAGAGGCAGGGCATTGCGGTACTGCCGGTCGGTGGAGAGCGCGTCGAGACAATCCACCACCGCCAGCACTCGCGCTCCGATGCAGATTTCCTCTCGTTTGAGCCCGTCCGGATATCCGGTGCCATCCCATCTTTCGTGATGCGACCGAACCACCGGAACCACCGGATACGGAAAGGCCACTCTTTCCAAAATCTCAGCTCCCACGATGGGATGGATCTTCATCTTTTCAAACTCTTCTGGCGTCAGCCGGCCTGGCTTGTTGATGATGTGCTCGGGCACCGCCAGCTTGCCGATATCATGCAGCAAAGCGGCCGCGCGCAAGGCCTCCAGTTCGTTCTCCGTGAGCCCCAACTCCTTGCCGATTTCTACGGCATAGGTGCGCACCCGATGCAGGTGATCGTGCGTAGTATCGTCCTTGGCTTCAATCGCTAGGGCCAATGCCTCGATGGTGCGCAGGTTCAGCGAAGCGACCTGCTCCACATGCTGCTTCTCGATTTCTACGCGCTTCTTCTCGTCCTCCAACCGATCCAGATAGAGGCGGTAAGAACGATAGACCCAGTAAATGATGGGAAGAATCAGCAGCGATGTCTGCCAGCCGATTCGCCGATTCACGAAACCCACGAGCCCCACGACTGCCGCGCCCACCAAATAGTAGGGAAAAGACCAGAAATAACAGTTGGACCAGATATGGCGATAGGACTTCTTTTCCGTGATGCCGATAATGACGGAGACCGGCAGGGTATTCGCCACAAAATAAACCAGAGCGGCAATCATCAATGCGGTCGGCCGAATGTCTCCCAGCACCGATGTCAGCCGGTGATAGGTGAAATAGGCGATGGCAGCCGCATTCGCGAGCATGCTCACGTTGAAAGCGATCTTAGTCGGGCTGGGACGTTGCTGGGCTACCCATAAACACTGCACCAGACCCGCGGCCGTGCCAATGATCAGTGTTTCAGGAAGACTCAGCTCCATGATGCCGAGCAGAATGAAAAGGAAATTCACCGACATCGTGCCGTCAATGCCGGGCAGGCGCACCTTCAGGGCAGAAGCCACGGTCGCGATCAGGGCGTAACAAGAAAAACGGAGCAGGTCGGCGCTCTGCCAGTGCGACAGCGCCATTCCCAGCACGACCGTCCCCGCACACACCATGACGGCGACGAATATTTTCGCCTTATTGTTCATTCCTTATCCTTTGATATTAGGGGCCGAGGTTGGACCCGTCCAATTACTATGAGGAGAGAATACGGTTACGTTGGTGCCAGCGAAAAAGTGCGCAGAACGTTGAAGAGTCGAGGCCTCTGCTCCGGACGATGTTACTTTCGATTTTTGAAAACCAAGAGAAGGCTGGCCCCCGCGCTCGCCGGGGGCGAGAATGTGAAATCAGGTGTGAGGACCGCAAACGAGGGCAGATGTGTCTGCTGCCTCCGTCCGAATACAATTTTTCCCGCTGCTAAAGTTCCCGGGGGCGAAGAAAGCTTGGCGAGGTCAACTGAATCTTTCAAGTCCGGGATCGAGGTTTTTCCGGGGGCGGATGCCGGCCGCCGATCGCGGTCTTCCGCGGAACCGCAGCTTCTGCCCGCAAGCATCCTGGATCAACTTCAAGGCAGCGTAATCACGACCGACCTGCAGGGCAACGTCACCGGCTGCAACCCCTCCACTCAGCGCATTTACGGCTATCCTCCGAACGAACTGATCGGCAAAAATATGGCCGTACTCGGGACACAGCCGGATGGCGACGCGGATAATCTGCTAAAGCGCGTGCTCGAGAACGGATGGTTCCAAGGCCATCTTCTCCAGCGGAACAAATCCGGGAAGACTGTAACCCTGTTCGTGTCCATCACCCTTTTCCATGACCGGGAGTCGGGGCTGTCCGGCATAGTCAGGATGTCCTTCGACCCGGAGCAATCGGAGCCGCTTGCAAATCGGCCGGCGGACGCACCAGACTCGGGCGCCGAATCGGGGCGAGCCGTGGTGGTGGAGCGCGACCTCGACGGAACTCGATTCATTATCGCCAGCCTGCTCATGCACAAATTCATGGGCCTGGTGGATCGCATCGCCACGCACAGCGAAACCGTTCTTATCACCGGAGAGACGGGCACCGGGAAAGAGTTGGTGGCGCACACCATACACCGATCTTCATTCCGGAATAAGCAGCCCTTTGTGGAAATCAACTGCGCCGCGCTCCCCGAGCACCTGGTGGAGAGCGAACTTTTCGGTTATGAAAAGGGCGCATTCAGCGGCGCGGATTCCTGCAAGCCCGGCCTCTTCGAGATGGCCGACAATGGCACGCTATTTCTGGACGAAATCGGCGAGCTTCCGGCTCACATTCAGGTCAAGCTGCTCCGCGTTCTCGATGGCAAGCCCTACTATCGGCTGGGCGGCAAGCGGCAGGTCAAAGTGGATGTGCGGGTGGTCGCGGCGACGAATCAGAATCTCGAGGCGGCGGTGAAAGAGGGTCGCTTCCGCAAAGACTTGTTTCATCGCATCAGCCAGTTTCACCTGCGCGTTCCGCCCCTGCGCGAGCGCTCGGACGACATCGCCGTGCTGGCTCGACACTTTTTGAACCTGAAGGCTCCGGGGAAAAACTTCAGCGAGGATGCGTTGCGAAAGCTGCAATCTCATCCCTGGGTGGGCAACATCCGCGAGCTCCGCAACGTAATCGCAAAACTCTCCGTCGAGTCCACCGCCGAAAAAATCGGGGTCGAGGAAGTAGCCGCCCAAATCGCTCAGCAAACCGCGCTCATACCCAATCAAGCAGTCACTCCGTCCCCGGCGCCTGAGAATGTTGCCGCCCTCACCGATCTCGAAAGCATGCAGGAGCAGATGATCCGGAAGGCTCTGGAGAGAACCGGAGGGCACCGCGCCTTGGCCGCCGAACAACTCGGCATTTCGCGGCGCACCTTGAGCCGCAAGCTGCGCGAGTATCAGATCAACGGTCCGGTTGGAGAAGCCTCTCCAAGCCTCGGAGCGCTCGGCCTGGAACAACAGAAAACCTACCGGGTGAAAGTGGAGTTCCCGGTTTTCCTGAAAAACGCCAGCGGCGAAGCCATCCAACTAACCGCCGTCAATTTGAGTTCGAGCGGCCTTGGCGTGGTCGGCCTGTCCCCTTCGCCGCAGTGGGAAGGCATTCTGCAAGCCAACTTTGATCTTCCCGACGAGAACCTTCCTATCGAGGCCCAGGCTCGGATCGCGTGGTCGGAAAGCGGCGGACTGGCTGGAATCAGATTAGCCGGCATCCCTGGCCCGACCATGGCAAAGCTTCAGCAATGGGTCAACCGCAAAATGAGGCAAGATGGCTGGGAGCTGATGCAGTGACGGTGAGCCGCTGCATCTGACTCCGATCACTCCAAACTAGCCATGCCGGTAGATTCTGGGCACAGCGTCTGAATCAAAGCGGTTTCCCAAACCAACGACCACTACGTCCGTCCTCGGCGCAATTCACCATAGTTAGTAACCATGGCGCTGCTGGAGCGCTCTGGGACAAATTGTCCCGGGGCGTCGGTGTCGGGGACAAACTGGCCTCCGCTCAGATGCCAGGCTGCCACAGTACCCAATGATTGCAACAACTTACAAGCATTCCTTCGCGGCCTTGTTCGTGCAATGACTAAGGCGAATATCATCCCGTGCCACATGAGGGTTAACGAAATGCTGTACACGCGTAAACCACGAAAATCGGCTCCCGGAGAGCGCCACAGCGCAACTTGGGGAAAACGGTGGAGCATGTTTTTGGTCGTGCTGTTTGGCGGAGTGGCGTCCGCCCAGTACGCTCAGTCGCCCGCACCTAAGTTTGCCCCGGACCTCGAGCCCGCTGTTGCACGGGCTCATCAAGGCGTTGCGGCGAATGAGACCGTAAAGGTGATCGTGCAGTACAAGCAGGTTCCTCAGGCGGAGCAAGAGGGCAGAGTGCAGCGTCTGGGAGCGCGCCTGAACCGGAGGCTCGGCATCGTGAAAGGCATGGCTCTCGAAATGCCGGTAAGCGCGCTGCCTGGTCTTGAGGCGGATCCTGAGGTTGTTTCCGTTAGTGTCGACCATCCTGTGAAAGCGATGGACGACTACACCAATGCGGCTATGAACGTTCCTGCAGTGTGGAACGGCGGCTACAACGGAGCGGGCATCGGCGTTGCGGTAATCGATAGCGGCATCAACGACACCCACCCGGATCTGTGGGACTCGACCGAGAGCTATTCGCGCGTGGCTTATCACCAGGATTTCACGGGAACGACCATCTACAACACAACTGTGACCGGTGTTTCCAACACACTAGCGCCCAGCATGCCCCTCCACCAAGTACCGGTGTATGACCTGTATGGCCATGGCACGCACGTGGCCGGGATCATCGGCGGAAATGGCTACCTGTCGAGCGGCCTGTACACAGGGGTTGCGCCGAGCGTGACTCTGATCGATCTTCGCGTGCTCGATGGTACTGGGTCGGGAAGCGACAGCGAAGTGATTTCCGCAATCCAGCAGGCGATTGCTTTGAAGAGCAAGTACAACATCCGGGTCATCAACCTGTCGCTGGGCCGTGGAGTTTTTGTTCCCTACGCGCAAGATCCTCTCTGCCAGGCGGTGGAATCGGCCTGGAAGAGCGGACTCGTGGTGGTCGTAGCGGCCGGCAACTATGGCCGGATCAGCGTAGGCGGCAGCGACGGCTACGGAACCGTCGCAGCCCCGGGCAACGACCCGTACGTGATCACGGTGGGAGCCATGAAGAGCATGGACACCTTTCCGCGCACCGACGACCGGATTGCCAGCTACAGCTCGAAGGGGCCCACGACATATGACCACGTAGTGAAGCCAGACGTCGTCGCTCCGGGGAACATGGTCGTTTCTCTTGACGACGCAGGCAGCACATTGGCCACTTTGTTCCCGGCCAATCAGGTGGCTGGCAATCATACGAATCATGACTACTTCATCCTGAGCGGCACCAGCATGGCGACTCCGGCGGCGGCCGGCGCTGTAGTTCTGCAGTTGCAACAGCATCCTTCGCTCACTCCAGACCAGGTCAAGGCGCGGCTGATGAAGACGGCCTACAAAACCTTCCCCGTCTCCTCGACCGCCACCGATCCGACCACGGGACAAACCTACACTTCTTACTACGACCTGTTCACGGTTGGAGCGGGCTATCTCGATGCGCAGGCGGCGATGAACAATAACGACCTAGCGCCAGCCACGGTGGGCGCGGCGTTGTCCCCGACGGCAGTCTACAACGCCAACGGGACAGTGACGCTCTCCAACGGCAACTCGGTGGTCGCGGGCAACTCGGTAGTTTGGGGATCATCGGTAGTCTGGGGAACGTCAGTGGTTTGGGGTACGAACGTGTCCGGCAGTTCGGTGATTTGGGGATCGTCGGTGGTTTGGGGCGCCAGTACTATGAGTGGATTCAGCGTGGTGTGGGGCTCGACCACGGATGCTGCTGAAAGCGTGCTTTGGGGAACGGCTGTCCTGAGTACGGACGCGGCCTTCTCCGCGATCGTAGGGGAAAATTAATTCGTCGTACGAGACAAACAGAAAGGAGAAAGATCATGAATACACGACGAATTCAGACGTTCATCGGCAGCGTGGTGCTGGCAGCGGTCGGCCTCACGATCTACGCGAGTCTTAGCAGCCACAGCCTCCATGTCTACTACGGCCTGGTCATTCTGGTACTGGCGGCGGCGACTTCACGAATGAAAGTCAAGCTGCCGGGGATCAATGGCAACATGTCCGTTAACCTTCCGTTCCTGCTGTTGGCGGTGGCGAATCTGAGCGCAGTGGAAGCGGTTCTGGTTGCATGTGTATCCACTGTGGTGCAGTGCTGGCCGAATCCAGGAAGCAAATTTAAGCCGGAACAAATGTTGTTTAACGTCAGCATGATGGCCTTCGCCACCGATCTGGCCGTCCTGGCTTGGCATGCCAGCGGATCGGCAAAAGTCTGGGCGTCAGAGCCACTGATGCTGGCCTTGGCTACCTCAGCGTTTCTGCTTGGGCAGACGATTCCAGTGGCCGGTATCATCAAGTTGGCTGAGGGCGCCGCTCTCCGCAGCGTCTGGGTCAGCATTCTGCATCTATCGTTTCCGTACTATGTATTGAGCGCGGGGATGACATCGATGGTAAACCAGGCGAGCCATCGCTTCGGGTGGCAGGTGCCGTTACTGGTTTTCCCGATCATGTACGTTATCCATCGCTGCTATCACCTGTATTTTGCCGGAGCGGCGCAAGTTCCACGTGAAGCCTCGTTCGCCCGCTCGGCCAGCGCCGGCATGTAAGCTTCAGAGCAATGGTGTGTGTGCAAGTTTTTCGATTAGTCCGCGGCCATCCCGGGGGCGTAGCCTCCGACGTCCTAAACAGGATATGCTCAAAGAGCCGGTGCACAAGTAGGATGGAGATGATTGCATCCGGTCAGCCCTGCGCCACACCTCTTTAGCCGGGAGACCCACGATCATGCACAATCTTGCAGATCAACCCCAGTGCTGGCCGTCCCTGCACCTCGATTCATGGAAGGACACCTGCGCCACGCTTCACATGTGGACTCAGATCGTCGGTAAAGTCCGCTTGCGTCTGACGCCACTGGTGAATCACTGGTGGAACGTCCCCTTGTACGTAACGGCGCGCGGCCTCACCACCTCGCGCATTCCTTATGGCCAGCTGGCCTTCGAACTCTGGTTTGATTTCATTGGACATCGGCTGGTGTTGGAGACGAGCGATGGAATCGTGAAGTCACTGCCGCTCTCACCTACTCCGGTGGCCGACTTCTACCGGGAATTCATGGAGATGCTCGGCTCTGCAGGAATCCAGGTCAAAATCTGGCGAATGCCGGTGGAAGTTCCGAATCCCATCCCATTCGACCAGGACCGAACCCATGCGTCCTACGATCGGGAGATGGTTGAGAAATTCTGGCACATCTTATTGTCAGCGGACGCGGTCTTCAATCAATTCAGATCGAAGTTTGTCGGCAAGAGCAGTCCGGTGCACTTCTTCTGGGGAAGCTTCGACCTGGCTGTGAGTCGTTTTTCGGGCAGGCGAGCCGCGGAACGACCCGGTGCCGACTCGATAACCAGGGAGGCCTATTCTCACGAGGTAAGTAGCGTGGGTTTTTGGCCCGGCAGCGGCGATATTAAAGATGCAGCCTTTTATTCTTACGTGTCGCCCGAGCCGAAAGGCTTCAAGGCGGCTCGAGTTGGTCCTGACGGGGCTTACTACCACATGCAACTCGGGGAATTTTTGCTGATGTATGATGACGTGCGAAAAGCCGCTTCGCCGACTCGCGCATTGTTAGACTTCTGCCAGACTACTTACGACGCGGCGGCAAACTCAGCCAACTGGGACCGCGGATCGCTTGAGAGATAAGCGCTTATCTCCCGTACTCTCTCAGGTCGTGATTGGTGTCACACTGCTTTGTGACTTTGGCCACGGATTTGATCGAACCCTTCTGACACCATACCTCCAGTGAATCACTCCGACTAGATGACGAATTGGTGACCAAAGAACGCTGCGGAACCCTGACGTTCCCACCCAGATGAGCTGAAGGACACAAGCCATTTAGAACAAAAATCAGGCCCTGGAGTACCGGATGGAAAGCGAACATAAACATCATGTTGTAGCGTGGTGGAGTTCGGGACAGACGGGCATCGCCAAATCAGATTCAGCCCCGCACGCGATTCACTTCGCGGCCCCGCCACAGTTCGGCGGCCCCGAGGGCCGATGGACGCCTGAAGACTTCTTAATGACTGCGCTGGCGAGTTGCTTTACAACTACCTTCCATACTCTTGCCGGGTACTCAAAATTCGAATATACCGACCTGGAAGTAGAAACGGAAGGAACCATCAGCAAGACCGATAGTGGCTATAGCTTCACCAAGATTGTCGTCCGACCTAGTCTGACCATTCCCAGCGAAGACAAGCGAGAGCAGGCAAATAATCTCTTGGAAAAAGCAAAAGAGCTCTGCCTTGTCTCGCGCGCGTTGTCTGCTGCCCAGAGTTTTGAGACCCGAATTCAGGCCGGGAAGAGTTCTCCAGCGTGACGTCGTGGACACTCCAGGTCGATGGAGCTGCGCCTTACAGATTAGACTCGGCGGGTGCCGCCCGTTTCGCTCGTTCCACTTCCAGTCGGTGAATGGTCATGCGCAGCCAGGCACCGAGAGCTTCTTCAATTTCGCGTTGCGTTCCCGTGCGGTAAAGAGATTCGAGAGTTTCCCCGGTGATGGAGAGCGGAATGTGGATGCAGGGAGTTTGCTCCTTGCGCGCATGCTCGGGAACGAACTGCATCAGCAGGCATTCAGAACACGGCTCCCGGTCTTTGGAGTTGAAGTTCATGCAGGTCGGCGAATCCTCGAAAATGAAGCGCGGCCTCCAAGATTCGCGGGGTAACCGCCCGTAACCACCTTGCTCCAGAAATTCGAGTTCAAACTTCAAGACTTCCAATGGATCGCGTTTGTCCCTCGGCATAATGCACCGCCAGTACTGGTTGATTCTGTTCGATGCGCCCTTGGCCACGCGGTGACTGGCATCACCCCTTGCCGTGAGGGGAATCACGAAAGCAATTAGCAGTTAGCGATTGGCATTTAGCGATGATTGATTGGATAAGAACGAAGGCTCGATTCGAAACCCGGTAGTCTTGATTTGAGGACCAAAGACGCTGGGAAGAAAGGAGCCTTCGCAATGATGATTATAGGGTGTGATTTCCATCCCAGCTGG
>Ga0074045_10002011_pt1 | contig 19184 bp, 19 predicted proteins | sample BogForMeECP23OM2_FD_94442 | JGI IMG/M metagenome (GOLD analysis project Ga0074045, IMG submission 94442) | Bog forest soil microbial communities from Calvert Island, British Columbia, Canada - Bog Forest MetaG ECP23OM2 | ecosystem: Environmental > Terrestrial > Soil > Wetlands ...
AGGCGGCTCTCGCGGGTGCTTACTCCGCGGAGCATGTCTGCCGCAAGTGGTATGTAAGCCACACTGCCCATCCCTGAAACGATTAAATGATGCCGACGCGGGAGCAGCGCCACATCGAGATTTCTGTCCCTGGCGGTCCTGCTGGCCATCGCCGCCACGTTGCGCTATACGAAATCCGCTGTGCTCGGCAGCGAAAAAACCCGCCTTGCGGAAACCGCTCGAAATCTCGCGCATGAATACGAAGACCGCGCCAACTCCGCGCGCCGCCACAATCAACAAACACCATTGGATAATCCCAGCACGGGTTCGTCGCGAGAGTTTCTGGCTCTGATGAGTCGTCTCGTGTTGCAGAACCTCGAGGGCGTTGGCGGCGGTTTTTATTCCCTGGCGGCGGACACCCTAGTTGGAAACTTCTACCCAAACGGCCAGATCTCGCAGGTTAGCGCGGAAAATACGGAGATCCCCAACGCCGAGCATCAAGCCGTTCTTGAAATTGCAAGAAATGCGGCAACCACGCTGAAAGGTTCGGAAACCGTCATCAGCAACCCCTCGGGACTTTTCCTGATCAGCGCCATGCCCATTCATCAAGGCGATTCCGTGGTCGGAAGCGCGTGGGCCGTCAAACGCATCGCGGATCTTCCAGGAGGCAACCGCTTTCACGCCTATCTGATCACCGCGGGCTTGGCTGCTGCCGCCCTCGCCAGCGTCCTCCTGACGCTGCTGGTGATTCGCAACCTGCAAGGCGGCGTCCGGAAAGTCGAGAGCGGACTGCAGACGCTCGAAAACAACTTGTCCACGTGGATTGACACCACCGATCAGCCCGCCGAAATCCAGCGCATCATCCAGGCCATCAACCGGTTGGGAACCACGCTGAAACAGAAAATGGATTATGAGAAGGAGATTGAATCGCAATTACGCCACGCGGAGCGCCTTGCAAGTCTTGGACGTTTGGTCGCTGGCGTAGCCCATGAAGTGCGCAATCCCCTGGCGACCATTCGTCTGCGGGTGCAAATGTGCCGGCGGGATGCGGCGGACGTGAAGGTCAAGGAATCCTGTCACATCGCCTTGGAGGAAATCGAACGACTGAACGGCATCGTGAATCGGCTGCTGAGTTTCGCAAGGCCTATTCAGCTGCAGTTGGAACCCGTCGATTTGAAGGGGTTGGTGAAGGAGCGCGTGCAATCGTTTGAAGAACTGGCGCTGCAACGGCAGGTCCAGCTAATGACCAATCTTCCTAACAGGAATTTCCTGGCTCTTGTCGACAAGGACCGTATGTCTCAGGTGTTCGACAATGTGATCCAGAATGCCCTGGAGGCCATGGCTGAAAAAGGGGGAACACTTTCTGTGACTTTGGCGTCTCATAGAAAGAAGGACGAAAAAACTACTGCTGTCAGCGTGGAGTTTCAAGACACGGGCAAAGGTATGGATTCAAGCGCTATTGGTCATGTCTTTGATCCCTTTTTCACCACCAAGCCTTCCGGGACCGGGCTCGGCTTATCCATATCCCATGAACTGGTTCGCGCTCATGGCGGCGACATCAGCATTGACAGCGAGCAGGGCCGTGGGACCCACGTCAGAATCACAATCCCGAACTCACTCTTATGAGCGTGCAGAGAGTTCAGAACGCTGGAACATGACGACCACGATCCTCATCGTTGACGACGAAGCTAACCTCCGCAAAACTCTCGTGGAAATTCTGTCCGCGCGCGGTTACAGCATCCTGGAAGCAGATGATGGCGCCACCGCCGTCGAGTTGCTTCGCGAGAACACCCCGGACCTTATCTTCAGCGACTGGAAGATGCCGCGCATGGGTGGCGAAGAATTCCTTCAGTATCTGCACAGCCACACTCATCTGGCGTCCGTTCCGGTGATCGTCATTACCGCCTACGGTTCCAGTCACAGCGCCATTGAGGCAGTTCGTCTCGGCGCCTATGATTTCGTCACAAAGCCTTTCGACCTGGACGAAATCGTCGTTACGGCCGAGCGGGCGCTGGATCATTCCGCCCTGAATCGTGAAGTCATTCGTTTACACTCTGCAACTGGTCCGGGTTATGTCTCGGGAGCCGGCCGCCTGATCGGCACCAGTGGTCCGATGTTGGATGTCTTCATCATGATTGGTAAAGTCGCGGAAACTGACTCGACGGTTTTGATTTGCGGCGAATCCGGCACTGGCAAGGAACTCGTCGCCGAAGCCATTCATAGTTACAGCCAGCGTAAAGGCAAGCCTTTTGTGGTTGTCAATTGTGCGGCCCTGCCGGACAATCTGCTCGAGACCGAGTTGTTCGGTCATGAGCGCGGCGCATTCACCGGAGCCGTTAGCCGCAAAGTGGGCCGCTTTGAGATGGCAGAGGGCGGGACAATTTTCCTGGACGAAATCGGTGAGCTATCGCCCAGCCTACAATCCAAGCTGCTGCGCGTATTGCAGGAACGTACCTTCGAACGCGTCGGCGGCACCGAGACAATCCATGGCAATTTTCGCGTCCTCGCCGCGACCAACCGCGATCTGGAAGCCTCCGTCCGCGAAAAGGTTTTTCGTGAAGATCTCTACTACCGCCTGAATGTGGTTCATATTCAGATCCCTCCTTTGCGTGATCGGCGCTCGGACATTGTGCCCCTCGCGGAACATTTTCTTCGCCACTATAGCGAGAAGAATGGTTTCGGGGCGGTTGGCTTCTCGGACGAAGCCATCTTGACCCTGCAGAATTACTTCTATCCCGGAAACGTCCGCGAATTGGAAAACATGGTTGAGCGTGCCGTCTTGATGGCCCGCGGCCGCGTGGTCATGCCCGAACACTTCCCTTCCCGGGGAGCTAACAATGGAACATCGGGTGACCACCAGTTGGAAATTGACTTGCTGGCTCTTCCGTTTCACAAATCCATCGCCGAACTCGAAAAGCGCTTAATCGTAAAGGCCCTCCATGAGGCCGCCGGAAACAAATCTGAAGCTGCCAACCATCTGCAGATCAATCGCCGCTTGCTCTACAACAAAATGGCGGAATACAAAATCGAGGAATAGAGGAATACTCAGCGATGAAGACAGTGCTCATGAAACGGATCGTCATTATTGGCGACAATACCGTCGAGTATCGCCTCTTGACCGAAGTCCGCAACCTTGGCGCCACCGGTTACACCTGCTATTCCGTCCATGGCCGCGGTACCAGAGGTGTGCGCCCCAGGCACGCCGAACCGGGCAACACCAAGATCGAAGTCATCGCTACCCCAGATGTTGCCCAGAAAATCCTTGAGCATGTTGCGCTTCATTATTTTGACAACTATGCCATGATTGCCTTCATGGACGATGTCGAAGTGCTTCGCGGCGATAAATTCGTCGCCACGGTCCTGCACGAAAAATAAAAAGCGCGCCGGTTTCATTTTCTCGCAGCCGTTTGGTGTTCGCTTTCTTCACACCTTGCGTTCTCCTTCATCACATTTCCTGAAACACTGCTAGCTGACGACGCCTGCCAAACGCCGCTCCCCCTGAATTGTAAGGACTTATTTGACGCCCCTCTCCCTCCCAATGGCACCAATGTTGCTCCTCATTCACGGCCAAGTTGTGCGATGTGGCTAAGCATGGGCTGATCATCGGCCTTCTCAGCCCACACTACGGATAGTTGGGAGGGGGACATGTCCTTTTCGAAATTACTACTGTTGGCTTTGGTTGTGCTCAGCGCAGCGTCTTCTGTTTTTGCTCAAGGGGAATACCGGCAATACGAAATCACTCCCTTCTTCGGCACTCGTTTTGGGGGCAACATCGACCTTAGCCAGCAGGGCAATCCCAACGTTGACTATCTCAAATCAAAATAAAAAGCAGTATGGACTACGGTATTATGGGCAACGTCACCTTTTGGCAGAATTTTCAGGGCGAATTCATGTGGAATCGACAGCCCACCTCTCTGAGCTCTCACAATCCCAACGACAATACCTACTCCTTCGTGTCCAACATGAATTTCGATATGTATCAGTTCGACGTGCTCTATCAGTTCCTTTCTCCGGGACGCAAGCTCCGGCCTTTTGTAGTTGGCGGCCTGGGTTTTTTCCCCTACGGCGTTCAGCCGATCAATGGCCAGTCCGTGCTGAACTTCAGTAACCGCTTCGCCTACTATCGGAATCATCTTCCGCTTCGGAAAATAATCTTCCACGCAACTTCGTCGTGCTGCGGAGTTTCCAGCGCCCTACTTGACGGCCTTAACTTCACGTTTCATGTTCGCTTTCTTCACACTGCGAGCTTTAAAGACTCCTCAAAAAGCCAATACTGCGCGGCCCTGTGTTCAGGCTCCGTGTAAGTCTAGAAAAACACACCTGCTTGTTATGCCCTGGGCTGCGAATCGGTCGGCACGCCAATTGCATCTTATATGTAGCGTCCTGAACTCCGCGCAGTTCATCAGGAGCGCACCATGAAATCGGCACACATTTTCCCAGCAGTCGCTTTCCTTTCCTTGTCGTTTTTTCAACCTCCTTTGCTCGCCGACGACCACGGACCCGGACGACCAGGAACCGTAAATTACGTCGAAGGCCAGGTGTATCTTTCCGCGCAGCCGTTGGATGAGAAATCAGTCGGAAGCGTTGAAGTAGATCCTGGTCAAACGCTGACGACGCAAACCGGCAAGGCGGAAATTCTTTTGACTCCGGGAGTGTTTGTTCGCGTGGGTGACTCCAGTTCCACTACCATGATTTCTTCCGGCCTCACCAATACCAAGATGTCGATCGATCGCGGCGAAGCCCTTGTCGAAGTTGCGGAAATCCATCCGGAAAATGATTTGCGAATTTTGCTTGATGGCAAATCCACCGAATTGTTGAAAAATGGCCTTTATGACTTTAACGAAAATCAACACCTGCTCCGTGTCTTGGACGGCGAGGCCGTGGTCAGCGACGGCGAAAGAAGCGTCAAGGTCAAAAGCGGCCACCTGGTCGATCTGGCGACGAGCCGGCCAATGAAAGCGCAGAAATTCGACAAAAAGGAATTGGAAGCCGAGGATCTGTATCGCTGGACCAGCCTGCGGTCCGGCTACCTCGCCGAAGCCAATGTCGACTACGCTCCCAACTATTCCTTCGGCGGCAACGGTTGGTTTGGCGAAGGCTGGTATTGGGATCCTTGGTTCGACGCCTACACGTTTCTTCCCGGCGATGGCATCTTCTTCAGCCCTTTTGGTTGGGGCTTCTACTCACCCTGGTGCGCGTACGGCGCGCCCTTTTACGGTGGCCACTACTACCATCATTTCAATCCCGGAGTCCAAGCGTGGGGTCCCGGCGCCCACTACGGTCTCCCTCGTAACTACGGCCACGGTGTTCAATATGCCACGCATTCGGGAGGCGCGCTGGCTGGTCGCGCAAGATCGGGTTTCTTCAGCGGCGGGGGTTTCCACGGCGGGGGAGGATTTCACGGAGGAGCAAGCGTCGGCGGCCACCGCTAGAACCAAAATTAGTCCATCGACCCACTGTGAGATAGGCCGGTTCGCTTTAGCCGCGGGTCAGGAGCGTCGGGTATCGACTCATGACCTGTCTGCGAATCTTGGCGCTATCCGCTTTGTTGAGCGTTTCTGACGGCAACCTCTTCAATTGCATGATGGTGGCCTCGAGACTGTCCAGAAACATCTTGCACGGCTCGCATTCATTTAGGTGCTCTTCCAGCTTTTGGCACAGCGAATCATCCAACTGCTCGTCCAGATAGTCGGAAAGTTGCGCGAACAGCACTTTGCAGGACGCCGCCCGTTTTTGCGGCGTTGCTGCTTCCACCACGCTCGGCACTGTGATGGCTTTCTTGGGAGCGCGAGCCTTCTCACCATAGCGCGCCAACTTCTTCCGAACAAACAGTCGTGCACGATGAAGACGCACGCGCACGTTGCCCTGCCGCAGCCCCGTGATGTCTCCCACTTCTTCGTCCGTAAGACCTTCCATGTCGCGCAACACCAAAATGATGCGATATTCAGGCGGCAACTCCTGAATCACTTCGCGTAGCCGCTTGGCCTGCTGGCTGCGTATCGCCAATGTCTCCGGATTTACGGGACCCTCTTTACCAAGCTGCGCAAGCTCCTGCCGATCCGGCATCAACTCCTCGAGCGACAAATCCTGTTTGGGCGCGAATTTGCTCCTTCGGCGGCTCATCAAACAGCGATTCTTGGCCACTTTGTACAGCCACACCAAAAGCGCGCGCGGGCTTTCAAATTTCGGCAGATACGGTAGCGCTTTCACCAGAACTTCCTGCATCGTGTCTTCGGCATCCTCGCGCTGGCCGCACACCTTCATGCTGAACGAAAACACCGTCCCCTGCAGCAGCTCCAAAGCCTGTTCGAGAGATTGCTGGTCATGCTTGTCCAACAACGCCACAGCCTGTTCGATTTCCTTGCGCATCGTCATTCACGATAGCACAGCCACCGCCCGGCAAAAGTTTGGTGCTTCACCCTATTGAATCCAGGTCACTTACGCACGCCTCGAAACTTTCTGTAACAATTCCGCAAATTCTGCATTTCTTCCCATAGCGCCGCCAAGACGCATCACTCCATCGCCACAAGCAACCACAAAGGGAGCTCCCAATGATCACAGCAAAAGTAACTCTCACACAGGCTCTGAAGTCGCAACGTCAATTCATCGCGGAAACCGGCAGCGGCCACCACATCATCCTTGACGACGCCGCGGGCGCAACCGGAGCCAAGCCCATCGAACTGGTCGCTGTGGCGCTGGCAGGTTGCACCGCCTTTGATGTCGTCACCATGCTTCGCCAGAAGCATCACCAGAAACTGACAGGCTATGAAGTTCTCGTCGAGGCGGATCAAGCCGAGCGGCCTCCGCAAATATTTACTGCAATTCGGTTGCGTCACGTGCTTACGGGCATCGGCATCGAGAAGACCGCCGTGGAACAAGCCGTTCAATTGTCCGAAGAAAAATATTGTTCCGTTGGCGCAATGCTGAAAGCGACTGCTTCCTTCGAGACGACTATCGAGATTCATGAGGACGAGACAACGTGGCTCGACGAAGCCGCAGTTCCCAAGCGGGTTTCCGTTTGAGGCTGACGATAAATCCCGGTTGCCTTAGAGCGACGGCAAGACTGTTGCTGAGCGCCGCGATTCTATCCTGCCTCGTCTTGCCTCGAACCCGCGCCCAGGACAGCACCGCGAATCGCTACATCACGCTCGAGCAAGCCGTGCGAATGGCGCTGCAACAGAATCCGGCATTCCAAACCACCACCGATGAAGCAGACGCAGCGCGCGCGCGCTTGAAGCAGGTGCAGTCCGCCTGGTACCCGCGAGTCGATTTTCACCAGGACTTGACGCGCGGAAACAATCCCGTGTACGTCTTTGGAACCAAGCTGAGGCAGCGACAATTTTCCGCCGCCGACTTTGCCTTGAACAGTCTGAACACGCCAACGCCGCTCGACAACTTTCAAACGCGTTTCGACGGACAGTGGCGGCTTTTCGATTCCGGCCAAACGCTGCTTCACCAACGCAGCGCAAAGCGCCTAGTTACTGCGGCGGATTTTGCCACCGAACAGGCGCGCCAGGATTTGATTCTCGACATCGTAAAAAGCTATTACGCCGTGCTGGTCCTCAAAGAAAACGCCAAGGCCGCGGACGAAGCCCTGAAAACAGCGGAAGCCAGCGCCCAGCGCATGGAGACGATGCACAAGGCCGGACTGCTGGTGGATTCCGACCTGCTAAGCGCACAGGTTTTTGTTTCCCAAATGAAGGACCGTAAAATCCGCGCAACAAACGATCTGGCGATGGCAGAGATGCAGTTGGCACGAGAGATGGGCGCAGCGCTCGATTCACCTCAGGAACCTGCGGAAACGCTGGCGGAGCCGGCCATGCTCACAAAAACAATTCAGGAATGGATGCAAACCGCCCTGGAAGAAAGGCCGGGACTTCGCGCCGCTCAACTGCAGGAAACCGCCATGGGCGAAGAGCGCAAAGCCGCCAAGGCCGAATTTGGCCCAAAAGTGGCGCTGTTCGGCGGCGCGGAGCGAGATGCTCTCACGCTTGGCGGACCTTCCGGCAGTAACTGGACCGCTGGCGCGCGGCTCGACTTCAACATTTTCGCTGGCGGTGCCCAGAAGGCCCGCGTCGCGGAAGCCACGGCAAACGCCAACAAGGCCCAGCACGATGTGGAATGGTTCCGCTCCGGCGTTCAGATGGAAGTGCGCAAGGCCTATCTCGATGGAAACGCCGCGGCACAACGAGCAGCGGCAGCACGTGACGCGGCGCAACAGGCCAAAGAGAGTCTGCGAATTGTGCAAAACAGGTATGACGCGGGATTGACTACCGTCACGGAATTGCTGCGCGCCCAGACTGCTCTACTCGACGCCACCACTCTCTACCTGGCCGCTTTGCAGGACTGGCAAGTGGCCCAGGCGCAATTGCATCGCGCAGCGGGCGTGCTGACACCGGAATCAACGCTGATTACAGGAGCCGACAAGCAATGAATGTCATACCAGGAACGAGGAACGCGATAAGGCGAAGATTGTGGGCCGTCTTGATCGGCGTGGGAATGCTCGCCGCGGGATGCGGTCGAGAAAATCAACGAACCGCCGAAAAGATTGAAGTTGTGCCGGGACTGCGCGTGCAAAAGATTCAGTTGCGTGGCGTCGCGGTCGAACTGGAAGCGCCGGGCAGCGTCATTGCCGTATCCACCGCGCAAGTCGCAGCGCGAACGATGGGCACGGTGCTGCAGGTCGCAGTGCGCGAAGGCGACTACGTCAAACGCGGCCAAGTACTCGTCCAATTGGACGAGCGCGAAGTGGCGTCACACCGGAGCGCGGCACAGGCCGGAGCACAGGGAGCCACCGCGGGAGTCGTGCAGACAACGAAGGCCTTGGCTGCGGCGCAGGCGCAAGCGGATGTCATGCAGAAAACCTACGACCGTTATTCCTACTTGAAAGAACAAAAGTCCGTCAGCCCGCAGGAATTCGACGAAATCTCCGCGAAACAGCAAGCCGCGCAGGCCAACCTCGAACAGGTGAAAGCAGCTCTGCGTCAGTCAGAAGCTGGCTCGGTGCAAGCTGATTCGGAAGCCCACGCGGCCGAGAGCGTCGCGAGCTACGCACGCGTCGTTGCGCCCTTCGACGGGCGCGTAATTCGTCGCACGGTCGAACCCGGATCCTTGGTATCTCCAGGAATGCCGCTGTTCGTCGTAGAAGATGCATCACGCTATCAACTCGAAGCCACGCTGCCGGCAGAAGCCGCCGCCTTTCTAAGGAAAAACGCATCGGCGCGCGTGCAGTTGGATGCCCTTGAGCCGAAATCGCTTCCCGGCAAGGTCGCAGAGATGGAAGCCGGTGCTGATCCAGCCTCACATACTTTGAAAGCGCGCATCGACCTGCCCAAGGAAGCCGGAGTGCAATCCGGTATGTTTGGCCGAGCATTTTTTCAACGCGGAGAAAAGCAAGCTTTGCTGGTCCCCGCCACGGCGCTTGTGGATCGCGGCCAATTGCGCGGCATCTACGTCCTCGGCGATGGAGGCCTGCTGCACTGGCGAGTCGTAACCGTCGGAAGGAATACATCAGACGTATTTGAAGTGTTGTCCGGACTGAACGACGGGGACGTGGTGGTCCTGAATCCAGGCACGCAGGAACTCGACGGAAAGAAGGCCGCTCAGTGAGCGACACCGCACAGGACGGAGCGCGCCTCAAGCGAGGGCTGGCAGGAACCATCGCCCATGCATTCATCGATTCGCCGCTTACCCCGCTGGTGATTGTCGCCGCTCTTTTGCTGGGCCTGTTCAGCATCTGGCAAACCCCGCGTGAAGAAGAACCGCAGATCGTTGTGCCCATGCTCGACGTTTTCGTCAGCATGCCCGGCGCATCCGCGCAGGAAGTCGAGCAGCGCGTCACTATTCCCATGGAGCGCCTGCTGCAGGAAATTCCCGGCGTCGAATATCTCTACTCGACCAGCCAGCCCGGCGGCGCCCTCGTCATCATCCGCTTCTATGTGGGCCTTAAGGAAGAAGACGCGATTGTCCGCACCTACAACAAGCTATACGCAAATTTCGACCGCATCCCTCAGGGAGTCGGCCAGCCGCTGATCAAGGCCCGCTCGATCGACGATGTCCCGGTATTGGCGATGACCTTCTGGGGCAAAAACTATGATGGCTCGATGCTCCGGCGAATCGCAGCCGAAGTGCAGCAAAATGTGAAGCAGGTCGAGAATGTTTCGGAAACCACGCTGCTCGGAGGCCAGAAGCGCGAACTGAGAATCACACTGGATCCGCAGAAGCTTGCTGCCTACCACATCGGCCCGTTGCTCATCGCGCGCGCACTTCAGGCCGGCAACCAGCGCCTGCAAGCCGGATCATTTGCCGAGGGCAATCAGGAATTCGCGGTCGAAGCAGGAACGTTTCTGCGCAGCGTTGAAGAAGCTAAGAAGATCGTCGTGGCGGTTCAGAACGGCCGGCCTGTCTATCTCGCCGATGTTGCGAATGTCTCGGACGGCCCGGAAGAGCCCGTGAATTACGTCTACTTCGGAACAGGCGGAGACGAAGCCGGACCTGCCGACACCTATCCCGCCGTGACATTGGCAGTGGCAAAACGTAAAGGCGCCAATGCCACAAACGTGTCCACCGATGTGCTCGCGAAAATCGACTCGCTGCGTGGCTATGTTCTCCCGAATGATCTGCAGGTTGCAGTCACACGAAATTACGGCCAGACCGCCAAACACAAATCCGACGAACTCCTGAAACATCTTTTCCTGGCGACGATTTCGGTAACCCTCCTGGTCGCTTTGGCATTGGGCTGGCGCGAGTCGGGCGTGGTGCTGTTAGCCATTCCCGTCACGCTGGCCCTCACACTCTTCATTTTCTACGCCTACGGCTACACCCTGAACCGCGTAACGCTCTTCGCACTGATTTTTTCCATCGGCATCCTGGTGGATGACGCCATCGTTGTCGTCGAAAATATCGTGCGGCATTTTCGCCTGCCGGACAATCAGGGTCGCTCGTGGAATGATGTTGCCGTCGAAGCCGTCGACGAGGTCGGCAATCCAACCATACTTGCCACCTTTGCAGTGATCGCGGCGATTCTTCCCATGGCCTTTGTACGTGGCCTGATGGGGCCGTACATGCGGCCCATCCCCGTGGGCGCTTCAGCGGCCATGTTGTTTTCGCTGATGGTCGCCTTCGTCGTCTCGCCGTGGGCGGCGCTGCGTTTGTTGCGCGGCCACGCCGGAAAACATGCTGAAGGCGAGGCCGAGGGCACAACCACGCGGTTTTACCGCAGGCTGATGGGCGGACTGATCCAGAACGCGCGAAACCGCTGGGCATTCCTCGCCACCGTCGTTGTGCTTCTGTTGCTGGCCTGCTCGTTAGTAGCCTTCAGAGCTGTGCGCGTGAAAATGCTGCCGTTCGATAACAAAAGCGAATTTCAGGTGATTGTGGATATGCCGGAAGGCACGCCGCTGGAGCGCACGCTCGCTGTAGAGCAGGAAATCGGCGCGTACCTGCATACGCAACCCGAGATCATCAATTACCAGATGTATGCCGGAATCTCCGGGCCCTACAACTTCAATGGCCTGGTGCGCCACTACTACCTCCGCCGCGGCGCCAACCAGGGCGACATTCAGGTGAATTTGCGTTCGCTGGACGAACGCAAGCGCCAGAGCCACGAACTCGCAAAGGAGATGCGCGGGCCCATCCAGGAAATCGCAAAGAAATGGAATGCGCGGGTGAAAGTGGCGGAAGTCCCACCTGGGCCGCCCGTTGTCTCCACATTGGTGGCCGAAGTGTACGGGCCGGACTACCAACGACAAATCGAAGTGGCGCGGCAGATCCGTAAAATCTTCGATGAAACTCCGGGCGTGGTGGATGTCGACTGGTACGTGGTGGCCGACCAGAAGAAACTGGATTTTCAAGTGCAGCAGGACAAGTCCGCACTGCGCGGAATTTCGCCGGCGGAAATTTCCCAGTCTGTGGCCATGGCACTGGGAGGCACGCAAGTCGGTCTGATGCATCAGGCCAGTGAGCGCGAGGACGTGCCGATCCACGTTCAACTCTCACGAGAGAGCCGTTCGAGCGCGGACGCGCTGCGTGGTCTGTACCTGAATGCTCCAGATGGAGCGATGGTGCCGCTCGGTGAATTGGCGAACGTTCACGAAAGAACCATCGACAAAAACATCTACAGAAAAAACCAACGCGAAGTTGTCTACGTAACCGCGGACGTGGCCGGAGCCGAAGAGAGCCCCGTATACGCGATTGGCACGCTGGGAAAACAGATCGACGCACTGAAAATCCCCGAAGGCTACGGCATCGCACAGTTCACCGCCATTCAACCACCCGACACAAAGAAATTCGCCGTAAAGTGGGATGGCGAGTGGCACATCACCTATGAAGTGTTCCGCGATTTGGGATTGGCCTTCGCCGCCGTTCTGGTGCTCATCTACGTCCTGGTCGTCGGCTGGTTCAAGTCTTTCAAAACGCCGCTGGTCATCATGGCGCCCATCCCCCTGACTCTCGTCGGCATTTTGCCCGCGCACGCAGCGATGGGCGCGTTCTTCACCGCCACATCCATGATTGGCTTCATCGCGGGCGCGGGAATCATCGTCAGGAACTCCATCATCCTCGTGGACTTCATCAAATTGCGCCGGGAGCAAGGCATGCCCCTGGAGGAAGCCGTTGTGGATGCGGGCGCAGTGCGCTTCCGTCCGATGCTGCTGACTGCTGCAGCCGTCGTGGTTGGCGCAGGCGTGATCCTGTTCGATCCGATCTTTCAAGGCTTGGCGATCTCACTGATGGCCGGCGAAGTGGCCTCAACGCTGCTCTCCCGCATGGCGGTTCCGGTGCTCTATTACATGAGTGAAAAAGGTGGCAAATGACAACCGAGCGTTACATCCGCATCATCGCAGGAACATTTGTGCTGGCGTCGCTGGCGCTGGGAACCTGGGTGAATCACAACTGGTTTTGGTTCACAGCATTTGTCGGCGCTAACCTGTTTCAATCTGGCTTCACCAAATGGTGCCTGATGGAAGACATTCTGCACAAACTCGGAGTTGGGATCGAATCTGGTCCAAAACTTCACCCTGAGGGCGCTCCCTACGGTCGCTCGTAGGAGCGGCTGCCTGTTGATCCGGTTTACGAACGCAGGGTTCCGTTTGGCTTCCGTGTGTCACGATACTGTTCGAGAGTTGACGATGCCGAGTCCGCATCGCCCGTCATCTTGGACACTCCTACAGCTTCAACTGCTTCTGAACACACATGCGGGGACTCTAAGATGCCGCCGCATCGCCGGCGAGGGCTCGAACCGCCTTGGGCTGAGGACGCAGCAGCAAATAGAATGCGACGACGTGCGTGATCATCAGCACGGGCACGTAGATGATCGGGATCGCATACGTGGCGCCCAACTGCCCCGCCAGCGCAGGAAGGCCAACCTGGGTGGCGTGGTAATAGTCGAGGATGAGGTCAATCGTCCCAACGAGATTGAAGGCGACGACGAAAAGCCAGAAGAGCGGACGTATCCTTACCGTGAGAAGTGCCAGGATGGCGAGCACCCCGGTTGCCAGGTCCCAGTAGGCGGCGAACTTGGCGAAGCCAGCTGCGGGCAGATTCGGGCCGACGACGCCTGGAAGGATAAAGACGAGCCCGAAGAAGCGGAAGCTGTGCAGCGTAGCGATGGCGCGTTGCGCTGCGACCAGTTCCATCGACTTGAGCCGGGGCATGACGTACGCGCCGAAGCAAAGGAGCCACGCGACATAACCTAGAATGAGATGCAGACCGAAGATGATTTCCGGCGACATTTGGCCTCCTATTGAATTTTGAGGGCCCGAGCCTCCGCCACGTCCTTGCAGTTCAGTATGAAGATGACGCCCCGGCCGTCGCCGCGCGTGAACCACTGCTGAATCTTGCCGTCCAGATACAGGGGAACGGTCGCACGAATTTCGGCGGGCATGATTTTCATGACTTGCTCGGGAGTAACCCCCAGTTTTGGCGAAAGGATCGTCAGCACACCGGTGATCTTGGGCTGCGGCGGTGTGGACTGGCCTCGGGCCATGGGCGCCAGGACCGTCGCGAACGCCAGCAGCAGGTAGGACATTTCAATCTTCATTGTTCAGCTCCTTTGATTCCCCGCGGAAATTTGGATCTTGCATTGGTACCATTGGGTACCACACCTGATAAGACGCAAAAACTTGGAGAAAGTTTCATGACTCGCAACTTTTTCCCCTGCCGGCCGGCCAAACGCAAGCCACTCCCTGTGGTACTATACGGTACCAGGTCGTCAAGGAGAGGTGATGGCTACGGCATCGATGTCAAAAAGCCGCCAGAAAGGCGGCGACGAAACCGCGGTGCGCGAGCGCATCCTAGCGGCGGCCTTTGCGGCGTTCATGAAGAGCGGCTACGCAAGGACCAGCACGCTTGAGATCGCGACGCGCGCGTGCGTTTCGAAGCGAGAGCTTTACGCGATAGTTGGCAACAAACAGAAAATGCTGATCGCCTGCATCAGCGAGCGCGCCAAGCGACTGGACGTGCCTGCAGACCTGCCCGGGCTGCGCGATCGCGAGACCCTAACGCAGGTGCTGGCTTCTTTCGGGACGAAGCTCGTCCGCGAGGTAAGCGATCCCACGGTCATTGCGGTATTCCGACTGGCGATCGGCGAGGCGGTCCAGGCCCCCGAAGTGGCGCGTGCGCTCGACTCTATAGGGCGTGAGACAAGCCGCGCCGCCCTGCGTAAAATCATGGCCGAGGGCCAGGCGTCCGGATTGCTCACGGGCCGTCCTGCCGAACTTGCCCAGCAGTTCGCCGGGCTGCTCTGGGGCGATTTGATGGTCAGCCTGCTGCTCGGCGTCGCCAGGCGACCGAACCCCCGCGAAATCGCGGGACGCGCCCGCGACGCCGCAGCCGCCTTCCTGCAACTTCATCCGCTACCGAAGGAACATGCGTCTGAATAGACGTCCGAGCGCCCAGCTCAATTCCAAGTAAGATCCAAAATCTGCAAGTGGAAAGTTAGGTGCGATTCGATAGTTGGCATTAACTCTTAATCTCAGTCTCCCCCAGTCAGTTCGTGAATTGTCGACTATCCAAAGTTGGCTATAAAGGTGATTAACGGATAAATGAGATGGCTATTTCAACGTCCGGAGCCGCCACGACGGACTCGCCCCGGTGCAGCCCCAATTGCTTATAGAACAACTCCCCCATCGTGCTACCCGTGCAGTCAAAACCGGTCGTCCCCTTCATGCTGCAGGATGGATCGGGCGGCCCGGTCTCTGGCAATTGCCAGTCCCTTTGACCGAGGTATCCGCGACCTCCATCGGCTTTGTTCATGGCGGCGACCCACTCCACCGCCGTCGTGTGTTCCATCGCGCCATCCGGGTTGATATCTGCAACACCGAATGTTTGTTTGGCCGCCAAATTGCCGTCCGCGAGCCACGTGACTTGTGCAACGGGATCATAGACGGTTTGTCCGCCGGGGTTGACTTGCAACCCTTTGCCAGCGGCTGGCGGCCTGCCCGGCAGCTTGCCTTTGATCATCGGCAGCACGTAGAGATAATTCCGCCATACGTTGGCCCCTTGAAATCCGCTGTTGAACGAAAAGCTCACAAATCCTTGCTTTGGATCGGCGGCCGCAGACCCCGACCAATATAAATACGGTTGGAAATCGTGGAATGGGCCCACCGTATTGGCGGGCATGCGAACAACCGTGTTCGGCTCGCGAAGACCCAACGATCTATAGTACAAAGATCCCAGGGCACTCCCCCAACAATGGAACCCGAACGATTCGCCGTTCCTTCCCATACGCGCGCAGCTCTCGTCTTTGACTGGCACGGTCGGAAGCTGCCAATTATTGTGACCGAGGTATCCGCGGCCTTGATCGGCCTTGTTCATCGCCTCGACCCATCGCACCGCCGCCGCATAGTCCATCGAGCCGCTCTTATTGATGTTGGAAGCTCCGAAGGTTTGCTTACCGGCCAGATTGCCGTCGGCGAGCCAGGTCACCTTCAGATTCGGATCATAGACAGTCTGGCCGTCGGCGGCAGGCACCGGCGGTGCGCTCGCAGGAATCGCGGCGGGGGCTGAGTCGCTCTCTTCCCGGCATGCGTCCACCAATTGCGGATTTATCTTCGGCAGAGGTCTCGATGCCGACTTCGGCTGCGCTGTCCCTTGGACGATCGGTTGGAAGCAATCCAGCAACAGCCGTTGCGAGCTCCGCCGCCTAGAACGAAGCCCGCATTCTTGTATGCGGCTTTGATCTGCTCGCACGCGGCTCGATCGGCTCGCACCTGATCGCCGGCGAAGACCAGGCTTAATCCAAACATCACCATCAGCAGTATCAGTACGTGGACGAGGGTGCGTCGCATGGATCCATCTCAACCCCCGCGCTCGCAATGCATCGCTCTGAACGATACATTAATTTCGAATGCTGGACCAGATATGACCTTTGATATCTGAAAATCCACGCAGGGTCCCGGTTAGTTCGAAATCGGAAAAGTCCTAGTACTGACTGAAAATGGCTCGCACTTGAAGGCCGAGTTGCCCCGGCCTTTCAGCTACCTTGCCGCTTTTCAGATTCCGTTAGCCCATAAGGCTGTCCGGCGCCAATTATTTCGCTGCGCTTTTCCACTTCGTTGCGTAACTTGTGCGCGTTGACTACCGCGAGGCGAACTTGCGATTCGTCGACCGGTTCGTGTTTTTGTCCCACTGAAGCGGCGAGTAAGATGGCTGCTGCAAGGAATATCTGCTTGTCTTCTTCTTCCATGACTTTGATTCCTTCCTTTTCTCGGCGCTACTGTGGTGCTTATTCGTTTTGCAGAATGCTGCACCGACTCGCAGTGCTGCACAAGATCATAAGCGAGAATCAGGCTTTAGATCAGCGCCGTCTCATCTCCAAATGAAACTTGCAGGCGCACACCATCCGTCGTTTCGACAACGGCCTTGACTGTCGCCTCAACGATTCTGCCGCCCGACAGTTTTACCAGCACATGATCGCCGACTTTGTATTTGCGCAATGTTCCGGCAATATAGCACGTCATGGCCGGAAAACGTCCGAAAGCCGAACCAATTCGCGACCCGACTCTGTTTGAGATGGGCAAATTGGAGCAAGATCGTCGGCTCGTGAGCTCGCTCAATCTGGAGCGGCCCTATTCCGAACCCGGCCTGCTGCTAGGCATCAGTGCGTTTACGCAAATGGGTGGCTGGGGCGTTTTACCCTCCCGGCATGAAGCAGAGCGATTTCCTTTCTTACTACGCGAACCAATTCATAACCATTGAAATCGACAACACGTATTACGCACCTCCGATCGCATCGACAGTCACCAATTGGTATGAGCGCACACCCCCAGACTTCATCTTTGCGGCGAAGGTTCCGCAGGTCGTGCCGCACGAGAAGGTGTTGAGGGACTGTGAAGCGGAGTTCGATGAATTCATTGACCGGATGGGCCTGTTGGGCGAGAAGCTAGGACCGCTGCTGCCACAGTTCCCTTGGTTCAGCAAGTATCAGATGGAGGCTGATGAGTTCTTCCGTCGCCTGAGATTCTTTCTACAAAGAGTGAAAGACTTGCCGACCGTGCGGTTGGCCGTCGAGATTCGTAACAGAGCTTGGCTCGATAAGCGGCTGACCGATTTGCTTCGCGAATACAATGTTGCGCTGGCACTGACAGACATCTCTCGGATGCCGCGTCCGTGGGAGAAGAAGCAGTGTGATTGGGTAACGACTGATTTCGTCTATGTGCGTTGGTTGGGTGACCGCAAAGGCATGGAAACGCTGACGACGACATGGGACAAAACGATTATCAACAGAACTGATGACCTTCAGAACTGGGCTGGGCTCTTCCGGCAATTTGTTTCGAGGAATCTCAAGGTCTACGCCTATGCCAACAACCACTACGCCGAACATCGGCCGGGGACGGTCAAGTTGTTCGGGGATATATGGCAGAAGAAGTAGAAGTAGTAGACTATGGTTCCCTTCCTGCCGTGAATCCAATTTCAGGAATATCCAATGCGCGTGTCTGCATGAACCGTTCGGTTTCGTGACCGGAGGGAGTCGAGCATTCAACGGAGGTGCGAGCCACGAGTGTCTACTGAGTGTCCATTAGGCGGCTTGAAGAACTCACTGGCCTCTGCTACGCTGCTTTTTGTGAGGTATTTCATGGATAACTCACAGGTGATTGCCTCTCTTCTTACGGCTCTTATACTTATAGTTGTGGGCCTTGTAGCGTATCGATTGCTCTGGGCTGGGTCACAACTGTCTGCTGGTCTTGGACTGAATCGATTTCCAAATAGGTGGGTTCCCAAGAAATTAAGGCGTTGGGTTTTTGGCGAGACCGAGCCAAAAACAACTCGTTGATTGACCCAGCGTTTCAGATTCACACCACTCCTTCCCATCGCTCCGAGTGCTCTCTTGGAGAAACAAATGGAAATAACTGGCTACGTTTTCGATGCCACTCATGTGGCGGTCGCCTCTCTCGTTTTCATTCTCGTTCTCATCCCTGTCGGAGAGCTCCTAGGCCACCTAGCCTCTCCCGACATCGCGCTGCTCCGTCTTTTTTCTTCCTGGCCGCTGTTTGGGTGGGAATCAAGATCAGATTCTCTTTACCCTGGTGGTTGACGAGCGGGAGGCGGCATAGGCGTAGAGATAGGGACGATTGGTCATGTGTGGCAATCTCACATACACGTTAGGATGCGTGCAGACTGGCCCAAGCAAATGGTCTAGCGCGCCAGATTTATCATGAACCTGCGCTTGAAGTGAGGTTCGTGCGTAAGGCAATGGGCACGACGAGTTTTTTGACCATAAGAGATTAATCCGAGAAGCGTCATGCCGTCATGCTCCCGCAGCGACGTGCGGTTTGGAAGGCTTGCCTGGGGACGCCATCCAGCGTCTGATCTGTGCGTACACCGCGGGCTGACTCAGCATCTCCCAATGATTCATGCCATAGCCTACCCACTGCCGGGAGAGGGCGAAAGACAATGTCAGTCTAGGATCTTCGTGCCGACCCAGCGCGCTGCTTACCGGCACCATCCCATCCCCGAAAAGATCGCCGCCCTTTTTCCCGACGTTTGCAGCGATCGCATAACACCTTACTCCTTCCGGAAGGGGCACCGGATGCCGGAGGTCTCCCGAATGCTCGAAGCGGCCCAACCCCTTCCAATCTTCGTCGAGCACATTGCCATATCGCAGGTCGGTGATGCCAGCGCTGCGGAGGTTTCCCAAACGAGCGAATGGGGCCGTGTACGAGCTTAAACCCAGACCAAGGTGCACCCAATTGCCCACCCGTTCCAAC
>Ga0074045_10002013_pt1 | contig 19168 bp, 14 predicted proteins | sample BogForMeECP23OM2_FD_94442 | JGI IMG/M metagenome (GOLD analysis project Ga0074045, IMG submission 94442) | Bog forest soil microbial communities from Calvert Island, British Columbia, Canada - Bog Forest MetaG ECP23OM2 | ecosystem: Environmental > Terrestrial > Soil > Wetlands ...
ATCGAGCCCCGGCTCGGCGTCGATCACCTGTCGCGGCTCGGCGGCGACCGTCACAAAGCGCGTCCGCAGCATCGACTGCCGCGCTGCCACCGCTTCGAGCGCGGCCCGAAGCGTATCGATGTCGAGAGGGCCGTCGATGCGCCACAGGATCGGCTCGTGATAGGCACGGCTGTCCGGATCGAGGCGCTGCAGGAACCAGATTCGCGCCTGCGTGCTGGTGAGCGGCACGACGGCAGGCGCGACGCGACGCGGTATGGTGGGCGCATTGGCGCCGGCCGCCGACCGCGTCCGCTCGGCCTCGATGCGCGACGCCATGCCGGCGATGGTTCCGGCATCGTCGAACAGGGCGTTGATCGGGATGTCGATCCCGAACACCGCCGAGACCTCGTGCAACAGCTGCGCGCCGCGCAGGGAATCTCCGCCGAGCATGAAGAAATCCTCGTCCCGCCCGATGGGCTTCTGCCGCAGCAGTCGCTCGAACAGCGCCGCCAGCGCGTGCTCGACGGCGCCGCGCGGCAAGTCGACTTCGCGGCGCTCGATTGGCGAGGGGCGGATCGCGGACAGCGCGATGCGGTCGATTTTTCCGGTGGCGGTCAGCGGCAGCGCATCGACGAACACGAACGCCGAGGGCAGCATGTAGGAGGGCAGCAGACTCGCCAGACGGCGATGAATGCGCAGCGGGTTTCGCTCCGCGCTATCGCCGACGACCAGATAGGCGGTGAGCCGGTCGGGCTCCGCTTGCGGCGCGTCGCCCGATGCCACGACGGCCGACTTGATCACCCCCGGGCAGGTCGAGAGCGCCGCTTCGACCTCCGAGAGGTCGATCGACTGCCCTCGAATCTTGACCCGACCGCCGCTGCGGCCGAGGAAGTGAAGGATGCCCTCATCGTCGATGCGCCCGAGATCCCCGGTGGCGTAGCGCCGCCCGCCCGGTTCGATCGGGTCGGCAGAAAACGCGCTGGCGTTGAGCTCGGGACGCCGCCAGTACCCGGGACTCACGTGCGCGCTGCTCACGACAATTTCGCCTACCTCGTTGGTCTGCGCGTCGCTCCCGTCTTCGCGTCGGACCTGCACCGTCAATCCCTGCGGGCTGCGGCCAACCGGAAGAATGCCGTCGGCTAGGGGCGGGGCACGATGCTCGACGACCAATTGGGCAATGACGTTCGCCTCGGTGGCGGCCAGGTGATTGACGAGGATGCAGTGCTCCGAGGTATGTTGCCGAAACAACGCGACATCGGTGTCGAACACGGCCTCGCCGCCGAGATCGATCGCTCTCAGGTGCGCGAGCTTCTGTTCTGGCGCGAGTTCGTGGAACAGCCCGCGAAAGACGGTCGGAACGGTATGGAGCACGCTGATCCGTTCGCGATCGAGCCAAGCGGCGAGGGGCGCGATGCCGCCGCGGCGGACGTCGTAGGTACATAGCGTGGCGCCGTTGAGCACGGCGCCGAATATGTCCATCATCGACGCGCTGAAGCTCAGCGTATATAGAAGCGACAGCCGATCGGTGTCCCGGATGCGCAGCGTCGCCGCGTAGGCGTCGGCAAAAAACAGCACGTTGCGGTACGTCTGCAGAACGCCCTTCGGCTGGCCGGTGGAGCCGGACGTGTAGTACAGATTGGCCGGCGTGTCGGGATCCACGCAGGGCAGGGGACCCGGTCCGCCATCGGCATTGTGCCCTCCGGTATCGATCACCGCGCATCCGGGCGCAACGAGCGAGCGCGCGCGCTCGAGCAGCCTCGTTTCGGTGAGCAGTGCGACCGGTTGGCTGTCTGCAAGGATAAAGCGCAGGCGCTCGTCCGGGTCGAGGGCGTCGAGCGGGACATACGCCCGGCCGCTCTTGGCGGCGGCCAGTATCGCGGTGACCGCGGCGGTCTTGTCTTCGAAGAGCAGAGCTACGAATGCCGGGGCCTGTCCCGCGGCAAGGATGCGGCGAGCGATCACGCCGGCTGCCGCGTCGAGTTCGGCGTAGCTTAGCCCGGACTCCCTGCCGATGATCGCCATCCATCCAGGCTGTCGCGCGGCGAAGCGCGTCAGCCGGTCGCCGATCGATTCCTGCCCGCGATCAGTTGTCGTGGTCCCCACCGCCGCCCCGCCCGGTGATCTCTTCCAGGGATCGCGTTCGCCGGCGCTGCCTCCCGCGCCTCGCGCCGCCTTCTGCAGCGACTGTAACACAATGCACAGGGAGCCCAATCGCGCGCGTCCGTCGGCCTCATATGCCGTCGGAATAACTTCGACGCGCCCTGTTCAGAGCAGCGTTTTGACGACCTTGCCCAGCAGTTCCTTGACGGGGACCTGCAACGCGGCCATCGCCAGCAAGGGCAGGGCCAGGGGTAACAGAATCGCCAGCAGAGCGCGCTTGCCGACCGGCACCTGCGGCATCGACTTGACGGCCTCGTACATCGAATTCATCGGCCACCAGGCAGCGCAGGTGCACGCCGAAATGCTGCAACAGGGGCTCGCCATTTGCCTGGGTCCCATAAGTGCCCTGTCGCCGCGGCCCACAGGACAATCGGCAGCCACGCAAAGAGGGAGTAGAACACTGCTCGTCGCGCGACGCCCAAACCCCCGGGCGGGACCAGGCGCGGGCGGCGCTGCCACCGCAATGGCGGTTCGTTGTCGACGGGCGAAAACTCGGCCGTCGCTGACGAAGCGGCACTCATCGGTGCAATGGGCCGGGCGACCGGCGCAGAGAACGTGGCCGGCGGGCCCTGGACGCCCGACAGGCATCCGCACCGGACTACGGACCAAGCGCCTCGCGCAGGCTTGAGTTCATGCGCGAGGCACCGGCCGCCATTGCGCTTGCTTTGCCTACTTGCCGGTTTCGACCTTGGTCCAGCTCGGGTCCGGATCGTACGCTTTCATCGCCCGCGCCATCGCGTCGCTCTTCGGACCCAGGTTCTTCTGGTAGACGATGCCATCCTGGTTGACGATGAAGCTCATCACGCCGGTATCGTCGTAGCGCGCCGGCCAGGCGATGAGGGCGTAGCCTTCGGTCATGTGGCCGCCCTTGATGTAGCTGCGCGCGCCGCCGGGAGCGTCCTTCCCCTGGGCGGTTAGGATCCTGTACAGATACCCGTGATAGGGCTCACCCGGCTTCGCATCGGCGAATTCGGCGCCCAGCGGGCTCTCCGGCTCGTCGGGTAGCGAAGCCCAGTACAGGCCATCGCGCTTGCCCGGCGACGACAGTGCCCGCGTCGCGTATTGCAGCACGCCGTTGCCGTTCCAGTCTCGGGAGTGATACTCCACCTGCGCGTCGGTATAGGCGAGCACGACCTGGATCGTCGCGAGTTCGTTGCGGCCGATGCGTCGCATGCGCATTTCCTCGGGGGCTGCCTTGGTGTCGAAGCGCCAACCGGCGGCGGTCTTGACGATTGGAATCGGCAGCGTCCAGCCGTGTATCCCGGCGCTCAGAAACGCCTTGTCCGCGCCTGCGGGCACGATCTTGTGCGCCTCGGACCAGGCGGCGAGGAAGTTGGTCACGTCGTCGGGATCGACACTTGCTGCCGGGATGTACTTGCGGTAGTCGGATCCGATTGCCGCCTTGATGGCGTCGCCGTCGTGGCGTGCGACGCCGTCGACCAGTGCTTCCGCGGCCGCCTCCGGGGTGGGGTAGGCATTTTGTGCCCACGCCAGCGGTGCCGCGCCAAAAAACGCCGCCACCGCAGCGATACTCGATATGCGCTTGATGTTTGTCATGTTCATCCGCTCCGTCTCAACGACCCCGTCCGCCGCCGCCACCGCCACCACCACCGCCACGGCCACCGCCGCCACCACCTCCGCCGCCAGCGCCACGGCCGCCGCCACCACCGCCGCCGCCACCGCTCGGGCGCGCACCGCCGGCATTGGCCGCGCGGGCGCCGCCCCCGCCGCCACCGCCACTGGCGCGTTGCGGTTGCGCTGCGCGCTGGCTTGCCGCGCCGCGGTCGGCCTGGGCGCGCGCCTGTGAGCTGTTGGCACCGCGCAGGGCGTTGTCGCGGCTCGACGCTTGCGCGTTCTGCCGCGCCGCGCTGCGGTCGGCTCCCTGCACGTTCTGCCGCGCGGCGCTGCGATCGACGTTCTGTGCCCTTTGCTGGCTCATATCGCGATTGGCGGTTTGGGCGCGATCCCGCGCCGAGCCATTTGCGCCGCTCACGCCACGGTTCTGCATCGCCTGCGCGGAGCGCTCGCGGCTGGCGTCGCGGCTGGTCCCGTCCTTGCCGCGATACTGCTGGCGGTTGCCGGCTTGATAGTTATTGTTGAGCTTCTGGCGCTCCGCGTTGCCGCCCCGATACGGGGTGTTGCCGCGACGCTCGGGATTGTGATTCCAGTTGGCCTGGCGAGTGTTGACGTCGAGCCGCCGGTTGACGTTGATGTTGTTGTAGCGGTTGACGTTGATGTTGACGCTGCTATGTCCCCAGCCCCAGTTGCAGCCACCCCAGAGTGCGTTGGTGATGCCGATGCCCACGCCCCAGGCAATGCCGGTGGCGATCGTCCGCGACCACCAGTAACCCGGCGGCGGAGGGTAGTAGTACGGCGGATACGCCGGGTAGGGCCAGGCCCCGTAGACGACGGTCGGGTTGTACGCCGGCACGTAGACGACCGAGGGCTGCGCCGGCTCGATGACGATCAGCGGCGGTTGCGGCGCCGCCTGCACCACGGTCGTGGTCGCGGCCGGGGGTGCCGCCGCCTGGGTCGAAATCTTGACCTGGTCGTTCGACTCCAGGTTGCCGGCGGCCTGTGCCCGATTGCGCAGGCGTTGCACCGAATCCATGACGTCGTCGGGCTGCTCCAGGAACGCATCGCCCATGTTCTTCACCCAGTCCGGCTTGTCGCCGAGCGTGATAAGCACCTCGGGAAAGGCGACCAGCGATTGCACGCTTGGATCCCACGGCTCGTTTTCGACCATCTTGACCGCGTCGTCGCCCTTCGCGTCGGGATGCGCCTTCGACCAGGCGGCCGCGGCGGCGAAATCATCGGGGTAGGTCGTTGCCATGAACAGCTGGGCCAGTAGCGAATCCGGATACAGCGCGACCTGTGCCGTCAGCTGGTCGAGCTGCTCGTTGCTGAACGGCTTGCTGCCACCCTGTGCCGCCGCGACCACGGGCAGCGCCAGGGCAAGGCAGGCCGCGCTTCGCCCTAACCACCGGAAAATGCGTGTCTTCACCTGGATCTCCTCAAAACAAGGGCACTGCAAATAAACCTATGCGCTGCTGAACTTGCCGGGCGGCCGGGGACCTGCGAGCAAGGCGGTCGAGCGACACCTGCGACGAGGGTCGGCGCCGAGGTCATCGGGCCGGTGGCCGTAGGGGCCAAATCGTGGTGGATGCCGCGGTCGGGCGATTTGCCTGGGGTCTGGCGGCGCCTGCGCAACGGCAACCGTCGTCGCCGGGAGTATAAACGATCTCGACGGCCGGCGGTTTCTCGCGCATCGTCAACGGCCGCGTGATCCGGTTGCGACTGGGTGGTTATCGGGAACGCAAGCCCGGTTGGCGCGGGATGGTGCGCAACAGGGACTTAAGCTTGCGCGTGACCGCCAACCCGGTCTGCTGCTCCAGCGCGCGGTAGCGGCGGACGAACTCGACACCCACCGGCGTGAGCGAGCTGCCGCCGCCGCGTTGGCCGCCGGCCACTGTTTGCACCGCCGGCCGAACAAAGCACCGGTTCGTCTCCTCGACCAGAAGCCATGCCCGGCGATAGGACATGCCGAGCTTCTTGGCCGATGAGGTAATCGAGCCGGTCTGCTCGATGGCTTCCAGGAGCGCCACCTTCCCCGGGCCGATGGCCAACTCCGTGTGCTGGCCGCGGTCGCGAATATGGAATCGAACCTCGGGTTTCATCGAAGCTCCCGTTGGCTACGCATAACCGACGCTGCGCTGGTCGAAGGAGACCGCCTTGACCAGGGCGTAGAGCTCCTGGCCGGCGTGAACTCCGAGTTGCTGGAAGGATCGGCGTGTAATCCGCGCCACGAGTGTCACACTGCCGACCGCGAGTTGCAGATCGACGATGGGGCCAACTTCCTCGTCGATGGCCGTTACCCGGGCAGGGAGCATGTTGAGGATGCTCAGTCCCGACGGCTTCTGGAGGGAAAGCGAGACGTCGCGGGCGCGAATCCGCGCTCGCACGCGGTCGCCGATGTTGGCATCGAGATGCGGCACGATCAACTGCCCGCCCGTGAAGGCGAGCGTGGTCAGCTGGTCGGCGGGGTCGTGTGCGGCGACACGGGTGTCAAATACCGAACCCGCCTCGTAGCGGCCGGTGGCGGGCTTCAGATCCAAGCGACCCATCACCTCGTCGACGTCGCCAACGGCAAGGCAAGCTCCTTCCGAAAGGACCACGACGGTGTCGGCCAGCCGGGTGATCTCGGTTACCGAGTGGCTTACGTAGACGATCGGAATGGAGAGTTCGTCGCGCAGGCGCTCGACATAGTCGAGGATCTCCGCCTTGCGTGGCACGTCGAGCGCGGCCAGGGGCTCGTCCATGAGCAGAATGCGCGGCTGAGCGAGCAGGGCGCGGCCGATCGCAACGCGCTGCTTTTCGCCGCCTGACAGGGCGTTGGTCTTTCGGCGCAGGAGGGGCCCCAGGCCTAACAGTTCGACGACTCGATGCTGGTCGATGAAGCGGCCGTCGGCCGGGCGCAAGCGTTGCCCATAGAGCAGGTTCGATTCCACGTTCATGTGCGGAAACAGCAGCGCGTCCTGAAATACGAACCCCGTTCGACGTTCTTCCGGGGGCAGATCGATTCCCCTTGCTGCATCGAACAAGGCCAGATCATTGATGCGGATCGAGCCGCGCAGCGGCCGGGTTATCCCGGCGATGGCATTGATCACGCTGGTCTTGCCGGAACCTGAGCGGCCGAAGAGCCCGACAATGGGCGCGTCCGCCGCAAACCGGACGGCGAGCCTAAAGGCGCCCAGCCGCTGCTCGATGTCAACGTCGATCAGCAACGTCGATTCCTTTGGAGCGGCGCGTCAGCCATTCGGAGCTCGCCAGGGCGACGACCGACAGGACGACGGCGATGATGCTGAGGCGCAGCGCCTGGCCTTCGCCGCCGGGCACCTGGGTAAAGGTGTAGACGGCCAGCGGCAGGGTCTCGGTCTCGCCCGGAATATTCGACACGAAGGTGATCGTCGCGCCGAACTCGCCTAAGCTCCGGGCGAACGACAACAGCGTTCCGGTAATGATGCCCGGCAGGGCGAGCGGCAGCGTGATCGACGCGAATACCCAGAGCCTCGATCCGCCGAGCGTCCGCGCCGCGACCTCGAGGCGCCGGTCGATCGACTCGAGCGACAGGCGGATGGCTCGAACCATGAGCGGGAAGCCCATGATCGCGGAGGCCAAGGCGGCGCCGGTCCAGCGAAACGCAAACACGATGCCGAACCATTCATCGAGCCGCCTGCCGATGGGCCCGTGCTTGCCAAACAGCACCAGCAAGGCAAAGCCTACGACGACCGGAGGCAGCACGAGCGGAAGGTGGATGATGGCATCGACCAGAGTCTTCCCGGGAAAGGACAGCCGGGCCAGGCCATGTGCCACGAGGATCGCCAACGGCAGGCTGCACAGCACGCTAGCCACCGCCACCCGCAGGCTGAGCTCGAGGATGCCCAGTTCCTCCGGGCTGAGTTCGAACATCGCTTACTGGGCCAGCCCGAAGCCGTATTTTTCCCACACCGGGCGCGCCGCCGCCGAGCGCAGGAAATCCAGCAGGGGCCGGGCCGCAGGCGAGGCGCTGGTCGCAACCACGGCCGCGGGGTAGACGATGGGAGGGTAGCTGTCGGGCGGAAAAGTATCGACCACCTTCACGCCCTTGTCGACCAGGGCATCGGTCCTGTAGACGATGCCGAAGGGGGCTTCCCCTCTCGACACCAGCAGGAGCGCAGCGCGCACGTTTTCGGCGCGGGCGACGTTTCTCTCGACGCTTGGCCAGACGCCCAATTTCTCGAGAGCACTTTTGCCGTACTTGCCGGCCGGCACGCTGTCGGGGTTGGCCATGGCGAGCTTGTCGCTTCCCAGCGCGGCGGCGAGCGCAAAATTCGGGGCGATGAGCAGGCTCGAGGGGCTCGAAGCCGGGGCGATCAGGACCAGCGTGTTGCGCAGCAGATCGATGCGGGTCGGGCGCGCGACGAGGTGCCGCTGATCGAGGTAATCCATCCAGTCGAGGTCGGCGGAGATGAAGATGTCGGCCGGCGCTCCGGCCTCAATCTGCCTTGCCAGCGCGCTGCTTGCGCCGTAGGAGATGACCACCACGTTTCCCGTTTCGGCCTCGAAGCGTCTGGCCTGTTCGTCCATCGCCTCTTTGAGGCTCGCTGCGGCAAAAACGGTCAGGTCTGCAGCCGTCACCTGCGGCGAGGCGACGGCCAGGCATATGAGCAGAGCGAGCGCCGAATACGCGCCATGGAGCCAGCGCATGGGTACCTCCAGATGCGAGCGTAATATACCGTCGTATATTCCCAAGGCACAAGTGGGAGGCGGTCAGCCGCGGCGACGGCAACTGTCTCCCCGTTTCGGCACCGCCGCCGCCTCGAGGTCAACTCCTATAATGTCGCGGTACGATCAGGGACTCGCGTTTGGAAGGCGGGGCGCTTTTGTCGACTCGCGGCCCGGGACGGGTTTCGCGGAGCGTCGGCGGGGTTGCAGCCGCATAATCTGAGGAGGTGGTTTCATGCCGAGGCCTCAACCGGGCACTGGCTTGCGGCGCGAAGTGCGCGCGGCGGAGGGCAAGGCATTGCGTGGGCGGGTGGCGCGCTCGGCGCACGCCAATTGGAGGGCGCCGACCAAAGGCCGCGATCCGATCGCGATCCTTTTGCGCTCCGATGTCGGTCGAATACCGACGCTGGTTCCCATTCGCTACGCGCGCATGCTCGAGTCGCCGTTCGCGTTCCTCCGCGGATCGGCTGCCGTGATGGCGTTCGATCTCGCGCGGACCCCGGTAACGGGCGTCCGCGTCCAGGCCTGCGGCGACTGCCACCTGATGAACTTCGGTGCCTTCGCCACGCCGGAGCGCAACGTCATTTTCGATATCAATGATTTTGACGAGACGCTGCCCGCGCCCTGGGAATGGGATATCAAGCGACTGGCGGCGAGCATCATGGTGGCGGGACGCTATCGCGGCTTCGGCGAGCGGCAATGCTCGGAGGCGGTTCGCGCGGCCGTATGCGCCTACCGCGAGCATTTGGCCGAATACGCAACCTGGCCGGAACTGCAAGTGTGGTATGCGCGCATCGATGCCGAGGGCATGGTTGCCAAGGCCTCCAAGGTGAAGCATTTTCTCCCCGGGACCGACAGCAATGCTCGCGCCGCCGCCAACATGTCGGCGCGGTTGCTGCCCAAGCTCACCGAGGTAGTCGGCGGCAGGCGGCGCATCAAGGACGAGCCCCCGCTTCTCTACCACCCGCGGCGCGAGAGGGCATTCGAGCGCCATATTCGGGCAGCGATCGAGCGCTATCGGTGCAGCCTGCCGGACGAGCGCCGAGCCCTGGTCGAACGCTTTGAGGTGATCGACGTGGCTATGAAAGTCGTCGGCGTTGGCAGCGTGGGCACGTTTTGCGCCGTGGCCCTGCTCGAGGCCGACGTCGACGATCCACTCTTCCTGCAGCTCAAGCAGGCACGGCCGTCGGTCCTTGAGCCCTACGCCGGCAAGAGCGCCTACCGCAACCAGGGCGAGCGCGTGGTCGTCGGGCAGCGCCTGATGCAATCGGCCAGCGACATGTTCCTGGGGTGGGCGCGGATCGGCAAGCCGCAGCTCGACTTCTACTTTCGCCAGCTGCGCGACATGAAGGTCTCGGTCAATCTCGATACCTTGCCACTTGCCGGGTTCATCAATTATGCCGGTTACTGCGGCTGGGCCGTGGCCCGCGCGCACGCCAAGACCGGCGACCCGGCGCTCATCAGCGGCTACCTCGGGCGCAGCGACGCCTTCGATGAGGCCCTGGGAAGCTTTGCCCGGCGTTACGCCGATCAGACCGAGCGCGATTTCGCCGCCTTGGTCAAGGCGGCGAAGTCCGGGAGGATTCGCACTGACGTCGGGCTTGGCCTGACGTCGGCGCGGCCGATAGGGCACGCCACGTTCCGGGGTGTAGACTGAAAACAACCGAGGCAAGCCGGAGGCCTCGGGCCCGAACGGTTCATTCCGGTGTCTTGAAATGAGGAGGCAAACTTGAATCACCCGAAACGAATCGGCCTGCTCGCAGCCTTGCTGGGCGCGGCACTCGCGACCGGCATGGCGCCTGCCCAGGAGATAGTGAAGATCGGCTTTGCGTCGCCGCTGACCGGTCCGCAGGCCAACTACGGCAAGGACAACCAGAACGGCGCCCAGATGGCCATCGACGAGCTCAACGCTCGGCACCTCACAATCGGTGGCAAGGCGGTGACCTTCCAGCTCGTCTCCGAAGACGACCAGGCCGAGCCCAAGCAGGGCCCGCTGATCGCTCAGAAGCTCGCCGATGCCAAGGTCGCCGGGGTGGTCGGGCACTTCAATTCCGGGGTGACGATTCCCGCCTCTCGCGTCTACAACGAGGCCGGAATCCCGGAGCTGTCGGTGTCGACCAACGTCCAGTACACGCACCAGGGTTTCAAGACGGCCTTTCGCCTCATGGCCGATGACGACAAGCAGGGCAAGGCGCTCGGCGAGTACGCCGTCAAGACCCTCAAGCTGAAGCGTGTTGCGGTGATCGATGATGCCTCGGCCTACGGCCAGGGATTGGCCAATGCATTCGAGGCGGCGGTAAAGGCTTCCGGTGGCCAGGTCGTCAGGCACGAGCACACCAATGACAAAGCCGTCGACTTCAGCGCCCTTCTGACCACGATCAAGGCCAGTAATCCGGAGGCAGTCTTCTTTGGCGGCTACGACGCGCAGGCCGGGCCGATGGCAAGACAAATGAAGTTGCTGGGGATGAAGGCAAAGCTCATGGGTGGCGAGACGATGAATTCCGCCAAGTTCATCGAGCTTGCGGGACCTGCGGCGGACGGTGACATCGCTTCGACGCCGGGCGCGGCGCTGGAATCCCGTCCGGGCGGCAAGGCGTTCGCAGAAAAATACAAGGCGCGCTACCACCAGGACATCGGCCTCTACGCGCCGTATTTCTACGACGGCGTGATGCTGATCGGAGCGGCGATGAAAGCGGCCGACTCGACGGACCCGGCTAAGTATCTGCCGGCGTTGGCCAAGATCCACTATCCGGGTATCACCGCGGATTTCGAGTTCGATGCCAACGGTGACCTCACCAAGGGACTGCTGACCATATTCGAAGTCAAAGGCGGCAAGTGGGAGGTCGTCAAGCAGTAACGGCATGCCGGGTCGATGGGCGAGCGCGCATCGACCCGGATCACCCAAGAACGGCCGGGCAGACACTTCGGCTCGGCCGCAAGCCAGGCGGCAGACCGGGCGCGAGCGTGCCCGGCATCATGTCCTTTGGTGCGGTGGCGCCGCACCTTGTGCCAATTGCGGCAATCTTCTGCCGGAGCGAGGATAGCTCCGCGGTGGAATGCGCGCCCTTGCCCGGAGCGTGGGCACAGGTCCAACCCATTTGATTCGATTCGCCTCGCCGATCGAAGTCTTTGGCAGGTTGGCGCGTTTGCGGCGTGCAGTTTGAATGTGTTCTGCGTCGCAATTCGTCAGCAGGCAGTCAGTCAGCATTCAGCGGAACGACAAGTTTCATGGGTACACTTCAAGATTCATTTTCCTCGGTACCGGCGGCTGAACGGCGGGCCGAAACCGTGGCCGCCGTTTCGAAGTGGACACTGCTGCGGCGGTGCCAACGTCAGGTAGTAGAGAGCCGATTATTTTGAAACCATTCCCGCGTGCAGTGGCAGGGCTCGGCGTTCGACCAAGCGACAAGGCTCCAGATTTCTCCGCTCAGGTACGCGACCTGTTCAACGATCGCGCGGTAACCTGGGGACGCAACTACCGGCCGCAGGGGAAACTGACATGGCGGCTGCACCAGTTCCGATCCGTCCTCGATCAATTCGCATCGCCACCGGCTTGCGTGCTCGACTTCGGTTGCGGCACGGGCCATCTGGCCAAGCACCTTTGGGAGCATCGTTACGTGGTGACTGCGTGCGACGTTGCCGAGCAGATGATCATGTCCGCGCGCCGAGCCTTTGGCGATAGCGATATCAAGTGGCGGACGCTTGCAGCGGGCTGGCGACGGCTGCCGTTTGGCGATAGCTCATTCGATGCGGTGGTGGCGTCTTGCGTGCTGGAGTACGTGGCCGATCTCGATCTCGTGTTCAGCGAGCTGTCCCGGGTATTGCGCGACGGTGGCGTGTTGATCTTCAACGTGCCGAACCCGGTTAACGCCAGGCGCAAGCGGGAAGACTGGGCCAAGCGGGTGACGAAGTGCGCCTGGGTTCGCCGGGCCGTGTGCACCATTCCACGCATCCAGCGCTACCTGACCTACCTGGGATTGTCGAACAACCGGTTCTCGCTCGGGGAATGGGAGAACGGAGCAACCCGGCATGGATTTGAGCGCACGCACGCCGGTCAACGATCCCCGAACCGGCCCTTGTTCCTGTTCTCATTTCAAAAGAAATGCGCGTAGAGCGCCGAGAGCCGGAACGACGCTAGCTCTTCCTTGCCTGCCGGCGCGGCGCGGGTCCGAACCCGCCCCGGCACCCATCCTGCCTTCCCCTTAGCGAGGCCCTTGGCCTTGGAATAGCCGCGGCACACACGCGCTGTTTGCCCGAACTGGGCGGCGCCGACACGCCGCCGGACGGAGCGGAGCAGATGAAGGCGAAGGCAAGGTTGGTGCTTATGGGGTTTCTCGTCGCGGCGGACAACGGCGGCTGCATAGAGCGGGCAGCGCGCATGGCACCTGGCCGATATGGGCGATCACTGCACCAGCCCGCCAACGGCGAGCCTGCGTTCGGTCTGGCGCAGCGCCAATCCGGTCAGATTGGTCAAGACGAAGTAGATCAACGCGATGGCAAGATAGACCTCGAGCGAGCGATAGGAGACGCTTATGATCTTCTGGCCTTCGTGCATCAGATCGGCGATCGTAAGCAGCGACACCAGGGACGAGTTCTTGATCAGCGCGATGAACTCGTTGCCCAACGGCGGGATCATCCGCACCGCCGCCTGAGGGATGATGACGTGGCGCATGGCCATGCGCTCTGGCATCCCCAGGGAGCGCGCCGCCTCCATCTGCCCGCGGGCGACCGATTGGATGGCGCCGCGCACGATCTCCGACACGTAGGCCCCGCTATACATGCCCATGCCGACGATGCCGCAGAAAAATGCCGGCAGGTTGATGCCAAGATAGGGCAGGCCGAAGAACCAGATGAACAATTGCACCAGCAGCGGCGTGCCGCGGACAAAGGCGACGTAGGCCGTGCACGCGCCGTACAGGAAGGTGCGCTTCGGGTCGAGCCTTCCCAGGCCGATGAGCAGGCCAATGACGCAGCCGAGCGCGATCGCGCCCGAGGTCACTTCGACGGTGACGAGGGTGCCGCGGGCGAGTTCGCGCCAACCGGCCCAGACGGGGGAAAAATCGAGCTCCATGGTGCCTCGCTGGCCGCCGGCCGGTTACAGGTACTTGTTGACCAGTTGCTCGTAGGTACCGTCGGCCTTGAGCTTCTTTAGCGCAGCGTTGAACTGGGCGAGGAGCTCCGGCTCATCCTTGCGGATCGCGTAGCCGTACTCCTCGACGGTCAGTTGCGGCTCGACGACCTGCAGCGTGCCGCGGGCACGGGCGTAGAGCTTGGCAGCCGGCTTGCCGGTTACCGCGGCATCGGCGCGACCGACCTCGACGAGCTGGAACATCTCCTGGTTCTTCTCGACCTCGACGCGCTCGACGGTGGGGAAATTCTCCTTCAGGTAGTTGACCGACTTGGTGCCCACCTGCACCGCGACCTTCTTGCCCTTGAGGTCGTCGGGCCCCTGGATGCGCTTGTCGCCCTTGGCGGTCATGATGACCAGGCCACCCGGGTAGTAGGAATCGGTGAAGTCGACCACCTTCTTGCGATCGTCGGTGATGTATATCGCCGAGGCGGCGACGTCGAAGCGCTTGGCGAGCAGGCCAGGAATCAGGCCCTTGAAGTCGATATCGGTCCACTCGACCTTCCGGTTCAGCACCTTCGCGATGGCTTCGATCAGCTCGACATCGAATCCGACGCGCTTGCCGCCTTCGGTGTACTCGAATGGGGGGAAAGTCGCGTCGGTGGCGACGCGAAGCACGTCCTGTGCATGGGCGAGGCCGGAAAGCGCCAGGGTCAAGGCGGCGAGGAGGCCAACGATGCGGCGGCGGGCGGGTGTCATGCAGTTTCTCCTTCTGGATGGGCAATATCGACCCTTGGGGGCGCCATTATTCCATGGTCTTGCGACCCGGGCCGGTAATCAACGAAGCTGCCATCGGATGCCCGCGAACAGCTGTTGGCCGCCGGTCGAGTAGCCCGCCGCGAGCTGATAGTTCTTGTTGAAGATGTTGTCCCCGCGGGCGAACAGCGTCACGCCGTGCCCGAGCGGCCATTCCAGGGTCAGATTGACAATTGCGTAGCCGCCCATCTTGATGGTGTCCGCGGCGTCGTCGTAGCGCAGAGTCGAGGCTACCAGCTCGGCGCCGAGACTCACCGGGCCCGCCTGCTGAACGATGCCGATCGCGCCGTGACGAAGCGCGCGTCGCGGCAGCTGCAGGCCGGTTGTGTCATCGCGCGGCGATTGCAGGTCGAACGAGCCGTGAACCTGGGTTGCGCTCCAGCGCAGCAGCCCGCTGAACTCGATGCCCTTCAGGGTGGCGTTCTCCACGTTTTGCGGCGCGCAGTTGAGGTTGACATCGCACTCGAATACGATCAGGTTAGTGACGCGGTTGTACCATCCGATCGCCTGCAGTTCCCATTGCGCGTCGCCGGAAATGCCGTTGCCGTAAACGCCGCCCTCGAGGTTGCGCGAGGTTTCCGGCACCAGATTCGGATTGGAAAACTCGGGGTAATAGAGATCGTTGAAGGTAGGGGCCTTGAACGCCGTGCCGTAGCTCGCCGTGACGCGCCACTCTGACGACAGCCGGTAGCCGTAGGCGACGGCGCCGGTGGTGTGCGTTCCATATTGATCGGAATCGTCGACGCGCAGGTTTGCCTGCAGCGCCTGCTGGCCAGCCCGGAACTGGTAGATCGCCAGCGCGGAATTGGTGTCGCGCTCGTTGACCGGGAATTCGGGGCTGGTCGACACGCGCTCCTCGAGCCGTTCGATCGCCGCCGTGAGCAGGCCCAGCGGCAGCGTGAAATCGTTCTGCCATGCGTATTGGTGCTGGTTGGTCAGGAAAGGCGCGTTGCCGAAGGATGTCTGGGATACCGAATCGTCGCTGCCGTTGCCGGCGGTCAAGCGCGACGTCCATGACGGGGTCAGGCGATTGTTCGACGTGACCTGCCAGGTCTCGAGGGTGGTGATGGTGCGGTTGTCGTAGTTGTCGCCATCGTCGAACTGGGCATTCAACCGGCTGCGCAGAAACTGGGCCGCCAGCTGCTGGTCGGGCGCATAGCTCCATGTTCCGCTGGCGCTGACGCTCGCCTCCTTGTAGCCGTCGTCTATCGGCTCGTACAAGGGATTGGACGGATTGGTGATCGCGTCAAAACCGTTGCTGCGGCGTGCATCGGCCTGCACGAACCCGCGCAGGGTGTCGATGCTGCCTCCGACGCCGGCCATCACGTCGGTGGTGTTGTACGTTCCATAACCGGCCGACGCGTTAGCGGTGAAACCTGAAGCGCCATGGCGGGTGAATACCTGGATGACGCCGCCGATCGCGTCCGCCCCGTACAGGCTCGATGCAGGCCCGCGCAGAATCTCGATATGATCGATCTGCGACAGAGGAATTGCCTCCAGCGCGGTGGTGCCCGTCGTCGACGAGGCGACGCGCATGCCGTCGACCAGGACCAGCGTCTGGTCGGTATTTGCGCCGCGCAGGAAAACGCCCGACGTCGAGCCCGGGCCGCCCGTGGTCACGATCTCGGTCCCCGGCTGGCGCTGCAGGAGTTGGGCGAGGCTGTCGACGCCGCTGCGGGCGATCTCCTCGGGCCCTATCCAGGTGACGTCGGCGAGCAGGTCGAGCAGCGACTGTTCGCTCCGCGACGCGGTCACGGCGATCGGCGGAATGGTCGCCACACCGGGGATCGGCGGCGCCGGCTGCGCAGCCGATGGGGTCGGAAACAGCGCGCAAACGGCGACCGCGACCATGGCGAGCTGCCTCACTGCGCCATGGACCAGCAAGACGTTGCGGGGCATCTGAAGACTCCGCGTGCTGCCGTGCAACCCCGCACGGCGGTCCATCGGAGCAAAGCGGAAGGCGAAGCCCGCGCCCGAACCTGCCGCCGCACGGCGCCGGTTGGCGGCGTGCGGTGACGGCGTCGGGCGATCAATCGCTACCCGCGTTGCGTCGTTCCGACCGCGTGCTCCCACACGACTGGTCGGGCGCAGGCCGGTCTCCGGGCTTGCCGGTTTTGATCGCCCGCCTTCCCGTCAGACTCGACAGTGGCGTTGAAGAGCGATCCGCACCGACTTACCGTTGCGGGGGCAGCCGCGGCTTGTCGCTCGGCAGACGCGAGCGGGTCACCGCATTCCCGTTTCACCCGTCGCGAAGAAGCCGCCACGGGCACCTGCAGCAGCAATTCTAGCTCAGAAACCGCCGTGGCTCAGGCCGCCGGGTAGCTGGCGCCAGGGCTTTTGTCAGGGCGGCCAATCGCGGCCCTCGGGTTCGAGCCTTCACCCCACAGGCGGGGAGGTCGCGAAACGCTCTGCGGGTTTGGTGATGTCCGTGTGCGCGGTCTCGTGTAGCGCCCAGGCGGACAAGGCGCTGATCACACCCACGATCAGGATGTAGGTCGCGACCAACCAGGGCTGTCCGTCGTTCTGTTTCAACAGTGCGGTGGCGATGATCGGCGTCAGTCCGCTGGCGAAGATCCCGGAGAACTGATAGACGAAGGAGATCCCGCTGTAGCGCACGCGCGTGTCGAACAGTTCCGAGAACAGCGCCGCCTCCGGCCCGTACGCTGCGGCGTAGACGACGCCGAACGGAACGACGATGGCGAGTCCAACGAGCAGGCCGTTGCCGCCGGCGTTGCTCATCAACCAGAACGACGGAAATCCGAGCAGGCCCGTGAGCAGGGCCGCCGTGCCGAATACTCCGCGCCGTCCCAAGGTGTCGGACAGGCGCCCGAAGGCGGGAATGAAGAAGAGCATCACGATTGAAGCAACGGTGACGGCGAGCAGCGCCGTGGTGCGCGGCAGCTTGAGCGTGGTCACGAGGTAGGTGATGACAAAGACCCCGTAGATGTTGAAGGCGACACCCTCGATGTAGCGGCAACCCATCCCAAGCAGGATTTGCTTGGGATGATTGCGGATGAGGTCCAAGAACGGTACCTGCGACACGGTTTGCGTGTCCAGGACGCGCGTGAATGCGGGGGTCTCGAAGAGCTTGAGGCGGATGTAGATGCCGACCCCGACCAAAACGATGCTGAGCAGGAAGGGAATTCGCCAGGCCCATTGCAGGAACATATCTCCCGGCAGCGACGAGAACAGGGCGACCATGCCCGTGGCGAGCGCCAGCCCGCCTGGCACACCCAGCTGCGGCCAGCTTCCATAGAAGCCGCGGCGACCAGCCGGCGCGTGTTCGACCGCCATCAGCACGGCGCCGCCCCATTCGCCGCCGACGCCGAGGCCTTGCGCGACACGTAATACAAGCAGCAGCACGGCGGCCCAGGGGCCGATGTTCTCGTAGGTGGGAAGCAGTCCGATCAGGAAGGTGCCGATGCCCATGATAAGCAGCGTCAGGATGAGCATTTTCTTGCGCCCGACGCGATCGCCGAAATGGCCGAAGAGGATTCCTGCAATTGGCCGGGCGATAAACCCGACTAGTGCCGTGACGTACGCCAACATGGTGCCGACCAAGGGATCGAATGACGGGAAGAACAGCTTGTTGAAGACGAGTGCCGCGAATGTGTTGTATAGAAAAAAGTCGTACCACTCGATGGTGCAGCCGATGGCGCTCGCCATGGCAACCTTGCGGATGTCCGCTTGCGCAGGTGAGCTAGACATTGCGTCAGTCGTCATCTCTTTTCCTCCGATTGTCGGTTCACCGCAGTCCCGTGATCCGGCGAGGGTCGAGACCGGCCGCCTAAAGTGCACCTAAATGCCTTGCAAACGCAAGGCCGGAGGGAAGGAAGGAAGCCGTATCTGTGTTAAAGAGCACGGGGAGCGCGACGTCTAGGGGCCTGACTGTCCACTGTTCCCCGCATCAGATTGAGGTTCCTTTGACCCGTCTAGCTGTTCACTCGCCGATCGACCATCTAGCTGTTCGCCAAGTTTGTGCCACCAGGGCGCTCTGCTTTTCGCGTTCTCGAATTGTTCCATATTTTCGCGTTTGAGCCTTTGAACATCGATGGCACCGGTACGCGCATTGGCATTAAATGTCGTCCGTTCACCATCGATTTTCTGTGGCAACTCACCTGCGCCAACCGTTCTGTCCGGTGCAAGACCGGCGTAAGACTGCTCCTGTCGCACCTGCCGGTCGTTGGCGACCGCGGCATCGTTCACTTTCTCGTTAGAAAGGATGTTGACAGAGGTATTGGTAGCGAAGGTCTGATCGTTACCAATAACCGTCTTATGGGTGTCTGATCGCAGCGTCGTAAGTGTCGGGCCAGTGCCTTCATAAGGAACCCAGAATTCCTTTCCTTTGCCGTCTGATACGATGCCGCCCGCCATCAAGAAGGATTTGAAATCGACCGTTAGGGTGTCTCGATCGAGTGACCCGAGGTGCCCGCGCGCTTTCAGGAAGGCGTTGAATCGGGCAACGTCATTCCACGTGTAAGTCTTTGCGAACACCTCCGCGCGACGCGCCACTTCCTGGTAATGCTCAGCCTCGCGTTGCTCGCTCGAATAGGTGCTGCGGCTGGACTTGTAGTCTTGGTACGCCGATTCGAGGCGGTGCGCGGCCTCTTGGTGCGATTGGCGCAGTGTTCGGAACTCATCGGAGGTCATGAAGCTGGTCAGCACCTGCGCCTGGTGCGAAAGCGACTTTTCGCGCAGCGACCGCTCCGCGTTGCTCACCGCCGCTTGTATCTGGTTGGCCGTCCGCTGACTGCCGGCGTTCTCGATCGCGCCGATAATCGGGCTCCAGCCCTTGGGTAATGTTCCTCCGAGTCGAGCTGTAAGGACCGAGTCGGCGACAGAGACATCGCTGATGCCGAGTTCGTGCGCCAGGCTTTCGGC
>Ga0074045_10002014_pt1 | contig 19166 bp, 21 predicted proteins | sample BogForMeECP23OM2_FD_94442 | JGI IMG/M metagenome (GOLD analysis project Ga0074045, IMG submission 94442) | Bog forest soil microbial communities from Calvert Island, British Columbia, Canada - Bog Forest MetaG ECP23OM2 | ecosystem: Environmental > Terrestrial > Soil > Wetlands ...
TATCGTTTTCGTCATATTTCTTGCAGCCAGTTCGGCCAGCCTATACGCGGGAGAGCCGACAAATCAGGTAAAAGGTAGCGTTGACAAGGTCATCGATGTGTTGAAGGATAAGGAACTCAAGAATCCTTCCAAAGCTGAGCAACGAAGGGCTGCTATTCGCAAGACCGTGGGGGAGCGCTTCGATTTTGAGGAAATGTCAAAGCGCACTCTCGCTGTACACTGGCAGGAAAGGACAGCCGAGGAGAGGAAAGAATTTATATCCCTTTTCAGTGATCTCCTTGAACGGTCGTATATCAATAAGATCGAAAGGTATACGGATGAGAAAATAATTTATGGCGACGAAAGTGTTGAGGGCGATTATGGGACGGTCAAGACCAAGATAGTCACAAAGAGAAATGAGGAGATCCCTATAGAGTACAAGCTGATCAAGAAAGGCACGCAATGGGAGGTGTACGATGTGGTAATAGAAGGCGTCAGCCTTGTCAATAATTACAGAAACCAGTTCAATATGATTATTCGCACAAAGTCTTACCAGGAACTCGTAAACAGGTTAAAGAACAAACAAGAACAAGCTCTCTTTGAGGATAAAGCCAAGTGAAGGTCATCTAGTTGATGAGGTATACGCGGACTCCTGAATCCCGCTCCTGTCTAATAGGCCGACCTGCGGCACAGCAACTTAGGGCTAATTAAGACGGTGGTTTCCGGGTAAAATAGACTCCCTCTGATATGACATCCATCTTTCTTATTTCATAGTTCAAGAATCATCTACGGGGGGATGCACGGCCTTGAGGCATACTCCTGGAAAGTTTCTGTGAAGGTGCCAGGTTTTTGGAAGTAATTAACAATCATGGAAGAACAGAGGAGGTTTTGTGTGCTTAACAAGATATGCATAGCTTTCGATGGCTCGGAGAATGCATACAGGGCATTCGACTTCGCCCTTGAGCTTCCCAAGCTCTGTTCTGGCGCGAATCCGGAGATCTCCGTCGTCTCTGTTGTTGTACCCCCGGAGATAGCAAATGTGGAAGCAGACGTCGACGTCACGGCTTTTCTGACACAACAGTTGGAAGAGACCTTGAAGGGCTTGAAGGAGAGGGCAAAGGATAGAGATATTACAATTAACATAACGGTTGGTCACGCTGCTGAACAAATCCTGAAATATGTAAGTGACAATAATTGCGATATGCTGGTCATGGGACAGGTAGGTATTTCGGCGATTGAGGCATTTCTCTTGGGATCTGTGGCATCCGGGGTTGCCACGAATGCCCCGTGCACAGTCACCCTTGTGAAATAGTCCTCGATTGTTAGAACTGCCATTAGGGCAGGCTTCGTTTATCTCAATTGGCGATGACGTCGCTGCTGGCATTTGGCAAGCGCACGAAAAGACTTTATCGCCCCTTGTGTCATTGTCAGAGAGGGGATTGTCAGTATTTTGATGATTTCCATCAGCCCCCCCGTGTTATGTCGTGGTTTGACCAAAGGAGAGTTGGCTTCACTTCTTATCCAGAGCTAACGCCCTAGGTTCGGGCCTGTTAGCAAGATGAGTGATTTTTTGCGAGAAAACTATATAATCATACTTTCTTTGGCGAGCAGGATAAGGTAACAGCGAAAGCTGATAAGCAAGGTTAATACCGTCGTTTTTTGAAGTTGAACAAGGAGTATGAATATGACCAAGTACAGATGCACCGTCTGTGAATACGTGTATGACCCTGCCGTAGGAGATCCTGACAGTGGGATAGGGCCGGGCACAAGTTTTGAGGATTTGCCCGAGGATTGGGAATGTCCAATCTGCGGGGCATTGAAGAGTGAGTTTGAGAAAATAGACTGAAAGGGGCAAAAAATGGAAAAACCCAAAACAGAGATCATCAAATTGACTGACCTGGTATCCTACCAAAAGGGGGCTGTTGTGAGCAGGGAGATAATGAATAAAAAAACAGGCACGGTGACACTATTTGCCTTTGATGAAGGAGAGGGACTAAGCGAACATTCAGCACCCTGTGATGCCATGGCTTATATCATTGATGGTCAAGCTAAAGTCACTATTTCTGGAAATGGATACCTCCTGAAGGAAGGTGATTTTGTTATAATGCCTGCTAACGAACCCCATTCTCTAAAGGCTCTCAAAGCGTTCAAGATGGTCTTGACAATGATAAGGTCTTAATACGTACTGTCCAGATAGCCGGGCGCATAAGGACCCGGGATTTTGTATGATATTCAGATCGGCTATAATGCCGGAGTGCAAGGGATGAAGATATTAAAACATCGATGATCTCCACTTGACATTCTTTAAAAATAAGGTTAGCTTATTTAACTTACATTTCATTTGAGCATAGGAGGAATTTATGAAGATCGAACTTGAGGGGACTCTTATTAAGATGACGCCTGAGAATGAGAGGGAGAAGACTGAGCTTAATCAGCTCTGGACTATCATCATAGACTGTGTCAGCCAGAATCGAAAACTGGTCCCTGTTGGCCAATATATCCCGGGAATAAAGGAAGTCGCAGTATTTAATATAGAGGAGTAAGCTCACAGTACATTTTCTGAAGTGTATTGACCCAAGGGCAGGCAAATGAATGTTAAGAACTGGGGCCAGGGGAAAAAGAAACAGGCAGTGAAGAAGTGGCTAGGCCGATTGGCCTCAGTTTGTCGTCATTCTAAATGGCAGAGTCGGGCAACGATTGACGAGCCATCTTGGCTGTTCTCATAAGACGGACTGGATGAAATAGACGCTTGGTCGTATTGGAAATCTTGTGATTCTCATGACTGCATAAAACGTAGATCATCCGCTGAACGTCCGTGACGCGCTGCACAGAGAATTTTTTATCCAATTGGGTAACACTCATAATGAGCGCGTGAGCTTATTATTTAGGTGATCAAAATTATCTCCTGCCCTTTTTGAGACACGTAGTTTGTCCTTTGCCGGCCTGCCTGCTAATATCGTATAGCTATATCGCAAAAAAGCATTACAACCCCTTTTCTAGCTACTGATTTCATGAGCATTGCCAAAGCTAATTGCGTGCCTGAATGCATTCGATTGAACGTAGTAATTTGATAGGAGGGTAATACTTGACAGAATTAGTAGGGTATTTATAGCATATGTTATGTTGCGGCTTTCTACAAAGGGACAATATGGTGTAAGGGCTATGTTCGAGATAGCCAGGGGGGGGTCGGATAAACCGGTAACTATCAAGCAAATTTCTGAAAGGCAGGACGTTTCAGTGTCCTATCTCGAACAGATTCTCAACAAACTTAGAAAGGCGGGATTGATCAAAAGCATCAAGGGTCCTGGTGGCGGTTATATACTCAATAAAAGTCCGGAAGAGATAAAAATAGCGGATGTATTGAATGAACTTGAGGGGCCTATCGCCATCACTTCGTGTCTTGACCCCGGTGAAGGATGTGTCAGGATAGACGGTTGTGTCACTTATTTGCTCTGGAAGTCACTGGGTGAACAGATTGAAGGTTTTCTCAGTACGATCAGCCTGCAAAACCTTGTTTCAGGTGATTTTTATAAGAATTCACATTATGGTTAGACGTTATTGTCATCAGAATGAAATTCGTTGAAGGCATAAATGCGGATGTCACCGCGGATATCGTTTACATGATGTGTCCGATGCATCTTCTCAAGTTGGATGAGATGATAAAGCAACTCGATAAGGGGCAGGTTCTCCAGATCCTTACCGATTATGACGGTGCACTTGAAGACATCCCGGCATGGTGCGACAAAACAGGTAATGAATTTATTGGCCTCGAGGACGAGGAAGACTATTATAAGCTTTACATAAGAAAAATCGTTTAGTAAGAGTTGAGCTCGAGGAATATAAGGAGGAGAGATCATGAGTAAGACTTATTTTGATCATGTGGCAACCAACCCATTGCGTCCGGATGTGTTTGATGCGATGATGCCATACTTTAAGGAAGAGTTTGGGAACCCGCTTAATATGTATGATCTTGGATTGAGGGCGAGAGATGCGATAGAGTGGGCGCGAACTGAGGTTGCTTCGCTGATCAATGCAAAACCTTCAACAATAGTATTCACCTCAAGCGGTGCTGAATCGAACAATTTTGCCCTGAGGGGCATAGCCCTCGCAAGACAGAGTCAGGGCAAGCACCTGATCGTATCCAAGGTGGAACACCACTCGATACTTAACTCAGCGCGCTTTCTCGAGAAAAGTGGATTTGTTGTCACGTGGATGCCCGTTGATAAGAACGGACTGATTGACCCTGAAGTGGTGAGGAAGTCGATCACCGACGAGACGACACTCATTTCCGTGACACATGCGAGCAGCGAAATCGGTACCATTGAGCCACTGAGAGAAATTGCGAAGATTGCGAAGGAACGGAATATTATTTTTCATGCAGATGGAGTGGCCACTGTAGGGAACATCCCTGTGGATGTAAAAGAACTGGGAGTTGATCTCTTGAGCATGTCTGCTCACCAGTTCTATGGACCCAAGGGTGCTGGTGCCCTTTACATAAAAGAGGGGACGCGGATAGTCCCTCTCATTTATGGCGGTATCCAAGAAGGCGGTAGAAGGGCGGGCACGGAGAACGTGCCGGCCATCGTAGGCATGGGAAAGGCTGCAGAGCTTGCTAAAAAAGAGCTGCACCAGAGGATTCAACACTGCGAGCGTCTCAGGGATAAGATAATAGAAGGTATGCTGAAGATTCCAAAGGTATATCTTACCGGGCATCCAAACAATAGGCTTCCCCATCATGCGAGCTTCGTGGTGGAGTTTATCGAGGGGGAGGCGATGCTCTTAATGCTGTCAATGAAAGGAATTTATGCGGCGAGCGGTTCAGCCTGTTCCTCCAAGGCGCTTAAGGCGTCTCCAATATTGCTCTCAATCGGAATTCCATCTAGTCTCGCGCAGGGTTCTATTGTTTTTAGTGTTGGGATGGAGAATACAGATGAGGATGTAGCTTATTTTCTTAGAGAATTTCGACCTATCATCGAGAGATTGCGAGAGATGTCTCCCTTTGGAAAAGGGTGGGGAGATGGTGATGCGGACGAAAAATGTTATGTAGGAGGTGCTTAGATGTATTCTGAAAAGGTGATGGATCATTTTATGAATCCCAGGAATGTGGGAGAAATGCCTGATGCAGATGGTACCGGCATGGAGGGGAATCCCACCTGTGGAGATGCCATGCAGATCTTTATAAAAGTTGAGAATGAGAGGATTGTCGATGCGAAATTCAGGACCTTCGGGTGTGGTGCCGCCATTGCGGTGAGCAGCATGATCACAGAAATGGTCAAGGGTAAGACACTTGAGGAAGCGCTGCGCCTATCAAAAGAGGCAGTGGCTGATGCTCTTGGAGGGCTTCCTCCTCAGAAGATGCATTGCTCTAATTTGGGTGCCGATGCGCTTAGAAAGGCCATAGAGGATTATAGGAGCAAGAAAAAATAGGTCAGACAGAAGCGTTCAAGGGAATGTGGCAGCCTGTATTGACTCAATTCCCATGCATCATTGAAAGAGACTGTCACCTGTCTTGACAAATATAGACTATACTTCTAAAATGTCTCAATTATCAGTGGATAGCGCCAGTTGCAAGGTTTTGTTCTGATAGATTTTTAGTATATGGAGAGGCTCCAGTGACACATAAACTTTTATTGGCAGATGACAGTCTTACCATTCAGAAGGTCATTGAGATCATCCTAACCCCTGAAAATTTTGAAATACACGCATTTAATGATGGTCAGCAGGCACTGAATGCAATGCAATCCTTTATTCCTGACATTGTGTTAGCTGATATTGAAATGCCTCACCTAAACGGGTATCAGCTCTGTGAAATGATTAAAAAAAATGGGGCGACTGCCCGTATACCGGTGATACTGCTTGCCGGCGCCTTTGAGCCTCTTGATGAAGCTCATGCGAGGGCAGTTGGTGCTGACGGTTTCATTATTAAACCTTTTGAGTCACAGGAATTGATCGGTAAAGTGAAAAGATCCTTGCAAGAGTATGCGTCTTCACAAGAAGTGCCGCCTGTACGAAGTGGCGAAAATGACACCCCTATGACCGTGGAAACCCTTATCGAGGCCCTCTCGAAGGAGGGATCCAAAGAGCAAGGCATTGTTGCGGAATCGGATTGGATGGATGAGACCCCTGTCCTTACCGAAGTGATGGATCAAGAACTTGCGGGGGTCGCCGAAGAGCTGTGGTCTGACGTTAGTCCGATCCGTGAATCAGTGGGGGCTAAGGAAGATGAAACGCCAACACCAGAAAAAGTTGATGTACCTCTTCTATATGAGAAGCTGGTGGAGTCTTTACAACTTCCCGATAAGGAGGAAATCACTCAGAAAATAGTGGCCATCCTGGAGGAAAGAATCTCTCATCTGATAAAAAGTGATGTCGTGCCTGATCTTTCCTCGACGGTGAAAGAGTCTGTTAACAGACAGGTTTCTGATGTTATTCCTGTCGTCATTGAGAATCTGTCAAGGGAACTGCTTTCAGAAATGTTAGGTTCTATGCGAAATGAAATTGACCTGCTGATGAGGAGGGTAGTTCCGGAGGTCGCTGAATCCATAATAAAGAGAGAGATAGACAAAATTGTCTCCGAAGAATGACAGGAGGCTGAAGAAGGAGTGAAGGAGCTCTTCCTCATCTTCCCGCGCAATTTTTCATAATTTAATCTCTTCATTAGATTGTCTTCATGCTTTCATACTTCATAAAATGGTAGTAAAGGATAATCTTTATGACTGATTTGCAAAAGAGTTACAATCCCGCAGAAATTGATGATTCATGGTACGCCCTGTGGGAGACAAGGGGTTATTTTGAGCCTGACGAGGGAGCTCCGCTCCCGCCATACTGCATTGTCATACCGCCGCCAAATGTGACCGGATCGCTACACATGGGGCATGCGCTCAATGTAACAATTCAGGACATACTGGTAAGATGGAAAAGAATGTTGGGTCACAAGGTATTATGGATCCCAGGGACTGATCATGCGGGTATTGCAACGCAGAATGTGGTCGAAAGGGAACTCGCAAAAGAAGGACTCGACAGGTATCGACTGGGCAGGGATGCATTCATGGAGAGAGTCTGGAAGTGGAAATCTGAATACGGGGGAAGGATATTACATCAGCTCAAGAAGCTCGGTGCGTCATGCGACTGGTCAAAAGAGAGGTTTACTCTTGACGAGGGTCTCTCGAAGGCTGTAAAAGAGGTTTTTGTAAGGCTCTTTGAAGAAGAGTTGATATACAGGGACAGCCGTCTCATTAACTGGTGTCCCCGCTGTCATACTGCTCTATCTGACCTTGAGGTGGAATACGAAGAGAGAGAAGGCAAATTGTTTTATATCAGATATCCTGTAACAGGAGATGATAAGTATGTCACTGTTGCGACAACGAGGCCTGAGACCATGCTCGGGGACACGGCCGTTGCGGTTCATCCGAATGATACAAGATACAAGACTCTTATTAATAAGACCGTTGACCTTCCTTTGACCGGACGACGGATACCTATTATTGTTGATACTTCTGTAGACCCTGAATTTGGTTCGGGTGCGGTCAAGGTAACTCCAGCACATGATTTTAATGATGAGATCATTGGCAGGCGTCATGATCTTCCGTTCATTAATGTGATGACGGAGGATGGATTGATGAGCATTGAAGCGGGCCATCGCTATTTCGGCCTCGACCGGTATGATTGTCGCAAGCAAGTGGTTGAGGACCTGAAGGAGCTTGACCTGTTTGAGGGAGAAAAAAAACATAACCATGCAGTTGGGCACTGTTATCGGTGTAAGACCACAATAGAACCATTCCTGACCATTCAATGGTATGTGAAGATTCAACCGCTGGCAGTTGAGGCGGTAAAGGTAGTAGAGGATGGTGAGATACGCATCATACCTGAAGTGTGGGAGAACAACTATTTCGCATGGATGAAGAACATCAATGATTGGTGCATATCACGGCAGATATGGTGGGGGCACCAGATACCTGTGTGGTATTGTCCCGACTGTCAGGGCCCCGGCGGGGTGCAGCAGGGCGAGATGATCGAGCATGTCCTCTTTGAGCCTATCGATTTAGGAGATGCGAATAATCGGAAACTTTTGTCCGGAGGGACGTATGCTGAATTGAGACGTCTCGGGTTGAGTCATGGTGAGATAATTAGTCGTTCGAAGATGATTAGAGTCTCGAAGGATGTCACACCGCTCTGCCAAAGAGAAGAGCTGAATCAGTGTCCTGCGTGTGGAGGTATGGCTTTAATCCGTGACCCGGATGTCTTAGATACATGGTTTTCGTCTGCTCTGTGGCCATTCTCCACACTTGGATGGCCTGACAACACTGCGGATTTAAAGACATTTTATCCGACCACAGTGTTAGTCACCGGCTTTGATATTCTCTTTTTCTGGGTTGCCCGCATGATCATGATGGGCTTGAAAGTTATGGGTAATGTACCGTTTAAAGATGTATACATCCATGCCCTCGTTCGGGACCTGAAGGGGAAAAAGATGAGTAAGTCAAAGGGAAATGTTGTGGATCCGCTTGTCATTATTGAGAAATACGGTGCGGACGCGTTCAGGTTCACACTCGCCGCCTTCGCCGCCCAGGGAAGGGACGTGCGATTCTCTGAAGACAGGGTCGAAGGATACAGATATTTTATAAACAAACTCTGGAATGCGACAAAGTTCATGATGAATTACAAGGAATTTTGGACAAAAGGAAGCATACCATCGTCTGACCGGGATCTTGACCTTGCGGGCCAATGGATCATGAGCAGACTTGCATCAACTGTTGAGGATGTCAATACGCACCTTACCGAATATCGCTTCAATGATGCAGCAAGCAGCGTCTATCAGTTCGTATGGCATGAGTTTTGTGACTGGTATATTGAGATAGTAAAACAGGTCCTCTATCAAGGCAGCGATGACGAGAAAAAAGATGTGGTAAATTGCCTGTTTTTCGTTTTGAAGAATGTGCTTCAAATCCTCCACCCATTCATGCCTTTCGTTACTGAAGAGATTTGGAGCAAGCTTTTTGATAGTGAGCACAGCATAATGAGTTCTCCTTTCCCTGCAAATCTGGCAAGATTCTATGAAGCAGAGAGGAAGATGGGATATCTTATGGATACGATCTCTGGTATAAGGAGCATCCGGGGTGAATTGAACATCCCCCCTTCATTGGAAATTAATGTGGATGTCAAGACCGTGTCAGAGGAGGTTGGGCTTGTTCTGAAGAACAACCTTGACGCGTTGAAGAAACTCTCACGTTGTAAGGAGATAAGTGTTGGCAGCGAAGTTAAGAGAAAGACGGGATCTGCAGTTTCGGTGAAAGACAATATGGAGATATACATACCAATAGGGGGACTGCTGGACATTGAATCTGAACTCAGGCGACTTCAGAAGGAGAAATTAAGAATAGATGAGGGGTTGTCAGCAATACAAAAAAAACTGTTAAACGAAGATTTCCTGAAGAGTGCTCCCGAGGATATTGTTTCCAAGGAGAAAGCCCGGTTCAGTGAGCTGCTTGAGAAGGCGGAGAAGATGGAGGGGAACATGGCGCTGTTGAGAACCATTAAGAATTGAGACGTTTAGAGTCTGGGGTATGGCCAGTAATTAATAAGTAACTTAAGGGAGGGCTGCGATGATGGACAAGGAACCCATGGAAATGGAATCGAAGACACTTGATTATGCTGAAGCGGAGTTTATGAACATAAGACAGAGTACCATCAGGTCAGTAGAAGGTGGTCATGTCGAATTACAGCAGGTAGGTGCCCTGAGTATTGACGGGGAGCGTATAGATGTTACTCAAGGTGCGTCGATCCTTATGAGAGGCACTAACTTGTCATTAAATCAAAGTGCGGCGGTTGTTGCTGTGGGGAATAAGACAACCTTGAATTTTTCTTGTGCGCCTTTCACGGCGTCTGCGGAAAAAACAGAGGCACTCAGAAGCGCCGTTGGTGTCATGGTAGCAAAGGAGATTAATGCAGATAACTGCACGTCGTTATTGATGATAGGCAACAACATTCATGGTTCTGTGACGACACTCCTTGATTGGCGCTCTGCCCTTGCATTGGGCGCTATCTCAGGAGGGATTTTCGGTTTATTTGCGCTTTTGAGTAAAAGGTAGCCTTCAGCTAATATATCAGAGTCGATGACGTAGGGAGGCAGGACTTGCAATGGTGTAAATGGACGCATTGCCTGAAGTTTGACTGAACACGAGAGACATGAACTATGTTCTACGATAAAGCCTATTTTTTTTTGGTGCGGGAGACAATTCGCTTAGCCATTCAGGAGGACCTTGGATATGTTGATATAACCTCTCTGTTGATTATTCCTGATAAGAGCAAGGGGAAGGCTCATCTCATCTCAAAAGAGAACCTTGTGCTCGCAGGTATGCCCTTTGTTCAAGAAGTTTTTTCGGCCATAGACAGCGCTGTCGAAGTAAAGAACTTTTTTGCTGAAGGCAGCACACTGAAAAGAGGCGACATAATTGCAGAAATTCAAGGTCGGACAAAAAGCCTCCTCGCTGGTGAGAGGCTGGCGTTGAACATGCTGCAACATGTATCAGGAGTTGCAACTAATGCAAAGGCCTTTGTTGAGCGGGTGAAAGATTTGCCTGTAAGAATAGTTGATACGAGAAAGACGCTCCCCGGACTGCGTTTTATGGAAAAGTACGGGGTCAGGACTGGTGGCGGGTCGAACCACCGGGCTGGACTTTATGATGGAATTCTGATAAAGGACAACCACGTTAAGATTGCAGGAAGCGTGGGCAAAGCAGTAGATCTTGCAAGGACAAAGGCGCCCCATCTTCTTAGAATAGAAGTTGAGGTAAGGGATTTGGATGAGTTGAAAGAGGCTCTGGATGCGGGGGCAGAGGTGATTATGCTAGATAATATGTCTCTGTCTGACATGACGGAGGCGGTCAACATTGTTCGTTCCCTGAAGGGAGCAGCGGTCTCACCCCTCCTTGAAGCATCAGGAAATGTGAATTTGGAGAATGTCAGGGCTATTGCTGAAACGGGTGTCGACATGATATCCGTCGGTGCGTTGACCCATTCGGCAAGAGCTGTTGATATCAGCATGAAAATTGCGGAAGAACTATAGTTGATAAAGGAAACCCCTCTGAGGAAAGCTCAATACTAAGCAGGTCAGGGAGCTCAGCGCAAATGGAAGAGATTACCTATAAAAAAGCTGGTGTTGACATAGACGAGGGCGAGCGATTTGTCAGTCTCATTTCGCCAATTGTGAAAAAAACCTTTAGGCCTGAGGTCATGACAGACATCGGCTCCTTCGGTGCATTATTCAAGCTCGATGTTACCAGGTACCGCGAACCCGTTCTTGTGAGCGGCACCGATGGCGTTGGAACAAAATTAAAGATAGCATTCATGATGGATAGGCATGACAGCGTTGGTGTCGACCTTGTCGCCATGTGTGTGAATGATATTCTCACCTCAGGCGCTGAACCACTTTTCTTTCTCGACTATTTTGCAACTGGAAAACTCAACGCTGAGAACGCACGCGATGTGGTCAAAGGTATTGCGGCTGGGTGCAGAGAGGCGGGGTGTGCCCTCATAGGTGGGGAGACAGCAGAGATGCCGGGATTTTACCTGGAGAATGAGTATGACCTTGCGGGGTTCGCTGTTGGCGTTGTTGAGAGGAAGGAGATAATTGACGGTGCGACGATCGCTGAAGGGGACGTCCTGATCGGGCTCGCATCGAACGGCTTGCATAGCAATGGATATTCTCTTGTGAGGAAGGTCTTTTTTGATGGTGGCCACTACAAAATTGATGCTTACTTAGAGGATCTAGGCACTACACTTGGTGAGGAACTACTGAAACCCACAAGAATCTATGTCAAGGCCTATACTTCTTTAAAGGGAAGGGTACAGGTAAAAGGGATGGCACATATCACCGGAGGTGGTATTCCGGGCAATCTGCCGAGGATACTCAAGGAAGGCGTGATGGCTTTGGTGAAAGAAGATTCATGGCCGGTTCCCCCTATATTTAGCCTCATAAAGCATCTTGGCAACGTCCCCGCAGATGATATGATGAGGACATTTAATCTTGGCATTGGATACATTATCGTTGTCGACAGTCAAGAGGCAGCATTTGCCCTGACAATATTAAGAGACCTTGGTTTTGCAGCCTTTCCCATTGGCATGATTGCGAAGGGGCGTAACGAGCAAATTCGCTTTGTAAAGGAATAGAAGACACGTGTAACATTCTCTGTATTTCACGCGATCGTAGTACCCTCCTCTTGCGACACTTTTTAACATCATATGACATCCATCAAAAATGTCAGACCCCTGATTATGGTTACGCGCGACCATCAACAATAGTCCCGCTCATCAACAACCGCAATAATTCAGACAGTGTTTATCGCTCACTGGACATCACAAACCTCACCCGGAAATAGCAGGTAAAGGTCACACGATTTGGGGGGCATACTGTCAGGGACTGAAGCTGCGTCTTTTTTTACAAGGCGTCAGTGAAAAAAAGACGCTAGATAAAAGACTTGACAATGCGTTAGTCTAGGATTAATATTTGTTTTAACTGCAGGATGTTATATAAAACATGGTGAAGGAGGGTTCCATGGGAGTATCAAGGAGAGATTTCCTGAAGATATCCGGTGGCACGTTGCTGATCAGTTCTCTGAGGGTGGATCTTGACCCTGTAAAGGCATATGCCCAGGAGCTGAAAATCAAGGATGCGAAGGAGACGATGACCGTTTGCCCGTACTGTTCAGTTGGCTGCGGGATTATTGTGTACACGAAGGATGGGAAGATTATAAACACTGAAGGCGATTCCGAGCACCCGATTAATGAAGGAACCCTCTGTCCCAAGGGGGCTTCTATTTATCAGATCGCGAATAACCCTCTGAGATTGACCAAACCGAAATATCGCGCGCCTGGCGCGTCGGAGTGGAAAGATGTCGAATGGGAATGGGCACTTGACCAGATTGCTCGAAAAATCAAGGATGTCAGAGACAGGACTTTCAGGGCGACTACTAAATTGAAGGTGAAAGAGACAAAACCGGCACAATCAGTACTCATATCAGGTCTTCCTGCGGAAGTACAGGAAGTTGAGACCGAGAAAGAGTTCGTCGTCAACAGGACAGAGGGCATCGCCCATGTCGGGAGCGCCGCGTTGGATAACGAAGAGTGCTATCTTCTACAGAAGCTTCTCCGGTCATGGGGTCTTTATTATATTGAACACCAGGCCAGGATATGACACTCCGCAACTGTAGCGGCTCTGGGAGAGTCGTTCGGTCGCGGTGCAATGACAAACCACTGGGTTGACCTGCGCAACGCGGATGTGGTGATGGTGATGGGTGGCAATCCTGCGTCCAATCATCCCGTGTCAATGAAGTGGATAATGAAGGCCAGAGAGAGGGGCGGAAAGCTTATTGTGGTTGATCCCCGTTTGACGCAGACCGCCGCGAAGGCGGACATCTATGCTCCGATGCGATCAGGCTCTGATCTTGCCTTTATCGGGGGCATGATCAAATACATTATCGATAACAATCTCATCTTTAGGCAGTATGTGGTCAATTATACGAATGCACCATTTCTTGTGAACCCCGATTTCAAAATGCCCGGTCAGCTCGATGGTCTTTTTTCCGGCTACGATGAGAAAACGAGAAAATATGACAAGAAGACCTGGACGTTCCAGATGGATGAAACAGGGGTGCCGAAAAAAGACAGTACCTTAAAGGACCCGAACTGTGTTTACCAGCTCCTGAAGAAACAATACGCACGCTACACATTGGATAAGGTAGCAAGCATCACCGGCACACCTAAAGAAAAACTTTTAGAAGTATACGAAGCCACTGGCGCCACGGGCAAGCCCAACAAGACACTGACGGTTTGCTACGCAATGGGCTGGACCCAGCATACTGTCGGCGTGCAGAACATCAGGGCTTTTTCGATTGTTCAGCTCCTCCTGGGAAACATCGGCATGGCGGGAGGGGGAGTGAATGCGCTCAGGGGTGAATCCAATGTTCAGGGCTCTACTGACTATGGGCTCCTTTTCCACATCCTGCCGGGCTACCTCCCGACCCCAATTGCCACAGTCCCTGACCTCAAGGCCTATACAGAGAAGTTTACCCCCAAGACAAAGGAACCCAAAAGCGTCAATTGGTGGGGTAATAGGCCAAAATATATCACCAGCTATCTGAAGGCGATATACGGAGATAAAGCGACGAAGGACAACGACTTTGGCTATGCGTGGCTTCCGAAGCTTGATGATGGGATGAACGCCTCATGGCTAATGATCTTTTACCAGATGTCCCTTGGTAAGTTCGATGGATTTTTTGCGTGGGGGCAGAACCCTGCCTGTTCCACTGCGAATGCGGGAAAGGTAAGAGAGTCACTGGGAAAACTGAAATGGCTGGTCAATGTCAATCTTTTTGACAATGAGACCGCCTCGTTCTGGCATGGTCCCGGCATGAACCCTAAGGAGATTCAGACCGAAGTGTTCATGCTCCCATGCGCTTCCTCAGTGGAGAAGGAAGGCAGCATCTCCAATTCCGGACGACTTGCACAGTGGAGATATAAGGCTATCGAGCCTGTCGGTCAATCTTTGCCTGATGCGGAGATTATGAATGAACTTTATTTCAGGGTGAAAACGCTTTATCAGAAAGAAGGGGGCAAGTTCCCTGAGCCGATACGGAACCTCACTTGGGATTATGGGGAAAAGGACAAGACGGGCAAGATCAAACATCTTGACATTCACAGAGTAGCGATGGAAATCAACGGCTATTACCTCGATGATGTCTACGATAAGACCGCCGCTCCTCCAAAGCTGATCGGGAAAAGAGGTGACTTGGCCACGAATTTCGTCAGCTTGCAGGCAGACGGATCGACCTCTTGTGGATGCTGGATCTACTCTGGAAGCTATACCCAGAAGGACGGCAAAGTCATCAACATGATGGCGAGGAGAGGAAAGGAGGACCCTACCGGTCTCGGACTTTTCCAGAATTGGGCATGGGCATGGCCTGTGAACAGGAGGATCCTATATAACCGGGCGTCGGTCGACCCATCAGGCAACCCATGGGATCCGAAACGGGCGGTGATCAAGTGGAACCCGACCAAAGAAAACCCGCAGACAGGCAAACCCGGCGTCTGGGAAGGGGATGTTCCCGATGGCCCCGCCCCGCCGCTCGCCGACGAGAAGGGGGGCAAGCTCCCATTCATCATGAGGTCAGACGGCGTTGGTGCCATTTTTGGACCGGGACTTGCGGATGGTCCGTTCCCGGAGCACTATGAGCCCCTGGAGTGTCCGATCGAGGCAAATCCCATGTCAAAGCAGAGGATAAACCCCGTAATTAATCCTCTGCTTGCAGGAAAATTCACCAGCTGTGACGTCCGTTATCCATTCGTTGCCACCACTTACAGGGTGACCGAACACTGGCAGACAGGCGTCATGACGCGCCATGCCCCGTGGTTGCTCGAAATGCAGCCGCAAATGTTTGTAGAGCTCAGTAAGGAACTTGCCGCGGACAAGGGAATAAAGAATGGTGAAAAGGTGACCGTTTCCTCTTCACGCGGGTCCCTCTGGGCTATTGCCGTTGTCACCGAGCGGTTTAAACCATTTAAGGTGATGAACACCACTATACACCAGGTCGGGCTCCCCTGGCACTTTGGATGGCAGTATCCCGTGGACGGCAGTGGCGGTGACAGTGCCAATTTGCTCACGCCGTTTATCGGTGATCCCAATACGTCGATACCGGAGTCAAAGGCATTCATGGTCAACATAGAAAAGGCGAGGGGGTAGCACGATGGCAAAAATGGGGTTGCTAATAACACCGGAAATCTGTATAGGATGCAGATCATGTCAGGTCGCGTGTAAAGCGTGGAACCAGCTCCCCGGCGATAGGACCGTCAATTTGGGCAGCTGTGAGAATCCTCCTGACCTGACGCCACACTTGTATAACAAGATTCACTATGTCGAGGTGCCTTCTGAGAAGACCGAGGGCAGATGGTTATTTGTCAACCAGAGGTGCATGCACTGCGGGGATGCAGGATGCATGAAGATTTGTCCTGCGCCGGGAGCGCTTTACAGGACAAAAGAAGGCGCTGTGGGGATTGACAAGGAAAAGTGCATAGGCTGTAAGCTTTGCGCAGTGGCATGTCCCTTTAACATCCCTCGCTATGACGAGCAGGGCAAGATAGCAAAATGCCATCTCTGCTATGACAGGATTGCCAACAACCTTACCCCCGCCTGTGCAAAGACCTGTCCAACTGGTGCGATAAAATTCGGAGACAGGGATGCCCTGATTGGTGATGCGCAAAAAGCGGGATACCAGAAACTATACGGTCAAGAGGACCTTGATGGTCTTGGGGCCTTATACGCATTTAAAGATCCACCGAAGATCTACGGGATGGAGGAGAAACCCGCCATTCCTGAAACCGTCGTTTTTTGGAATAAGGTGCTCAAGCCTCTTTCCTACATAGGGCTCGGAGGCGTGGTAGCGGCATCCCTGCTGCACTATGTTGCGTTTGGTCCCAAAAAGGAGAAAGAGGAGGAGGGGAGGAAAGATGGATGACATGATAAGAAAGGCGAATGGATTTGAAATTCTCAATCATTGGGCATTGGCGCTTAGCTGTATCCTGCTTTCGATAACTGGGTTTGCCTTCCTTTTTCAGATGAAGGAGGTTGGATCGTTCTTCGGCGGGTTCCCATCGATGCGCCTCATTCATAACTGGGGAGGGGTTGTGTTCTCGGTTTCCTTGCTCCTCAGCATGTTCAACTGGCTCAAGGAATCAATAACTTTTGACGCAGATGATATGGGTTGGATTAAAGTGGCGGGAGGGTATCTCTCCCGTAAAGTAAAAGTGCCACCCATGGGCAAGCTGAATACCGGCCAGAAATTCTTTTACCTCGCCATTCTTTTTGCCGGCATCGCCATTTCTGCGTCAGGTTTTGTAATCTGGTTATTGCCCGCGAATAAACAATGGGTTCTGGTTTCTCATCTCATCCACAACATTAGCTTTATTGTCATCATACTCGCAATCCCCGTCCATATGTATCTGGGAACGATTGCAAATCCTGGAACACTGAGGATCATGATCTCGGGGACAGTTCCCTACTGGTGGGCAAAGAAAAAGCATCCAAAGTGGGTACAAGACGTTGAGACTCGTAAGGCCGGACTGAAGAGTACGTAATTAGGTAACAAAAGAGGGGGAAGAGGATGCAAAGGAGAAACAGAGAGGGGAGGGCAACGGCTATCTTGCTGTTCTGTCTGCTGCTTTTCTTCATCTCTCAAAGCAGTGCGGAGGAAAAGCGCTATCAGGTGCCTCTTGAAGATTCCCCATCTTATGGATCTGGCGAGGCGCCCGTCACTATGATCGAGTTCATTGATTATCAATGACCTCACTGTGTGGCGGTCGGTCCGACCCTCGAGAAATTGATGAAGGATTACAGAGGCAGAGTGAAGCTTGTCATAAAATTTTATCCCTACAAATACCGGGATTTTGCGCATATCGCTGCTGAGGCGGCTTTAGCAGCTAGAGATCAGGGAAAATTCACGGAGATGCACCATTTGTTGATTAAGAAATCTCCTCAGCTTGACAGGAAAGATCTGATAAAGTATGCCCAGGAAATCGGGCTCGATACGAAGAAGTTCACTGAATCCATTGACAACAAGAAGAATGCAAAGACCATAGAACGTGATAAGCAACTCGCGCTATCCCTTGATCTTTACGAGACACCCACTATTTTCATAAACGGCAGAAAAGTGACTGGAGAGAGGCCATATGCGTACTATAAGAAGATCATAGATGAGGAGCTTCAAAGTGCAAGAAAATAGACTGCTTGCTCTTTTTATCTCTTGTTTCTGCGTCATGGCGTTTTCTGCAAGTTCATTCGCGGTCCAGCTTGAGCCAATGGCCTCCGTGCCGATCCCGACAGACAATCCTCAGACATCCGAGAAGATAGGACTCGGCAAGAAGTTGTTCTTTGACAGGAGGCTCTCCGGAGACGGCACTATGAGTTGTGCGGCGTGTCATATCCCTGAGCAGGCGTTTACTGATGGGCAGGACATAGCCCTTAGTTACCCGACGACAAAGAACTGGAGAAATACTCCGACAATAATCAACGCTGCTTTCTACAAGTTCCTCTTTCATGATGGAAGGGCCAAGAGTCTCGAAGACCAGGCTCTCATGCCTGTGGGCTCTTCATTCGAAATGAATCTGAACAGCGATTTTCTCGTAGAAAAACTGAGAATTGTCCCTGAATATGTAGCGGCCTTTCAGAAAGTGTTTAATGCAGATGTGACGAAAGAGCGCATCGCCATGGCTCTGGCTTCATTTGAAAGGACTATTATTTCCAGAAACGCGCCTCTTGACAGGTATTTATCTGGCGACGAGGCCGCGCTTTCTGAAGGCGCCAGACTGGGCTTCGCATTATTCACGGGCAAGGGCAAGTGCATTCGATGCCACTACGGCCCTCATATGTCTGACGACGGTTTCCATGCCCTCAATGTCCCTGAAAATCCTGATATCGTGAATGATCCCAGAATGCTCGCCTCACTGAGGTTTGTCGCAAAGCTCAGTGGTATCAAAGACTACAGGGATCTGAAGGAGGACCTCGGCAGATACCTGGTCACAAAGGACCAGCGTGACTGGAAGTCCTTCAAGACCCCAGATCTCAGGGAAATAGCGAGGACTGCGCCCTACATGCATAATGGTGTGTTTGCGACCCTTGATCAAGTGATTGAGTTTCTGAATGAGGGAGGTGGCAAGGGCAACTTGGAACTGACTCCATTAGGCCTGAGTGACGCTGAGAAAAACGCTCTAAAGACCTTCCTTACCGAGGCGCTGACTGGAGATGAGATCAAGATAGAATACCCTGAGATACCCTAGTCCGAAATCGAGAATTCTTGAGGCCCCGCCAAGTTCAATACCCAGAGGAATCAAAAATGATGGTTAAATGTGACTTAAGTATATTAAAGAGCAACCGTAAATATCTCCGTTTTCTTAAAAAGGTGAATGTTAATGATCACTATTGAAAGAATTATGCAGAATAAGCCCCACCTGAAGGAAATCCTTTGCCTGTACGAGAAAGTGATTGAATTTCAGGGGCATGTGGCACCTATGCTCAGAGGGGCCGTGTCTATTGAAGATGTCAAATACCCATCTGAACTGGTGAATCCTATTATGGAAGGATTCACGGCCATCTTTGATGTGCCATCAGAAGGGTTAACTGCGTTGCACGAAGCGATGAA
>Ga0074045_10002015_pt1 | contig 19166 bp, 19 predicted proteins | sample BogForMeECP23OM2_FD_94442 | JGI IMG/M metagenome (GOLD analysis project Ga0074045, IMG submission 94442) | Bog forest soil microbial communities from Calvert Island, British Columbia, Canada - Bog Forest MetaG ECP23OM2 | ecosystem: Environmental > Terrestrial > Soil > Wetlands ...
ACGTGTACATGAAGCTCTGGTACGCGCGAAAACCAACCATCGCCGCCGTCCAGGGATGGTGCATCGGCGGCGGCACCGACATGGTGCTATGCGCCGACCTGATAATCGCCGCCGAGTCCGCCTCGTTCGGTTATCCGCCGTCGCGCGTGTGGGGCACGCCGACCACCGCGATGTGGGTGTATCGGATGGGCCTCGAGCGCGCCAAGCGCTACTTGCTGACGGGCGATGAAATCCCCGCGCCCGAGGCCGCGCGCATCGGACTGATCCTCGAAGCGGTGCCCGACGGCGAACTCGACGCGCGCGCGACAGCGATGGCCGCGCGGATGGCGCAGGTGCCGGCCAATCAACTTCAGATGCTCAAGCTGCTGTGCAATCACACCGCGGAGAACATGGGGCTGGCGACTTCGCGGCTGGTCGGCTCGCTATTCGACGGAATCGCGCGGCATACGCAGGAAGGCCTCGATTTCGTGGCGCGCGCGCAGCAGGCCGGCTTTCGCAATGCGGTGCGCGAGCGTGACGATCCGTTCGGCGACTATGGTTCGGGCCCGCGTTCGAAAAGCCGCGCCAAACCGCGCGCCGGCAAAGGCGCAGGCACAAAAAACGGCAAACGGCAGGGGTGACCCCTGCACCCAATATTAAAACAAAGATGCGGGCGGAGTTTATCCTGAGTACTCGAAGGGCCCTGTTGGAACTTCTTTTGTGTCATCCTGAGCGCAGCGAAGGATCTCGCTCGCGAGCGCGTTTGCGGGCGTTGGGCGACGGACGCCGGAGCGTCCGCCGAGATTCTTCGCCGCAGCGGCTCAGAATGACACGAGGGGTGGCTCACTTTTTTGTGTCATCCCGAGCGAAGCCGAGGGACCCCGGACCTTTCCCTTTGCCGTGTGTCTGTGACACCTCCTGTATCGGGCGAGGCAAATTCAAGAACGAGGCCGGTCGATGACCACCAGTGACGCTACTCTCCCCAACGCCGGCGGCTTCCGGCTGCGCGGCGAGCATCTTAATCGAGTCGAGGCCCTGAGCGATGTAGTATTCGGGTTCGCTCTAACCCTGCTGGGCGTCTCGGTCGAAGTGCCCAAGACGTTCGATCAATTGCTCGAAACCATGCGCGAATTTCCAGCCTTCGCGATTTGTTTTGCAATCCTGATTTCGCTCTGGCACGACCACTACAAGTTCTTCCGCCGCTACGGTCTGGAGGACCGTCGCACCATTTTTCTAAATGGTCTGCTTTTGTTTATCGTCATCCTCTACGTTTACCCGCTGAAGTTTCTGTTCAGCCTGTTAGTCACTCTATCGGCCACCACGGGCGACCCGATGGTTCGTATGCCGGACGGGAAACTGCTGTTAATGATAAGAACCGATCAGGCTGAATGGATAACTTTCATCTACGGGATCGGAGTCGCGGCGGTTTACGCGGTCCTGGCGCTTCTCTATGCCCACGCTTTCCGGTTGCGCGACACGCTTAATCTCAACTCGCTCGAAGCCTTTGAGACGCGCGAGCGAATCGTCGGAAATCTACTGCGCAGCGGTCTTGGCCTGACTGCCGCCTGCGGCGCCGTCGCCCTCGGTGGCTACAGAGGCCGTTGGGCTGGTTACGTGGTATTTGGCCTGATTCCAGTGGTCGCGATTATCCATCATTCGATCGTCAAGCGGCGCCGCCAGAAGCTGATAGCGCCAAACAAAAATGAAACGCGAGACGCCCGCGACGCTCTATGAGGCCAGTCGATGACCACCACTGACATTACTTTCCCCGCCGCTGGCGGCCGCCCGATGCGCGCTGCGTACGCCGCGCCTTCCGATTCCCAAAAACACCCCGGCGTAATCGTCATCCACGAAATCTTCGGCCTCAACGACGACATCCGCCGAATCACCGGGAGGGTCGCCGACCTCGGCTACGCCGCGCTCGCGCCCGACCTCTACGACCGCGACGGTATCCGCCTCATGTGTATCGCGCGCACTATGATGACGCTCAATCGCGGCGAGGGCGACGCGTTCAACGACCTCGACGCGGCGCGCAAATTTATGCAGCAGCAGCCCGGCGTCGACGCCGCGCGCATCGGAGTCATCGGCTTTTGCATGGGCGGCGGATTCGCCCTGATGCTCGCGGCGCGCGCTCCGCTGGGCGCCGCCGCAACTTTTTACGGCGACGTGCCCAGGACCACCGAACAGTTGCGCGGGGTATGCCCGGTGCTCGGCGGTTACGGCGGTCAGGACCGGATGTTCGCGGCGCATGGCCGCAGGCTCGAAAAACTGCTCACCGAGATGGGCGTCGATCACGACGTGAAGATCTATGACGATGCGGGCCACAGCTTCATGAGCCGCAACCGCGGGTTTCTCCCATGGATCGGAAGAGTCGGCCCGATGAAGGCCGCTTACAATCCCGAGGCCGCCGAAGACAGTTGGAAGCGTATCGAAGCGTTCTTCGGCCGCCACCTCGGGCAGTAGGGAACGCTACTTCCCGGTCAAACCCACGGCTTGGCGGGATTTCGCGATTCGCTCGCGCGACGCCACCAGCGCTTCGACGTTCTTGGTGCCGCGATAGCCCATCTGATCGGCCAGATATTCGGCCAGCTTGCGCTCCGAGATATTCGGCCTCTGCTTTCGTTTGTCTTCGGCCAGCTCGGCGAGCGTGGTCCGCAGCGTATCCTCGGAATCCCGGAGCGTTTCGAAGATCGGGGACGGAATCACGGAATTAATCGGCATGCCTTCACCTGTGTGCTAATCGAATGTGCTGATCATAGCACAAGCGGGGCAAACCTCTTGCATGCCTTAAGTCAAGCAGAATGCATCCGCTACCCGCAAAACTTTTGTTCCCCACGCAACATTTTTATTCGGAAGGTCAGCCCGCTTCGGAGAATTTTAAGAATTCACCGTGGCATAACTTGGCAAGCTACGGTAACATGCCGCCCGAATTGCGAACCGAAGTTCCCGACGTGAGATGTGATATACCCCAACCTGGGGATTTTTTTTGACGTACTAAGACAAGGCGGGCTTCACGCCGCAAAAACGGGCGCGGGAGAGAGAATCGATGGAGCGATTGGCAAGGTGTCAAGTATTAAGTCGGGTACTGGCAATAGCCGCGGTGCTGGCAGCGATCGCGTACAGCGGAGGCGGCCGCGCACAGACGCTCCCGAGCCATGTCGGCAGTTTGGCTGATCTGAAATCCGGCCCCGGCATTTGCGGCAGCGCGACCCCGCTGTCCGACGCGAGCTGTAAAAAGGACGGAAAAACAAAAGACCTCGAGATCGGCGCCAACGGATGCGGCCCGAGCGTTTATGTCGACAAGAGTTACGTGGGCGACGACAAGTTTAACACGATTACGATCGATTCCGGCGCCACCCTCTGCTTTCCCGATCAGTCCGCGAAGATGGAGGTGGGCACCATCCTGGTCAATGGCCTGCTCCAGATCGGCCAGAAGACTCATCCGATAGGAACCACGGATCCGATGACGCTCGTCACGCTCGACTTCGTTGGCAAGCGTCCGTGCGCGGCGGGGACGAGCTGCCCGGGCTTCAGTAAGGGAATCCAGGTACAAAGCGGCGGCTCGCTGGAGATGTACGGGTTAAAGGGGGTCCCGCCCAACGGCCTCAACTGGACCTATCTTTCGCAGCCGGCGGGGCCACCTACGGACTACGGCACGGGCACCGGAGTGACAGTGCCGGTTGCGAACGACGGCGCGGCTACGCTGCGCGTAGCCAACGACGTGACCCATGGCACCGGTCGCTGGCGGGACGGTGACTGGATTGCGGTGGGCAGCACCAGCTTCAGTCCCTACGATACCGAGATAGTGAAAATCGCGCTCATCAAGAGCACGCCGAGGGACAATCCGACGGGCAGCGACATTTTCCTTGATACAGCGCTGGTTCACTACCACTTCGGCAGTGTGCCGCCGACGCCGAGCCAGCTCTGCATAGTCAGCAACGTGCCGACCTTCTTTCAATGCGGCAAGGCTCCCGAGGGATGCACGAGCGCGTGCACCTCGCAACCGAGCCCGTTTAACTACAGTGACCCCGCGGCGCAGAACTACGGCGTTGACGAACGTGCCCCGGTTGCGCTGCTCAGCCGCAATATCAAGCTGACCTCGACGATCGAGGGCAAAGACGCGGCCAATCTCCATTGGGGCGGCGAGACCAGGTCCCTGATGGGCCTCAACGAAGTCTCGATTCAGGGCGTGGAGATGCAGAAGTTCGGGAAGGATCAGATCGGCAGCTATCCGATCCATTTCCACATGGATCAAAACCTCAGCGGCAAGACCACGCTCGTCGATTCCAACAGCATCCATCACAGCTACAACAAGTGCATAACGGTGCACTCGACTCAGAATCTGACGATTTCGAACAACGTATGCGTCCGCGGCGTGGGCCATCTCTTTTACGAAGAGATCGGCGACGAAAAGGGTATCGCCTTCCAGAGCAACCTCGGCATGGGCGCGATGAGCCATTCGTTCGACATCAACAAAACCGACAAATTCTCCCGGGACGACCTGATCAAGAAGTTTTGGTGGACCGGGGATTACATGACCAATGGCGTGCTTGCCACTAACGATATAGGTTACGACGGCTTCAACGTCCCCGACATGGACGCCACCTCCAATCCGACCCACGGCAGTTGTACGACATTCCTGCGCAATGGCGCGTTCGGCGGCTATCTGCGGCCGCTAGCGAGCACCGGATGCGTGGGCACGGATCCCCCTTCGCCAGTTTACATCGAGCCAGCCACCGGCTTCTGGATCACCAATCCGACGACCCAGTTGACCGGCAATATAATCGACGGATGCCAGGGCGTGGGCGTCGGCTATTGGTACGTTACGCCCGCGATACAGCCGGGTGACAGCCCATACCCGCAGGTCAATTTCAACCAATTCCTGCCGCTGGGAACCTTCAGGAACAACCGCGTCAGCGGCTGCTTCGACGGGCTGTTCGGCGAGGGGGCCTATGGCGAATCAAGCTCCTCGCTGCTCCATCCGATGAAAGACGGCACGCCGGGAAGCCGCAACCTGCTCGCCGAGTTCGACGGCCTGACCGCGGCCCGCATCCGTGATCGCGGGGTCTGGATGAGAGATCAGTGGTTCGTGGTCAACAACGGCCGCTTCGCGACCAGCCGCGACAGCGCCTCGCTGCTGACCGCGGGCGGCATCGACGGCGCGACGCCGGGCGACTGGATGCTGGTCGAGAATTCAGTGCTGGAGGGGATAAGCCAGAACAACGTCGATCGCTTCGGTCCCTGTCCTCTGCCAGACACCACTTTCTCCGGTCAGACTGCTATGTTGGGCTGCATCGACAGAACTCAGCTCACGGGAAACGATCAGCCGCACAGCGCAGAGGAGATCGGCAAAGGCTATCCCGATCCTAACTGGAACACGTTTGGCTACATGATCTACGACGGCCCCGCCCGTCTGATCCACGATCGCTTTATCAATTTCAAGCAGAGTCCCGCGCTCACAACTACCGACGCCGCTGCTCTCAAAGCGTGGGCGAAGGTAAATAAACTGACCGATATAAATGGCAGCAAAGTGGACTGGGTGTACGAGGGCGATGCCGCGTTCGGCTGGTTCCAGTCAAACCAGAGCAGCTACCCCACCCTGGCGAACACCTCGCAGTTGAGCTTCGTCAATACCGATTTGCGCCATCAGGTCTATACTCAGCTTGTCAACCTGGGCAAAGACCCCCTCAATCCGAGCTCGGGCTTCGGCGACGGTGACCAGAACACCGCGGTAGTCGATCTCGACGGCACCCTTGCCGGGTTCGCCGCGGCTGACGCAAGCAACAATGTCAGCCCGCGCTTCGACGGCGCCCATCCAATCTCGCTCAACGGGCTGGTCAACAACGCGTCGAGCAACTCGGTGGACGAGTGCCTGGCGCAGGGCGCACAGGACTCGGTGCTCGAGAACCGGCCCACCGCGCTGATGTCGCCGTCGAGCATGGCGACGCTGGAACTCCAGATGCTGTATCCGCCCAGTACAGCCGAGAACCCGCCGCCGCCTTTTCTGCAGAAGCAGGCGATCACCTTCACCAAGGATGCGCCCGATTTCGGCACGCATGCCGCGATGACGCTTACCAGCCGCAACGCCCTGGGAGTGTGGGAGCCCAAGGTAACCAGCGGCCTCAGCTACACGGTAACCGCGGCGATTGACACCAATGACAAGGGCACCGCGGCCGGTATCAACAAGATCCTTGAGTTGGGCATCGTGGATGCCTACAAGCCCAGTATCAGCCCGGCCAATCCATTCTATGTCCGAATGGGTATCTGCTATGCGAGTGCGAATGGCAAACCCGCGAGCGCATCGTCGTTCACGGTCGCGCGCGGCTACCATTCCTACGGTGGCGGCACGGTCGGCGCCGGCCCCGATGACCCCGAATTACGCGCCTACTACAACAAGCTGAATAATCTGTACGTCGACCCGAGCAAGAATCATCAGGATTGCGACAATCTCGTCGGTAACAACCTGTTGAACGGCACGGTGCCAATCAACCTTCAATGCCCGTCGAACCCTCTCCCTTCCTCCGGATGTCCCTATCCGGTCACCGTCGGGCTCGAGACGCAGAACTACAGCGGATGCCCGGCCAACGGCATCTCGCTGGTCTCGCAGGGATGCCCCGCCGGTACGACGACGGCTACCGACAACCGCGGCCAACCGGCTTGTGTGTATCCAACTGATACTCTGGCCCCGGCCGCAAGCCTGAGCGAAATTACCAAGCCGGACGGGACCTACAATAGTCTGGACAAATACTACTACGATTCGGCCACCGGTTGGTTGTTCCTCTACGTGGCCCAGCAGGATGACAACTCCGTGGGTCCGTCACCACTGGCCAATTGCAAGGACCAGACGCCTCCGGATCCGTCGTGTCCGAACAACGCGAACGGCGAGACCTATTACGTCTGTCCGCCGGAGGGTTGCAGGGATTATGTAATCACGGTCACCGATAGCAGCTATAAGCCGGGCGCGTCGACCTGCCCCGATCCCTATGCTGCGGGCTTTGGGGCTCCCGAGCCGGCGCCGCTCTATCATCTGACGCTTTCGGGCACGACTACGCCCGTGGCGCGCGTTCCAATCTCGGGCATCTTTTCGCACTACGCCGCCAGTGCGGCGACCGCGCCTGTGTGCAAGTAGCCCGCAACGAGGAGGAGGAAGAGCGATGAAGCGGGCATGGCTATTAGTTGCCTCGATGGCGGTGCTAGGAGCCGGATGCGGCGGCAGCAGCGGGAGTTCGGCATCTCCCTCTCCGGCGCCGCCCGCGGGCGCTCTGCTTAATCTGTTACCCATCCTGCCGGTCTATTCTGTTACCTAGCTTGCCGGTCTATACCTCACCCTACCCTCTCCCGGCGGCGGGAGAGGGAATTTTGGGAGAAGGACTCGGATCCGGGGTCCCTCGACTTCGCTCGGGATGACACAAAAGACGGACGACGCAAAGAACGGTTATCGATTCGGGCTAACCTAACCCCTTAACCCCTTCTAACAGGGCGAAGCCCCGCCGTTGGCACGGCTGGCCAGTATTACGAGGCCGCGCGCGACAACGGAGCGCGGCCCTAACGGTGGGTGCAGGGGTCACTCCCTGCCCAAGGAGGTGCGGAACCCAGCTGGGTTCCGCATTCAATTGAGGTCTTTGCTAACTCTGCGGGTCTTTCAGATGGGGGCGCGTAGCGTAAAAGAAATCCATCCCCGGAACGCCGCGCGGCGTTTCATCGTCGAATAGCACCGACACCACGCCGTAGAATGCGACGATCGTCCAGAACGCGCCGGTCCCCACCGGCGGCAACGCCGCCGTCGTCGCGCCGATGACCAGCATCGCGATTGCGTCGCGCAACAGCCAGAGTTCCTGCATCTTGATCGCGACTCCCGGCTTTAAAGCGCACCGCCGCAGGCGCGGCCCGCCCTACTCTCCGGTCCAGTTGGGCTTTCGTTTCTGCGAAAACGCCAGCGGACCTTCAATCGCGTCCTTCGATCGAAACAGCTTCGCCTGCAAATCGTAATGCTTCGCCAGCGCCGCTTCGACCGGCATCCCGAGTCCGCTCATCGCCGCTTGCTTGGTGGCCTGCAGCGACAACGGCGAGCATTCCATGATCTGCGCCGCCCACTTCTCGGCCGTGGCCATGAGATCCTTGAGCGGCACCACCTCGTTGGCGATTCCGTAGCGAAGCGCGTCGGCGGCCGTGATGTGCTTGCCCGTAACCATCATGCCCATCGCGATCTTGAGCGGAATCTGGCGCGGCAGGCGATGCACTCCCCCCGCCGCCGCCATCAGGCCCACCCGCGGTTCCGGCACTCCGAAGCGCGCGTGCTCGGCCGCAATGATAATATCGCAGGCAAGCGCGATCTCGAATCCGCCGCCGAGCGCGAATCCGTTAACCGCCGCGATGATCGGCTTGTAAATGTCGTAGCGCGCGGTAATCCCCGCGAAGCCGCCTTTGCCGCGAATCGACTCGGCCAGTTTCCCGCTATTCTCCGCGGTCCAGCGCAAATCGTTGCCGGCTGAAAACCCCTTGTCGCCGGCCCCCGTCACGATCGCGACCCACGCCGACTTGTCCGCGACGAAATCGTCCCACACGCTGTCCATCTCGAGGTGACACGGCGGATGCAACGCGTTCATCCGCTCGGGCCGGTTGAACGTGATGTAGGCGATATGGTTGCGCTTCTCGTACTTGATGAATTTCAGATCCATTTCGTTTTTTCACTCCCTCGCTGATTCTTTCTATGCGTATTCTACTGCTCGTCGAGCAGTTCGAAAAACGCGTCGATGCTTTGCATCAGTTGCCGCCTGATTTGTGCGCGGCTGCCTTCGATCAGATGCATCGTGACTCGTCCGCCGGTGCCGTCGGCCAGGCTGACCCGCGCATCCTCGACGCTCGCGACGCTGTCCTGGTCGAAAATCCGCATCCCATAAACCAGCGATCCGCGCTGCGACGCCCCTTTCACCAAAGTCAGCTTACGCACCATCGGGGTCTACCTCGTTCATATCGGTTGCTCTATAGCATAACGTTGACATTCAAGGATGGTGCCCACAGAATCGCGCCGATGGATCAAATATCAACTAAAGTCCGACTGAGGAAAAAAGTTCGATTCCCCCGATTCGCCCTGCTCGCGGTCATGTCGGTGACGCTCAGTTCCGCGTTCGCTGGATGCGGCGTCGCCTACCAGGCCGGCACTCGAATCAAGGCGACGCGGATGTCGGATTCGCTGCAGGTCGGCCAGACGTCGCCCCAGGTGCATCACTCGTGGGGCGAGCCCGACCTGCGAACCTATCTGCCGGGCGAGACCGAGGTCTGGAGCTACCCCTACAAGCCCAACAGCAACGACCTCACGGCGGCGCTCCTGTACACCTCGTCCAAGGACGGCGACAAGGGGACGTTCCTCGATTTGAAGTTTGTTGGGGGCAAACTCGTCTCATGGCAGGAGGCCGAGCATACGCTGCCAGCCAAGGGACATACCGGCTTCGGCATGGGAATCGGCGGCGGGCCGATCGGAAACGGGACCCAGACGCAGCCGGGAGCGGTGCATTACTAGTCGTAGCCAATCGCTGCGCGACCGGTGAGCGCCAGGGGGAACGCATACTTGCAAGTAGCTGGAACCATCGTGTCTAATTGAGCGGAAACGGGGGGAATGATGCTAAGTTCGGTGCGGTGGCATTGTCGTTGAAGATGACTCCATATGACCTGAATCCTTGCGGCCTGGCGCCGGTAGTTCCCGAACTTTCCTGGGGAATTGCCTGATGGCGACCGCACGAAAAAGCTTCGAGGCAATCCTGCTGGACCGCTCGTGGGTCTCGGCGCAGGACCTCGACAAGGCGCGCCAACGCAAGAAGCCCGGCCAGGAGCTGGCCGACGTGCTGGTCGAGATGGGCGCACTGGAGCCGCAGCGCCTGGCGCGCGCGCTGGCGCAGGAATACCGGCTGCCGTTCCAGGCCCATATCGATGAGAATTCGCTCGACTCGGGCCTGGTCTCGAAGATTCCTATCAATTACGCCAAGAAGAACCGCCTGCTGCCGCTGTCGAGCATCGACGGCACGGTAACGGTGGCGATTGCCGACCCGGCCAACTACGAGCCGCTCGATGACTTGCGAATCCTGTATGGCGCGCAGATACAGCCGCTGGTCGCGCCGGCCGAAGTAATCGCCGAAGCAATCAACCGCGCGTACGACCAGGCGTCAGCCACCTCGGCCGAGGACCTGATGATCGATCTCGAGGAAGAGCGGCTCGACGTGGTCGCCAGCGAGCTCGCGTCGGAGCCGCTGGACTTGCTCGAGTCCGACGATTCGGCGCCGATCATCAAGCTCGTCAACGGCATCCTGTCGCAGGCGGTCAAGGACCGCGCGAGCGACATTCATGTTGAAGTTTTCGAAAAGGAAATGGTGGTGCGCTTTCGCGTGGACGGGATGATGTACGACGTGTTGTCGCCGCCCAAGCGCTTTCAGCCGGCGATCACCTCGCGCGTCAAGGTGATGGCGGGCCTCAATATCGCCGAGAAGCGCCTGCCGCAGGACGGCAGAATCCGGCTGCGCATCGCGGGCCGCGACATCGACTTGCGCGTGTCGTCGATACCGACCGCGTTCGGCGAGCGCATCGTGCTGCGCCTGCTCGACCGCGCGCAGGCGGTAGAAGCCATCAACCTCGACCATCTTGGATTTTCCGGCGACAACTTGCAGCGCATCGACCGGCTGATTCGGCAGAGCCACGGGATCATCCTGGCGACTGGGCCGACCGGCTCGGGAAAATCCACGACGCTGTACGCGTGTCTGAGCCGAATCAACTCGCCCGAGAAGAACATCATTACGATCGAGGATCCGATCGAGTACCAGTTGCGCGGCGTCGGCCAGATGCAGGTGAATCCGAAGATCGAGCTGACCTTCGCCAGCGGTCTGCGTTCGATTCTGCGCCAGGACCCCGACGTGATCATGGTCGGCGAAATCCGCGACAGCGAAACCGCGGAGATCGCGATCCAGGCCGCCTTGACCGGCCATCTGGTGTTCTCGACGCTCCACACCAACGATTCGTTTGGCGCGGTTACGCGATTGGTGGACATGGGTATCGAGCCGTTCCTGGTCTCATCCTCGATTCTCGCCGTGCTCGCGCAACGCCTGGTCCGCAAGCTCTGCGTTGATTGCCGCGAGCCCTACCGGCCCAGCGACACCGAACTCGCGCGGATCGGACTCAAGGCGCTGGACGCTACCCCCAAGGTCTGCCGTCCCAAGGGATGCCGCAATTGCCGCAACACCGGCTATCGCGGCCGTATGGCGATCCAGGAACTGATGATCATGGACGACGAAATCCGAGCGCTCGTCATGCAGAATGCCGACGCCGCGATGCTGCGCCGCCAGTGCACTGGCCACGGGATGACGCTGCTGCGCCAGGACGGCGCGGGGCGCGTGCTGCGCGGCGAAACCTCGATCGAGGAGCTGCTGCGGGTCACGCAGGAAGACATCGACTAGAGCACCCGCTTAAGTCTTTTTTCACCGATGCCAGTATTTGCTTATCGAGGCCTTGGCGCCGACGGCCGCTCCGTCAACGGCGTGGTTGACGCCGATAACGCGCGGACCGCGCGCGGCAAGCTGCGCGCGTCGGGAATTTTCCCCACCGACCTCAACGAAGAATCCACCGCCGCCGAGCGCCAGGCCGCGGCCCGCGAATGGCTGCCCTCGCTGTGGCGGCGCAAGATGCCGGCCTCGGACCTGGCGCTGCTGACCCGCCAGTTGAGCGCGCTGCTCGGCGCGGGCGTGCAGTTGGTCGATTCGCTCGGTACGCTCAGCGATCAATCGACGCGCGCCGCGACCAAAAGGATGCTCTCGCAGGTGCGCGAGCGCGTGCGCGAGGGATCGTCGCTGGCCGACGCGCTGACTGCGCATCGCGACACATTCTCCGACCTCTACATCGGGATGGTGCGGGCCGGCGAGCAGGCCGCGGCGCTCGAGGGGGTGCTGGACCGGCTCGCCGAGTACAGCGAGCGCCAATCTGAGTTCGTGACCAAGGTGCGCGGCGCGCTGACTTATCCGATCATCATGATGTGCGTCGGCACGGCGATCATGGCGTTCCTGGTCGCCTACGTGGTGCCGCAGGTCGCCACGATTTTCGAGCAACAGCATGCGGCGTTGCCGGTGGCGACGAGGATCCTGATTGGATTTTCAGCGTTCGTCACCGGCTACTGGCTCCCGATCCTGCTGCTGCTGGTCGGTGCCGTGGCAGGCATCAGCGCCGCGATGGCGACGCCGCGCGGGCGGCGCGTCTACGACACTGCGATCCTGAAGATGTGGTACATCGGGCCGACGATGATTCGAATCATCTGCGCGCGCTTTGCGCGGACGCTGGCCACCTTGCTCGCCAGCGGCGTCCAGTTGCTGCCGGCGCTCGACGCGGTTAAGGGCGTGGTGACCAACGGTCTGCTCAAGGACGCCGTCGAGCAGAGCCGTGAAAGTATCCGCGAAGGCCACGGGATGGGGCAGACGCTGGCGCAGAGCGGGCTTTTCCCTCCGCTGCTGATCGAAATGATCCGCGTCGGCGAACGTTCCGGGGAACTGGAGCGGATGCTCGAGCGGGTCGCCGACAACTACGAGCGTGAAGTCGCCCACTCGCTGAGCCAGATGACCACCGTGCTCGAACCCGTGATGACGATCGCGATGGCGGCTGTTATTGTGTTCATGATGCTGGCGGTGCTGATGCCAATCTTCCAACTCAACCAGCTGATGCAATGACCAACGCGCCGGAGGTAACCGCGATGAAGTCACGCCGCTACAAGCAGGATGGATTCACCCTGATTGAAATCATGGTGGTCATTCTGATCCTGGGTCTGCTGGCGACAATCGTCGTCCAGAGCCTGCGTGGCGCCGCTGACAAAGCCAAACACGTCAAGGCGCAGGCCGACCTCGCCGAGCTCAAGACCGCGCTCGATCGCTACTACCTCGACAACGGCTACTACCCGAGCACCGATCAGGGTTTGAGCGCGCTGGTATCGGCGCCGAGCAACGGACGCGTGCCCGGCAACTACGAAAGTGGCGGCTATATCGAGCGCCTGCCGCAAGATCCGTGGGGCACCGCCTACTTCTACCAGAGCGATGGGAACTCGTACGTTTTGAAGTCGTTCGGCCCCGACGGCGTCGAAAGCGCCGACGATATAGACGCCAGCCAATCGTCGTGATGGCGCAATGAAATCGAGCCCCGCTCCAGCTTCCCGCCGCGCCAGGGCGAGTGCGCGCGCGCGTTTCGGCGCATCGGTGAAATTCGCATCGCCGGGCTTCACGCTGCTCGAACTCGCGATCGTTATCTTCATCATGGGCCTGATGCTGACGGTGGCGCTGCCGTACCTCGGCGGATTTCGTCAGGCCGCGCTGCGCAGCCAGGCGCGGCGGCTGGCGGGGCGCGCAACTTACATGTTCGATGAGGCCACCGGCCACAAGCTCGTACTGCGGCTCATCTTCGATTTGGACAAGAATGGCTACGCAGCTGCGCAACTCGATCCGTATGCCGTCAAGCCCGTGTTCGCGCCGGACAACAGCTTGTCGGGGCGCCCGGTAACGATGCCGGCGGCGATTCGGATTCGCGACGTAACCGTCGAAGGAATCGGCACCGTTAATCGCGGCACGGTCGCGACCAATTTTTATCCCGAGGGCTACGTCGATGCGACCGTGGTGCATCTCGATGACGCATCGGGCGACGTGATGACGCTCGAATTTTCTCCACTGACGGGTCAGGTCGCGATCATCCGCGGCGACGTGATGCCGTCCGGGATGCCGCGGTGAAGCTGCTTCGCCGGCGCGCGCGCGCGTTTACTCTGATCGAAGTGATGGTCGCGATCGCGATCCTCGGCATCGCGCTGCTCGGCCTGCTGGGACTGCATCATCAGAGCCTCCAATCCGTCATTCGCGCTCAGCAGACGACGCGAGCCGCGATGCTTGCGCAGGCCGTGATGACCGAGGCGGAGCTCGAGCGATTCCCGGAGCTCGGCGCCACCAGCGGCGATTTCGAAGCGTCGTTCCGCGGCGAGTTCCGCGACTTCCGATGGGAACGGATGGTCGTGGCCTCGGGCATGTTTCCCGATGTTCGCAAGGTTATGGTTGCGATCCACTACGGTCCCGGGTTCACGCAAACCTTCTCGCTCGTCGAGTTCCTGCATTCGCCGATTCCGCCCGATACAGGTCAGGGAGTGCCGTCATGATTACGCGGCGTATTGGCGCGCATCAGGCGCCGCGCGGCTTCACGCTCATCGAGATGATGCTCGCGATTGGCGTGCTGGCGATGATCCTGGCGATGCTGGCGAGCTCGTTCCACACTATCGCGCAGAGCAAGGTGCACGCTGAAGGACGGCTCATGGTCGATCGCGAAGGCCGCGCGCTGCTGTGGCAACTGAGCAAGGAAGTGAGCAATATCGTGCAGACTCAGTACGCGCTCAGCCATGTCGTGCTGCTCGGCACCGGACACATGGGAAATGGCCTGCCGATCGATACCATCACGATGTCCACGTTCAGCGCAGGGCATCGCCGCGCGCTTACCGGGATGACGCCCGAGAATATCGTCACCTACAATTTGACTCCAAATCCCGACCAGCCGGGCTGGTACCTGCTGCAACGTTCGCAGCAGAGTGGATTGCTGACTTCCACAGTCGCGACGCAATCTACGCTGCTCGCCGACAATGTGCGCTCGCTGCATATCCGTTATTTCGACGGCCAGCGCTGGGGCGAGAGCTGGGATTCGGCGAGTCTGCCGCAGAAAACTCAGTTGCCGGTCGCCGTGGCGATCCAGATTCAGATGGCCGCGCCGGGCGGCCACGTGATGGACTTCGCGACGCAGGTCACCGTGCCGATGGCGATAACGCAATGGTAACGATGCTGCGAAGCAGCGAGCGTGGCGTGGCGATCCTGGCGGTGCTGCTGGGGGTCGCCTTGATGACGCTGGTCGTGGTGGATTTCGCGATGACGTCGGGACTCGGATTCAGGTCGGCGGCGAATCAGGCCAACGAGCTGCGCGCCGGTTATCTGGCGCGGTCGGGAATCAATATCGGGCTGGCGCTGCTGGCGCAGGACGCGCGCAATGACGCGGACTCGAAAATTCCGATCGACACCTTGAACGACGTATGGGCGGCGCCGTTTCCGGCGATGCCGCTGGAGGGCGGCAATGTCTCGCTGTCGATCGTGGACGAAACCCGCAAGCTCCCGATCAATTTGATGGTCGATCAAAACGGCGCTCCCAACGCGGCTGCGATTGCGAGAGTACAGCGGCTGTTCACGATCCTCGACGTGAATACCGACCTGATTCAAGGTATCATCCAGTGGATTACGCCGATTGGCGCGAACGAGGCTGGCGGCGCCGGCAGCTTCTACATGGGGCTGAAACCGCCATATCAGCCGCGCTACGGCCCGATGCCGACGATCGGCGACTTGCAGATGGTCCAGGGCTTCACCGAGGCAATTTTCAATCGGGTGAGCCCGTTTCTGACCGTGATGCCCGAGCCGCAGGTGAACGCCAACACGGCGTCGCCGCAAGTGATTGCCTCGTTGGAGCCGGAATTGACGGAGGATCAGAAGATCGTGCAGGAGATTGTCGAGGCCCGCATGATTCGGCCGTTCATCCAAGCCACCGACATCATGAATCTTCCTGGTGTCGGCCCGGTAGGGACGCGCCTTTCGCGGGACGTAGTCATGAGCAGCCGATTTTTTACGATCAACGGCACCGGAACCTATGCGGGCGCCCGCAAAATCATTGTCGCAACCTTCCATCGCGAGACTAACGGCATCGGCACGCTCGCTGCCTGGCATGAAGACTAGGGTCCAGGACGCTTAATGGCTCAACGAATACTTGCGCTGGAGTTCGTGGGCGACCGGGTGCGCGCGGCGGTCGCGGTGCGCTCGTGGAATTCGTTCAATCTCGCCGGCGTGTACGATAAGGTTCGCGCCGATGGCGAGACCGATCTCAGTGGCGCGCTGGCGCGTCTGATCGCCGAGACCGGCCAGCCCGACATTGTGATATCCGCCCTGCCCGGCGATCGCGTCGCCAAACGCCTGCTCGAACTGCCGTTCAAGGATGCGCGCCGGCTGCATCAGGTGGTTCCCTTCGCGCTCGAAGAGCACCTGCCCTTCCCGGTCGACAATGGCGCGGTCGCATTTACCCGCGTCGGGCGCGAGGCTGACCATACCCTCGTCATGGCGGCGGTGGTGCGCAAGACCGACCTGCAGCATCATCTCGATTTGCTGCAGAAGGCGGGACTCGATCCCAAGACCGTCACGCTGGCGGCGCTCGCGCTGGCCGCGATGTTCACGCGCACGCACAACGGCGCCAAGCCGATGGCGCACCTGGTCGTCGAAGGTGACGAGTCATCCACCTCGGTCGTGCTCGTCGATCTGGGGGGAACGCCGCGCGCGCTGCGTTCTATCCCCGGCGGTCTGATGAGGTCCGACGGATCGGCGGTCTCGCAGGACGCCGCCGCGCCGATTCTCAACTCGGTGCGTCAGACCTTGCTCGCCAATGGCGAGGAAATGGATCAGACCGAGGTGATTGTCGCGGGTGCCGCGGCTGCGTATCCGGAAGTGCGTGGACTGCTCTCCGATTCGCTCGCCATGCCGGTCCGTGACGGCGGCGCGTTCGATTACACCGGGATCTTCGAAGGCTCGGTGCCGAATGCCGGCAGGTATTCATCGTGCGTCGCGATGCTGCTCGGCGAGTTGCCCAGCAAGCCGCTCGATTTGATCAATTTCCGCCAGGGCGAATTCCTTTTTCGTGGCCGCGTCCGCGGCGATCTCAGCCCCTTCTATACCTCGGGAATCCTCGCCGCCGCGCTGTTGGGCGTGATCCTGTTTCGTTTCGTCCTGGGCGTGTCCGCCAATCTTCATCGGCTCAGCCAGGTCAACGCAGAAATCGCCGCCGTCGCCGGACCGGTCCTTGGCAAAACCGATCCCGCCAACGCCAGGGCGCAGTTGAAGACCGGCATCGCGAAGATGAATCATCGGCTGACTCTAATCGGCGGCAACCTGACGCATTCGCCGCTCGACACGCTGGTGGCGGTGTCGCAAGCCCTGCCGCCCCGATTTCCGGTCGAGATGGCCGACGTTCAGATCGATTCCAACGGCTTGCGCGTAACCGGCCAGGCGGATTCGTTCACCACCGTCGATCAAGCCAAAGCAGCGCTCGACAAAAGCGGCTACTTCGGCTCGATCGAAGTCGCGCATGCCAAGGCCGGATCGGATCCGAGCAAGGTGGATTTTCGGATGGACGCAAACTTCAAGGGCGCAACGCCGGCCAATGAGCGCGACGACGCCGCCAATGAACGCGACGAGTAGCTGCGATGCTTAGAGAATGGATCGACAATTTGCGCGCGCGAGCAATGGATTTGCTCCGCCCCTATCTCAAGCAAGCCGCCATCCGCGTCGATCCGCTGATCGCGCAGGCGCGCGGCCGCTACCAGAAACTCGAACCGCGCGAACGCATCCTGGTGCAAATCGCCGCCGGCCTGGTCGGAGTTTTTCTCATCTACAACCTGATCTACATGCCAATCGTGGATCTGAGCTCGGGGCTGCAGGACAAGATTGTCCAGCGACAACAGGATCTCGCCGAAGTTCACCAGCTCGCCGCCACTTATGCGCAGCTCAAGGCGAACCTCGCCTCTGCCGAGCGTCACACGGTTCCGCTGGGCAAGGATTTCTCGCTGTTTTCCGTCGTCGAAGCGTCGATGACCAAGAGCGTCGGACGCCAGAAGATCGGATCGATCACGCCCGGCTCCGATCGCAAGCTGGCCGACGGCTTCACCGAGTACAGCGTGCAGTTGAAGCTCGACGACGTGAATCTCGCGCAGGTGGTCGATGCGCTCTACGGTATCAATTCGCTGTCGATGACGATTGGCGTCTCGAACATTCGCATCCAGCGCCGCACCCAGGACACTCATTCCTACGACGTTGACCTCACCTGTGTTGCGCTCGCCAAGAATACCTGATCCGCCCGGGAATTTGTCGGCGCAATACCGGCGAACCCGTCTCGTTCGAGTCGGTTACGCAGTTGTCGGACTGGCGCTTTTCGCCGCGTACCTGATTTCCACCTTTCCCTACTCCGCAACTCTCTCGAAGGTCCTCGCGCCGATGGGCCTCGAGGTTTCAAGCGCCAGTCAGAGCGCCAGCTTTCCCTTCGGCGCCCGGCTGGCCGGCGTGCGCCTGAGCTCGACCAGGCCCGCGTATCCCGGTCCGCTCATCGAGAGCCCGGCCGTCACGATCGCGCCCGCGTTTCTCTCGATGCTGACGTTGCATCCCGGCGTCCGGGTAAAAGCCGCGCTTTACGACGGCGTCGTCAACCTCACGCTGCGCCCCAGCGGCGGCGGCACCGCTATCAGCTACGACCTCGACTCCGTGGATATAGCCAGTCAGCGCCTGATCGCGATTCCCGGCGCGGCGGCTGCTGGCACGCTTTCTGGCAGCGGCAATCTGTGGCTGTCTTACGGTGACATCGCGGATACCGGCGACGGCGAATTGAGCGCCGCGGGACTGACGCTCACCTCGCCGCTCGCGACGTCGCCGATTCGTCTCGGCGACGGGCATTCAAAGTTCAAATTGGATCAAGGCACCTTAACGATAGAGGAACTGAAAACCAGCGGCGGCGACTTGACGCTGACCGCCGCGGGAACTATCCAGCTCGCGCCCGACCCGGGTCAAAGCGAACTCGCGATCGAATTCACTCTCTCCCCGGCTCCGGCCGCCGCTGCGCAGTTGGCCGCTTTGCTCGCGATGCTGCCGCATCCCCCCGGTCCGCAGCCCTATCGATTGACCGGCACGCTCAACGCCCCGCGCATCAGCTGACGGATTAATCTAGTGAAAAAGCCACGCGGGGCGCCGTCAAAATGGGTCATAGGTGTAGAGGAGATGGGTGAGGCCTTGATGGTTCAAACTCAACGCCCAATTTAAAGCGCGTTGCGCGACGTAACGGCCCCTACCATGGGCCCTCGCCGAGCCACTGCTCGACCATCGGCAGCCGATCGCTGCCCCAAAAAGGCTCGCCGTCGACGAAGATCCAGGGCGAGCCGAACACCCCGCGGGCGACCGCCTGTTCGCCTTGCTGGCGCGCGATGATCTTCACCTCGGGATCGGCGATACCCGCCAGCATCATATCCCGGTCGATCCCCAGCGGGGCCGCCGCGGCGGCGATGGCGTTGGGATCGTCGGTATCGAGGCCGTTCTGGAAGTAGCCGATGATGATGCGCTTTGCCAAGG
>Ga0074045_10002016_pt1 | contig 19161 bp, 13 predicted proteins | sample BogForMeECP23OM2_FD_94442 | JGI IMG/M metagenome (GOLD analysis project Ga0074045, IMG submission 94442) | Bog forest soil microbial communities from Calvert Island, British Columbia, Canada - Bog Forest MetaG ECP23OM2 | ecosystem: Environmental > Terrestrial > Soil > Wetlands ...
ATGTGCGGGTGGACCAGGGACAACCGCTGGGCGTGGCGGATGTCAAGGCGCTGGCCAGGTCGGGGATCAACGACGACGTCATCATCAGCCAGATTCGCAATTCGCACACGGTCTATCATCTCAGCGCGGCGGACATCATTGATTTGCGCGGCGCCGGTGTGAGCAACCGGGTCATTGATTTCATGATTAACACGCCGGGTTCCATCGGCGCAACTTCCGGGGCGTACGCGCCGCAAGCAAGCACGGTGGTCGTGGCAGAACCGCCACCACCCGTGCCGGTGGAAACGGTCGTTGTCGCGCCCGGATCGGACTATGTCTGGATAGACGGCGAATGGGTTTGGAACGGCCGATGGTTTTGGGTGGGTGGTCACTGGGGTTATCCGCCTTATCCCCATGCCGTTTGGGTTCGCGGCTATTGGGGAAGAGGGTCTCATGGTTGGTTCAGAGTGCCGGGGCACTGGCGTTAATTCCCGCGCATCAAAGCGACGCGCAGACAGATCCCCATTCTCCACCGCTCCTGTCGAAGAATGGTAGCCACGGACGCCAGTCGGCGCTGATTTTAACACTGGGAGGGATTCAATGCAGAGGCAGAAAAAGCAGGTTTGCGCCGACTCACGTCGGCGGCTACAGCGCTCGCAAGGTGGATGCAGTTTCAAACATACCTCCCGACAAAATACGACTTGGACCCGATTGTCGGCATTGCACTTGCTGGAGATGATAACAGGATTCGGGCGGTGGCCAACGCACTACGGCTCCCCTAAAAAAACGGGCCGTTTCTCCGATGCCACTGCCTGAATCCGATATTCGCCGCGCTTTAAACGGAGAATTTTTTGAAACCGGGAGGGTGAGCGTCCTCGCGAACCGTGACTTCCCGGAAAACAGGGCTTGTCGGAAGCATCGCCCATCCACACCCGCCGGACAGTTTTGTTCCAGATGAAATGTCAGTTAACAACCCGCTAAAAAAGCAGCAGCCGACGTGAGGAAGCTCTGAATGATCGTTTCCAGGGAAATTTAAGCCTCGTCACCTCCACCCTCCGTCCCGCATTGCGGGACTACGGAGGACGGGTCGGCTGCTACGAGAAAAGACGTTTTTGAACGGACGGTTAAAGCCGGTCCTTGCGATTCAATGCCGCCAGTGGTATCGGCGCCGCAGCACCGGGGAGAGAAGGTCCGGGATGGCTTCTGATTCGCCGTCGTTCCAGGTTCGATCCGAGGCAGCGGTTGGAAGCGTGAATGGATTTCCAGTCATTGTCTTCATCCGGCCCTCCCGGGTTGCCAGCTGGTAGATGCCGAAGCCAACCAGACCCGCAACGACGAGAATTGAAAAACACACCGCAATGAAGCCAGGTTCGGCGGGTGCCCTGCGAACGGCAGGGAAAAAAAGACTGATGAGCACCACCAAGCCTGCCAGTTGGGCGACTAACCCCACGGTATCAGCTTCTTGTCTTCGTCGTGCCATTTGACCGCAAATCCGCACGTTCCATGCCAAAGGCGACGGGAACATGCGAAAAGCGGGGGTATCGCGCCGCGCTGTCACACGGTTGCCTTTGGGCGCAACCGGGGGCACTGCCACCGTTCGGTGTCCCGCCTTTAGGCGGTCCGCGTGGTGCATCCAGCATTTACCGTCCCGCCGAGCGCGGAACGGGACACCGCAACGAGCGTGTGGAAACTTGTTTACTTCGCCGCCCGACGAAATATATTGGCACACTGTTGCCGACGTGGCGGAACTGGCAGACGCGCCAGACTCAAAATCTGGTACTCGTGAGAGTGTGTGGGTTCGACCCCCTCCGTCGGCACCATCCAAATCAACAACTTGAGACTTTAGCAAAAGTTTGTCCCAAAAGGACAAACTTTGCCTGCCGTTGAACCGAGACAAACTTTGCCTTCAAAAAACCTGTGCCGTGTTGGCACGGGTTTTGGTCAAAAACGGCCATCGGTCGATGAATTCCAGGACAGACGATGGTCGCATTTGGTTTCCCCTGTGGGTGGTTGAACGCCGCAGTCTCAGCGGCTTGGTTCAATGGTGGTATACGCCTGCCATTATTTGCGCAGCGTCCTCCGATAGGCTATCCTCTCGCCATGAGTGCCAAGCTTCTGTTCGTCTCGTCTGGAATTTTTTTCATATTCGTCGCCGCGCCCTTGCTGCGCGCCGACCAGGTGGAAATGCAAAATGGCGACCGTTACTTTGGCAAGGTGTTGTCCGTGTCCGCGGACACCGTGGTGTTGGAAAGCGAAGTGTTGGGCAAAATCAATGTGCCGCGCAAAAAGGTTGCGAGCCTTGCGTTTGGCACGAACGCCGCCGCACCGAAAGCGTCAACCCATGTTGCGCCGGTCTCCGTGCCAACGAATCTTCCAACCGCCGCTTCATTGGCTGCCTTGGCGAGCACCAACGCGGATTTGTCCGCTGCGTTTCGCAATCTGGGCGCGAACACGAATTTTGTCCGGCAAATTCGCGAGCAAATGCTCGCCGGCAGCCCCGAGGCGGCCAGCAACTACGACGGGCTGGTCAACGGCTTGATGAGCGGGAAGCTGAACATGAATGATCTTCGACGCGAAGCAAAGTCGTCAGCAGACCAGTTGCGGGCGCTCAAGCGCGACCTCGGTCCCGAAGCCGGCGACTCACTCGATGCTTATCTGGATGTGCTGGATAATTTTCTCAAAGAAACTGCCGCCGAGCCAACGAGCGCCACCCCGGCTCCGCAGCCAAAAACGCAAGTCCATTAGCCCGAATTCATGGGAAACAATCTGCTGACGCACAGTCCGTTCGCGGCGCTGACGTTCGTTGTTGCACCGGCGATCTTGACGAACGCCACCCGCACTCGCAAGCGGTAGGCAAGTTGACGCCACTCGGCGATCCCGCCCCGAATGCGCCCAAGTGGTTTGCCGCCGTCTAGATGATCCGTTTGGCCGCTGATCAAGACTGGCTGCACAAGGCCACCAAAGAGATTTCCAAATACTGGCGAAACAAGCGGTAGCGGCGCATGAATCCCTTGCCCTCGTCACGCCCTGGCAAATTGGAAGCTGATGAAGTTAATTAATTGGCTTCATCATGCCCGTTGGGATGTGCATAACCCTGAATGGACAAGAATGGAGATCGGCGTATTATCGATAATCAATCAGTCGGAAAAAAACTTGAACCTATGCAAACCAAACAAAACCTGATTCAAACTTGCCTCTTGTGTGCGTTCCTGCTGATTGCCTCCAGCGCGCCGGCGCAGAATCTGTTTGAGGCGGATTGGTCCAGCGGCAACATCTATGAATTCACGCCGGGCGGAGCGCGAAGCACCTTTGCCTCCGGGTTGTCTGAACCTTATGGACTGGCCTTTAACAGCGCGGGCGACCTGTTTGTGGCGACTTGGGGCGGCACCATCTATGAATTCACGCCCGGCGGAGCACAAAGCACCTTTGCCTCCGGGTTGAATGGTCCTATTGGACTGGCTTTTAACGGCGCGGGCGATCTGTTTGTGGCGAATTACGACGGCAAAAGCATCACCGAAATCACGCCAGGCGGAGTGGAAAGCACCTTTGCCTCCGGGTTGAGTGGTCCTGAAGGACTGGCCTTTAACAGCGCGGGCAATCTGTTTGAGTCGGATCAACACGGCGATAACATCATCTATGAATTCACGCCGGGCGGAGGGCGAAGCACCTTTGCCTCCGGGTTGAGTGGTCCTTGTGGACTGGCCTTTAACAGCGCGGGTGATCTGTTTGAGGCGGATGAAATCAGCGGCAATATCTATGAATTCACGCCGGGCGGAGTGAAAAGCACCTTTGCCTCCGGGTTGGATGATCCTGGTGGACTGGCCTTTAACAGCGCGGGCGATCTGTTTGCCACTTGTGTCGGCAACATTTATGAATTCACGCCGGGCGGAGCGCAAAGCACCTTTGCCTCTGGGTTGAATGTACCTGTTGACCTGGCCTTCCAGACTGTGCCTGAACCCTCGGCTTTGGAGTTGCTGGCCGTCGGCGCCACCGCGCTTTTCTACCGCCATCGCCGCAACTTGGCCTCCTAAACTTAGGCGTGCCGGCAACTGCCATACCATCGCCACACCCTAGCAAACGTGAGATCATCAAATATCACGTTGAAAAAGTTTCATCTGATTCTTCACCTAAAGTTTCACCTGACGAGCAATAAAGGGGCGGTAACGGGGCAATGCGTAGCGTTGAACGAGCGGTCAAAAAAGCAGCCTGAACCGCTGACAAACAAGGCTATACCAAGCCTTGAACCCACTATTCTTCGTGAGGAAAAAGAGCGCAACCGCTTCAGAGCAATCAAAACCCTGCCTTGATTACATGTTATATCGAACACCTGGCTACTTCACCTCGTCCACAAAGCGGCGATATTGCGTCTCGACCTGGTCCGGCGTGGTGGGACCGGAAAGGATCAACAGACGATAACGAAACGTTACGGACTGCTTCGGTTCCAGCGTGAAGTTCAGTTTCTCCTTGCCATGGCTGAAAACTTCCTGACCCAGCGGGTTGGCGGCGAACAAACCATAACCGCGCGCGTGCCAGTAAGTCGGAAAGCCCGGGTTCTGCGGATGGTCCAGCATGACAAGAGTCACAGCTTCTTGATCCACCTTGCCGGTTAACATCGTCCAACGCGCACGTGTGCCCCAGACGGCGTCGCCCGTCTTTCCTTCACTGCTGCGATACAGACCGGTGACGCCCGTATTATCCATAACCTTCACAGCGGTGGGCCGGCCGCTGGCATCGGTAAAGACAAGCGGTTCATTTGAAGGCTGCTCAAGCTCGCGTCGCACGCGCAGGCCGAGCATGCCTTCTTTGTCGTCATGAAACACAACACGCCGGCCCAAAGCAGTCAATGTAGTAATCCGATCCACAGCGCGCAGATTCGGCCCCGCGTGAAAGATGAACTTGGTGGCTTCGCGCAAGATCGGTTGACCGTCAGACAACACCCAGTCCATCTCGACATCCAGTTCGCCCCGATCCGTTCCATTGGTCGCGCGCACAATCCGGCGATGCACGACCGTGCCCATCGTGCCCTGTTGTTCCGGTGGCAAGGTGACGGAGTTGTTCCAGAAATCAACGCCGTTGACATTGCCGTAATTCAGCCAAAACCCGGCGTGGTGAGGATGGTCCACGCGCTCGCCTGGGCGCGGGTCGAGCGGAAAACCGCGGGTGACGATTGTCCCTTGTGCCGTGCGCAGCGGATAGAGCACGGGCACTTTCAACTTCTCAGGCCAGATGTAGGAAGTAAAGGGCTGGCCATCGACAAAGACATCAACGCGCCGGGACGCCTCGTTTTGCACGAGGCGCACACCGCGTTCTTGTGCTTGTGTGGTCACGGCCAAAAAGCTCAAAGCCACAAACAACACGTTGGGACTGACCGGATTCACTTTTCTGAGTCACTTGAAACAGGATAAATCCCGGTTACTTCCTTGCCTTTTTCCTGGCCCAACGCGCTTTCATGGCGGCTGAAATCCTGGCCCGGGCTGCGGCGCTCATCTTGCTTCTGGCTTTCTTCGCCGGCTTCACTGACAACTTCTTCCCCCTGATCTTTGCCCATCTCGCTTTGGCTGCGGCAGAAATCTTCGCTCTGCCTGCCGCACTCATCTTCCGTCTCTTTTTCGAAACTGCACGAGCGACAGGTTTGGTTGGAAAACCTAAAATCCGACCAAGTTTCTTTTCGAGCGATTGAATTTTCTCTTTTATTGCCGCCGCCCGGCGCAATTGTCGCGATGATAGACTTATCAATAATGAACTCATGGTCGGCAATTAAGGTTTTTGGCGGGGAAAAGTCAATGATTATGACCGGGTTAAATGCGGAAACAAATTGATATTCGCGCGAGACATAACATAACCCCGCCATGACCAACGCGGGCTTTGCTTCGGTGCACGGGCTGACGGTCGGCCCGTTTCCCCTGCGACCACGCCTGTTCCGCTTCGCAAAGCACGCCCTCGTCACGAGTGGCAATTCAAATGTAACAAACGCGTATTACAAATGAAGCACGCGCAGGAGGGGCGCCTGCGCGTGTGGGGGGGCGGCGGGCAGTTCTAGTTGTTGCCGGCGCTTTGCGCGGCGGCAACTTCAGCTTTGGCGGAGGCAAAGTCTTTCTGGAACGCATCGTTTTTCTTCATCTGGCGGACGATGGCTTGCGCAAAGACGCGTCCGGCATAGATGTCGGTTGGATAATGCCGGGCTATTTCCACGCGATGCCAACCGAGGGAGCGGGCTTCGGCGATAATGGCGTCACGTTTATCGGGAAACAAATCGGCGAGCACCAGGGCCAGGACCATGGATTCCGTGGAATGGCCGCTGGGATAGCTGAAGCTTTTTTCCAGTTTGCCGGACGCGAGGCTGGGATCGAGAACATACGGGCGGGGACGTTTATAATAATCCTTGGCGTTGTCGGTCACGGCAGCGGCGTCTTTTTGCATGCGCTTAAAAAAAGCCGTGGTCTTCGGCAGGGTGTTCGATTGAAAGAACGCGCCGACGGCCGGGGTGAAATTGAAAACGGAAAATTTCTTTTCTGAAAAGGCAACGGGGACATCGTTGCTGGGCGCGGCATGGCAGACGGCGCGGACTTCCGCCATGTCAGCAGCTTGTTCCGGCGAATCCGCCAGCGGCGGCGGTGCGAGGAGGGCGACGGCATCGGGCTGGCCGTCGGCCAGATAATGCAGATGGCTGGTTTGAACCGGCTGGGTCGGTTCAGCCATCGTGTCGGCGGCGCGCAGCGCCACGGTGGGCAGGGCAAAACCAAGCGCGATGATGGTTAGTGCGCGGATATGATGGAGCAGTGATGGTCGCATGGTCTGGTTAAGGAATAAAGCAGTGAAACGGCGCCAAAAAAATCACTGTATGCCGTCAACCGACGTGCCGTCGTAACCCCAGTTGACATCGGATATTCCCGGGTCGCTGGGTTTGCCGCCGCTGTTGACAACGACATTGTCGTACTTGAACCAAGCGGCGTGTTCGTCGCTGAAGGAAATGTTGGCCCCCCTGTTATGGCGCATGGAAAGACGGCTGGTGTAATTTTGCGGGCTGCCGAGGGTCGTGGTGCTGGTATCGTAAGAGGGTTCATCAGCGATGAGAACCCGATTGTCAGAGAACAGGACAAACGCGGAAGGATGTTTGATGATGCCGGTTCGCACCGGATAGTTGGTGGTGGTTCCGTAGTTCCCCCACATGCCTTTGGAGTTCATTCCATATTCGAAAATCACCCGGTTGTTCGGGTTGAGGGTTGGATCCAATTGTGCCGAGGGACATTGGAAAATGGATCTGCCCGAGTTATAGAGGGCGATGCCGTTGTTAATTTGAGCTGCATAAGCATAGAGGGGTTTGCTGCCGATATAAGGTGGGAGCACATTGAACCACGCGCCGTTGCCCTGACCCGCTGCAAAAAAATCAACCAGATCGCCCCAAGTCGGAGTATCCTCATTGTAACCGGGCGGCGCACCGGGCGTGCCGTCGGGGATTTTTGTCATCGGCAATATTTGATTGCTGTCATCCACATACATGGTTTGAGCCAGGGCCCATTGCTTCAGGTTGCTCAAAGAGGCGATTTGTTGGGCCTTGATTTTTGCCTTGGCCAGGGCCGGCAAAAGTATCGAGGCCAGAATGCCAATGATGGCGATCACCACCAACAGCTCGATGAGTGTGAATCCACAGGTGCGTTTTGATTTCATGTTTTTGTTCCTCTCACGTTTTTCCGACGACCCAACCCCAATGTTTGTCCTCAAGCCAAAGTCTTAAGGAAGACGAATCAATCCAATGAGAAGATGTTGTCCGGGCAAGGTTACGGGCGTATGGAGAAGAGGTTACAATCAGGTGACAAAATAATTCACATAAGTAAAAGTCACAGTATCGTTACATAGTGGTCATGAGATTGTCACACGGCTTTGGATAATTGCGGCGTCATTTAGAGGATTAATATGCTCATTAATAAAACTGAGCCGACAAAATATACAAAAATAAAAATGAAAAAAATCATTATCACGTCAGGTTTAATGGCACTAGTGGCGCTGGCGGTCCAGGCGCAAAACACCAATCTGACCTTTATTCCCGGCAAACTGGCCGTGTTCCGGGGCGGCGACGGGGTTTTTACTTTCAGCGACCGGCGGTTTCCCACGTTCATAGACGAGTATGATCCGGTCATAACCAACCAAACCAGCCCGATGCTGACCGTGGCGCTGCCGACCAATGGCGTGAATTCCATGTGGTTCAATCTTCACGCCGGGTCTGAAGGGCAGGGGATCACGCGTTCAGCCGACCGCCAGTTCATTGCGGTCACCGGTTATCACGGGGATTTGACCAACGTGACCGCTACGCCATCTTCTTCGAGCGATTGCACCCGCGGTTTCGGCCTGGTTGACGCTTTCACGAATTTTAATGTGGCATACCAATCTCAGGAATGGTTCGGACTTCTACCCGGCATCACCCAGGACAATCCCCGGGGCATCGCGACTGATGGCACCAATGATTTTTGGGGGTGCGGCACGGTGGCCGGCACCGCAACCGGAAGTTTTTCGGAAAGTGGAACTTTGTTCTGGAACGGCAACATATATGCGGATCCGGTTGTGTTTCAAAACTATGTCGAATCCGGCTATGACCTGAAAATAATCAATGGCGTTCTTTACATGCTCTGCAAAAATGAGGCGGGCGGCGCCTTGAACAACGGCATATATGATTTTGTGAACTTTTCCTTCAACGGCGGCGGTTTGGTGCCATTGCCGTGGGCCCCCGGCAATGTGCAAGATGTCATCACCACCAATCTTTTTCTGGACTTCGGCACTGTGAACGGCGCCGCGGTACAAAACGTTTTGGCGTTCGACATGAACACTTCAAACACCATTGTTTATGCCGCCGACAACAAATTGGGAATCGTGAAATATGTCAATAATCTGGGAGTATGGAGTTCCTCATACATTTTTGGCCCCACCAATCTCGGCACGTCCGCTCAAAAGGCGGCGAATCAAGGTTGCTTTGGCGTTGCGGTGGACTTTAGCGGCACCAATCCGGTGATTTATGCGACCACGATGGAATCTGCGGACTCCGCCGGCGATGTCTGCTCCAACCGCCTGATCTGCATCGTGGATGCCGGCGATCCGGGCACGAATCTCGTTGCCCAGACCTTGGCGGCGGCCAATGGGCCCAATGAGGGTTTTCGCGGTCTTGATTTCACTCCTGACCTGCGCCCGCTGATCACCTCGGAACCGGTGGATGTATCCACCACCACCAATGTCACGGCGAGTTTCAGCGTGGCAGCCAATTCGGTTTATCCTTTGAGCTATCGGTGGCAGGAAAATGGGACCAACGTCACGAATAATTCCAACATCACGGGAGCAAACACCAACATTTTGACTTTTCTTCATTCCAGTTTGACCAACCAAGGCAGTTACAGCGTCATCATCACCAACCAGTACGGTGCTGTCACCAGTTCGGTGGCCGTTTTGACGGTGTCGGCCATAACGGTTCCGCCCGCAGACACCAACGCGGTCCAGCATCTGACAAATTACATCGGCGACAACTTAAATATTGCTGGCAATCCCACCGGAGGAACCCCGCCGTTCATCTTCCAGTGGTATTTTGGAAACACCCGGTTGACGGATGGCCCCAATGGGAGCGGCTCAGGTTACATCGGCTCAACGAATTCGACGCTATCCATCACCAATGTTCAACTCTCTGATGCGGGCAGTTATTCGGTCGGCGCGACCAATTCGGCAGGCGGGATTTCCAATCTGGTGGCTGTGTTGACGGTACAATATCGTCCGCCGACCATCCCCAGCGGCGGCCAGCCCGTGTCGCTGGTAATGTTGCAGGGACAAACCAACTCCTTGTCCGTGTCATCAATCAGCGGAACCCCGCCGTTGAGTTATCAGTGGTATCAAGGGAACACCAACCCGGTGGCACATCTGACGGATGCCAACGAATTCAGCGGTTCTGCGACCAGCACCCTGACCATCAGTGGGGCCACGGTTGCCGATGCCACCAATTATTTCTGTGTCATCACCAATCTGGGCGGCAGCATCACCAGCCAGGTGGCCTCGGTTATTGTCATCATTCCGCCGGCCCCATCTTATGTGGGATATTCCAATCAGGTTTACACTCAAAACTTCGATTCGCTGCCCAATCCCGGCCTCACGACTGTCAATACCGTTGGCGGGGGCGGCCCGGTCACAATCGGTGGCGTCACCTACTCGTTGTCCAATCCGTTCGACTTTGCCTTCCCCGTGTATTTCCCGTCGGGCAATGTGGATGGATTGGGATTGAGCACCACCATGTCTGGATGGTATGGCGAATGTGATGGCGACACGACGGGAGCGCAATTGGGCGCCAGTTGGGGCGACCAGACCACGGGCGGCATCATCAGTTTTGGTTTAACCAACAGTCTTGCTCTTAGCACCAACCGCGCGCTTGGGTTGATAGCGACCAGCACTTCCGGTGGGACTCATTTCGGTTTGAAATTAATCAACCAGACCACACACAATCTGAACTACATCAGCCTGCAATTCGTGGGCGAGTATTGGAAAAAGGGAACCAAACCCAAGACCTTGGCTTTTGGTTACACGATTGATTCCGCAGGTGTCAATTCCCCATTCTTGGCGGGTGGGGTAATAGCTCAAGCGACCAATAACCCTGTAAACAGTCTGAGCTTTAGCTTTCCAGTTGCATCTGCTGTAGGGCCGACAAACGGAACATTGGCAGTCAATCAAACCAACCTTGGCGCCGCCTACCTGCCGCTGACCACCTCGTGGACGCCGGGTTCGGCATTGTGGCTGGTATGGTCCATTAATGATCCCACCGGCAGCGGCCAGGGCTATGGCATTGACAACCTTAGCTTTTATGCCACCAGCACGAATCTGCCGGCGGCGATTACGGTGCCGACGCTGGCCGGAATGACATTTACTGGCGGTGTTGGATCACAATTCAGTTTCAGCAATGTTCCGGGCGCAAGTGCGGACTTCACTGTCTGGGGCACAACCAACCTGGGACTGCCGTTTGGCCAATGGCAGAATTTGGGACATCCGACCGAGGTGTTGTTTGGCAACTATCAGTTCAACGATTCCCAAGCGACAGGCAAACCGCAACAATTCTATAGAGTTACCAGTCCGTAAGTTGAGGCTCCAAGTTGGTCATGAGCAGGGCGGGCGAGAGGCCGCCCTGTTTCTTTATCGTTGAATCCGGCTTAAATCACCAAAATCTGTGTTCCGGCCGGGTGATAAACCGGTTAAAACCGGTCGGGTGGTCTTGTGAATAACTTGGGCGTTACTCACCCTCAGGTAATTGGCTTTGATGAAAGCGCGTCAGCAACGGTTGACGTTGCTCGGCACTCTAGTGCTTGCGACCGGATCCGGTTTTTGAAGAATCCATGCCGACATGCTTTCACAATCTGACACCTGAAACCAGACATGCTCCGTCAGACGCACACCTTACGTCAACTCTTGAGTGGCGCCGTTCGGCCTTGATGAACGCTTTGAAATATTCAGACTGTCAGAAAATCCGGACTACAGCCCGCTCCAAATTCAAGAATTGACGGCCAAGCAGAGCGGTTGATCCTTGACTCGGAATGGTCTTCTGCCATCTTAGCGCGCCCTCTGGATTGTGGGTATTTGAGAATGACGAAGAAAACGGCTCTTTTGGGAGTGAGTTTGTTGATTCTTTTGGTCGGAGGTTGCAAACGCGAGGCGCCGGTTGCGCCGCCGCCGCCGAAGGTGCTTGTCTTGACCGTTTCGCCCCGGGAGGTGCCGATTTATCAGCAATGGATCGGAACTCTCGACGGCTATCCCAACGCCCAGATTCGCGCCGAGGTCACCGGCTACCTGCTGAAGCAGGATTACGTCGAAGGCGGCAGGGTAAAGCAAGGGGACTTGTTGTTTGAGATCGACCCGAGGCCTTTCCAGGCGGCGCTGGATCAGGCTTTGGCCAAGCTGGAGCAGGACCAGGCGATGCTGGGCAAGACGGAGTTGGATGTGAACCGTTACACGCCTCTGGCCAGGGAGCAAGCCGTCAGCCAGCAAGAATTGGACGACGCCGTACAGGCCAATCTCATGGCCAAGGCGGCGGTGGTGGCGGACCAGGCGGCGGTGGAGAGCGCCCGGCTGAATCTCAGTTTTACCAGGATCACTTCGCCGGTGGACGGCATTGCGGGCTTGGCGCAAGCGCAAATCGGAGACCTGGTCGGGCCGGGCAGCGCGGTGCTGACGACGGTGTCAACCATTGATCCAATGCGGGCTTATTTCAGTATCAGCGAGCAATCTTATCTGGCCTTTTGCCACCAATTCACCAATGAGGCGGAAAGGGCCGCGTATCGGGCGGAGATGGAATTGCAGCTGATTCTTTCTGACGGCTCGACTTATCCTGTCCCGGGCAAATGGTTCTTCTCCAGCCGGCAGTTCGATGTCAATACCGGCACGCTCCAGATAGCCGGCCTGTTCCCGAATCCCGATTTCATCCTGCGCCCCGGCCAATACGCGCTGGTGCGGGCGAAGACCGAAACGCGCCACGGAGCGATACTTCTGCCGCAACGCGCGGTGATGGAATTGCAGGGTTCCTTCCTGGTGGCCACTGTTGACTCGCAGAACAAGGCCCATCTCAGGCCGGTCCGGGTGGGGGAACAGGTGGGCAATGATTGGCTGATCGAAAAAGGGCTTGAGCCCAACGACCGGGTCATTACCGAGGGGGTCCAGAAAATCAAAGAAGGGGCGGTTGTGGATCCGCAACCGTTCGCTCCCTCCCAGGCGGCCCCGCCACCGGCGGCCCCGCCCGCCGGAGGCAAGCAGGGATGAGCCGGGGCGCTTGAATCGTTGGCATCATGTACCGCTTCTTCATCAACCGTCCCATCGTGGCCATGGTCATCGCCATTCTGATGGTTTTGGTCGGGATGGTTTCGATGATGACGCTGCCTATTGCGCAGTTCCCCAGCGTGGTGCCGCCGGAAATCCGCATTCAAACGACGTTCGTCGGCGCGGACGCCGAAACGGTGCAGCAGTCGGTGTCCACGCCCATCGAAGAGCAAATGAGCGGGGTGGACAACATGAACTACATGTATTCCATCAACGCCAACAACGGCGTCATGCGCATGGTGGTCAACTTCGATGTCAAGACGGACCCGAACATCGACCAGATGCTGACGCAGTTGCGCGAGGCGCAGGCGGCGTCGCAATTGCCGGCGCTGGTGCAGAATTACGGGGTGACGATTTTGAAGTCGCCCACCACCCCGATGATGCTGGTGGCGCTCTACTCGCCGAACGGCACCTACAACGCCACCTTCCTGGCCAATTACGCCTACATCAACCTGGTTGATCAGATCACGCGGGTCAAGGGCATCTCCAACATCAACGTCTTTGGCGCGGGCCAGTACGCGATGCGGTTTTGGATCAAACCGGATCAATTGGCCAAACTCAACCTGACCGTCAGCGACGTCATCAACGCCGTCAACAGTCAGAACACGGTCAATCCCGCCGGCCAGATCGGCGGCCCACCTTCGGCGCCGGATCAGGAGTTCACCTACACAGCCACGGCGCAAGGCCGGTTGGTGAGTGAAAAGGAGTTTGGGCGGATTGTCGTGCGCGAGAATCCCGACGGCTCGGTGGTGCGGCTGGCGGACGTGGCGCGCATCGAATTGGGCGCGCAGCTTTATAGCATCGCCGGCCGACTCAATGGCCGTCCCGCCGCAGTCATGGCGATTTACCAACTGCCCGGCTCCAACGCCCTCGACGCCGCCAGGGACGTCAAGAACCTGATGAACCAGCTCAAGCAGCAGTTCCCGCAGGACCTCGATTACGCCGTGTCACTCGACACGACTTTGGCGGTCAGCCGCGGCATCGCGGAAATCGTAACGACCATGTGGGAAGCATTGCTGCTGGTGGTGATTGTCGTTTATGTTTTCCTGCAAGGCTGGAGAGCGACTTTGATTCCGTTGCTGGCGGTGCCGGTTTCGCTGGTGGGCACCTTTACTCTATTCCCGGTCTTCGGGTTCTCCATCAACACGCTGTCCCTCTTTGGTCTGGTGCTCGCCATCGGGTTGGTGGTCGATGACGCCATCATCGTCGTCGAAGCCGTCGAGCGGCACATTGAGGAAGGAATGATGCCCAAGGACGCGGCGTTCAAGGCGATGGAGGAAGTCGCCGGCCCGGTGGTGGCGATCGCTTTGATTTTGTCGGCCGTGTTTGTGCCGACGGTTTTTATTCCGGGCATCACAGGCCGGCTTTATCAGCAATTCGCGTTGACCATCGCCATCTCGGTGATCTTCTCCGCCTTTAACGCCCTTTCCCTCAGTCCGGCGCTGGCCGCCCTGCTGCTCAAGCCCAAAGGGCAGTCGCACAGTCCGCTGCGGAGATTCTTCGACTGGTTCAACCGCGTCTTCGGGCGGGCGAGAAACCGCTATGTCCATTGGAGCGACCTGCTCATTCGGCGGAGCGCGCTCAGCCTGGTGCTCCTGGCGGGGGTGATGGTGGTGGCCGTTCTGATCGGACGCAAGTTGCCATCCTCGTTTCTGCCGGAGGAGGACCAAGGCTACATGTACATCAATATCCAGCTTCCCAACGCCGCGGCCCTGCCGCGCACGGACGCCTTTTGCCGAAAGGTTGAGGCCATTCTTAGCCATACACCCGGCATCAAGTATTATTCAACGGTGCTGGGATTCAGCCTGGTCAGCCAGGCGCAAACGACTTACAACGCCCTGTTTTTCGTCACCCTCAAGCCGTGGGATGAACGCACCAAAAAAGAGGAGCAGGCCAGGGCCATTCGCGAGCGCCTCAACAAGGAACTGGCGGCGCTGCCCGAAGCCAGGGCGCTCTGCCTGCCGCCCCCGGCCATCCCGGGCGTCGGCGCCGTCGGCGGATTCACCTTTATTCTGGAAGACCGGCTGGGCCGGGACGCGGGCTTTTTGACGACAAACCTGAACAAATTCATGGCTGAAGCGGCCAAGCGACCGGAACTGACCGGCTTGAGCACCACCTATCTGCCCAGCGTGCCGCAGATTTTCATCAACGTGGACCGCGACAAAGTCCTCAAGCAAGGGGTCGATATCGGCGAGGTCTATAAGACGCTGCAAACATTCATGGGCGGCTACTTTGTCAACTATTTCAACCGCTTTGGCCGGCAGTGGCAGGTGTATGTCGAGGCGGAAGACAAGTATCGTTCGAGCGTGGACAACCTCGGGTTGTTCTATGTGCGCAATCGGCTGGGCCAGAGTGTTCCGTTGTCGGCGCTGGCCAAAGCGGAGCGCCATGTCGGCCCCGAATTCGTCATGCACTATGACGAGTACCGGTCGGCGCAGATCAACGGCAACGCTGCCCCGGGCTACAGTTCGGATCAGGCGACCAAGGCGCTGGAGGACGTTTTCGACCAGGCGATGCCCTCGGGGATGGGCTACGATTACTACGGCATGTCATTTCAGGAACAGCAGGCGGCCCGCGGGGTGCCGCGCATCGCTGTTTTTGGCTTGTCCTTGATTTTTGTGTTTTTGATCCTGGCCGCGCTCTATGAAAGCTGGTCGTTGCCCATCAGTGTGTTGATCAGCACGCCCGTGGCCGTGCTGGGCGCGTTTCTGGCGCTGTGGTCGCGCCGATTCGAGAACAATGTCTATGTGCAGATTGGATTGATCATGTTGATCGGGCTTTCGGCCAAAAACGCGATCTTGATTGTGGAATTTGCCAAGCGGGAATTCGAACACGGCAAATCGCTGGCCGAGGCCGCGCTGACCGGCGCGCGCATTCGTTTGCGGCCGATTCTGATGACTTCGTTCGCCTTTGTTTTCGGTTGCATTCCGCTTTGGCTGGCCGGCGGGGCGGGCGGGATTTCGCGCGAGACTCTGGGAACGGTGGTGATTGGCGGCATGCTCGGTTCGACGTTGCTGGGCATATTCATCATCCCGGTGAACTTCTACGTCGTGGAGCGATTGTCCCACCGCAACAAAAAGCCATGAAATTGCGTCCCGCCGCTTGCGTCCTTTGCCTCCTTTTGGTTGCTGGTTGCGCCGTCGGGCCCAACTATAAACCCCCCGACACCCGCGCCCCGGTAGGTTTCCGCGGCGAGGAAGGCTCGCCGACAAACTCCCTGGGCGATCTGCCCTGGTGGCAATTATTCCAAGACCCAACCTTGCAGGTTCTCATCCAAACCGCCCTCACCAACAACTACGATCTGCGCGTGGCCGTCGCAAGGGTCGAGGAGTCCCGTGCGCTGCTGGCCCAAAGCCGGTCACAGTTTTATCCGCAATTGACCTATCAAGGAGCGTCCGGGGTGGCGCGAAATGTCTTGGGCGGTGCCCCGTACGACAACGGCGGCCTCGTCGGAAAAGGCAACGACCTGGCCGGGAGCGTTTCCTGGGAAATCGATTTTTGGGGGCGCATCCGCCGCCTCAACGAATCCGCGCGCGCCGATTATTTCGCGACCGAGGAAGCGCGGCGCAACGTGACGATCAGCTTGATTGCCAGCGTCGCGCAATCTTACTTCCAATTGCTGGCCTTGGATGAGGAATTGGCCATTGCGCAGGAAACCACCAATTCCTTCGGACAAAGCCTGAAGATTTTCAGGGACCGCTTGCGCGGGGGCGTGTCGTCCAAACTGGAAACTTCCGCCGCCGAGGCCGCGCTCGCCTCCGCGTCGGCGACGATTCCGGAACTGCGCCGTCAAACAGCCTTGCAAGAGAACCAAATCCGCGTGGTGCTCGGTTTTAATCCCGGCCCTATCGCGCGCCATCCGGGCGCACTCCAAACGGAATCGCTGCCGGACATTCCGGCGGGATTGCCTTCGGCGCTGTTGGAGCGGCGGCCGGATATTCGCCAGGCCGTGCAATTGATGCGCGCCGCCAACGCCCGAATCGGCGTCGCCGAGGCAAATTTCTATCCACGCATCACGTTGACCGGCCTCTTTGGCGAAGTCAGCCCGGAACTGACCGCCTTCAGCGGCGGCACCGCCAGCGCCTGGAGCGCGGCCGGGAATCTGGGCGGCCCGATCTTCGAGGGCGGCCTCCTCAAAGGCCAATTGCGTCAGGCGCGGGCGGCCTGGGACGAGTCGCGGTTCCAATATCAATCGACCGTTCTGAACGCGTTCCAGGAAGTGTCCGACGCGCTGGTGTCGCGCCAGGAATTGGCGGGGGAGCGTCTCGAACAAAGCCGCGCCGTGGCAGCTTACCAGGAAGCGGTGCAAGTGGCCAATCAACGTTACCTGGGCGGCCAGGCCAGCTATTACGAATTGTTGCAAGAACAGCAACAGCTTTTTCCGGCGCAAAACGCTCTGACGCAGACTCTCCTGAACCAACGGCTGGCCACTGTCCAGCTTTACAAGGCTTTGGGCGGCGGTTGGAACGTTGGCGCACGACCATAAGAAAATCAGGAGTTTTCTTAAGCCCCGTCGGGTTTCGCGCCCGATTTACAAATTCTCCGCGGCGGCGAAAGTTGGCACAACAAGAGGAGAATTTATGAACACAACCATCGCGCTGATGGTTTCGAGCGCGTTGCCACTTCTGGTGTTGTATTTCTGGCGTGCGATGATGGGCAATCAATGATATATGAGCGGAATTATTCGTGGTACAACGACACCCCAAAGCGAATGCTCGAACACTATGCCGATTGGAAAATACTCCACGCCCAATAGAATTTTGTTTGCCCACCGGCCGGGTGAACGCGCAATTTCTACGCCAACAAGCTTTGAAAGCTGAAGCGTCAAAACCGGACAAACTTCCACCTCAAACGCGCATGGCCTTCAAACATTTTACGAAACAAATGCAAGGCGTCGAATGGCTCCAGCGTTCGCTCGCCTGCGGGCGGCTCGGCCACGCCTACCTGTTCGCCGGGGATCAGCTCGAAGAGTTGGAATCGCTCGCCCGCACGCTGGCCAAAACGCTGAACTGCCAGAACCCCGTCAAAACCGGCGGCGTGACGACCGATTGCTGCGACGCCTGTTTGAGCTGCCGGAAAATTGACCACGACACCCATGCCGACGTGCATTGGGCGCGGCCTGAGTCCAAATCGCGCATCGTCACCGTCGAGCAAACGCGCGAGTTGATGCGCGAAATCCAACTCAAACCCACCGAGGCCGAATACAAGGTGGCGATCATTGCGGCGGCGGACCGGCTTAATGTGCAAGCTGCCAATGCTTTCTTGAAAACGCTTGAAGAACCGCCCGGCAAGTCGGTTCTGATTTTGCTTTCGACCGAGCCGCAGCGGATTTTGGAAACTATTTTATCGCGCTGTCTGCGCCTGAATTTTTTCGGCGAAGGCACCCGATCGCCTGACCCGGCGCAAATGGAATGGCTCGCGCATTTTGACGCGCTGGCGGCCCATGAGCAAAAAAGTTTGCTGGGGCGCTACCGGCTGCTTGACGCGCTGCTGCAAAGGCTCGGCGAAATCCGGGTGCGCGTGGAAGAGACCCTGACCGCGCGCTCGCCATTGCAGCAGCACGATGAAATCGACAAAGACTTGCGCGAAAAGTGGGAGGATGAACTGGCTGCGGCCATCGAAGCGGAATATCGCCGTCAGCGGGCGGAGGCGCTTTTGCTCGTGCAATGGTGGTTGCGCGACGTGTGGCTGCGCACGCTCGCCGCCGGCGGAAGCCTGCTGAAATTCCCTGAAATTTCCGGTGCGGAAGCCGTCGCCCGGCGCATCACGCCACGGCAGGCATTGGAAAATTTGCAGACCCTGGAGCAAACCCAGCGGTTGTTGCACACCAACGTGCAGGAAGCGCTGGCGCTGGAGGTAAGCCTGCTCAAACTTCGTTTTTAACCGGTTGCGAACGAAATCCCGCAATGAAGTCTGAAAAAAAAATCACCGGAACCGGGTTTTACGCGCTCGTATTCGGACTGTTTCTCGGTCTGGCGATTTTGAAGTTTGGCAATCCGGTCATCCTCGACCAAAAAATCACGCCGCCGGTTTCGCCTTCCGAATTTTGGTCGGACGCCTGGCCCACACATTGGAGCAACTGGATTCTGTTGCCGCTGGCGCTGACAGGCGCGGCGCTTGTGTTCGCGAGCAGGCCGTGCTGGCCGGGAAAGCGCCGGCTCTGGCTGCTGCCGTTGCTGTGGTTCGGCTGGCAGCTTCTTTCAGCCAGGCAAACAGTGGATGGCAGTCTCACCGCAACGACGCTTTGTCAATTTGCCGGATGCCTCGCGTGCTATTTCATCGGCGCATTTATTTTCGGACGCGAACGCGCCTGGCGTTGGCTGCTCATCGGTGTGCTGATGGCGTTCGCATTTTGCC
>Ga0074045_10002017_pt1 | contig 19156 bp, 21 predicted proteins | sample BogForMeECP23OM2_FD_94442 | JGI IMG/M metagenome (GOLD analysis project Ga0074045, IMG submission 94442) | Bog forest soil microbial communities from Calvert Island, British Columbia, Canada - Bog Forest MetaG ECP23OM2 | ecosystem: Environmental > Terrestrial > Soil > Wetlands ...
CCTGGTCTTTCTCGCCACTCCCAAGAAAAGCGCTGGTCTGCAGCGCATTAAGATTTCCACGGAGGCTTCCAACTCCGAGATCGCAGCTCCGGACAATGTTTGGGTGCCTGCGGCAAAGTGAGTCATGAAGGTCAAAAAATCAACTGGAAAGGAACAAATATGAACCGCCTGAAGCTCGTACTACTCGCCACCGCGCTTGTCTCGGCCGTGCTCCTTGCACCACCCGGCAACGCCCAATCGAATGCAGCGAAGTCCGAAAACAAAACCGCGGCACCGTCCGAGGTGGAGACGCAGAAGAAGAACACGCTGGCGTACATTAGCCTTTTGCGTAGCGATGTCCGCCAGCAGAAAGCGGAGGTCATGGGATCTGTCATGCTGCTGAGCGCGCAAGATGCCGCTAAATTCTGGCCCATTTACAGCGACTACGACGCACAACTGACCAAGCTGAACGACCAGCGAGTCGAAAATATCAAGGAATATGCCCGCGCCTACGATGACATGACAGACGAAAAAGCCGATGAGCTCATTCAGAAATCGATGGCTTATCAAAAGCAACGCGCCGAACTGCTTCTGCAAACCTATGAAAAGGTCAAGCAGGCTTTGGGATCAGTGACCGCAGCGCGTTTCGCCATGGTCGAACACCAGTTATTGTTGATCATTGACCTCCAGATCGTTTCCTCTCTGCCCATTGTTGGGCCGAGTTTGTAGCTTCAGGAGAAGGAGAATACGCACATGGCTAAGACTTTCATTTGTGGAATTACGCTTCTCGTTGGCATGGCGATTGTCCCCGGGGTCTCCGGAGAGGGCTTCCGCTCAGGCTTGGCGCGCGAGGCCGCGGCTAATCCGCCGGCGCAAACTAAAAAAAGAATCACCGTTCCCGCGGGAACGCGCATCTTGATCCGTACTGTCGACGCGATAGACTCCTCCAAACAAAAAACCGGCTTTCGTTTTACCGCCACCCTCGAAACTAATCTCCAGGCCGAAGACATGGTGATCGCTCCACGCGGCACCACGCTGTACGGGCGTCTCGCGGAAGCTTCCTCCGCCGGCAGGATGTCCGGAAGTTCCGAGTTGTCCTTGGAGCTCACCGATATCGTCATCAACGGCACCGCCTATCCGCTGCTGACCAGCACCTATGAGGTGAAGGGCAAGGGCGAAGGCGGCAATACCGCCAAGAAAGTCGTCGGCGGCGCTGGATTGGGCGCGCTCATCGGTGGGATCGCCGGAGGCGGAAAGGGAGCAGGGATCGGTGCAGTCGCGGGTGCCGGACTCGGCACCGCAGTATCGGCCTCCAAGAAGGGCCAGCAGTTGCAAATTCCCAGCGAAACCTTGATCGAGTTCCGCCTCCAGCAACCCGTGTCACTACCCGTCGCCAGCTAGAAGCCATCTACTCATCTCATAACTACCTGTTAGGGGGCCGGAGCTTCAGCTCCGACATTAAGCGGCTGGAAAAACCGGGCTTTAGCCCCTGAGGATTCCGTCTTTGCTCCCGGCACTGTTTATGGATTCCAATACGTTTCGCGTCTGCGACAATATATAAGGATACTTCCACCATGAAGACCGCCCGCTTCGTGACCTTCGTTCACTTGCTGATCGCAATCGCCCTCGCTTCGCTTGCGGCCGACGCATCACCCGCACAGGACTACGTGCGAGATTCCGCACCAAAACTTCTTTCCTACGATGAGTTGGTTCAGCTCAGCTTGGACCAGGAGATGCCTCCAGAGTTGGCAGAAAAACTTCGGCTCATCACCACCACTCCCTTCGTCAATAATGAGGCTTACTTGAGCGGCGCCAGACCGCGGCCCTTGGACGTTCCCCATCTCGGACCTTCCCTCCGCGTGGCCTTCTGGAACATCGAGCGCGGACTGGAACTCGATTACATCGAACTCTTTCTCAGCAACAAAGACGCCTTCATGGCCAAGGTCGAACAGGAGCGCAAAGAGGCCAAGGAGAACAAGAAGAGCATCCGCTCCGTGCAGTTAGACAAAATCCCTGAGGAAATCGAAATCTTGAAATCTGCGGACGTTTGGATATTGAACGAAGTCGATTGGGGCGTGAAGCGCACCGAATACCGCGAAGTGATCCGCGAACTCGGTAAGGCTCTCAACATGAATTGGGCCTACGGAGTCGAGTTTCTCGAGATCGATCCAAAACAACTGGGCACGGACACTTTTGACGATGGTGAAACCAAGGACGAGCAGAAACAACTCCAGCAAGTGTTCACCATCGACAAAGACCGCCTGCGTGCCTTGCACGGCAACGCTGTGCTCTCGCGTTATCCGATCCGCGGCGCGCGGTTGATACCTTTCACCCTTGGTTACGACTGGTATAAAGAGAGCAAGATTCGCCCGTTGGAGAAAGCAAAACGCAAAGCCGCCATCTTGATTGGCGAAGACTTATTGCGCGAAGTGCGCCGCGGCCAGCGAACCACCCTATATGTGGACCTGGACGTTCCCGAGGCTCCGGGTCATCGCGTCACCATCGCCTGCACCCACCTCGAAAACCGCACCAAGCCCAAGATTCGCCGCCAACAAATGGGGGAATTGCTGGACGCCGTGCGCGATACCACGAATCCCGTCATCATCGCCGGCGATATGAACACCACCGGATCGGATTCCACCCCAACCAGCGTGGAAAACATGCTGTATAAGCGTTATGGCAGCCTCGATTTCTGGACCACCAAAGGAGTCAAATGGGCCACCGGCGTCGGGCTGATTTACACCGGAGCCAAAACAGCAATGAGCCTCTCCGGTATTCAGTACCGCATTGACCCGACTTCCGCAAACATCCCCGGAGCTTCCGCCAATCTGGAGCGCGCTTTTTTCAACTCGCTGGAAAAATTCCGATTTTCCGATGGCAAGGCCATTGATTTTCGGGGTATTCCGCAACGCACGGTCAACGGAACCTCAGGCACCCTCGCGGACTCCAATCAGCGGCAGGGTGGGGGATTCAAACCCACGTTCAACGCGGAACTCATCTGGGGACATGTGAAGCTCGCAAAGTTCAAGCTCGATTGGTTCTTCGTAAAAGCCGACATTGCTTCGCCTCGCGCTGCCAAAGGACCTTATCTATTTGCGCCGCACTTTGCCCGCACGCTCGTCAACCTGAACAACGCTCCGCCGGAACCCATTGCCGATCACAGCCCCATGACCGTCGATCTGCCCTTCAACGAGCCCACAGAGTTGCCAAACAAAGAGAAAGCGCAGTGAATGGTAATCCACTGAAGACTGCCGTCGAGCAGGGCACCAAGTCCACGCTCCTCGGCATCTCCGTAAATCTCGCATTAGGCTTGGCCAAATGCTCCGCTGGTTTGCTCGGGAATTCGTTCGCGCTGGTTGCGGACGGTCTGGAATCCATCACCGATGTGCTCAGCGGCTTGGTCGTTTACTTCGGCCTCAAAATCGCCGTTAAGCCGCCGGACAAAGACCATCCCTATGGTCACGGCAAAGCCGAACCCATTGCTTCAGTCGTCGTGAGTCTGGCCTTAATGGTGGCTGCAGCCGTCATCATCTATGAAGGCATTCGTGAAATCATTGCCCCTCATCCCGCGCCAAAGCCTTACACCCTTGTCGTGCTCGCCAGCGTCCTCATCATCAAGGGACTTCTGTTCCGCAAGGTTCACTCCGTCGGCGAATCCATTGGAAGCCTCGCGGTCAAAAGTGACGCCTGGCACCACAAAAGTGATGCCCTCACCTCTGCATTTGCTTTCGTTGGCATTTCCATCGCCATCCTTGGCGGCCCAGGTTGGGAAGCGGCCGATGGCTGGGCCGCCCTCTGTGCTGCGCTCGTAATTCTCTACAACTCCTGGAAGCAATTGCGACCTGCGGTCCAGGAACTCGGCGACGTTGCCCCCGACCGCACCATGGAAGCCCAGGTTCGCGAGATCGCCGCACACGTCCCCGGTGTCCTCGGCTTGGACAAATGCTTGCTTCGCAAAATGGGATTCACCTTCTACGTCGACCTTCACATAATCGTCAAAGGAGACATGACCGTCCGCGAAGGACATCGGCTATCCCACCGCGTTGAAGGCGAGATTCTCAAAGCCTTGCCCCAGGTAGCAGAAGTCCTCGTTCACGTCGAACCAGAAGAAGAGTTGTCCCGGCTCACTCAATGACCACCACGCTCACCACGCCGTATCTTATCTTCGATTGTGGTTTTGCCAGCCTAACCCTAAACCAAAGGGTCTTCCGCAGGTAAGTCAGCCTTATAACTCAAGGTGCTCGGACCCACTTCTCCGATTTGCGCGTTTCCCGGGACCTGATGTTCATTTCGCCGTGAGACTCATCAGGCGCTGCATGAACGCGGGAGCGGCAGCAACTGCGGGACCGCCCAGTTTGTCTTTCACGGAGTATCGAAGGCCTCTCCCGTGCCTCCCGGACTCGCCTTGTTCGATACAAGCTTTCGATATATATGTAGGTCTCTCTTCGTAAGCAACCTTGCGAAGCGCATGGAGAGTACCGGATGCCGAGTCCGAAATACATTGCCTACGAGGCCGCTGAGCCGTACTTCGATCTGGTTCGAGGGGCGTTAGGCGACTCTGTGGATGGAGAGCACTTCTTCGACATCGTCACCGACGACATCGTCTACGAGGTTCTCTACGACTTTCCCGGTTGGCCTCGCATTATCCAAGGGCGCGCCGATCTGATGGCCCGGTTCAGGCGCTATTGCGACAACATCCAGCTTCAATCTGCCGATAGGTTGATTACTCACCAGGCAGACAGCGGCCGTGTCGTCGTCATCGAATATGAAGTCCATGGCACCATCCTTGCGACCGGCGTGAAGTACAACAATCGGTTTTGTTCGATCCTAAAGATCGAAAACAGAAAAATCGCCCACTGGAGAGACTATATGGATTCTCTCGCGGCATGGAACGCATTGACACCGCCGACGGCGTAATCATCGTGTTCTGGAATACAGCAATCTTCCACTCGCCCGCCGGCTTTTTCTCCGCCACCAGCGTCGCTCTCTCCTGGATGTGCTGTTCCTTGCCATTCGCCTCGAACCAGAAGACGAGTTCCCAGGACCTAACTGACTCGTTTTTATTTCACGGTCAGAATTGCCCAGCCCCTCACATGCCCGGCCGTCGCCATAATGATGGTGATTCCTTCTTTGATGGCCAAGCCCCCTCCCTGATTGCTCGCATCGTTGCTGATCTGCGCCACCCTCGGATCCCACGAGCTCCAGGTTACCGAGGCAAGCTGTTGCTTGCTGCCGTCCCGGAAGGTGCCGGTGGCGATAAACCGCTGCGTCTCCCCCAGGGACAAAGTAGACCTTTCGGGCTTAATGGCAATCGACTCAAGGTCCGGCGGAGTCCGCGTTGCCGGTTCGTACAGTTCCGCACTGGATAGGTAGTAAAAGCTTGAATCTTCGCCTCCCGCAATCAACACCATGCCATTATTCAGCAGTGTCGTCGTGTGCGTGAAGCGCGGGCCATTTAGGTTGCCGTAAGGGGTGAAGGTCCCAGTCGCGGGATCGTACAGCTCCGCACTGGCTAGCGCTCCGCCGTAAGCGCCATCGCAGGAATTGCCGCCCGCAATCACCACCATGCCGTTGTTCAGCAGTGTCGCCGTGTAAAGGACGCGCGCGGTGTTCAAGCTGCCGGTAGGGGTGAAGATCCCAGTCGCGGGATCGTACAACTCCGCACTGGCTATGGCACCGCCGTCATCGTTGTAGCCTCCCGCAATCAGCACCGTGCCGTTGTTCAGCAGCGTCGCCCTGGACCGGGCGCGCGCGGTGTTCATGCTGCCGGTAGGGGTGAACGTCTCGGTCGCAGGATTGTACAGCTCCGCACCGGCAGTAAGAGGGCCATATCCTCCCGCAATCAGTACCATGCCGTTGTTCAGCAGCGTCGCCGTCTGATCCACGGGCGCGACGTTCATGCTGCCGGTGGTGTACGAGAAGGTCCCGCTGGAGGGATTGTACAGCTCCGCAGTACCCCCGGAGCCCCAGGTTCCCGTGATCAGCACCATGCCGTTGTTCAGCAATGTCGCCGTGTGGCCCCAGCGTGGGAAGTTCAGGCTGCCGGTGTACGAGAAGGTCCCGGTGGCGGGGTTATACAGTTCCGCACTGTCTAAGATTCCGGTGCTGGATACGTAACCGTTCAGGCCTCCTGCTACCAGCACCATACCGTTATCAAGCAGCGTCGCCGTGTGACCGAAGCGCCCGGTGTTCAGGCTACCGGTCGGGGTGAAGGTCCCAGTCGCGGGATCGTACAACTCGGCACTGGCGACGTCACCACTGGAGTAGTTCCAGCCGCCCGCCATCAGCACCATCCCGTTGTTCAACATCGTCGCCGTCTGACAGCAGAGCGCGGTGTTCATGCTGCCAGTCAAAAGAAAGCTGGCGACGTTCAAGGTCGCGGCGCCGTCAATCGCGCCCAAGGTCGCTACAATCGTGGTTTGCCCTTCCCCGACGGCCGTGGCGTGCCCATCCCAGCTAATCGTTGCCACATCCAGAGCCGATGAACTCCATTTCACTCTTCTCGTCAGATCGTGGGTGCGGCCGTCGCTATACGTCCCCGTGGCGGTAAATTCCTGCCTTCGATCCGGGAAAATCCAGGCATCCGCCGGCGTCACGGCAATTGAAAGAAGTACAGGGCGAGGGAGTTCTTGCTTCCGTTCCTGCGCGGGAGTGCGTGCAGGCAGAGCGAGTGCAGCCAATATGGTGATTGCAGTGATGTAAGCCAACAACCGTAAAATGCCAATGCGTCTCATAATTTGCCTCCGTGAAAATGAGCTCGGTTTGACTTACTGGCCCGATGCAAAGGGGAATCCGAGACTCGCCTCAGGGGGTGTTGCGTTCCGGGACAACCATTGCTCTTCGGAGAGGCGCTGATGGCCTTGAGGGAAGTACACTTCGACCCCCGTCGGGACATGAAACTTCCAGGGAGGTCAATGCAGTGTGGTTACTCCAGTGCGACGGCTTCGTATGTGCCCACGGTCACCCCGCACTGCCCAGATGAACCGTTGTTATTCTTGATTTGTCTGTCGATTCCTGAATGTTGCCATTGCCGAACAAGCCAGCGGCCGGTAGGGAATTACTCAGTCAGTCGCTCGCGTGCTATTGGCCTGATCGTGCTGTTTCTTCACCTCGGCATATAACCGGCGAGCATTTTCCACCGCGATGACCACCTGCTTTTGATTGGCCGGCTCGTGTGTTTGTCCCACTGCCGCGGCAAGTAAGATCGCCGCTACGTGTAATACCTGTTTCTCATCTTCGTCCATGGCCACGGTTCTTCTCCTCACATCGCGCTCGCTGGAACCTCCATTCTACGCCTCAAACCGCCCGTAGCACCTGCCACACAAGAACTACCGCACGTCGATCACCACTACGGTGATGTCGTCCTGCTGCGCCATCGACGGCGGTTGCCAAGCGCGAATCTCGGTCAGCAGTCTGTCCGTTAACTCCGCAGGTGGGCACATCTGCGCGCCAAGAACCACCTGCTCAAGCTTAGCGTCGCCGAACGGTTTGCCTTTGCCATTTTCGGCCTCAATCACTCCATCGGTGTACAGCAGAAGTCGATCGCCGGGGCAAATGCGTATCTCGCGAACGGGATAGTCGGGTTGCGCCATCACTCCGAAAACCAAACCGTTGCTTTCAATACGATGCAATGCTCCGGCGCGGCAGAGGAGCAGCGGCGGATGGCCCGCGCCGGAGTACCGTGCTCTGTAATTCTCGGTGTCGATAAACAAATACGCGGCGGTCACGAACTGATCCGGTGCTTGCCCGGAAAGCATGCGATTCAAACCCTGTAAAACATCCCTTGGAGAGTGCACACACGGCACGATCGATTGCACCGCCATCTTCATCATCGCCGCGATAAGCGCCGCGGGGACGCCGTGTCCTGAGACGTCCGCTACCAACACGCCAACGCGCTGCTGGTCCACGGGAATAAAATCGTAAAAGTCGCCTGCTACCGCCGCCATCGGATGGTACGCGGTAGTGATATCGAGGTTTCTTATTTCCGGATTGCTTCTTGGCAGAATCGAAGTCTGTATCTCCCGGGCAATGGCCAGTTCATTGTCGATTGCCAACAGTCGGCGCTCACTGGCAAACACCATTTGCAGCGCCACATATCCTAGCGAGAAGAGCAGAACTGCGAATCCCAGCGAGTCCCAGATTTGCGGAACCTGGTGACCCAGCGGGTTTGCCACGTTCGCATATATGGATTCCGCTTCGAAAACCAGCGTCCCCACCAGCAGAACTCGGCTCTCGGGCACAACGAGGAATCTGTGCGCTAATCTTGGCACTGCGACCACCGTCGCCAGGACTAAGCCCGAACACGCGGCTAGGAGGTTGTTGTAGGGAATAAATTTGCCGGTATCCCCGGTAAAGAGGAAGTAGCCAAACCCCGCCAACCCTATCGCCAACCCCACAAACATCACTGCCCAAGCAAACAACCTTATCTTGCCCACGCCTAGCTCCAGCCACGCGCGTGTGGCGACAACCATGACCAGGTACGACGATGCCGTGACTACGTAGGGAACACTTACGTGAAGCCAGTGCGGCAGCAGCGCCAGCGCATCCAGCGCGTCCAGCAAAGGCTGCACTGCATATATCGCGCACCAGATTCCCCACCAGATGAGCACGCGCACGCCGCTGCTCCGGCGCATTGCCGCGATTCCGCACGCGGCCAATCCGAGAAACACAAAAACACTCCCGGAAATGATGTCGATCACCTGCCCGCGGACCATCGCCAGCGCTTGCTCTTGCAAGGTGTACCTCTCCTGTTAACGCCAACATATATCAGAGTCGATGCACATACGAGCAATACCGGGTTTACCGCCGTGTAGCGGCGGGTTTATCCCGCCGTCGATCTGATTAGTTCATTGTGTCGGTTGTGCTTCGGGGAACTTCCACGTCCCGTCGACAATTTCCTTCTGTGGTCCGTACATGCGCGTGACGTAGTCCCTGCCCGAGAAAGTGGGGATGCAGTTCAGCATGGACTTGTCGCATCCTCCGGACTTGTCTAGGGAGTTATACTGGGCGCATGTCTCAAAGTAATTTAGTTGTTGTCCAGTCTTACGCCACTGAAGGCGAGGCCGAGGTTGCGAAGGGCGTCCTTGAGTCCTCAGGCATCGATGCAATGATTCAGGCGGATACCGCTGGCCGCATGCGAGACCATCTGGCCTGGAGCGGCCTGGGACATCGGGTGCTCGTGCGCGAAGAGGATGCAGCCGCGGCGCGCAGCCTTCTTGCCTTGCCACAAAACGATGAACTCGTGCTCCTTCAGTATGCAACGGAGATCCAAGTGGAAATTCTGCAAGGTGCGTTGTTGTCCGCAGGCATTTTCGCAACGGTCCGGTATGACGGCACGTATTATCAGCTGCTCGTGAATGATGAAGATGCAGCGAGCGCACGCAAGGTGCTTGGCGCTCCCAGAAGCGCGACCATAGCGACAAACCAGGTCGGAAACGACGAGATACACTTTTTCCGATTACCGCGTCTAATCGGGTCCTGCCCCGTCACTGTTTCAAATAACGGAGCGCAACACATCCTGATTTGAAAATCTTTGACTCCACAAGTTTCAATTGCAATCTCTCCTGCAGGCTAATACCTTCCAGCAGCCGTCTCCCTTCTCCTGCAATTATTGGCTGAACGACAAAACGATATTCATCAACTAGGCCAAGCTCTATCAGTTGTAAAGGAATGCTCACACCGCCGGCTAAAATATTGTTGCCTTGCTCGTGTTTCAGTCTCACTATTTCGTCTTGAAGGTTCGTGCGAACAATTTTCGTATTGTTATCTTCAGCGCTCTCTAATGATTGTGAGAAAACAATTTTGTTTTTGGAGACAAATGTTTTCGCAAATTCGTTCTCTGCTTTTGTCTCCGACTGGCTTTTGGCGACATCGGGCCAATAAGGAACCATCAATTGATAGGTTTTACGCCCATAGACGAGTAGGTCGGCATCTCGCAGCAGCAGCGTATAGTGTTCGAGAAGTTCTTCATCCGCAATCATTTTGGTGTGATCGCAGCAGCCATCTATGGTGATGTTGATTGCGAAGATTACTTTTCTCATGCGCCTGGCCCCCAATCCCGGCAGTCTCCCAGCGATTTAACTATCGGTCAACTCCCGCCCATCCTTCAAACGCCTTCGTGCTGAATATGGAGCATTGCTGAAAACTCTTATCTCACGCGTCTTCTGATCGTCAGTGCATGCTCGTGGAGTCCAGTGCCGCATTAATTGCCTGTTGCAGGTCGCCATGGTCGAAGCCCTCCCGGGAATAAATCACCTTGCCGGAAGAATCGACAAGAACAAAAAATGGAAGGCCGTGGCTGGGAAGTTTGTTGTCGAGGGCGGGGTCGAGGTGGTAGTTGGGCCACGGGACTTTCTGCTCAGACCAGAATTGGGCGGCTTTCTGAACTTCGTCATCTTGGTCGATGCTTACCAGGACAAGCCCTTTGTCCTTGTTTTCAGCGTACAACTTTTGTAGGTCGGGTAGCGAGTCCCGGCAGGACGAACACCAGGTGGCCCAAAAGTCCAGAAGCAGCGGCTTTCCCCGGAAAGATTGCAGCGAGACTTCGCCATTGTCGGTGGCTTTGACGCTGACCGCAGGAACAGATTGACCGACGAAGGCCGCCTCTTTCTTGCTGTCTTGGTCGGCAATTACCGTAACCAGGCGCAGTATCTTGCGTACCCCGTGCGCGGAGTCCTCACCCAGCACAAGCGTCTTAGGCGCGAAGTTCTCGAGCCGAATCGTTTCACTGCGCATAATGCTGTTCTCGGTGATTTCAACCGTCACCTCGATAGCATTGTCTGGCAGCCATCGGCTTTTCGCGTAGATCGTTGGGGGTGATATTGCCACTTTGAGACTCGTACCCACAGCGTAGACGCTTTGGCCGAAAAATACTGGCAAACCGTTCCGTAAGTCGAGCACGTCGAATTGTATACGCACCGAGTTCTTGAAGGAGTCCGCTTTTTCTTCTTGTGCCGTCGTAACCATTGCCGCCAAGAGAAGACATACGACGGCTGCGACCCAGTTCACCCGGAGATTCATGGGGCACCTCCGTTTGAGTGAAGTGTACAGCACACAGGACCACAATCAACCAGAGTGCGAGCTACCGCCTGGTAAAGTTGGACTACCGCACATGAAAGCCGGCTTCGGCGCGCATGCGGGGAGCGCGAAATCGGCCAACACCGTCCTCATCAATTTCGGCGATAAGTAAGTTAATCAGCCATGTGACCGTCGTCACAGAGCGTTACACGCATCCTAAGGTTAAGTAAACAAAGCTTTCCATTGGAGATACGTTTAGCAGGTGCCGCCCCACTGTTTTGTGCTGCTGGCGCACCTACCGTGAAGGCCCAAGCGCGTCGCAGCCACGCGCACCGAAACTCCGCTGGAAGATTGCCGGAAGTGGCTTGGCTTGATCCATCGCCGCTGGCCCGCAGCCGTGGCGCCAGCAGGATACTGACGAAGGCGCAGATTGTAACTGAAGTTTAGGACGAAGGGGCACTATGGATCGACGTGAGTTTCTGGGAGCTGCATTAGCGGTCGGAGCAGTTGTCACCCCGGCGCGTCTCGGATCTCTTCAGGCTCCCACGCCCGCGCGGACTAAGCGGCAAATACTGCAGGCTAAAGGACTGGAGATTGTCGAGTCCGAGCGTCGCGTGTATTTGCATGGCGTGAATCTCGGCGGCTGGATGTTGATCGAGGACTACATGATCGGCCTGCCGTGGACTGAATGGAAAATTCGCGAGCAATTCCGAAAGATTCTGGGGGCCGACGCTTACGAGGCCTTCTTTCATGCCTACGACGAAGCATATATCGCCGAAGCGGACATCTCATTTCTTTCCCATCAAGGCTTTAATTTTGTTCGGCTCCCTTTCAACTACCGCCATTTTGAGGACGACCTTGCCCCCGGGAAATGGATGGAAAGCGGCTTCCGCCAGCTGGACCGAGTTGTAGGTCTTTGCCGCAAGTACGGATTGTGGGTCATGCTCGACCTCCATGCGGCGCCCGGCGCCCAGGCCAGAGACCAAAATGCCGGTAGTGCTTATGGCGAGAGCTATCTTTGGAAATATCGCGATTTCGTGGACCGCACCGTGGCGCTGTGGGGCGAGATTGCCCGCCGTTTCAGTGGAGACGCCACCATCGCCGGGTACAACCTTCTCTGTGAGCCCGTAACTGACAACGTTCCGCTGCTCAACGAACTCTATAGCTCGATCATCCGCACGATCCGCAAAGTGGATCGCGATCATCTCATCCTGCTCGATGGCAATCTTTGGGCGAAGGACATTGGCAGCCTGCACGACGAACTATTCATCGACCCCCAGGTCCTACCGACGCTGCATCACTATTTCGACGAGAATCGCTCGTGGGCCGAGCTGAGCGCCTATCCAACCGTGGTGGCAGGGAAAGCCTTCGACAGGGCGGCTTTGCAAAAGACACTCGACGGCAAATACGATCAACAACGCATTCCACGCCCGGTTATTGTTGCCGAGTTCGGCGTCTCCAGAAGCAGCCCCCAGCCCTTTCCTGTTCAGCTCGCCATCACCCGCGATCTGGTTTCGATCTTCGAGGAGAACGGTTGGGGATGGTCGATGTGGTGCTACAAGGATCTGCGCATGATGGGTCTTGTCACCCCCCGCGCGGATACTCCTTGGCGTAAGTTTCTCGATTCTCCGCAAATCGACGGCTTCCTGCGCCGCTACCGCGCTCTAGAGCAGCCGTTCACGCAAAGCGTCACCGAGATACTTGCCGGCACCGATATATCGGAGGACACTCGAAGTCAATGGGGGCGGGAAGTGTCCCGCGATTTCGATGCCCCTGCGCTCGAATACATTTTGCTGCGGTTGAAGGATCGCTCACCAGCCGAGTTGATCGAGATGGCGCGTTCATTTTCTTTTTCTTCGTGCGACATTCATCAGGACCAGCTCGGCGTGTTGAAGCCTTTTCTAACCCCGTGAGCGGAGTTTGCTAATGCGCGTCAGATATCTCCTGCTTGTTCTTTTCACGCTGAAGTTCAGAAACTCCGGGAGTAATACATTGATCGAACTGCCCGATCTTCCCGCAGATTTGCGCCAGCAACCCGCCAGGGATGCGCCGAAGCCGGCGGAAGAGAAGCCGGCGGCAACCGCATTCGCCGAAACAAAATACGTCCCCGGCTGCAGCACTCCTATTAAGGGTAAGCCGATGATGTCATTCGGCCGCACCCAATTGGGTCGCACATCGATCTGCTACATTCCGCGTTTCATAACTTCCGGGAGCCGATCCATGATTAGAAAACTATCTGTTGCATTGTTGGTGACGGCGCTTCTTCTCAGTGCTCCACCCATCGGGCCTTCCCAGGGCGCCAGCCAGAGACACACGCTCATCATCAACGGGCAATCCACGCAGGTGCCCTTAATTACCGTGAATGGTCACCCTTACGTCGGCCTGGAGGCGCTCGCTGCCGCCATCAATGGCTCGCTTAGCTCTTCGGGGCATATGTTCGCTCTTAGCTTTTCCGGCGGTTCCACAAACAGTCCCCTATCCGCGACTACCTCCGCGTCTGCCGCACCCGCACCTGCCGCGCAAACGCAAGCGGCACCTCCGAACCAAGGATTTTCCAAGCAATTTCTCGACGCTGGAATCGAGCAGATGTCTACTCTCCGCGAATGGCACGCCGCCCTCTCCTCCGCTATCCAGAATGGAATTCCTCTGTCGGCGGGTCTGCTCGCTCCGTATCGAGCGCAGGCCACCACCAATCTTCGCTTGGCCCAAGTCGCTGCCGTTACCCCTTCCGATCACAGTGCCTATCAGCTTTTGAGCAATGCATTTCAGAACATGACGAAACTCGCCGATAAGTATGTCGCCATGCGCGCCAACCTGTCTTACATCTCCCCGGATGCGCTGCAGAATGACAGCCTGGATCAGCGCCTCATTGCCTGCGGGCGCTCGCTCAGATCCATGGCGGCAAGCGGCCAATTTCTGGATGATGGTTCGTGCAACTGAGTGTTGGTTTACCAAAAGCTGACCGCACCCAAGAGCGATGATAACGACTTGAAACATAAGCCCCGAACATCTCCGGTCACCGCATTTGCCAGGACCTGGCACGAGTGGTCTCGGCTAGGCCGACAACGTAGCCCAGGAACTTGGCGGTTTCGTGCATCAGCTTCGTCGCAGCGGGCTGATGAATTTTTTCGCCAAACCGAACTCCCTTGCGTTCAAGCCATGCCTCGCGGATCAATCCACACCACGCCGGTTCAAGAGATTGTTCCGTTCATTTCACACTGCAGAGTTTCGATTCTACGGTTCCGCTGCACAACGTTTGAAGCATCCGGCAACAGGCCAGCACCGTGAAGGACTGGCCGAATCGCGTGTTGAACCATCCGACCGGCTGATCGACTTCGGCGAGAAACCGCCCTGCGATCTCGTGGACTGCACTCAAAGCCTCGCGGCGCAAGGCTTCCCTCGATACCGGCGGCAAGAGCGTCTTGGGGTCGGGCCCCGTTATGATCATGCCTCGCTCGCGGAGAATCCATCGAACGTGCCATCGATTGTCGTGAACGGAACGCTCCAACGATGTACTTCCATTGTCGAGGTACCAAATCGGTTGTACACCAACGGTATCAGGCCGAGCCAGCAACTCCGCACTAAGATAAGACCTTCCAGATGCTCGGCCGGGTAGCTTCCGAGCCCATGGATGTGGCTGTGTGTCGCCTCTAACGATTTTACTTCTGCATCGCATAATTCCACTTTCGTCACCACCAGGAAATCAACATCGCTGTCGAGGTCGAAGTCCCCTGTGGCGAGTGAGCCGACAAGGTAAGCGCCGGGAACGTTGCTTCCGAGAGCGGTCTGAAGACCAGCGGCGAATTCTCGTAAGACGAAAGCTAACTCTGGGTAAACGCAGTTATGCAGGTTTTTCATAACAAAGAGTACGCAAACGGATAATCGAAAGAGACTGTCTGACTGTCTCAAGATCACAGTGTAAATGTAGGGTCGAGTCCCGGTAAGTCGTTACCGGAAAAGTTCTTCATAGTACCCGCTCACTTGTCCGAGTTGGCAACGCTAACGTCCCGATGCACTCTCGGCCGGGTAGTTGAAGAAGAGCTGATTGCCGTCGGGATCATCGACCACCAGTAGACGGTAGCCCCACGAACCCTCCTTGACCGAAACGCCCTTGGCCTCGAGTTCCGCCCGAAGCGCGTCCAACGTGGCCACCTGCTTCTCCCGCTCGACGTTCAGAGAAATAAACATCAGCCCCTTGCCAATCTTTTCCGGCCACGTGTCAGCCAGGATAAGCGCGCAGCCCTGCCGCTCGACCTGTGCAACGTGAGCTCGGCCGTCCTCCTCGTACCGCCAGGGGCTCGTGAAGCCCAGCTGGTCAACGTAAAAGCGGAGCGAGGCCTCCACGTCCGTCACGTGTAAGACGGGGCGCGCGAACCAGTCTGTCATGGGCTATATATCCTCGAATGAAGAAAACTTCTTCCTGCGTTTTGAATTCTACTGTTATCTTAGACGCAATCAGAAGCCCCGAGAGCGAGATTCTGTTGGAGTTTCACGACAACTACTGGTAAGTCGCCCCTGGTACACGGCCTTAATGAAATCCGCCGCCACAAATAGGAAGTGCGGTTGTCCGTCGCGCTCCCCGAACAACCGGCAAACTCCGTCCCAGCACCCACATCGGCGATTTCCGCGTTAACCAGGACCAATTTTTCTCTGTTCCGTCACATTTCAATGTGCTATCTTCCCGCCCAGTTTTAGTCCCTATCCGTCCATCAAAAAGCCTTCAATTTTCACACGGTCGCCTCGCTGGACCGACTACCCATCTTTTCGATAACCGCTGCTGGCTCAAAAAAGAAACGGCTCCAAAGCTCATGGAGCCGTTTGCTTGCTGTAGGGTCTCACGCGAGCCCCACCTCCGTCCTGAAGATGTGCCGGGAGAAAGCCCCTACAGCAAACTCAATCGCTTTCGTGCAGGTCCTTAGAAGCGGAACTGAACACCGGCTTGATAGCGGAAGTTGCTCTGGTTGTTGTTGCCATGCGTAAAGTCATTGCCAAAGCGGGTCAGTAGGTACTCGAACTGCGCTGGACGTATGGCGATGTGTTCGTTTACGGGAATGTCGATGCCTCCGCCGATCAGGAAATCAAAGGCATTGTTGCTCGGGGACTTGCTAGCGACGGCACAACCATATATGGTGCAGTCCTTGTAAAGATTCCCGTAAAAATTGCTGTGCGCTCCGCCGAACAGGGTCTCAACGAAGGGCTCGAAGTGTGAAGTGCGGTATTTGAAAATCGGACCGACGTTGTAAGTGAACAGATTGCCTTGAGCCGATATGGTACAAGCAGTGGGACAGTACGTTGGGTTGCTGATCGTAAAGTTGTGCGTATAGCTGCCGTAGCCCTCAAACTCCGCCTCGATTCCGACGTACTTGCTGAAGTAAAAAGCACCTGAACCGCCGCCCCCGTTCAGTGAAAAGGTGGGGATGATGTTGTTGTTTTGCGGATTGGCATGAACGTAGGAATAATCAACCGTCACTTCAACCTTGTGATCATAGTCCTGCGCAAATGCCATCGACCCAGACAACAGCGTAACGCAGAGAATTAGCGCGCTTCTGATTTTCATGCAAAATCTCCTAGTTGATTTAAGGTTTTCTCAGCGTTCTTGTGGGCGGAAAGTGCTGAGAACCCGGAAAGATTCGGGGTGGTGGGAGGTTCTGTTCCCGGATACCCTCGTTCCAGATAGCTCCATGATGCACAGGACACCGGGGGCCGTGGCATTGTCAAAAATAACAATGCCATCAATTAAATCTCCGCCGCGTTTATGACGTGCTGTAAAGTGCCTGAAATTGCGCGTTCACTGGTCGGAATTCGATTCGCGACGTTTCTCTGGGCTTGTTGTCTCCCACTTTCCCAAATTTACTTGATAACGCTTCAAGTCATCAAAAATAATAAAGCCGTGTATATTGCCCATCTGCTTATTCATTGATTGCCGCAAACGCTCCCGGTATGCCTCAGCAGATTCACCCTGATTTTGTTCTGGGGGCCGAAATGCTATCAGATCGAGCACGATTGTTCCAAGATGATGGGCAGGCAAGAAGATGGGCGTGCGAAGTGCAGCCTTATCGGCGATTGGTCCTGCCAAGGACCCGTCACCTAACACTGCCAAAATCTTCACATGTTGGGTGGTTCCATTGAGTAGTCCGAATCGCTAGTGTTCTCAATACGGTAAACAAGAGAAATGGTCGGGGTTTCTTCGGAAAAGTTGATTGCTGGTGCGTCATGCACTAGAAGTGCTTGCTCATTCCAAACCTTCGTACTCTTCGGCCTCGGCACAAACCACAGTAACGCACCCACAACCACACACAAAGCGAGACCTAAGCCAACGGCACTCTTCAGAAAGGTGATTCTCAATCGGAACTCCCTTACTCGAAGGAAGTATCACAGGAACTTGCACAGCTTCAATCCTACTGCCTGATTTGTCCGGTTCCCGGACAGCTGTCCGGTTACCGCGTTTACCGGGACTTGAGACCGGAAAATCAAATGGGGCAGCTCACGAACGAACTGCCCCATGACACTCCACCTTTTCCAAGACTACTGTGCAACTCTGATTGCGGGCGGCTTCCACGTGCCATCGATGATGGAAGGCGGCGTCTCCTTCGGCCAATAGAGACGAAGCATCGGTATGAACTTTGCCTTGGGAGCGGGTAGCCAGTTCGCCTCTTTGGCCTTCCCCGGCGAATCGGCCTGCAAATACAGATCAACCGATCCATCTGCGTTAGTCACAAACTTATTGCGCGAACTGAGCGTGTAGCGGTTGATTGGATTAGGCACGAAGAAGAAACCGGCGTCATACATCGTGAGAGACCAGAAGCCGTCAACGGGAGGCATCTGCCCCTTATCAATGTGCATGACGTAGTTCTTAGTACCGTCATATTCCTTGCCATCGGCATCCTTTTCCGATGTCGGATAGATCGCATCCTTTGGACGGTTGGCACCTAGACCAATCGCAGTGACCAACGCCCTCTGGAGATAATCGGTACCGTATTGGCCAACATTTTTCGTGAGGACAATCCATCCGTTGATAGGCTCCGCTGACTTCTTGAAATACTCCATGATTTTCACTTGCCCCAATTTTGGAACGGCCTTGATAGCCTCTTTGTCGAAGGCCCCGAGTTTACTTGGGTCAAAGTCCTGCCCCGGCACCAGGCCGATCTTCGCCATCTTGGCCACCATCGGCGCGTCTTCGGCTGCCGGTGGATTGGTCTTCATCAGTTTCGCCAGGTAGTTGAAATAGTCGTTCACGGATAGATGGTCTACTTGGTCGCGCACCGCGGTTTTCATGTCTAGATTGTTGTCCACTTCGCCCGGTAGTGGCGTATAAGGCTTGCCATACGAACTGAGCGGCACCAATGAGAATTTGTCCTGCAATGCGTGCACTTTCGCGTAATCATCCGGTGTCCCCGTGCAGTAAATTCTCCCGAGAATCCATACTATTCCCGTCGGCGACTTATATTCGGTGACTCCCGCTGGCAATGTACCCGACCATCCTGGTCCGGTGATGGCGTACTTCTGTGCCTTGCCGCCCGTGGTACGTTTGCCGGGAACCTGAAAAACATCGGTCCAGCCATCCAACATGGGCATGAGATAGTATCGGTCGCCCATGTCGGGAATGCTGAAGACCCACGGCTCCTTCGAGACGTCAAGAAAAGCCGTGGTGTAAAGAGTGTCTGCGTTCGGAGCAGTGACCGCGTGGTCGTCCACGGCAGGGTACGTCCGCAGCTTGATGATTTGCCCCATCGGCCCACGATTACCTTGAACAGTCGGATAATTGGTAATGAATTTACGTGTCATATCCATTGTCACCAGCGGATAGCCATAGATGTAGGCATCAACGGCGTCGCTGACGACTTGTTCTACTCCTGGTTGGCTGGCTGTCTTCGTTCCCGGCTGTGAGCAGCCCAGCAAGGATAAAGTCACGCACAGCGTAAACAGCAGATTGCTTATTTTTGGTTTCATTCTCCGTCCTTCGTTGTCTAGAAAAGCCGAATTAGCGGCTACAAGGTAGCGGGATTATATCAAAGGGTGAATCAGGCAAGCCACAAGTCCCGGGAAGTTCTATAAAGGAAGAAGTAAAGAGAAAAAACATCCCCTGCGGCTGGAAGTTTTCTGGCTTCGCAGCCCAACGGATCAAGCGAGAGGTGTTCCGACTTACTGCACCATGTGCTCG
>Ga0074045_10002019_pt1 | contig 19154 bp, 13 predicted proteins | sample BogForMeECP23OM2_FD_94442 | JGI IMG/M metagenome (GOLD analysis project Ga0074045, IMG submission 94442) | Bog forest soil microbial communities from Calvert Island, British Columbia, Canada - Bog Forest MetaG ECP23OM2 | ecosystem: Environmental > Terrestrial > Soil > Wetlands ...
CCTTCACCGGCGCGGCGAATTTGCGCAAGGGCCGGTTTGAACTCGCCGACGGGGGCACGTTGTTCCTGGACGAGATTGGCGAGATTACCCCGTCCTTCCAGGCCAAGCTGCTGCGCGTGCTGCAGGAGGGGGAGTTCGAGCGCGTGGGCGGCAACCACACCATCAAGGTGGATGTGCGGCTGGTGACGGCGACCAACCGGAACCTGGAGGCGGCGGTGATTGCCGGCGACTTCCGTTCGGACCTTTACTATCGCATCAGCGTGGTGCCGATCTTTCTGCCCGCTCTGCGCGAGCGGCGGGAGGACATTCCCCTGCTGGCGCGCGAGTTTGTGAAGCGCTTCAACAAAGAGCATGGGGTCAGCCTGAGCATCTCGCCGCGCGCCATGGAGGTGCTGACGGCGTGCGACTTTCCCGGCAACGTTCGTGAGCTGGAGAGCTGCGTGCGGCGCACCGCGGCACTGACCAAGAACCCGGTGTTGCAGGCGGAGGACTTCGAGCTGAGCAACAAGAGCAGTTCGGAGGCGATGGGTAAGTCGATGAGCAAGGCGCGCTCTTCCGGCAGAGTCACGATGGTCTTTCCTGCTTCGGAGCCGAATGGAGCTGAACAGGTCGCCGCTGGGTCGGGCTTTGCGGAGACGGAGGGGGAGCACTCTGCGGAGGCCGCAGGCGAAGGCGGCTTCAGCGAGCGAGAGCGGCTGGTGGATGCCATGGAGCGGGCCGGATGGGTGCAGGCCAAAGCGGCACGGCTGCTTGGCCTGACGCCGCGGCAGATGGGCTACGCACTGCGCAAGCATGGGATCGAGATCAAGCGGTTCTGATCGACACCTGCGAACGTCAGCTACACAACTAACCGAGCCAGTCCGGATTGCGGGCCGAACCGTCGAAGCGCGCGGTGGTCTTAAAGGGCTCGAACTGGCCGCTGAGAGCTGCGTCGCGGGTGCGGGCCAGGAGCGAGGCTGTCTCGGATTCGGTCAGCGGCTTGAAGGTGCGCATCGCGGTGAGGGCCTGCTCCATGATCTGCATGGTGTCCATGCCAGTGATGACGACGGAGAGCGGCTGCGAGAGAGCGTAATGCAGCGCTTCGATGGCGCTGACGGTGGTGTTTCTCAGCAGAATGCCGGCGCTCAGGGTCTTCATGGCAAGCACGGCTGTGCCCTGCGCGCGGGCCACCGGAATGACCTGCGCGTTGAACGAGCGGAAGTGCGCATCGAGTACATTGATGGGCATCTGCACGGTGTCGAAGTGGAAGCCGTGTTGCTGCGCGATCTCGAACATGCGCAGGTGAATGGCAGGGTCCTTGTGGCCGGTGAAGCCGATGTAGCGGATCTTGCCCGCCTTTTGGGCCGCGAGGGCGGCCTCCAGCGCGCCGCCGGGGGCGAAGATGCGGTCGGGGTCCTCCATGCGAATGATCTCGTGAAATTGCATCAGGTCAAGGGTGTCCACGTTGAGGCGGGCAAGGGACTGTTCGAGTTGCGTGTTGAAGGACTGGGCGGAGCGGCCGTCGATCTTGGTCATGAGGAAGACCTTGTTGCGATAGCCGTCCTTGAGGGCGTCGCCCATGCGCGACTCGCTGGCGCCGTCGTTGTAGTCCCAACTGTTGTCCATGAAGGTGATGCCGCGGTCGATGGCGGTGCGAACCATGCGTACGCTCTCGGCGGGATCGGATTGCACGCCGATGTGGTAGCCGCCCAGGCCGATGGCGGAGACCTTCACTCCGGTGCGGCCCAGGGTGCGGTACTGCATCTCTGAAGAGGAGGGCGCCGTTTCAGTCTGCGACTGACCAAGAAGGTTCGATGTTGCGGCAGCAGCCACTCCGGCAACGGCGGCCGCCTTGAGAAACTCTCTACGCTGCATATGCTCTCCGGTGGAAGTGAGGTTGCAACCATGCAGGCGAGGAGGGGTGCATCTGGGCTACTCGGGAGCATGGAGATGGCGATCATGGGCCCAATGCGCGTTCTGCCGGACTTCCTATTGATGCAGGAGACGGAAAGAGAGATGCAGGAAAGTGAGTTGGCGCGGTGGGCACGCCGACAGCGAAGCAGGATTCAATAGGGATTAAAGGATGGAGAGGAATGGTCGGGGCGAGAGGATTTGAACCTCCGACCCCCTGGTCCCGAACCAGGTGCGCTACCAGACTGCGCTACGCCCCGAACTTTGTTGCCAAGAGCCACTCATGATGCCAAGCGCCACAAGCCATGGGCAATCTGCCGCGAACTGTGGCCGAGTGGATGCCGGCGTGTGGGATGCAATTCGTGGGCCGAGAGGCGCACTGGACCGCAGTGCCAGCATAAGCAGTTTAGCAGAGATTCCGCGGTGAGGTGTGCCGCGTTGCGCAGAGCATCCCGCGTGCGGGACGGTGGGGCGGCAAGAAGCTGGAGTGCGGCATCCATACGTTTTCCGAGAAACTGTACTACACTCCTCTCGCAGGGTGGAAACGATGGCGTGGCTGCGATGGCGTGGCTGCGATGATGGTGCTGCGATGATGGACCGAAGGCGGATCGTGCGGCTGTGGCAGGCGGGCGGAGCGCGCGTGCTGGTGACGCTGGTGCGCGCCGAGGGCTCGTCGTATCGCAGGCCGGGAGCGCATCTTCTGATCGGCGCGGAGGGCGAGAGCGCGGGGACGATCAGCGGGGGATGTCTCGAAGCGGAGGTGGTGCGCAGGGCGGTGTGGATGGTGCGCGCGGGCGCGGTGGTGGAGCGCTACTCCACGCTCTTCGACGACACGGCGGAGGTTCCCTTCGGGCTGGGCTGCGGCGGCGTTGTGGACCTGCTGCTGGAGCCGGCGGAGACGCCGGAGTGCCGCGCGCTGGCGGCGGCGATGGAGGCATCGCTGGGCGGCGTGGAGTCGCGCGTGGCGACATGGCTGCCTGCGAGTGGACGGCCGCTGCGCCGCGCAGTAATTGGTGCGGATGGGGCTGTGGTCTTTCGCAGCGATGGGCTAAACGCTGGCGATCTTGATGCGATTGCGGCCCGTTTTGCGGCTCCTGTCGCGTGCGATTCCGAGGTCTATATTGAAACGCTCTCCGCTCCGCAGCGGCTGTTTGTGCTGGGCGCGGGCGGGGACGCGAAGCCGGTGGTGACGATGGCCTCGCTGCTGGGCTGGAGCGTGACGGTGGCCGATGGGCGCGCGCAGTTGGCGCGGGCGGAGCGGTTTCCCGAAGCAGAGCGCGTGCTCGCCGTCGCGTCGGTCGCGGAGTTGGGCGTTGGGGCGAGGGATGCGGTGGTCGTGATGACGCACAGCTACGAGCAGGACCGCGCTTTTCTTACGGGGGCGTTGGCGAGTGATGCGGGGTATATCGGGCTGCTGGGCGCGGTGCATCGCAGCAGCCTGCTGATCGGCGAGGCTGCGGCACAGCTCGGGCGCAGCGTGGCGGAAGCTTGCGCGCGGGTATGGGCTCCGGTGGGGATGGACCTGGGCGGCGATGGCGCGGAGGCGATTGCGCTGGCCGTGGTGGCCGAGGTGCAGGCTTGGCGGCAAGGGAAGCTGGGCGCGTCGCGCAGGCTGACAGCGGAAGATGTGGCGCGGCAGATCGCGCAGGGCGGCGCGTCGCGCTATCTGCAGACGCAGTGCGCGATGGGCGAGACCGAGCGATGACGGCGGCGGTGGTGCTGGCGGCGGGCGCTTCGACGCGGCTGGGCGAGCCGAAGCAACTGGCGTGGCTGGCAGGCGAGACGCTGCTGGAGCGCGCGGTGCGCACGGCGCGCGAGGCGGGCTGCTCGCCGGTGGTGGTGGTGCTGGGCGCAGAGGCGGAGCGGATTGCCGAGCAATGCGACCTGAGCGACGCAGTGGTGGTGATCAACAACGCATGGGGCGAAGGGATGGCAAGCTCGATCCGGTGCGGCGTCGGCAAGTTGCAGGATGCCGAGGGCGTGGTGCTGATGACCTGCGACCAGCCGGCGGTGACAGCGGCGCATCTGCGCGCGCTTATGGCAACGGGCGAGGCGACTGCTTCGCACTATGCCGGGCGCAACGGCGTTCCGGCGTACCTTCCCGCGGCGTCGTTCGCGCAGTTGATGAAGCTGCGCGGCGACTCGGGAGCGCGCGAGCTGCTGCGCGAGGCTGCGGCAATCGATCTGGCGCATGGCGAGCTGGACGTGGACACAGCGGAAGACTTGGCCGAAGCGGAGCGAAGATTCCTCTGAATTGTTGCAACCACGACCCCCTTGTGTACGAAAAAGTCCTAAAGTCTTCGAAACACGTTGGTTAAGTCTGGACTTGTCTGGACCAGGTCTGGACTTGGTCTGGACTTGTGGGTCAAAGTATTGATTCCATGGTGCTTATTTTGTAAAGTCTAGAATCAATGCTTTGACGGTTCCTTGTTGATTCAATGCGAAGGCCCGGCTGCGCTGAATTAAAGGATGATTTGATCCAAGATATTCATAAATAATGGGTTAGATCTGGATCAAATTTTCAAGATCTTCATTCCAAATGGTTTAGATCTGTTGATCTCCGGAATCAATGACTTGAAGACAGTTGTGAGTTGGTAGTTGTGAGTTGTGAGTTAAAAGCAAAGGCCCGGCGGGTTGGCCGGGCCTTTCTGTGGTTTTGCTTACTGATTTAATTATACGCGCTGGAGGGAAACTACTTTGCCAACTATTTTTTGTTGGTAAGTTATTGATATTGAGGTTGTTAGTGTTGAATTGGAGGGTTGAGGGGCTTGACACGCGAATTTGCGGGGAAAAACAGCGAAAAAATGTTGCCGGAGGGTTGGAGTGGGGTGCGGTTGCGAAGAGCCAGGTCTCAAAATCGAGACGCGGGGCACCCGGCTGAAGCCAGGCCCTTCCGATTCTTGACTCAGCGGGCAGCGAGGTCGAGGGCAGGGTTTGAACTCCCATCTCAAAGGCTCGATGTTGGTCCCAGGCACCCGGTTGAATCATTGTGGCTTTTTCCTAACAGGTGGAGTATGGTTGAACTCGTCATTGGCTCCGCTGGTGACAAATCTGATTTGAGAATTGTTGGTGCTAAGCATCGACAAGGAGAAAATATATGCGATACGTTCAGCCGAACGACCCCAATGCGGGTCGGCTCGTTGAGTCCCTCCGTCATTTGGGCTATGGAAACTACGAAGCCCTTGCAGATATCGTCGATAACTCTATTGACGCTTACGCCCAATCCATAAAAATCACAATTCAGCAAAAGAGCAATCAATATCAGATTTCGATCGCCGATGATGGGCGAGGAATGTCCAAGCTCATTCTGGATCAGGCGTTACGCTTGGGTTCACTGACTGAGCGCGACCATCATTCTGATTTGGGAAAGTTTGGCATGGGGCTTGTAACCGCGAGCCTTTCCATCGCACGTAAATGTCACGTAATAAGCCGAGGCGAGGATGGCTGTCTTTCAAGCGCCTGGGACGTTGACGAAATTATGTTGCAAAACGCGTTTGTGAAGCACTTCGACAACGCCACCCCTGAGGAAGAGGGGTTATTAAACTCCGAAATCGGGCCTACTAGTACTGGCACGATGGTGATCCTCAGCAAGTGCGACAACCTATCCAACAGAACGACAACGTCGTTTGCGACAAATTTGCGCAGCCACCTTGGGCGAGTGCACCGATATTTCATCAACGCTGGTCGATTAATTTCGGTCAATGGAGAAGATACGCCGGCCTTGGATCCTCTCCAGTTAAACGATTCTGGTACCGAGATCGTGATGGACGACGTGATTCCTGTTCATTTTGATGAGGATAGAGAAGAAAAGAGTGAGAACGTCCGCGTCAGAATTGTTCTATTGCCAGAGGTGCCCGCCACAGAATTGGACGTCAATCGATCGATGAAGGCACAAGGCTTTTACGTTATGAGGAATCAACGGGAGGTCCTGAGCGCGGTACCCCTCAACTTCTTCACGAAGCACAATGACTTTAACCGTATGCGTGGCGAGTTATTCTTCCCGGGCACTTTGGATCGCCTCGTTGGGATTGAATTCACGAAACGGCAGGTGCAGCTTGAGCAAAGCATTCAAGACCAACTCAACACTTTGCTCATTCCGATCTGCAGAAATATCAAGCGCCGAGAAGCTACCAAGAAGCGTGTTCAAACGCCAGAAGCTCAGATGAAGTTGCACGCTCAATCAATGAAAGTGATTGCGGAGAAGGATAAGCTTCTCCTCAAGCCCAAAGCTGTAATTGAAAAAAGAGCGTCCCCCTCCCCAAACCCCAAGGGACGCGAGATCCGCGTTCCCGAGATGCAAAAAGAGAGAAAAGACTTCCCCCGAAACCAGAGGATCGAGTCTGAACTCGGCTGCATAATCCGCGAGGAGAAACTCGGGCCGAACGGTCAGATCTATGAGTGCGACATGGAGGGGCGGAAACTTGTAATCAGGTACAACATCGAGCATCCTTTCTACCAGCGTTTTGTCGCCGACAAGTTGGAAGAGGAGCGTGCGGTCACAGCTTCAGACTTCCTAATCTTTAGTATGGCGTCTGCTGAGCTTCGGGTTATGGATGAGGGTGAGTTGGACGTTGTGAACAATTTTAAAGCTGTTCTGTCTGCCAACCTGAGAACTCTTCTTAACTAGCAGATCAGGGCGCGGGCTGAAGCCCGCGCCTCTTCTTATATAGGATACGTTTGCGGCACGGCTGAAGCCGTGCCCTTAAGCAAAACAAGTCAAATACGGAGATTCTGGCTTCGCCAGAATGACGACCTTCAGGGGGCGACGACTTCAGTAAGGCTTCACCAGAATGACGACCTTCAGGGGACGACGACGGCGGCGGCGACCTTGTCGCCGGTGTCGAGGTTGAGAGCTTGACGCCGGAGATGGATCGGCATGGGGGGATCGTAGACCCTCGGACCCACGTCTCAGAAGCGAGACGTGGGGCACCCGGCTGATACTCCCTCGGGGGCTAAAGCCCGGTTGATTATGCGCTCTTGCGGCGGGACTGAAGTCCCGCCCTATCTTAGAAGCAAGAACAAATGCGGGGATTCTTCCCCGTTCGCTGCGCTCAGGGGCAGAATGACAAACGGAAGGCAGAAGCAGATTCCCTTCGGGAATGACAAACAAAGGAGCAAAGACGTAAGGCGCGGGCTGAAGTCCGCGCCTCTTCTTATATAGGATACGTTTGCGGCACGGCTGAAGCCGTGCCCTTAAGCAAAACAAGTGCGAATCTTCCGATTATGCGAGTTAATCGACAGCTTCCCTAGAGGCGGCAGATGAGGAGTTCGCGTTCGTAGATGAGCTGGGCGGGGAGGTGGTCGTGGAGGGAGATGAAGAGCTCTTCGTGGTCCATGACCTCGCGCTTCCAGGCGTCGGGATTGATGTGCTGGAGCTGGTTGAAGAGTTCGCGCAGCTCGTCGCGGGGAATGTCCAGGCCCTGCCAGTTGATGTCTTCGAAGAAGGGGACCCAGCCGATGGCGGTCTCCTCGCCGTTGGCGTGGCCGTGGATGCGGTCGACGATCCACTTGAGGACGCGCATGTTCTCGCCGTATCCGGGCCAGAGGAAGTGGCCGGCGGCGTCCTTGCGGAACCAGTTGACCTGGAAGATGCGCGGAGTGTAGGTGAGGTTGCGCTGCATGCTGATCCAATGGCGGAAGTAGTCGCCCATGTTGTATCCGCAGAAGGGAAGCATGGCCATGGGATCGCGGCGCACCTTGCCCACGGGAGCGCCCGCGGCGGCGGTGGTCTCCGAGCCCATGGTGGCCCCGATGTAGACGCCGGACGACCAATTAAAGGACTGGAAGACCAGCGGGATGGTGGTGGGGCGGCGGCCTCCGAAGAGGAATGCGGAGATGGGAACGCCCTCGGGGTTCTCCCAGTCGGGGTCGATGGAGGGACACTGGCTGGCGGGGGTGGTGAAGCGGCCGTTGGGATGGGCGGCGGGGGTTTTGTTGGCCGGGGTCCAGGGATTGCCGAGCCAGTCGATGAGGCGGTCGGGCGGAGTGTCGGTCATGCCCTCCCACCAGATGCCGCCGTCGGGCTTGCCGTTGGCGCCGACGGTGAGGGCGACGTTGGTGAAGATGCTGTTGCGCGCCAGCGTCTTCATGGCGTTGGGATTGGTCTTGTCGGAGGTGCCGGGAGCGACGCCGAAGAATCCGGCCTCGGGGTTGATGGCGCGCAACTGGCCATTGGCGTCGGGCTTGATCCATGCGATGTCGTCGCCCACGGTCCAGATCTTCCAGCCCTCGAAGCCGGCGGGGGGAATGAGCATGGCGAGGTTGGTCTTGCCGCAGGCGGAGGGGAAGGCCGCGGCGAGGTAGGTCTTCACGGTGCGGCCGTTGGCGTCGGGCGGCGTTTCGATGCCAACGACGAGCATGTGTTCGGCCATCCAGCCCTGGTCGCGTGCGATGTTGGATGCGATGCGCAGGGCGAAGCACTTCTTGCCCAGCAGGGCGTTGCCTCCGTAGCCCGAGCCGTAGGACCATATCTCGCGCGTCTCCGGGAAGTGGACGATGTACTTGAGGTCGTTGCAGGGCCAGGGAACGTCCTTCTGCCTGGGCTCGAGCGGCACGCCGACGGTGTGCATGCAGGGAATGACGCGATGGATCCCCTTGTCGATCTCGGCGAAGACGGGCGCGCCGATGCGCGCCATGATGCGCATGTTGACGACGACATAGGCGGAGTCGGTCAGTTCGACGCCGATCTGCGACATGGGCGAGCCGACCGGCCCCATGGAAAACGGCAGGACGTACATGGTGCGGCCCTTCATGCTGCCGGTGAAGAGCTGCTTGATCCGCTTGCGCATGACATCGGGGTCTTCCCAGTTGTTGGTGGGGCCGGCGTTGTCCTTGGAGAGCGAGCAGATGAATGTGCGCTCCTCGATGCGCGCGACGTCGGTGGGCGCGGAGCGGGCGTAAAAGCAGCCTGGCCACTTCTTATCGTCGAGCGGGAAGAAGGTGCCGGCCTCTACGAGCTTGTCGCAGAGGAGGTCGTACTCCTGCTGAGTGCCGGTGACCCAGTGGATGCTCTTGGGCTGGGTGAGTTCGGCCATCTTTTCGACCCAGCGAATGAGATGGGTGTTGGTGGTCGGGGGAGCGGCGGCGGGCTTGGTCGTCATAGGAGTGAATTTATTTTCCTTTGGGGTTCACTTCAAGTCTTAGCTTTTGGCGCGTGGCTGTCAACCGGATTCAATAAATATGGGCAAATGCAAAGGCAAAAGCAAGGGAAAAGGCAAAGGCTTAGCACCGATCAGTACAGGGACAAAGCACCGAACGAAGAAAAGGATGGATGATTGCGGGCGAGAGGAGGACGTTGCTGGTGCGGTGGAGTCTAATGGTGCATTGGAACGAATCGACTGCGGCGTGCGTATGATTCTGCGAGAGGTGAACGGGATGGTTGGGAAGATTCTGGCGGTCTGGTTGGTCGGTGTGGGGATGGCTGTGGGGCAGACGGCGACGGCCCCGGCGGGTGCGGGGGTTGCTGCTGCGGCGACAAACGCGGTGCCATCGCCGGTGAAGGCATATACGTTTGATGTGGTCTCGATTCGGCGGAATATAACTCCAATGCAGATGATGGGACCGCAGTCTGCTCCCCCTGTGTTCGGGCCGACGGCAGATGGGTATCGCATGACGAATATGTCGATGGGAATGGTGATTATGACGGCGTATGTGCCGCAGGTCGGAGGCAGTGCGTTCTTTGGCCCCAATAATGTCAAAGGCTATCCGGACTGGTTCAATACGGAGCGCTACGACATTGAGGCGCGGATTGCCGACGAAGACAGGGCGGAGTGGCAGAAGCCGGAGGCGCAGAAGGTGATGCTGCAGGCGATGCTACAGGCGCTGCTTGCGGATCGGTGCAAGCTGGCGGTGCATCGCGAGGTCAAGGAGGTTGCCGTGAACTCGCTGGTGGTGGCCAAGGGCGGGGTGAAGTTCAAGGAGACGGACCCGACGGTGGAGCATCCGGACGGAATGAAGCTGCCGTGGGGCGGAGTGCTGGTCCCATCCAAAGACGGCATGAAACTTTATGGGACTACGATGGCGTCGTTCGCATCGCTGATGTCGACGATGGGCGGCGGCATGGGTGGGGGCGGACGCACGATTCAGGATCAGACCGGGCTGACCGGCAAGTACGACATTACGATGAAGCAGCCCGCTCCGCCGCCGCCTGCGCCGGGCGAACAGCAGGGCGTGACGGCCGCGTCCGATCCCGGTGCGGCGGGAATCTATTCGGTGTTGAACGATCTTGGGCTGAAGCTGGAGTCGACGAAGGGACAGGTGGAGACGCTGGTGATCGACCACATGGAGCGGCCTTCGGAGAATTAGAGGTTGCGTAGGAGACCGCTAGGAAAACGATGGTACCGTAACTTCAGCTCGTTGTGTGCGTCAAATGTTCGAGCACACTTGACGCCTGGAAAGGTCACCCCATGAAGCGTCTCTTCGCCGCCGCGCTACTGCTCACAGCGAGTCTGTTCGCTCCGCGCCTGATTGCCCAGGCTACCAGCGCCCCCAGCGCAACACCGCCTGCTGCCACATCGCCCGTTGCCACACAGCACAGCGCCACTCCGGCCGAGCCCGCTCCGCCCACCATCAAATTCGATGTGGTCCTCCTGAAGCAATGTGCGCCGGACGCCATCGCCGTCTACAACACGATCTCGACTGGCGACTCCTGGCAGAGACACTGTCGGCCAATCAGGGGTCTGCTCGACCTGGCGTATGGTGGCGGCTCCACTTACCTGTTGAAGGGAGAGCCCGACTGGGTCGACACCGACCCTTATGACTTTGTGGCCAAGGTGGCACCTGAGGACGTCCCCATTTGGTCGAAGATGGACAACCCTACCAAGAGGCTGATGGTTCGCGCAGTACTCCCCGAAGTCCTCAACCTCAAGGTGCACATCGAGATTCAGACTCGCCCTGTTTACAATCTTGTGGTTGCCAAGGGCGGCCCCAATTTAACCCCGACGAAGCCTGACCCAAACGCCCCAAGCGATGCTAAGACGCCTGTCAGAGGGAGTGTCGAATGGGTCAGCCTGGACGAGGCGGCCTACACGAACTGCTCCATGGCTGACCTCGTGGATGCGCTGGCCGCACGGCTCGACCGCGATGTTATCGATAAGACCGGACTAACCGGCAGATATGACTTCCACGTGAAGCCCCTCCCCTACCAACACTACGACCCCAAGAGCACCAACGTAGAGGACACAGACTTCACCGGGATTATCGAGGGAGTCAAGAACCTTGGCCTGAGGCTGGAACCGGGCAAAGCCGACACGAACGTCATTGTCATCGACCACATCGAGCGGCCTGCGGAGAATTAACAGTGCTGCACACGAAGGCCCCACCTTAGGCGCGATGAAACTGCGCCGAAGATGGGGCACCCAGTTGATTGCGAAGATGGGGCAGCGAACGGCTTACGGGTTTTCGGCGAAGGCGCGGAGGTGGGATTCCGTGGGTGGGCGCGTGAGCAGGCTGACGGTGACCAGGCAGAGCAGGCTGGCAAGGAGGGCGGGGAAGATGGCGTCGCGTTCGGCAATGACGGCGGGAAGGTGGGCGTGGATGAAGGCCGAGTCCCAGAAGACGGTGACGAATGTCCCGGTGAAGATGGAGGCGACGGCGGCGGAGGCGGTGGCGCGACGCCAGTAGAAGGCGGCGAGAATGACGGGCGTGAGCGCGGCGGAGTAGATGGTGTAGGCGTAGAGAGATTTCTTCAGGACGGATTCGGTGTGCAGGCCCTGATAGAGCGCCCAGAGACCGAGCAGGACGACCATCAGGCGGGAGACGAGGAGGACCTCTTTGTTGGAGGCGCGGGGCTTGAGGTAGCGGACGAAGATGTCGTTGACCAGGTTGGCGGCGGGCGAGAAGAGATAGTTGTTGGCGGTGGAGACGATCTTGGCGAAGATGGCCCCGACCAGCAGCGCGCCGAGGAGCATGAGGGGCCGGGAGCCCGTGAAGGCGTGAAGGCCGGTGTAGGCGAGGACCTCGCGGGGGTGGTCGTGGACATCGCCGGCGGGGAAGATGGCGGAGCCGGCGACGGCGAGGGCGACGATTACGGTCTCAAGGATCACGGTGCCGACGATCCATCCAGCGACGGCGCGGCTGGCGTCTTTTTCGGACTTCGCCGAAAAAAACTTTTGATACATGGACTGGTTGCCGAGCATGAGCAGGCAGGTGGGGAGAAATATCTCCAGCGCGGAGGAGATGCGCTCGTGCGTACCGTCGGGGAGGAGGTTGGCACCGTAGTAGCTGTTGAAGGGATGCAGGTCGCCGAAGATTTGGAAGTGAGTAACGGGGAGACTGGCGCGGACGGCGACCCAGCCGCCGAAGCTATGCAGCAGGACGGGCAGCGCGGCGCAGAGGGTGAAGGTGGCGAGCAGGCCGATGGCGACATCCATGTAGGCGACCGAGGACATTCCGGCGATGGCGGTGAAGACGATGACGAAGGCGGCGATGATGTAGCGGCCGTGGATGGCGGAGATAGAGGTGGGGAAGATGAGGTGAAGGATGTCTCCGCCGCCGATGAACTGGTAGCTGGTGATGGCGGTGTAGGTGAAGAGGATGGCGATGACGCCGAGGACGCGCGCGGTCTGGTTGTAGCGCGTTTCGAGAAGATCGGGGATGGTGTATTGCGCGAAGCGGCGGGCTCGCGGCGCGATGAAGTAGATGAGGGCGAGGCCGGCCCATCCTCCGGCGGGCTGCCAAAGGGCCGCGAAGCCGTGGCGATAGGCGTTCTCCGCGCCGCCAAGCAGCGAGCCGGAGCCGATCCATGAGCTGAGCAGGGTGAAGACGAGGACGAAGGCGGGCAGCGAGCGGCCGGCGATGAGGTAGTCCGCGCGGGTGTGGACCTTGCCCAGGCGAGTGAGCGAGACGGTGAGCAGGGTGAGGACGATGAGGGCGAGCGTGACGGCGGTGAGGTCCATGGAGGCTGGGGTTCAGTGTACTGTTTTGCAGTGGGAAGAATGCGGCGGATAAGATTGCGGTGGGATGGTGCAGGGGAAAGATTCGCCAATCGCGATGGAGTTGCGGATTGAACAATAGCGAAGAAGAGATGGCGGCGGAGGGCGGTGGGCAGGCATTGGGCGATGGGCGAACGCAGGGCCATGCGCTGCGGCGGAAGCTGGGGCTGCGCGATCTGGTGCCAATGCAGATCCTGCTGGTGGTGGGGATTACCTGGGCGGGGACCGCGGCGAAACAGGGTGGGACGCACATCTGGTTCTGGCTGGCGGCGATTGTGACGATCTTTATTCCGCAGGCGGCGGTGGTGGGGTGGTGCGCGAGGGTGTGGCCGCTGGAGGGCGGCGTCTACCAGTGGACCAAGTTCGCGCTGGGGCCATTCGCGGGGTTCATGAACGCGTGGAACTTCGGGATGTGGGCGCTGCTGGCGGTGTCGAATGTCGGGATCATGACGGCGACCAGCCTGAGCTATGGGCTGGGGCCGAGGGCGGCGTGGATGGAGGAGAACCACGGGCTGATCCTGGGGCTGAGCGTGGCGATCTTTCTGGTGATCCTGCTAGTGAACCTGCCGGGCTTCGGGATCGGGAGGTGGGTGTCGCGCTTCGGGGCAGCGGTGACGGTGCTGGTGTCGCTGCTGGTGATGGGGCTGCTGTTTCTCCATCCCCACGCCAGCGCGATGCATCCTCATGTGAACCCGCAGGCGCCGTTCAGCCTGGCCGTGCCGGTGCTGACGCTGTTCAGCATGAACCTGTTCACCAAGATTGCGTTCAACGCAATGACCGGGCTGGAGATGGTGGCGGTGTTTGCGGGCGAGACGCGGAACGCGGGGCGGACGATCATGCTGTCGGCGTGGATCGCGGCGCCGATTGTTGCGGTGATCTACATTCTGATGACGGGCTCGATGCTGGCGTATATTCCGTCGGCCAAGGTGGACCTGACGGGGCCGATTCCGCAGTTGCTGGCGGCGGCGTTCGGCGGCGGTGCGTCGGGCGGCGGGACCGACTGGGGGCTGATGCTGGGCCGCGCGACGATCCTGGCGCTGGGGCTGGCCCTGGTGTCGCAGTACACAATGCTGGTGGCGGAGACCAGCCGGCTTCCCATGGTCACCGGGTGGGACGGAATCATTCCGGCGTGGTTCACGCGGCTCGATCCGCGCTGGAAGACGCCGACGCGGTCGATTGCGGTGATTGTGGCCGCGGCGATATGCATGGGCGTGCTGGCAACCTATGGAACGGGCGCGCAGGAGGCGTTCCAACTGATCAGCTCGGTGGGAAATATTTTTTACGGGATCTACTACCTGATGATGTTCGCGATTCCGCTGGTGGTGGGCGCGCGGTTCGGCGCACGCGCAGGGAGCTGGCTGAAGCTGGCCGCGGTGAGCGGGCTGGCGGTGACGCTGCTGGCGATGGGCTTGAACCTGCTGCCGATTGTGAACGTGGCCAGCCGGTGGGAGTTTGCGGGGAAGGTTGCTGGCGTTTCGCTGGCGCTGAACCTGGTGGGGGTGGCGATCTACCGCAACGGCACGCGGCGGAGGACAGAGCGGGAGTTGGAGCAGAGAAGATAGAGCGATTGCGCCGGTCATTGTGTGTACCCCCCCTCCCCCCGTGCTAGTAGCGTAAAGTATTCAAAAAATTCAGGTTAAGCTCGCGCTAAGCGCGCGAGACGTATTTAAGGCGAAGATGTGGGTGGTTTCGGTTGCTTCGGTGCTGCGTGTTCTCCCTTGTGTACGAAAAAATCTAAAGTCTTCAAAAAAGGCATGTTAAGTCTGGACTAAGTATGGATAGGTCTGGACTAAGTCTGGACTAGGTCTGGACTTCGTTGCGACGGCTGAGAGTTAAATGCGAAGGCCCGGCTGGTTGGCCGGGTCTCTTTGGTTGCTTACTGATTTAATTATACGCGCTGGAGCATAACTACTATGCCAACTATTTTCATATTTAAGTTGTTTAGTTGGTGTCGGTTACGTGGAATTTGAGGCTTTGAGGGGCTTGACAAGGGATTTGCTGGGGTTTTTGCGGAGATTATTTTCGCGTCCTCGATCGCCTGAGCGATCGAGGACGCGAAAGCAAAAGAGGAGGGCCAACTCGGCACGCGTGAACGCGTGCCCTTCCGATTCGTGGCAATGGGATGGATGGGCACGCGGTCCGTGGCTAAAGCCACTTTATAGTCAGGCTGTATTCAGGGGTCTGAAGGCCCCTGCTCCCTCCGAAAGAGCAGACAACGGCAAGAGCAAAGGAAGAAGCAGATTTCTCCGCTGCGCTGCGGAATGACAAACAAATGGGGCTGCGGAATGACAAACAAAGAATACGCAACGGCAAGGGCAACTACGGAGATTCTGGCTGCGCCAGAATGACGAGCTGGAACAGACAACGGCAAGAGCTACGGCTTGGCTGTGGCGGACTGGATGTCGGTCATGTACTGGTTGAGATTGCGGGTAGGGCCGAAGACGTGGACCATCATGAAGCGATAGAGGGGCGGATGGATGAAGCCGGTTTCGGTGATGCGAAGGGTGGTTGTGTTGGATGATGGGCCGGGCGAGAGCTCGTAGGTCCATGTGCCACCGTAGGAGGCGGTGGGGTCATTGAGCTGGACAACGCGACGAGTGGGGGCCTCTGCTACCGGCCGGATTCGGAAGACCGGCGCGGACTTCCCGCGGGCTGTGCGGGTGGAAAGGATGGCTGCGCGGCCTCGTGCGGCCCCATCGAGGAGTTCCATGTCGCTTAAAAAAGATCTTCTGTCGAAGGCGGTCGCGGTTGCGGCGCTGTCGTTGCTAGTCTGTCTGATGTGTGCTGTGCCGGGCGTGCTCGGTGCGCAGCAGCCCGCCGCTGCGCCTGCCGTTTCGCCAACGACTGTGCTGGTGGCCGTCGATCAGCGGCCCGTCTTGAACCTCGACGGCGACTGGCACTACATCCTCGACCCTTACCAGAATGGCCTGGCCGGCGGACGCAATGCCTACCCCATGGATGAGGAGCTGCCCGCAGGAAGCAACAAGCTTGTGGAGTACAGCTTCGCCAAGAGCCCGACGATCAAGGTGCCGGGCGACTGGAACACGCAGCGGGTGTCGCTGCTGAACTACGAGGGCGGCTTCTGGTACGAGCGGCACTTCCAGTACCAGCCGCAGGCGGGGCACCGGGAGTTTGTGGACATTGGCGCGGCGAACTATCGCTCACGCGTGTGGGTGAACGGGCAACTGCTGTGCGCGCACGAGGGCGGATTTACTGCCTTCGACTGCGAGGCGACCAAGGCGGTGAAGGCAGGCAGCAACAGCGTGGTCATTTTTGTAGACAGCACTCGCATCGCCGACGGCGTTCCGACGCTGAAGACGGACTGGTACAACTACGGCGGGCTGACGCGCGATGTCTCGCTGGTGACCGTGCCCACGAGCTTCATCGACGACTTCGAGTTGCATCTGGACCGCGCCACGCGGGGCGCGCCAATAACGATCAGGACGTGGCCACGCTGCTGGGCTGGGTGAAGGAGTTGGGCGCGAACTTTATGCGGCTGGCGCACTACCCGCACGACCAGCGCATGACGCGCGCCGCGGACAAGCTGGGGATTCTGGTGTGGTCGGAGGTGCCTGTCTACTGGGCGGTGGAGTTCGAGCGGGAGGATGTCTTCGCCAAGAGCCAGCAGCAGTTGCACGAGGAGATCCGGCGCGACCGCGACAAGGCATCGGTGATTCTGTGGTCGATTGCCAATGAGACGCCCAACAACGCGGCGCGCACGGCGTTTCTGACGCGCTCGGCGGAGTTCGTGCACCAGGAGGACCCGACACGGCTGGTGACGGCGGCTCTGCTGGTGCGCGGCGATTCACACACCAAGTTCATCGACGACCCGCTGAGCAAGGCGCTGGATGTGATTGGGTTCAACGAGTACGTCGGCTGGTACGAGGGAACGCCCGAGACCGCCGACACGATGGAGTGGAAGATCGCGTACGACAAGCCGCTGATCACCAGCGAGTTTGGCGGGGGCGCGAAGGCCGGACTGCACGGCGCTAAAGACCGGCGCTGGACCGAGGAGTATCAGGCGGAGATCTATCGCCACCAGATCGGAATGCTGAACAAGATTCCGCAACTGCGCGGGACGACGCCGTGGATTCTGATGGACTTCCGCTCGCCCGTGCGCGAGCTGCCGGGGATTCAGGACGGCTTCAACCGCAAGGGGCTGGTCTCAGACCAAGGCAAGAAGAAGGCGGCGTTCTTCGTGCTGCAAAAGGCGTACAAGGAGAACGGGCTGGGGCACGCGGAGTAACTTCTGTCCCGTATTTTCGCTTGGGCTGAAAGTCTATTACTCGTGTGCATAGGAAGACGCGCGCGCGGCACAGATGCTCTACCATGAGGCTGTGAGACGGTTCTCAACGCGGACGTCGTGGAACACGGCTGAGAGCGGCTACGGGGCCGCGGTGCGGGAGGCGCGCGCGTCGGGGCGGCGGGTGTATGACCTAACGCTGTCGAACCCTACGCGGTGCGGATTCAACTACGATGCGGAGGCGCTGCTCGGCCCGCTGCGGGAGCCGCGCGCGCTGGTCTACGATCCCAATCCGCGCGGCATGACGAGTGCACGCGAGGCGGTCGCACGCTACTACGCCGGGCATGGGGCGCGCGTTTCCGTTGACGATTTAGTTCTGACCACCAGCACCAGCGAGAGCTACAGCTTTCTGTTCCGGCTGTTGTGCGACGCGGGCGACGAGGTGCTGGTGGCGCAGCCGAGCTACCCGCTCTTCGACTTTCTGGCCGATCTGGACGATGTGAGGCTGCGGCCTTATCCGCTGTTTTACGACCACGGCTGGTGGACCGACTTCGCGGAGCTGGAGCGGGCGATTACGCCGCGCACGCGGGCGGTCCTGGTGGTGCATCCCAACAACCCCACGGGCCACTGGACCGGCGCGGGCGAGAGGGAACGGCTGGAGGCACTTTGCGCGCGGCATGGGCTGGCGCTGATTGTGGACGAGGTCTTCCTGGACTATCCGCTGCGCGAGCTGACTCCGCCGCCGCGCAGCTTTGCCTGCGGAACTCATCCGGCGCTGACCTTTGTGCTCAGCGGGCTGAGCAAGATCGCCGGGCTGCCGCAGATGAAGGCCGCATGGATCGCTGCGCTCGGGCCGGAGCGCGAGCGGGCTGAGGCGCTGGCGCGACTGGAGATTGTGGCCGACACGTTTCTGTCGATGAATGCGCCCGTGCAGTTGGCGATGCCGTCGTGGCTGGCGGGGTGCACGGCGATTCAGGCACAGATTCTGCGACGGGCGCGAGGGAACCTGGCGACGCTGCGGAGGGCCGCGGCGGAGTCGCCGGGGCGGCTGCAACTGCTGGAGGTGGATGCTGGCTGGAGTGCGGTGGTGGGGCTGCCGAGCTGCGTCGGCGAGGCGGAGTGCGCCGAGCGGCTGGCGCGCGAGCGGGGGGTGATTGTGCATCCGGGATCGTTCTATGGGATGGGTGAGGCCGGCCGCGTCGTGGTCAGTTTGATTGGGCCGGGTGAGGAGTTTGAGGCAAGCATTCAGCGGGCCATAGAGTGTGTTTTCCACATGGGAAAACGCTCAAGTTTCGCATGAATATAAGTATCAAACCGAACAGGAGAATAGTTCGTTTACTGATTTCAGTAAACGCTGTAAACACTTGTTTATAAAATAATTATACTAGAAATGGATTTGACATTCGCTCTTCGCCGATGGTGGTCTTCGGCCCGTGGCCGGGAAGCACGACCGTCTCGTCAGGCAGCGGGAGCAGCTTGCTGTGGATGGAGCGGATGAGGGTTGGGCCGTCGCCGCCGGGAAGGTCTGTTCGGCCAACGGAGCCGGCGAAGAGCGTGTCGCCGGCCAGCAGCAGGTTCTGGGTTGGAAGATAGAGGCAGACGCTGCCCTGGGTGTGGCCGGGGGTGTGCAGGATGCTGCCGGAGAGATTGGCGATTGCGATGAGCTTGCCGTCGTCGAGCGTGTCGTCGGGCGGGCGGACCTCGGGCGTCTCCACTCCCAGCCATCCGGCCTGGACGGCCATCATTTTAACCAGCGGCAGGTCGTTCCGGTTGTAGAGGATGGGTGCGCCGGTGAGGGCCTGGAGGCGCGCGGCCCCGGCGATGTGGTCGATGTGCGCGTGGGTGATAAGGATCTGCTTGACGGTGAGTTTATGCCGCTGCAGCAGGGCCATGATGCGCGGAATCTCGTCACCGGGATCGACGACGATGGCCTCGCCGGAGGCTTCGTCGCCCAGGATGGAACAGTTGCATTGCAGCGCGCCGACGGGAAGGACTTCGTGGATCATGGGGAACCTGGATTCGTGGTGAGAACCCCACCTTAGCGACGATAAGGCCGTCGCGAAGATGGGGCACCCGATTCTGCCCCCGCC
>Ga0074045_10002020_pt1 | contig 19149 bp, 18 predicted proteins | sample BogForMeECP23OM2_FD_94442 | JGI IMG/M metagenome (GOLD analysis project Ga0074045, IMG submission 94442) | Bog forest soil microbial communities from Calvert Island, British Columbia, Canada - Bog Forest MetaG ECP23OM2 | ecosystem: Environmental > Terrestrial > Soil > Wetlands ...
ACGTAATAGACCGGCACCGAGAGGTCGAGGTTGGGCAGCGCCACGTCGACGGTCGTCGCCCCCAGGCTGCGGAACTCGGCCAGCGCGGCATCGACCGCCGCGGCGACGTCGGCGTCGATCCCGGCCGCGTTGTATTCCCTCGGCAAGCCGATGCGCAGGTTGGTCAGTGGCTTGGCGCCCGCCCCCGGTCGAAGCAGGCGCGAGTAATCCTCGGGCGGACGATCGAGGCTCGTCGAGTCGCGCGAGTCATGACCGGCCATCGCGTTGAGCAGCAAGGCGCAATCCACCGCGGTCTGCGCGAACGGGCCCGGCGTATCGAGACTCGACGCGAAAGCGATCAGGCCGTAGCGCGAGCAGACGCCGTAGGTCGGTTTCAAGCCGCAGACGCCCGACAGTGCGGCAGGCTGACGTATCGAACCACCGGTATCGGTCCCGGTGGCGGCGGGGACCAGCCGCGCCGCGACCGCGGCCGCCGAGCCCCCGGAGCTGCCGCCCGGAACGTAATCGAGATGCCATGGGTTGCGGACCGGGCCGAAATAGGAGCTTTCGCTCGACGAGCCCATCGCGAACTCGTCCATGTTGGTCTTGCCGATCAGCACCATGCCGGCATCGGCCAGGCGTTCGACGACAAATGCGCTGTACGGCGCAACGAAGTCCTTGAGCATCCGCGAACCGCAGGTCGTTTTCCAGCCTGCGGTCATCAGGACGTCCTTGTGCGCGACGGGGATCCCGGTCAACGGCGTCGCATCGCCGGCCGCGAGCCGTGCATCGGCGGCGCGCGCCTGCGCCAGGGCGCGCTCGCGGTCGAGGGCCAGGAAGGCGTTGAGCGGAGCCCCGAGGGCTGCGACGCGGTCGAGCAGCGCGGTGGTAAGTTCGACGCTCGACAGGCGCCTGCCGGCAAGCCCTTGCGCGAGGCTGGCAATCGGAGCGGTGACCACGCGCCCTATTCGAGCACCCTGGGCACCAGGTACAGGCCATGGGCAACCGCCGGGGCCAGAACCTGGTATAGGTCGTGCTGGTCGTTTTCGGTGACGACGTCTTCGCGCAGCGGCAGGGTGACTTCCTGGGCGTGCGCCATCGGCACGACGCCGTGGGTGTCGATCGCGCGCAGGCGCCCGATGAGTTCGAAGATGCGGTCGAGTTTCTGCCGCACTTCAGCCCCCTCGGCAGGGGTTATCTCGATCCGCGCCAGATGGGCAAGGCGCAGGACATCATCGGAGGAAAGTGCCATTATCGGGACCTTTAGCCGTTTTTGACGCCAGAAGCCGATAGAGATCAAGCATATTAGGTTATCATATTCGGATTGTCTGAGCAGCCGCCGGGGTTGCTCGCGCGGCCGGAAAGTTCTCATGTTTGAATCGTTCAAGGGCTATTTCTCCAGCGATCTCGCCATCGATCTGGGAACAGCCAATACGCTCATTTACGTGCGCGGCAAGGGCATCGTACTCAACGAACCTTCGGTGGTGTCAATTCGCCAGGAAGGCGGTCCCAACGGCAAGCGCGTGATCCAGGAGGTCGGGCTGGCGGCCAAGCAGATGCTGGGGCGCACGCCGGGCAACATCACCGCCATTCGGCCCATGAAGGACGGGGTGATCGCCGACTTCACGGTAACCGAGCAGATGTTGAAGCAATTCATCAAGAAGGTGCTCGATTCGAAGCTCTTCAGCCCGTCGCCGCGGATCATCATCTGCGTGCCCTGTGGCTCGACGCAAGTCGAGCGCCGCGCCATCCGCGAGTCTGCGCTCGGGGCCGGCGCATCGAAGGTGTATCTGATCGAGGAACCGATGGCCGCAGCCATCGGAGCGGATCTGCCGATCTCGGAGGCGACCGGGTCGATGGTCGTCGACGTCGGCGGCGGGACCACCGAGGTCGGCGTGATCTCGCTCGGCGGGATGGTGTACTCCGGCAGCGTGCGCGTAGGCGGCGACAAGTTTGACGAGTCGATCGTGAACTATATCCGCCGCAACTACGGCATGTTGATTGGCGAGACGACGGCCGAAACGATCAAGAAAACCATCGGCTCGGCGTTTCCCGGCTCGGAAGTCAAGGAGATGGAGGTAAAGGGCCGCAATCTGGCCGAGGGCATCCCGCGCAGCTTCACCGTGTCCTCGAACGAGATCCTGGAGGCGCTGACCGATCCGTTGAACAGCATCGTTTCCGCGGTGAAGAGCGCCTTGGAGCGCACGCCGCCGGAACTCGGCGCCGATATCGCCGAACGGGGCATGGTGCTCACCGGGGGAGGCGCGCTGTTGCGCGACCTCGACCGGCTGCTGATGGAAGAGACCGGGCTGCCAGTGGTCGTCGCCGAGGACCCGCTGACCTGCGTGGTACGCGGCTGCGGCAAGGCGCTCGAGAACATGGACAAGCTCTCCACCATCTTTACGTCTGACTGACGCGCAACGCTTGACGCAGGAATGCGCCACCTCTCGGTCGAGCCGCCACCGTTCTTTCACCGCGGACCCTCGCCCCTTGCCCGGCTTGCCTTTTTCGGCTTACTTTCGCTAGCCCTGCTGTTCACCGACACGCGCTACCGTTATCTGGAAAATGTGCGACAGGTTGTGGCGATCGCGCTCTATCCGCTGCAGCGCCTGGTGCTATGGCCGGGGGAGGCGGTGGGCTACGCTATGACCTATTTCACGGTGCAGCGCACGCTCGCCGGCGACAACGCCGCCCTCAAGCAGGAGCTGCTGGTCCAGGCCCCGGCAATGCAGGGCTACCAGCTGCTGCAGCAGGAGAATGCGCGGCTGCGCGCGCTGCTCGAGGTCGAGCGGCGCCTTCAGGGCGCAACGACGGCGGCCCAGGTGCTCTACACCGGGCGCGATCCGTTCACCCAGAAGCTGTTCGTCGACAAGGGTGAGTCCGCCGGGGTGCAGGCCGGCCAGGCGGTGATCGACGAGGTCGGGGTGGTCGGACAGGTGACGCGGGTGTTTCCCTACATGGCCGAGGTAACGCTGGTAACCGACAAGGACTACGCCGTGCCGGTGAGGGTCGAGCGCAGCGGCGTGCGCTCGGTGATGTACGGCGCGGGAACGGGTCGGCTGCCGGAATTGCGCTTTCTCTCGCCCAACTCGGAGATCCAGGCCGGAGACCGGCTGGTGACATCCGGGATCGACGGCACCTATCCCGCGGGCCTCGCCGTGGCGCAGGTCGTGTCGGTCGAGCGCGAGACCGGGCAGATCTTCGCGCGCGTGATCTGCAAGCCCCTCGCCGGCGTCGATAGGAGTTCGCAGGTGCTAATCCTCGGTCGCGTCGCCGCACTGCCGCAGCGGCCGGAAGAGGCCACCGACAACGGTCCTCCGCGCAAGGGCCGCAACCGGGTCCGCGAGTAGCCGCGACAGCCATGCCGCAGCTGACCTCATTCGCGCCCGCCCGGCCGGAGGAGATACTGGCCCCGGTCAAGCCATGGTTCGTCGTGTTGACGCTGTTCCTCGGACTGATCGGCAACCTGATCCCGGTGACCGGCGTGGCGTTGGCGCTGAAACCGGACTTTCTCGCACTGATATTGCTCTACTGGTGCATCCAGGAGCCGCGCCTGATCAGCGTCGGCATCGCCTGGGGGCTCGGCCTGCTGATGGACGTGGCCGACGCGTCGGTATTCGGCCAGCACGCGCTGGCCTACGCGGTGCTCGCCTACGCGGCCGAGTATTTCCGTCGCCGGGTGCTGCGTTTCCCGCTCTGGCAGCAGGCGGCACAGGTGGCGGTGCTGCTGCTGCTCTGTGCCGGCTTGGTGCTGCTGGTGCGCGTGGTCGGCGGAGCACCGCTGCCGCGCTGGACCTATGCCGTGGGGCCATTGGTCGGTGCGCTCTTGTGGCCGGTGGTGACCGCTTTGCTGCAGTGGCCGCAGCGGCCACAGCGACCGGCCGGATCCCTGGCCGAGCACTGAGGAATCGATGCGCCCCCTGTTCCTGAAGCGTGGTCGCTCGTCTTCGACGCTTTCCTCGCCCGAGCTCAAGAATCCGGAACGCGAGCTGTATCACTTTCGACGGCGCCTGACGGTCGCCGCCGCCTTCATCGTGCTCGGTTTCGCCGGCCTGCTCGCCCGATTCGTCGCTCTGCAGGTGATTGAGCACCGCCATTTTCAGACCCTGGCGGAAAGCAACCGCATCGCAATCGTCCCGATCGTCCCCAACCGCGGCGTGATCATGGACCGCAACGGGGTCGTGCTTGCCCAGAGCTACTCCGCGTACACCCTCGAGGTGACGCCTTCGCGCGTGCGTAACCTCGACGAGACCATCGACGGGCTCGCGAGCCTCGTGGATATCCAGCCGCGCGATCGCAAGCGCTTCAAGCGACTGCTCGAGGAGTCCAAGAACCTGGAGAGCCTGCCCATCCGCAATCGCCTGTCCGACGAAGAGGTGGCTCGCTTCGCCGTCAACCGCTACCGCTTTCCCGGCGTGGAGATCAAGGCGCGGCTCTTCCGCCAATACCCTTTCGGCGAAATGGCCTCGCACGTCATTGGCTACATCGGCCGAATCAACGATCGCGATGTCGAGCGCATCGATGAATGGCGCGAGACGGCGAACTACAAGGGCTCCGACTACATCGGCAAGAGTGGCCTCGAACTCTCCTACGAGCGCGAGCTGCACGGCACGACCGGCGTCGAGGAGGTCGAGGTCGACGCCGCCGGGCGCGCGGTGCGCACGCTGTCGCGCACGCTGCCGACATCGGGAAACAATCTCAGGCTCTCGCTCGACATCCGCTTGCAGGAGGCGGCGGAGACGGCGTTCGGCAGCCACCGCGGCGCGCTGGTTGCGCTCGATCCTTCGAACGGCGAGGTGCTGGCGCTCGTGTCCAAGCCTGGCTTCGACCCGAACCTGTTCGTCGACGGTATCGATCCGTCGAGCTGGGACGCCCTCAACGACTCGCCGGACAAGCCGCTGCTCAACCGTCCGCTGCGCGGCGCCTATCCTCCGGGCTCGACGATCAAGCCGTTCCTGGCGCTGTCCGCGCTTACCTCGGGCAAGCGCACGGCAACGCAGACGATCTTCGATCCCGGCTACTATCAACTCGCCGGCAGCACGCACCGGTTTCGTGACGACAAGCCGGAGGGACACGGCTACGTCGATATGCCCAAGTCCATCATTGTGTCGTGCGACACGTATTACTACATGCTCGCTGCCGACACCGACATCGATGTGACGCATGACTTCCTGGAGCAGTTCGGCTTCGGAAACAAGACGGGTATCGACATCGAGGGCGAGTTGCCCGGCGTGCTGCCGTCGCGCGAATGGAAGCGCGAGCACTTTTCAGGCAAGAACTATCGCGACGAGCAACGCAAGTGGTACCTGGGCGATTCGATCTCCGCCGGCATCGGGCAAGGGTACAACGCCTTTACACCCATGCAGCAGGCCGAGGCGATCGCCACCATCGCCAACGATGGCATCGGTTTCCAGCCGCACCTGGTGAAGGCTGTGGAGAACGTCAAGACCGGCGCCATTCGGCAAATCGACGCGCATCCGAGCCACGTTGTTGCCGTCAAGGCTGAGGATCTGTCGGTGGTCAAGAATGCGCTGGTCGGCGTGGCGCGGGAGGGCACCAGCGCGCGCGCCTTCGTCGGCGCACAGTACGTGTCGGCAGGCAAAACCGGCACCGCGCAACTGTTCTCGCTCAAGGGCGAAAAGTACCAGCCTGGCCACCTCGAGGAGCGCCTGCGCGACCATGCCTGGTACCTCGCTTACGCACCCGCGGACCATCCACGCATTGCGCTCGCGGTGCTGGTCGAAAATGGCGGCTTCGGCGCGCAGGCCGCCGCGCCGATAGCGCGCGCCGTATTCGACTACTATCTGCTTGGCATCGCGCCGGCGGGCATGCCGACCGATGTGCCGCGCTCGACCGATGACGAAAGCGATTAGAAGGGTCGCGCCATGAACCGCGTCTTCGTCTTGCTGGCAAAGGGCTGGGAGCTGCTGGCGCGGCGTGTCGACAGCTTTCTTATGGGCGCCGCGCTGGCGATCGTCGGTGTCGGCCTGGTGACGCTCTTCTCCGCCTCCGATCAGAGTGTGCCACGGGTCATGACTCAGGTCCTGTCGCTGGCCGTGGCCCTGGTGCTGATGTGGGTCGTCGCCAACCTCGCGCCGCGGCAGCTCGCGCGGGTGGCGTTGCCATTGTACGTGGCGGCGGTGTTGCTGCTTGTCGCGGTGGCTCTCGGCGGCACCGTCGTCAATGGCTCGCGGCGCTGGCTCAACCTCGGCATCGGGCGCTTTCAGCCTTCGGAACTGATGAAGATCGCGTTGCCGCTGATGCTCGCCTGGTACTTCCAGAAGCACGAAGCGCAGCTGCGCCTGGTCGACTTCGTCATAGCCGCGCTGCTCATCGCCTTGCCGGTGTGGCTGATCAAGCGACAGCCCGACTTGGGCACCGCGCTGATGATCGGTGCATCCGGGTTCTACGTTCTCTACCTCGCCGGCCTGTCGTGGAAGATCATCGTCGGCCTGGCAGCCTTGGCCGGCGCGGCCGCCCCCCTCGTGTGGCCGTATCTGCACGACTACCAGCAGGAAAGAATCCTGACCTTCATCGACCCCTCGCGCGATCCACTCGGAGCGGGATATCACAGCACGCAGGCGTCGATCGCCCTCGGTTCCGGCGGCGTCATCGGCAAGGGCTGGCTCAATGGCACGCAGACGCATCTCGATTTCCTGCCGGAACGCCACACCGACTTCATCTTCGCGGTATTCGGAGAGGAATTCGGGCTGATCGGCAACGCCATCCTGGTCGTACTCTATCTGCTCCTGATCGGTCGCGCGCTGGTGATCACGGCCAACGCGTCGACGCTGTTCACGCGGCTGCTGGCCGGCGCGATCACCCTGATGTTCTTCACCTACGCGTTTGTCAACATGGCAATGGTGAGCGGCCTGCTGCCCATCGTTGGCGTACCGTTGCCGCTGGTTTCCTATGGCGGCACGGCCTTGGTTAGCTCGTTCATCGGCCTGGGCATCCTGATGAACGTGCAGGCGAATCGTAAGCTGATCAAAACCTGAGCCCGATCGCGTCGCCTATCCATCGAGCACGACGCGGTGCGCATTGACCGTATAATGGCCGGCTCTATGGGGTCGACTCGGTGCGGTCCGGGAGGTCAAGGAACGGCAAGGCGAGGCCTTCTTGCCGTTCTCGTCCTTCCCTTGGCAGCGTGTACGGCGACGACCCGGCTCGGACCGCCGCCGCCGCCGCCGGCCCCGTCGGTGAGCGAGCCCGCGTCGCCGCCCCGCCCCGGCGGCTACTACAAGGACGACGGCCCCGGCGAGCATCCGCCGGCCAACCTCGACTCGGTGCCCGATGCGGTTCCGAAACTCGAGCCCCTCAACCGCTTCGCCAACCGACCCTATTCGGTCTTCGGCGTCGACTACGTCCCGGCGACGACCCTCCGCTCCTACCGGGAGCGTGGGCTTGCTTCCTGGTACGGGCGCAAGTTTCACAACCAGAAGACCGCGACCGGCGAGGTCTATGACATGTACGCGATGACCGCGGCCCATCCGACATTGCCGCTCCCTTCCTATGCCCGCGTCACGGGTCTGGAGAGCGGCAAGAGCGTCATCGTGAGGGTCAACGATCGCGGCCCGTTTCATCCGGGGCGGGTTATCGACCTGTCGTATGCGGCGGCGTACCGTATTGGCATCGCCCAGCGGGGCAGCGGCGAAGTCGAGGTCGAAAGCGTGTTGCCGGACGATGCGCCGACGCGCGCGGTGGCGCCGCTGCCGCCGGTGGCCGCGAGCGAGGCAGGCGCGGCAGCGCCCATGTCGGTCGGACAGGACGCGGGCGGGTACATCGTCCAACTGGGGGCGTTTGCCAATAACGCCAATGCGCAGACATTTGTCGCCCATGTCGCGAACCAAATCGCCATGCTCGGCGTCGAAGCGAAGGTGCACGAGGCAGGGGGCCTTTATCGCGTTGTTGTAGGACCTTATCCAACACGCGACGACGCGAAACGCACCGGCGACCGCCTCCGCGACGCTTTGGGGCTCGACAGCATGGTCAAGACGCGTTGAATCCAGAGGCCATCCCTAGACCCATGAATCGACGCTTGCGCCACCTGCTGCTGCTGCTGGCCCTCACCCTGGGTCTGGCGACCAGCGCCCGGGCCCAGCTCACCATCGAGATCATCGGCGGCGGCGCGACGACCGTGCCCATCGCCATTGTTCCTTTCGCCGGCGAAGCCAATTATCCGTACCCCCTTACCGAAATCGTGGGGGCCGACCTCACGCGCAGTGGCCTGTTCAGGCTGATCGACCCGGCCGGCGTCAACCCGCGGCCAGCCAGGACCGAGGACGTGCGCTTCGGGGACTGGACTGCGCGCGGCGCCGATGCGGTGGCCGTCGGCAGCGTCACGCCGCAGTCCGATGGCCGGGTCGAAGTGCGCTTCTTCCTGCTCGACGCAGTGAAGCAAGCGCAGCTGGCGGGCGTGTCCTATGTCGTTACGCCATCGCAATTTCGCACCACCGCGCACCAGATTGCCGACATCATCTACGAGAAGTTGACCGGCGTCCCCGGCGTCTTCAGCACGCGCATCGCGTACATCACCAAACAGGGTTCACGCTTCGAGCTTCTGGTCGCCGACGCCGACGGCTACAATCCACAGACGATCGTCACGTCCAACGAACCGTTGCTCTCGCCGGCGTGGTCGCCCGACGGCACGCGCATTGCCTACGTGTCTCTGGAGAACAAGAAGCCGATCATCTATGTGCAATCGCTGGCCACCGGCCAGCGGCAGGTGCTGGCCAACTTTCGCGGCAGCAACAGCGCGCCTGCCTGGGCACCCGACGGCAACCGGCTCGCGGTGACGCTTTCCCGTGACGGCGGCTCGCAGCTCTTCCTCATCAACGCCGATGGTAGCGGCGTACAGCGGCTCCTGAGTTCGGGTGCAATCGATACCGAAGCGAACTTTGCGCCCGACGGGAAATCCCTCCTCTTCACCTCGGACCGCGGCGGCAGCCCGCAGATCTACCGGCTGACGCTGGCGAGCGGCACGGTGGAGCGGATGACCATCGAGGGCAGCTACAACGCATCACCCCGGCACCTTCCGGACGGCAAGGGTTTCGTATTCATGCGTCGCGGCGACGGCGGCAACTTCAACATCGCAATCGAGGATTTCGCGACGCGGCAAGTGCAGGTGTTGACGCAAGGTACGCTCGACGAGTCGCCGTCGGTTGCGCCGAACGGCAAGCTCATCCTGTACGCGTCCGAGACGGGAGGGCGTGGTATATTGGCCGCAGTCTCCAGCGACGGTCGAGTGAAGCAGCGGCTCACCGCTGCAGCAAGCGATGTGCGCGAACCCGCGTGGGGCCCGCTGCACAAGTGACAACAAGAGGAGATCGAACATGATGCCACTGAACCTGGGCTGCAGCATGCGGATGCTGTGGACGACTGCAGTCATGGCCGCGCTTTTGGCGGGCTGCGCCAGCGAGCCGAGTCCGGAAAAAACCGCCACCGAGGATCACACGGTTGCGGCGACTACGCCCGGCACCGGGGCCGCGACCGCGGGAACCACCGGCAGCGGCGTTAGCGGCACGGCCGCCGGGGCGCAGGGAAACCCCCTTCGTGACCCGCACAGCGTCCTGTCCAAGCGCAGCGTGTACTTCGACTTCGACAGCTATGTCGTGAAGGATGAATACAAGCCGTTGATCGAAGCGCATGCCAAGTACCTGCAGGCGACACGCACGGCGCATCTCACCATCCAGGGCAACTGCGACGAGCGCGGCAGCCGCGAGTACAACATCGCGCTCGGCCAGCGGCGCGCCGACACGGTCAAGCGAATGATGCAGCTCTACGGCGCTACCGATGCCCAGATCGAGACGGTGAGCTTCGGCAAGGAGAAGCCGAAGAATCAGGGCCACGATGAGGCGGCCTGGGCCGAGAACCGGCGCGACGATCTGGTTTACGCGGGCGAGTAATTGATGCGCCGCGGTCGCGTAGGCTCGTTCGGGCCCGCGGTTCTGGCGCTCGTCGCGGCCGCGCAACTGGCGGTGGCGCCGGCGCATGCGGCGCTGTTTGACGACGACGAGGCGCGGCACCGTATCGACGTGCTCAAGGGTCGCGTCGACCAGCTCGAAAGCTCGATCAACGAACGCCTCGGCGCCCTCGAGTCCACGGTCAAGAACCAGGGGTTGGTCGACCTCCTGCACGACGTCGAAGACATCAAGGCGGATGTCGCCAAGCTCCGCGGCCAGAACGAGGTGCTGACCTACGAGCTCGATCAGGCGCAGAAGCGCCAGCGCGACCTGTATCTGGATCTCGACGGGCGACTGCGCAAGCTCGAGGGCGGTGCGGGCGCGGCTGGGGCGCCGGCGGCGAACGCGGCGCCCGCCGTCCCCGACAGCGCGGCGCCGGGGACGAGCGCCGGGACTGCGCCACCCGTCGCCACCGGCCGGACGCCGCCACTGGCGGGCGATGTCGCTAGCGAACAGCACGCCTACGACGCCGCGCTCGACCAATTCAAGAGCGGCAGCTTCGGCGCAGCCGTGGCGAGCTTTCAGGCGTTCGTGCGCACTTATCCACGCAGCCCGCTGGCCCCCTCGGCCATCTACTGGACCGGTAACGCGCAGTTCGGGCTTAAGGATTTCCGCGGCGCCATCGCCACGCAGCGCCAGCTGCTGGCAGCCTATCCGGACAGCCAGAAAGTGCCGGACGCCATGCTCAACATCGCCAGTTGCCAGGTCGAGCTCGGCGATGCCGCGGGGGCGCGCCGCACGCTCGGGGATCTGGTTGCCAAGTATCCGACCTCCGAGGCGGCGGGAAAGGCGAGACAACGGCTCGCCGGCCGGTAGGCGATTTGCGGCGATCGTTCGCGGCGCGACTCATCGCCTGGCAGCAAGTGCATGGCCGGCGCGATCTGCCATGGCAAGCCACGCGCGATCCGTACCGGATCTGGCTCGCCGAAATCATGCTGCAGCAGACACAGGTCGCGACGGTCATTCCGTACTACGAACGCTTCCTGGCCGCGTTTCCGGACGTCGCGAGCCTGGCAGCGGCACCGATCGAGCGCGTGCTCGAGCGCTGGAGTGGCCTGGGCTACTACCGCCGCGCGCATCTGCTGCATCGCGCCGCCGGCGCGGTCGTAGCTGAGCACGGCGGGCAGTTTCCCCGCGATGTCGCCGCGGTCGCGCGCCTGCCGGGCGTCGGCCGCACCACTGCGGCGGCAGTTGCGGCTTTCGCATTTGGCGCCCGCGGGGCGATCCTCGACGGCAACGTGCAACGCGTGCTCGCGCGACACGCCGGGGTCGGAGGCGCGGCAGCGAAGACAACGGTCAGGCGCGCGCTATGGCAGCTGGCGGAGGCGCGGCTGCCGCCTAGCGGGATCGAGATCTATACCCAGGCGCTGATGGACCTCGGCGCGACGGTATGCCTGCGCAAGGCGCCACGCTGCGACGCCTGCCCGGTGGCGAGCGATTGCGTCGCCCGGCGCGACAACCGCATCGGCGAGCTGCCGGCACCGCGGCCGAGAAAAGCACTGCCCCAGCGCGCGCTCACTGTGCTGTTGCTCGAGCGGCACGGCGAAGTGCTGCTGGAAAGGCGACCGGCAAGCGGCATCTGGGCGGGGCTGTGGAGCCTGCCCGAGCTCGGCGTCGGGTCCGACCCGGTCGGGTTTTGTGCACAGCGGTTCGCGGCCCGGGTGGTCGCGTTGTCGCGGCTGCCGCCGATCGAACATGGCTTCACGCACTTCCGCCTGACTCTCCACCCCCTGCCCTGCGCGGTACGCGCCTGGCCGCGACGCTCGAGGCCGGGGCTGCTGTGGATGCCGCTTGCCGAAGTCGGCGGCGCCGCGCTGCCGGCGCCGATCAAGAAGCTGCTGCGGCAACGCGCCGGCCAAGCGGCTGCTTGTATCACCGCGCCGGCCTGTGCCTGACAGCCACTAGGGCTTGCTCGAGCGCAGATCCGCCGGCAACAGCGCATCGGCTTGCGCGCCGTAGGCCGAGCGAAACGCGGCGAGTTCCTTCGCAGCGTCGTCTTGCCGCCCCGCGTTCTTGAGATCGCGAATGCGCTTGATCCATTCTTCGACGCGGCGCTCCGCCGCGGTCTGGGTCAGGGCATCGCTGGCAGGGGCCGCCCTGGCGACGGCGGCGCGACTCGCCATCGGCGCCGCGGGCGCCGCAGCGGGCGGCGCAGTGGCGTTTAGGCTGCCCGTGCCGAGGTTTTCGTCGCGGCCCGATTGCGCCGCTGGGGCCGCGGCCGGGAACGGGTTGCTGCTCGGGGGCGCCGCAGGTGCCCGCAGCGCGCTTGGCGCGCCTTGCCCCGCGCCTGCGGCCTCTGCTGCAGCCCGGTCCTGCGGCGCCGGGCCCTCTGGCGGCCGGCGCTTGGCGTCCGAGGCTCCGGCCGTCTTTTTCCCTGCCATCGCCGGCGCAGGCCGGGAATGCTCGCCGGTGACCTTTGCGGCCGTGGCCGGAGCCGGCTCTTCCGGCGCGTACCGGCGTTGCATCGGTGGCGGGGAAGGCGCGGCGGAGGGCGCGGAAGCGGCCTCGGCGGCCGGCGCCACGCTATCCTGCCGCAGCTCGCCTGGTGCGGGCGCCGTGTCAGAGACGGCTGCTGGGGCGACGCGTTCGGGCGGTGTCAGCTGGGCAATGCCGACCGCGAACAGCGCCACGGTCGCGGCTGCGGCCACCGGATACCACCAATGCTTGCTCCGCTTGCCTCGGGGCCCGCTATCCGCAGCGCGCCTCGCGGCCGCGCGAATCGCCGCGTCGAGCGCGGGCGGCGGCTGCTCGCGACTTGCGGCGCTCCAAGCCGCGTCGAGCCGAGGGTCGCGCTCGTTCTCGTTCATCCCAGGCCCTCGCGCCACTGTCCGTCGAGGTCGCCAAGGGTTTCCCGCAGCTTGGCGAGCGCATAGCGCAACCGGCTCTTGACCGTCTCGGCGCCGGCTCCGGTCAGCTCGGCGATTTCGGCGAGCGACAGGCCGCCTTCCTGCTGCAGCAGGAACGCTTCCCGCTGTGCGGGCGGAAGCGCCGCGACGGCGGCGCGCAGGCGCTCGCCAAGCTCGCGTCGCTCGGCGCGGGCGTGTGGCTCGTCCTCGCGTGGGGACGGAAGCCTCGCAACCGCGTCCGCATGGGCCTCATCGTTGGCGGACACCAGTTTCAGATGGCCGCTCGCGCGGTAATGGTCGATGAGGCGATTATGTGCAAGCCGGTAGAGCCACGTCGTGAACTTCGCGGTCGGCGCGTAGCTCGCGCGGGCGCGAATCAGATTCATCCACACGTCCTGGAAAAGTTCGTCGGCGATGCCGGCATGACGGGCCTGGCGCAGGAGGTACCGATAGATGCCTCCCCGGTGCCGGTCATAGAGCACATCGAACGCCGCGGCGTCGCCGGCGACGTAGGCAAGCATAAGATCTTCGTCGCTGGCTGCAGCGGGCGCTGGCATGGCCCGGCAAAGTATGCGAGCCGGGCCATGCACTGGCAAGCGAGCCTCAGCGCCGCATTACGGCAGCCGCGGATCGGGCACGAAGCGACCGTCGGGAAACGGGTCGGGATGAAGCCGTGCCAGAGGCGGTGAGGAAACGGGCACTCCCTGGGCGAGCAGGTTCTCGTAGGAGTCGTAATAGATCGCGATCGTTTCGGCCGGGAGCTCGCTCGCGCGTTCGAACTGTGTGTAGCTGGCATAGGATGATTCACTGCGCCCGTGGCCGGTACCGAGACGTTCTCCGGCAGCCTGTGCCACGGAGTCAGCGACGCCCGCGCTGGCTGCTGGAGTTGCCGGCGCCGGCGCGCTTTCGGCTCGCGCCGAGTCCCTGGGGCGAAACTCCTCGCGCGCGATCGGCTGCACGCGCTCGCAATACAGGGCGACGCCGATTACGCCGACATTGTCGGGACGGCCGGTGCGAGCCGCATACGAGTCGGGCAGCGCGGTGAAATAGAACGCCGCGGTGCGCGACAGGCTCTTGCGCCAGCCGCCGATGTCGGCACTCTCGTTGGGCGCAAGCACGTAGCCTGACTGCTGTGGCGACGCAGTGGCACCGGTGATGACATTGACTCCATCGACGCTCATGACCGCGAGCAGGCGACCGTTGCCGGCGTTGCGCACGCGGATCGCATATTCGTTGCCCGGCTTGCCGACGACGTAGCGGCGGCCCAGGTGCCAATAAATGGGCAGGACACGACCCTCGGTGCGGTCGACGATCTCCACGGTCGCTTGCCGCGCCGGCGCAACCCCATCAGCCCGGGCTACGTCGGCAAGCGTTGCGGTGGCCAGTGCAACGGCGCACATTGCGGCCGAAGCCAATAACTCCCTTGCCTGCAGCATGGTCAGCTCCTTTGTGCCGCGAGTCGGTGGGCGGCTCCCCGCTATAAACGATCCCGGCCCCGGTTCGGGGTTAGCCCGCATGCCATAATTCGCCTTCCGGCCAACAGGGACATCGCGGCGCCGGGTCTCGTGCCATGCAAGATCTCGCCCACCTTCCCGCTTTGATCGCCTGGTGCGCCTTCGTCCTGGCCGTGGTCTTTGGCGCGGTCGCCAACCGCGTCAACTTCTGCACCATGGGAGCCGTGTCCGATATCTTCGCCATGGGCGACTGGCGGCGGATGCGCATGTGGCTGCTGGCGATCGCGGTGGCGATCGCCGGGGCGACGTTGCTCGAGGCTGGCGGCCTCGCGGACCTCGGTAAATCGATCTACACGGCGCCACGCGTCGCGTGGCTGTCGCACCTGGTCGGCGGTTTCCTGTTTGGCTTCGGCATGACGCTCGCGTCGGGTTGCGGCAGCAAGCTGCTCATTCGTGCCGGCGCGGGCAACCTCAAATCGCTCGTTGCACTGATCGTGCTTGCAATCGCGGCCTACATGACGCTCAAGGGCCTGTTCGCGGTGTGGCGAGTCGAAACGCTCGACACGCTGCGCCTCGATACGACGCGCTTCGGCGCTGCGCGTTCGGATCTCGGCAGCGTGGTTACCGCTCTGTCAGGAGTCGGCTCAGTCAAGGTCGCGCTGTCGCTCACGATCGCGGCAGTGGTTGCCGTGTTCGTGCTGGCGAGCCGCGACTTTCGGGCCAGCCGGGAGATGGTCTTCGGGGGACTGGTAATCGGTTCGATCATCATCGCCGGCTGGTACGTTACCGCGCACCTGGGACATCTCGCCGAGGATCCGCGGACGCTGGAGGAGGCGTTCATCGGGACCAATTCCGGCAAGCCCGAGTCTTACAGCTTCGTCGCGCCCGTCGCCTATCTCCTGGAACTTTTGCTGTGGTGGAGCGATCAGTCCCGGACGGTCACCTTCGGCATTGCCGGCGTGCTCGGCATGGCTGCCGGATCGACGGCCATGGCGGTGGCGACCCGTACCTTCCGCTGGGAAGGGTTTGCATCGACCGAAGATCTGGTCAACCATATCGTAGGTGGCGTGTTAATGGGCTTTGGGGGCGTCTGTGCGCTGGGCTGCACGATTGGCCAGGGCCTGACCGGCATCTCAACCTTGGCGATCGGCTCCTTTCTGGCCCTGGGGGCGATCATCGTGGGGTCGGTCGCAGCGCTCAAGTACCAGTACTGGCGTGTTGCCGGAGCGTAGTGGAACGATGATTGTCTATGACTTGATCTGTGCGCAACAACACCGGTTCGAAGGCTGGTTCGAATCGGCGGAAGAGTATGGGCACCAGCGCGACCAGGCGTCGATTCGCTGTCCGATCTGCGACGATGCGCAAATCGAGCGCCGCCCGTCCGCCAACATCCGGGTTGGGGGCGGGGCCGAGTCGGGCGCGGAGCGCAAGGAGGTTGCGGTTGCCGGCGGCGATGCCGACATGCTGAAGCTTGTGCGGCGCTTGATCGCGCAGACGGAGAACGTCGGCCGCGCATTTCCCGAGGAAGCGCGCAAGATCCACTACGATGAAGCGCCGAAGCGGGGCATCCGCGGCCAAGCCACCGTTGAAGAGGCCGAGGAATTGCGCGATGAAGGAATCGACTTCCTGTCGTTGCCAGCGGCGCTTACCCGCAACTTGAACTGACCTCACTGCCTTCGTTCCAGGCGGCCGAAGCGACGCCGCCGTTTTGGTTCAGGCCGCTCGAAGGGCTGAAACATCGCGTTACACGCGGTAACGAGTTCTTGCGCGCACCCCCCCGATTGGCTATATAATTCGCGCCCTTCGGCGGGCCGTTAGCTCAGTTGGTAGAGCAGCGGACTTTTAATCCGTTGGTCGTGGGTTCAAGTCCCGCACGGCCTACCAGTATTCTCGACGCCAGCGCTTGGCCTGTGGGCGTCTGCCGAGGGCGTACCATTGGCCCTTTATGGCCGTGGTTTGCCCGCGCCGAAGCCCGACAAGGTATACTTCGCCGCTCGTGTCGCCACCGTGCCTGCGTCTTCCGGCACGTCAGCATTTGCCCATCGAGAGCCCGATGATCCTCCGCCGCGCCCTGTACATACTGCTCTGCTTCGGCGCAGCCGTACTGGCCGGCTGCAATTCCGGCAACGGGGTCGGGGCGATGCCGATCAATACGACCGTGCGCGTCGTCAACCTGGTTCCCAATTCACGGCCGATCACGTTCCTCGTCGACAACAATGCGCTGGTCACCGGGCTCGGCTTTGAGCAGCAGACCCTGTACCTCGACACGACTAACGGTACTCACGAGTTCTCGGTTACCGATGGCGGCAACTCGACACTCGTTGTGGTCAATGAGACGCTCACCAATGGCCAGGCCTATACCTTCGTGGTGTACGGGCCGGCGGATGCCGCCAGCTCCAACCTCCTGACCGACAGCCCGGTCAGCATCCCGCAGGACGGAACCCTCGTAACCATCCCGGACGGCGGGACTTTTGCCATTCGCCTGGCGAATCTGGCGCTGGGTGTCGGCGCCATCGACATGTACATCACCGCTCCCGGGGCCGATCTTGCCCTGACGGCGCCGACCATCATCAACATCCCCTATGGCGTGGACACGACTTTCACGCCGGTAAACACCGGGAGCTACGAAGTGCGCCTGGCGACCACCGGTACCAAGGATGTCATCTTCGACAGTGGGGCCGTGATCGCCTTCGGCGATCAATCAATTCTCGAGGCGGTGGCGTACAGCAAAGGCAGCAGCAAGCTGGCCGGCCTGGACATTCTGAACCTCAACACGCAAGGCAGCGCCCAGATCTATCAGAGCCTGCTGGCGCGCTTCAAGCTGGTCAACGCCTCGGCGGTCGGGCCCCCGCTCAACGTCCTGGTCGATGGCGTGCTGACGCTGACCAACGTGCCCTTCGCGGGCGTCTCGGTCTACGTCAAGACGCTGGCACAACCGCAGACGGTGTCGATCGAATCAAGCGCGACACCGGGCGCGAGCCTGTTGACGTTCCCGGCGAATTTCTCCCCGTCGACCGATTCATCGGTCGTCATCAGCGGTTCCGCGGGAGCATTGCAGGATCTGATTCTCACCGACAACAACATGCCTTCGCCTACGGGGCGGGCGCGCGTCCGATTCGTCAATGCATCGCCCGACCTGGCTTCGCTCGACGTCTACGTCGACTTCGTTCCGACCTTCGCCAATGTCGTCACCAACTCCGCATCGGGTTACACCGAACTCGTCGCCAACCTGACGGGAAGCACCTTCAACATCGGATTCAACATTGCCGGCACCACGACACCGGCTTTGGTCTTGCCGAGCGTTACCTTTGTCGCGGGTACTACTTATACTGTATACGTCGTCGGACCGGGATCTTCGCCGCAGGGCGTGGTTGTCAGCGACAACTGATAGTGATTCTGGTTAAATCATGACAACTTCGATCACCATCCCATGGAGACATGGATGAACTCAAACCGTCCACTGACCGTCCTGCTTTGCCTGTTATCTTTCGTGCTTGCGAGCTGTGGCCACAGCAGCAGTAACAACGCCAGCCTGCGCATCATGAATGCGATCCCTGATGCACCCTCGATAAGCGTCCAGCTGGGCACCAATCCGCCACTGATCACCGGGATGCTCTTCCAGCAACTTACCCAGTACATGAGCGTCAGCGGCGGGTCGCAGGACTTCATGGTCAGCGCCAATGGCGGACAATCGTTTGCCATCAACGAGACGCTCAATATGGGCAGCGGCAGCTACACCTACGTCGTCTATGGCCCGATCGTCTCGGCCGCCGGGTTCCTGATCAACGAGAACAACATCCAGACGCCGAATTCGGGGGAGTTCAACTTTCGCGTGATCAATGTCGCTGCCGGCATCGGCCCGGTGGACGTTTACCTCACGCCGCTCGGAACGGATATCAATGCGACGTCACCGACGGTATCCGACGTCGGTCTGGGTGCCATCAGTCAATTCGTCAGCCCCAATGCCGGTACGCTGGAGATGCGCGCGACTGCGACTGGCACGAAGAACATCATCTACGACACCGCGGTGCAGACGTTCACCAACGGGGACTCGTATGAGGCTGTGGTTTTCACCAAGGGCAGCGCCAGGCTGGTCAGCATGGCGCTCCTCGATGAAAACAGCACCGGCACCGGGCAGGTGCTGGACAATCTGCTGGCCGACTTCAAGGTGGTCAATGCGTCGACCGCCGGAACGGCCTTGAACGTCCTGGTCAGCAATGTAGTCGTGCTGTCAAACATTCCATATCAGGGGGTCTCGAATTACGTCAACACGCCAGCTGGCTCGACCACCTTTAGCGTCCAGGCCACCGCGACGCCAGGTGCCAACCTGCTGACGCTGGTCGCAACGCTCGATTCGGCAACGGATACGTCGCTGGTGTTCAGCGGTCCCCCGGGTGGGCTCATTCCACTGGTACTGAACGACAACAACCTGCCGCCGCCGGCCTTGAACGCGCGCGTGCGTTTCGTTAACGCTTCCCCGGGTCTCGGACCGGTCGATGTCTACGTCAATTTCAGTCAGACCACCGCTGCTTTGGCCGAGAATTCGGCGTCCTTGTACTTCAACGAGACCGCCGATGGGACGATCGGTACCGCGTACGAGTTCGATTTCAACATTGCCGGCACCACGACGCCGGTGCTGAAGATGCCGGGCGTCACGATTATTGCCGGCCATACGTATACGGTGTACGTGATCGGGCCGTCCAACGCCCCGCAGGGCGTCGTCTCGCAGGACACCTGAGCACCGTTGCCGCACGGGGTCACGCCCGCGTATAATTTGTCACTTGCCGCCGGTTGTTTCGTTCCGGCGGCGGTGCATGCGGGTCGTTAGCTCAGCTGGTAGAGCAGCGGACTCTTAATCCGTTGGTCGCAGGTTCGATCCCTGCACGGCCTACCAAATCAAACAAAGGG
>Ga0074045_10002022_pt1 | contig 19141 bp, 11 predicted proteins | sample BogForMeECP23OM2_FD_94442 | JGI IMG/M metagenome (GOLD analysis project Ga0074045, IMG submission 94442) | Bog forest soil microbial communities from Calvert Island, British Columbia, Canada - Bog Forest MetaG ECP23OM2 | ecosystem: Environmental > Terrestrial > Soil > Wetlands ...
ACGCAGGACAAGGGGCCGTTCCAAGGCGCCCGTTCAGGAGGCTGTCTCATGTGCGGGGGCTGTCAGATCACGGGGCATTGTATGCTCGAATCGTAAAGAAGGTCTCCTTCTCATCGGGATGTATCGCCAAAAAGGTCATTAAATCGTATCCATCGCAGGATGGCCCACAATCGATTACCTCCGTTTAACCCATACCGGAACCTATTTCAATTTGCGCCTTGCACCTTGATCCATTATCAAAGAATATTCTTGCAAAACTGGAATGTTACTGTAATGCCGAGTTGGATGCGGCGAGCAGGAGCGACCCCGTTTAACGCGGCCGGATGATTTTCATTGCATTTTAAGCTCGGAGTGCTATTTGGCCTATATCCACTCTTGGTAAGGAGCCCCTCTGCGCTCCAATCTCCAACTGGCGCTTGCCTTGACAAAGAATCACCGTCGAGAGATCGGGAGGGAAAGTGTGCGATACGCGGTCTTTTTGAACTACGTTTTATCACGGCGCCGGCGCCTCTTCGGACCACGGTTATTTTTGGCCTCAATTTTATTTGCCGCGGCGCTTGCCGCTTCCGGCTGCGAAAAGCATGACTCCACTCGCTCCGGGGAGGGACAACGTCCGGTAGAGGTCACCGTGGTAACCATTGCGCCGAAGGACACGCCGGTCACCTTCGAGTACATCGCCCAGGTAGAGAGTTCCCGGCAGGTGAACATCCAGGCGCGTGTCAACGGGTTCCTCGAAAAGCGCGTTTATACCGAAGGCGCCATCGTGAAGGCAGGGCAAACCCTTTTCCTGATGGACCAGAAACCGTTCAAGGCGCAGCTCGACCAGGCCAGGGCAGCTCTTGCACTGCAGGAAGCCGCCCTTGATGTGGCCCGCAAGACCCTTGCCCGGGTCAAACCCCTTGGCGCCGCTAACGCGCTCTCCCAAAAGGAGCTGGACGACGCGACCGGCCAGTTCCAGTCCGCTGCAGCCGCGGTTGCTCAGGCCAGGGCGGTGGTCGAGCAGGCGGAATTCAATCTCTCGTACACGGTTATCAAATCACCCGTTGACGGCATTACCAGTAACGCGCAGCAAGCGGACGGGACCTACCTTAGCCAGGGTAACAGCCAACTCACCACCGTCGCCGTGCTGTCGCCGAGTTATGTCAACTTCAGCCTCTCCGAGAATGACAGGTTGTCGTACCATACCGAGATTACGAAGGGGCTGCTGCGCGAACCGGCGGATCAAAAATACATTGTCGAGATCGTTCTCGCAGACGGTTCGATCTTTCCGCATCACGGGGAGGTGACTTTTTTAAACCCCATGTTCAACGCCCAGACCGGAACGTTTCTGCTTCGTGTTACCGTTGAAAATCCCGAAGGCTGGCTCCGTCCGAACGAGTTTGTGCGCGTCCGCATAAAAGGCGCGATTCGGCCGAATGCAGTCCTTGTCCCGCAACGCGCGGTTCAGCAGTCATCCAAGGGTCATTTCGTGTGGGTGGTGGACAAAGAAAATAAAGCCGAGCCCCGACCGGTAACGTTGGGCGACGCGTACGAAAACGACTGGTTTATCTACCAGGGTTTGAGCGCAGGCGATCAAGTGGTGGTCGATGGAGCTCTCACGCTTCGTCCCGGCGCTCTCATAAAAGCCTCGCAGACCGATTCGGCAAAAAGCGGCAAATAATCACAGGAGGCGCTTGCCCATGTTCTCCAAGTTCTTCATCGAGCGGCCAATCTTCGCAACGGTCATCGCGCTTATCATCGTGATCGCCGGGTTGGTGGCGATGAGAGCCCTGCCTGTGGCGCAATACCCGACGATCACGCCGGTGCAGGTCCAGGTGTCGGCAACCTATCCCGGCGCGGATTCGAAGACGGTGGGCGACTCCGTCGCGGCCCCCATCGAGGCCCAGGTAAACGGCGTCGACAACATGCTCTACATGACATCGACGAGTTCGAACACCGGCCAGATGACCATGACGGTCTACTTCACTCTCGACACCAATCCCGACATCGCCCAGGTACAGGTGCAAAACCGGGTAAATCTCGCCATGCCTCAGCTTCCCCAAGCAGTGGCGCAGTACGGCGTCTCGGTGCAGAAACAGTCGTCCAGCACCCTGATGATCATTGCGGTCTACAACAAGGATGGCCGCTACAGCCCGGAGTATGTGTCTAACTATACCAATGTGTATGTCCTGGATGCGATCAAGCGCGTGAACGGCGCCGGCCAGGCACAGATTTTCGGCGTGCCGGACCAGGCGATGCGCATATGGATGAACCCGGACCGGATGGGCTCCCTCGGGATCACGACGACCGACATCCAAAATGCAGTATCCAAGCAGAACGCCCTGTGGGGAGCCGGCCAGATAGGGCAGCAGCCCAGTGATGAGCAGGTGGAATTGACCTACCCGGTCGTGACCCAGATCCCGTTTGTCAAACCCTCGCAATACGAAGACATTATCCTGCGTGCGAGCCAGGACGGCAACGCTATTGTCCGGCTCAAAGACGTTGCCCGGGCCGAAGTCGGCCGGAGGCAGTACATTGACGACAACAGGCTGAATGGGGCGCCGGCAACCCCGATCATCATTTATCAGCAGCCTGGAGCCAACGGGCTCGATGTTTCCAGCGGTGTCCGCAAGACTATGGAGGACTTGAAGCGAACTATGCCCGAGGGCATAGAGTACTTAATTGCCCTGGACACCACAGATTTCGTACGCCTTTCCATCGAGGAGGTGATCCACACCCTGTTTGAAGCGATACTACTGGTGGTGTTGGTCGTCTATCTCTTTTTACAGAGTTTCCGGTCAACGATTATTTGTACGGTCGCGATCTTCGTTTCGCTGATCGGCACGTTCACCGGCATGCTCGCGCTGGGGTTTTCGATCAATCTGCTGACGCTGTTCGGTATTGTGCTCGCCATCGGCATGGTCGTGGATGATGCAATCGTGGTTGTGGAGAACGTGGAACGGAACATGGCCAAGTCCGGGCTCCCCCCAAGGGAGGCCACTATAAAGGCCATGGAGGAGATCGCCACCTCGCTTGTCGCCGTGGTGCTGGTCATGGCGTCGGTTTTTATCCCGGCTGCATTCCTTCCCGGCACGACCGGGCAGCTCTACAAGCAGTTCGCTATCACCATCGTCATCTCCGTGGCTCTATCGGGGTTTATTGCGCTCACGCTCACGCCTGCGATGTGCGGGATCATGCTCAAGCACTCCAAGCCCCCGCAGAGAGGCCCCTTCGCCTGGTTCAACCGCCTGTTCGACCGCTTTACCCTGGCTTTCGGGGATGCAGTGGTGTTCATGATAAAGCGGATGACCGTGGCGTTCGTGCTCCTGGCCTTTATGATATGGGGTCTCGTGCATCTGTTTCGCACAACTCCTGCGAGCTTCGTACCCAACGAGGACCAGGGCTACCTGATGGCCCAGATCATCATGCCCGATGCAGCCAGTCTGCATCGCACTTCTCAGACTTCAAGCCTTGTGGACGAGTTGTTCGCGAGTAATCCGGCGGTAGCCAACAGGACGATCGTCAACGGCTACAGCCTGATCGACACCCAGTATAAGCCCAATACGGCGACCTTTTTCGTCACGCTCCAAGATTTTAAGGACCGCTACTCCTCGAGCGAGCGAGCCCGCAAGGAAAGCGCCAAAGCAGTGCTGATGGGGGTTGCCGCCGCGGCCCGGAACATAAAGACCGGGTTGACCATCCCGATCGCCCCCCCGGCGATCCCCGGGATCGGAACGACAGGGGGCTTCGAATTCTGGGTCCAGGACAAAGGCGCAGGGGACCCTGCACGTCTATACCGGATTACCCAGCAATTTCTCGCCAAAGCCCGCACGAGCCCCCAACTCGACGATCTAAACACTACTTTTCGCGCTTCCTCGCAACAGTTACGGGCTGAGGTCGACCGTTCCAAGGCAGTGCTCCTCGGGGTCCCGGTGGAGGATGTGTACAGCGCCCTGCAGGCCCAGTTCGGCTCGATACAGGTCAGCCAGTTCAACCAGTACAGCCGCGTCTGGAATGTCGTCCTTCAGTCCGACGCTCCATACCGCCGGGACCCCGCCGACATAACGCGGTTGTACACAAGATCCACCAACGGCAAGATGGTTCCGCTGTCGGCCGTGGTTACGACCGATTACGTTACAGACCCGGACCTCGTAACGCATTTCAACGGCTTCCCTGCAGCCCAGGTTACCGGTGACGCCGCACCGGGATACAGCTCGGGTGACTCGATCAAGGCGATGGAAGAGGTCGCAAACGAAGTGCTCACCAGCGGCTACGGCTATGCCTGGTCAGGCATGGCCTACGAGGAAAAAAAATCGGGGGGGACCTCCGCATCGGCCTTCGCATTCGGCCTCATAATAGTGTTTCTGGTCCTGGCTGCCCAGTTCGAGTCGTGGACCCTGCCCGGCTCCGTTATGACGGCCGTGCCCTTCGGCATTCTCGGCGCCCTGGCCTTTAACGCGATACGCGGTCTCGAAAACGATGTCTACTTCCAGATCGGCCTGCTGGTGCTCATCGGCCTTGGGGCAAAGAACGCGGTCCTTAGGGTCACCTTCGCAGTCGACCTGCGCAAGCGGGGGCTCTCGGTCATGGACGCCACGATCCAGGCCGGTGAGGAGCGGCTGAGGCCGATCATCATGACTTCGCTGGCGTTCATCTTCGGCGTCTTGCCGCTCGCCATCGCCACAGGCGCCGGCGCCAACGCCCGTCACTCGATAGGCACCGGCATAATGGGAGGCATGATCGGCGAAGCCACCCTGGCTATGCTCTATGTGCCGCTCTTTTTCTACATCTTCGACAAACTTGGTGAGCGCTCCGGGGCAAAGAAGGAGTTGGCTCCGCCAGGCGAAAGCCCACCTGCGATCGTGCCGCATGAGAGCCGGGAGGGAAGCTGATATGGGCCGGTTGATTTTCTTTGCCATTGCCGTTTTGCTGGCAGGCTGTATGGTAGGCCCCGATTATAGCCGCCCCATTGTGGATACTCCACACTCCTTCCGATATGAAGAAAAGGACGCACGCGACACAGCCAACACCGATTGGTGGAAGCAGTTCGAAGACCCGCTGCTCGACGCGCTGATCGCCGAGGCGCTGGCGAATAACAAGACCGTCAAGATCGCCGCCGCCAACATCGAACAGGCCGCTGGCTTGCTCATGCAGACCCGCGCACCGCTGTTTCCACAGGTTAGCTACAGTGGGAGCGCCACGCGCGAGCGACTGAGCCAACTCATGGCAAACCCGGTGCCGCCCGCCGTCCCAAACCCACAATCGTCTTTCGAGTTACTCGCAGGCGCCAACTGGGAGATCGACCTCTGGGGCCGCATCCGGCGCCTCACCGAGGCCGCCCGGGCGAATCTGTTAGCCACCGAACAAGCGCGGCGCGGCGTTATCCTTTCCCTCGTCGCATCAGTGGCGACCGCCTACCTTCAGCTCCTCACACTCGACGATCAGCTCGCGATCTCTCAGCGTACTCTCGCTGCCTACGAAGCGACTCTCAAGCAGTTCGAGCTGAAGTTCAAATACGGCCAGGTCTCCACTATGACCGTCGAGCAGGCGCGGTCCCAGTACGAAACTGCGGCGGCGGCGATCCCGCCGATCAAGTCCCAGATCGTGCAGAGCGAGAACGCCATATGCATCCTGCTCGGCCGCAACCCCGGCCAGATCAAGCGCGGCAAGCCGCTCTCCCAGCTTGCACTCCCCACCGTGCCATCCGGTCTGCCGTCGCAGTTGCTTGAGCGAAGACCCGACATCGCCCAGGCGGAGCAGAACCTGATTGGCGCGAACGCCCAGATCGGCGCCGCCAAGGCGCTTTATTTCCCCGCAATCTCGCTTACCGGGGCCCTCGGCACTGGCAGTTCCGACCTGTCCAACCTTTTCCAGGGGCCGACACGAATGTGGAGTTATGCCGGCTCTTTTACCGGGCCGATTTTCACCGCAGGGGCGATTGCCGGCCAGGCAAAGCAGGCCGAAGCCCAACAGAAGGCGGCGCTCCTGTTCTACGAGAATGCCATTCAAAGCGCTTTCAGGGACGTGGAAAATGCACTCTCCTCCCATAAGGAATTGGTCGACCAGCTTCAGGCTCAGGACCGCCTCGTCAAGGCACTGAGGGAATACGCCCGCCTGGCCCGGATGTTGTACGACGGCGGCTACACGCAGTATCTCACAGTACTCTACGCGGAAACCCAGTTGTTTCCCGCTGAGCTCAACTATGCACAGATCCACGGCTCGGTCTTAGCTTCGCTCACCGCCATCTACCAGGCCATGGGAGGGGGTTGGGTGAACGAGGCTGACAAACTCACTGGAGGCTACAGTGCCTACCGGCCATTAAACCCATGAAGGTGGCCTATGATCTACGATGCGTCATATTCGCCAACCTGCTCTGCTATTTTGGTTCAACCCGGGTGAGTTGCTAAGTGAGGGAACCTGGATGATACATCGGGCAGGAAAACTTCTGTCTCGCTTCTGGTCGCCTCAGAGCGGCCCATACGCTCTGCTCATTTTGCTTTTCATCATGGTGTTCGTAGTATCCCCGCTCCACTATACACGGATAGTAATGCCGGTCATCCTTCAAACTGCCTCTTGGCTGATCATCGTGGCGGGAGCGTTCAATGTGAGTTCACGGACTTCCCTCCGGCTGCTCGCCCTGACGGCAGCCCTGTTGTCAATAGCCTTGCGGTGGCTGGATCTGTCGTTCTCAGGAAAAACAATTGAAGAAGTGGACATATTTCTTTCCCTGGGGATGCTCTCAATTTTTGCACTATTGATGATCCAAAGCTTTCTCGTCACTGGGCGTGCTTGGGCGCATCGTATCGCAGCAGCTATAGCTGTCTACCTGCTGCTCGGACTCATATGGGCGCGGCTGTACGAATTCGTGGAAGTGCTGGCCCCGGGAGCTTTCCGCGTCCCGGCAGGTGAGCATTTGAACTCTGCCAATCTGGTATATTTTAGCTTTGTCACGCTCGCAACGCTTGGGTACGGGGACTTCGCGCCTATTCATGTCGCAGCGCGCAATCTGGCGGTCCTCGAGGCGATTGCGGGCCAACTGTATATGGTGATTCTGATTTCCCGGCTGGTCTCCGAAAGGTTGGCAAATCCGGTGGAAAAGCAACGCAGGTAAGAACTGACGCCTGGCAGATATTGCACCACATCGAGCCCCTTAAAATGGGGAAGCCCCCTGCAACCATAGTAGCCTGCATAAATACGTTGACTTCAAACCACTTTCTTGCTCATTACTCCCAAATCCAAACCTATGAGGTGAGGATCTGACTGCTTGACGCGTGACCCCAACCCATGTATCTGTACGTTCACGGCGCCGGTATAGGGGCGGGCAGATTACTTAAGCAGATAAGAAATGCTCCTCTTGCCCGGAAACCACAAGCGAACGGCCGGTCTTCCGGCCGGCGGCGAAGCGAAAGAGAATGTTCATCTTCCGAACGGACGTGACGCATGAAAGAACTCGAATTCAACTATCAGGTCACAAAAAGCTCCAGGAGAAAGACACTTACAATTGTCGTCCATCCGGATAACCGGGTCGTTGTCAGCGCGCCCGCAACTTATCCCCGGAAGAATATCATGCAGTTCGTCGAAAAAAAGTCGGACTGGATTCGAAAAGCAATTCGAGCCAACCTCCAAAGGGCTCAGCAAAGCCAGGCAACCAGATTCGAAACCGGGGAGAAATTGCTTTACCTGGGCAGAGAATATATTTTGCGAGTCGAACATGGAAATTCTTCGCAAGTCATCCTGAGAGATGAGGATATTTGCGTGCGGCTGCGTATAATCGAAGGCGCGGCGCCCGAGCCTTCGGTTGTAAAAGAGCACCTGCTCAAATGGTATCACAAGCGCGCCCTGGCCAAAGTTTATGAAAAGGTCCCGGTCTACGCCGATCAGATTGGAGTAAATCCTGGTTTTGTGGCCGTCAAGTCATTGAAGTCGCGCTGGGGTAGCTGCTCTATCCACGGGCGGATCAGTCTCGCCTGGAATATCATAATGGCGCCTGAAAAGATCCTCGATTATCTCATAGTTCACGAACTCTGCCACATGGTTCAACACAACCACTCAGCACAATATTGGGACCTGGTTGCAACCATTCTCCCGGACCACCGGCAAAGCAGGAAATGGCTGCGTGAAAACGGGAATCGGCTGAAACTGTAGCACAAACGGAGGACAGAGGACGGAAAACGGAAGACGGAGGCGAAACGGAAGCCGACAACGACTAACCCGCCGAAAGCCAACAGAGGACGGAGGCGGAGAGAAGACCTACGCGGATCAGGGGCTCACATTCAGAAAACGCAGATATTTCAACTCAAATTACGAAGTTCAATAAGATAGCCGGTTTGGTTGAGCACAGCCTCTATTTCCCGGATATGCTCGAAATTGCGCGTCTCGATTTCAAGTTCCACCAGGCTCTGATCAATGGACATGTCGGCCCCGCCCCGGTTGTGATAGATCTGAAGAACGTTGGCCTTCGCGCCGGCGATTATGCCCAGGAGGTTCGCCAGGGCGCCGGGCACGTCATCCAGCCGGACACTGAACCGCATAATGCGTCCGTTCCGCGACAGACCCTTCCGAATGACCCTGTCCAGCAGAGGAATATCGATATTGCCCCCACTGATAACCAGTGCAGCCTTTGCCTCCGGAGGGGCCTTTATCGCCCCTCCCAGCAGAGCGGCCACACAAACTGCTCCTGCCCCTTCGGCAAGTATCTTTTTCCGTTCCAGGAGCATAATCACAGCTTCCGCGATCCGGTCTTCACTCGCCAGGACGATCTCATCGACCTCTTTACGGACTATATCGAAAGGAATGCATCCGATCTGCCTGACCGTTATTCCGTCGGCAATTGAGCGGAGCGCTTCGACCGTGATTCTTTCGCCGGTTTCAACGGCCTTGAGGGCTGAAGGACACCTCTCCGCCTGAACCCCGATGATCCGAACCCCCGGCCTGATGGCCCTGGCAGCCACTGCAATTCCGGCCACCAACCCTCCGCCGCCGACCGGCACGGCTATCAGCTCCACATCCGGCAGCTCTTCCATTATTTCCAGGCCGATGCTCCCCTGTCCCGCTATTATCGATGGATCGTCAAATGGATGAATAAAGGTTCTGCCGTCTTTTGCCAGCTCCAGCGCTCTTTTTATTGAATCTGAAAGGCTCTGTCCTTCAAGGATTACTTTCCCGCCGTAGCCGCGCGTTGCTTCCTGTTTTGAAATCGAAGCCCATTCAGGCATTACGATGGTGGAGGCAAGCCCCGCCCGGCTCGCGGCCAGAGCGACACCCTGAGCATGATTGCCGGCCGATGCCGCAACGACCCCTGCCTTCCCGATTCGTTCAAGCTCAGTCAGGATCTTGTACGTTGCGCCACGAATCTTGAACGACCCGGTTGCCTGCAGATTCTCCAATTTCAGATAGACTTCGAACCCGGCCAGCTTGCTGAACGTGGGAGAGTATACAAGAGGGGTTCGGATTACGCGGCCCTTAAGGACGCCGGCCGCCCTTTCGATTTCGGCAGCCGAAATCATGTTTCAAACCTCGCGGACACTAAATTGATTTTTTAATCCCAACCGTTGACCACCAATGAATAGATCAAACCGGTTGTTTAGGCAGGATAAAAATAAAATCCGAGCCCTCTTGTCTCGGTTCGTACCACATGTCGCCTTCGTGCTTTCGGATGATTTCCCTTATCAGGTACAGGCCCATGCCGAACCCCTCCTTTTTCTCGGCCCCGTCGTCTATGTGGGCAAACTTGGTGAAAAGCCTGTCCCTGTATTCCTCCGGAATCGGATCACCGCTATTGTAAACGTTCAAGCGATAAAAAGAGCCGTGATCTTCGAAGCCGAAAGCGATCCTGCAGCATTTACCACCGTATTTTATGGCGTTTTTGAAAAGGTTTCTGAACACGGCTTTCAGCCACATCATATCGGCGCCGATTGGAATAGTTCCGCCTGGAATCGCTCCGAGCCGGTTGTCGATCACTATATGCCGTTCGTCAATTTCATTTGACATCTCATCGAGCACCGCATCTATGATATCCTGCCGTAGATCCACGAATTCCTTTTCCTTGAGAAGCACACCCTCAAGAGAATGCGCGCTCCCAAGACAGTCCTCCGCTATGCCGATCAGGTTCCGAACCCGCGCCATCAGATCCGCAACCGTGTTCCATACGGATTCGTCCATTCGTCCGAAGGAACCGCGCATGAGCAGCTTAAGAGTAGCGGCAATGGAGACAAGAGGTCCCCGGATATCGTGAGACATGATCATCAGCATGTTCAGTATATGCTGGTTGAGCTCCCGGATGCGCCGCTCGGATTCCGAAAGCTCCCGGTTCTGTCTTTCGGCTTCCAGATATGCCTCCTGGAGTTCCTTTAAGCCCGATATGTCCCTGAGCGCCCCCTCCCAAGATATGGAACCGTCTTCTTCGAAGCACAAGGTGGCCGTAATGGACCCGCTGAAAACGGTCCCGTCCTTTTTTTTCAACTCCGCTTCATATTCTTTTAGAAATCCGTCCGCTTCGAGCCGCTGTTGAAACTGACGGCCATCTTCTGGATTGGAGAAAAGCAGGCACACATTGTCCAGCTCGAGCAATTCCTCTTTGCTGCAATAGCCGAACAGTTCTACCCCCGCCTGATTCACATCGAGCAGTTTGCCGCGCCCGCTCGATATAAAACGCATGTCACCCGCCCCATCGAAAAAACGCTTATACATCATCCCCACATGAAAATCGGAAATCTGGAAACCAGAAGAAACAGGATTTTTGTCTGTTCCACCGGCCATCTCGCATTCACCTCCGCAAGCCTTCCTGGCTGCTCCAGCGGTGAGGGACCACAATGGACTGAATGGATGGCATTATATCTGCCTTTCGGCATAATTAGCAAGAAAAAGGCAGGAAACAATCAAAACTTGGAAATCAATTATTCAATCGGTCAAACCCATTCCAAATTCTCCATGGGACTCCAAACCCGGAAAGTCGGGACCGAACCTGTATTGATCTTCCTCCCACGTCCCAAACCTCAGCGACTGGAGTATGCTGGCTGCTTTTTCCTCGACTTCGGGTATCGTGTGGACAATGGCCCTCAAAGATTTTAGCACCCTCAGCATCTGTTCTTTATGACAAACCGGCAGGACCGGATGTTCAACCAACTGGATCACTTCATCCAACTGAAAGAGATTACTCGATGTTATCACCACATATGCAAGTTTGGACCACTGCCCCAGAAGCTCGGACGGCAAGCCGTCCATCCCGTTGGAAAAGTCGTAGTTCATACCTGTAGACAATGCATTTGCAAGCCGGTCCAACAAAGACTTAATTTCTGACTGATTCCAAAGGCTGGTCCCGGAAAGGAGTTTTTCCCACTTGGGGTGAATCTTGTTTTTGACCCACTCACGCTCCTGGTGAGGAGAAAGATAAAGTCTTGCCAGTTCTTTTTGTTCAATAAGCAGCCTTTGACCTACGACAAACAGGTCCCCGCAGGAACGCAACTCCTGGACTTTTTCGCTTAATGCGCCGCACAGCTCGTCGAGAAGAGGTCCTTTCCACTCAAGTTCCGGCGCGCACTTCTGAAGCAGTTCTTCCCATTTCGCCCGAAGAATGCCGATTTGTGCGTTTATCGCCGAGAACACAAACCCTAGTTTGACCAATGTGTTCCTGAGTTCATGGGCCAGGATTTCGCAGCTTTGCAGACGCTGGCGGTCAAAGTGCTTACTCGCCTGGTAGAGTTTTTCTCTGAACCATAAAGAGAGCAGTTCGGAGCCAAGGCTTTGGGATAAATCCCTGATGATTCTGGTCGAACGATCGCCGCGCTTCAATGTCCCGGGCTTAAAGTGAATCTTTATAACGGCTGCAACCACGTTTTGGCTGTCCTGCCAGATAGGCTTTCCCTGCCAATCGACCGGATATTGAATCTTTTCGACTGAATAGCCGTATAGGCTCTTCTTCCGAACCAGCACAGGCTCCATGTGGAACTCATCTTCCGATTCTCCCGAGAGCTGCTTTCTGACGCTGCGGGAGTCATGCATTGGGTTGTCCGCCGTCCAGTTCATCTGCTTTTCGACACACCAACCCATTGCTTCCAGGGGACGGCCAGGCTGGTCTCGGTATTGCTCCCATTTTTTGCCGGGGGGATTGTAATCGGAGACTGCGGGCAACCCCCACTCCAACTCATCCGAATCTTGTTTTCTGGCGCCCGACATAACGCGCATAGCGATCAGTTCCGGCATCAGGCTTATCTTGTAAATTGTACCCTTCGTCGCGTTATCCAGGCATGAAAGGACTGTCTTTATCATGGTCCGACAGGTTACAACGAGCATATCGTCAGTATTTTCCATGCCTATCTCCAGGACATATCTACATCCGAGACCAAAAACGGCCGCAATCGGATTTGCAGCAGTATATCATGAGTCAGCCCCTCTCGGATGCCAAGCTGCAAAACTTTTCATATCAAGATAATCGAAGATCGCGGGCAATCCCTTAATGCAATTTTTTAAAATGACACGATATGACGTGAAATGATATGGTTTTAGGATTCTTTTGCCTTTGGCATATGAGCGGCAAGCAGCCCATCGTATTTAGGTGAGAGGATATCTCAGCATAACATATTGATGTTGTTTATAAAACGTAGTTAAGTAGACACGGATGAAGGAGCGCAGAGCAGGGTGGATGAGCGCGGGGAAGCGGAGAAAAGCTTTTTAAGAATTGAGGAATTCAGAATTGAGGGACTCAGGGATTAAAACGATTAAATCTTCTCAAATTCCTAAATTCCTCAATCCCTGAATTCCTAAATTTTGCGATCAGGATTTACAGGATTAATTAAAGCGGGTGAATGGGTGAATGGGTGGAAAATGAAGTGTGAAGGGTCAAGTTAGTAGGGTGAAATTCTCACTCTTCGCTCTTCACTCTCGTATGACAGACTATATACAACACTGAGCAGAAGAATATCATTTCTACTGCGCACCCCTTGGCGATGTACCCCGCGTAGCGCGGAAGGCGCCCCGCTCATTCTCGACGCTCTCCCTGACCTGTCTATGCCCAGAGACGGGGCTGTCAGCGGGGCGCCTTCTTTAAAAAGGACCCCTTCCGGACGGAAACCAACTCGACTGGTCGATCAGCGAGACCGTCAGTCCTCAACGCCTGGCCTTTTATGGGCGTCCCACCATCCCACCTCGCTTGGACCGACACCGTCCGCCAAATATTCTCTTTTCAAGGCCTGACCATTTTTTCTTTTTTCACTGTTTGATCTGATACAGGCAGAAGGGGGACAGCCCCCTTCCGCCTGTAAGAGTAATGATGCCCCATCAATATTCTACATCATCTTCCCACTCTTGACTTCTATGCCTGTAGTACTCCCGTCCCGTCTCCACGTGATAAGAACGGTACTGATAGGACGGGCGGTAATAGTAGTAGTATACGGACCGTCGCTCAACAACCACCGGCGCCTCGTAAACGACGGGCGGCGTCCGTTCGACCACTACCGGGGGCGGGGGTGGCCTCCGTTCGACCACTACCGGGGGCGGGTACACCACTTCAGGAGGAGCCACGGCATAGCCCGGTGGCGGAACATCGATCCCAAAGCCAAAATGAACGCCTCCGGCATAGGCGTCCGGGGACATCCAACAGACAGCAAAACCCAGAGTGATGAGAATCGCCGAAGCATAACGGCATACCGAACATGTCCAGTTTCGCACTATCATCCTCCTTTTTGAGGTGACCAGCATTGATTCAGCCCTCTTTCCAAAGGGCTTCGCCTTGTTCCGGAATTCTTCAGACAGGTGTGGGAGCAAGCGACATGCCACTGGGTATGCACGTGAGTATGGGAGGGCCAAGACCCCTCGGCCTGACTTACTATCGTTTCGTTTTGTGTAGTGCAAGAGGCCGGAAAACTAAATGAGTGTAGAATTCAAATGTACAAGAATCGGCATTTTGCCGCCCAAATCCAAATTTTACGATATTTCAGGATCACGCTTCAGGCATGGGGCGGTACACATGTACTCCTCCGCGCAACCCCTCCCTTCGGCAGGCGAACTTGTCCTGAGCTTGTCGCGAAGGAGGGCAAGCTCTTTCCTCGCCAGAGCCTGCCCCGGACCTGATCCGTCGACGAAAAATGCCTTTCTTTCAGGACAAAAAATCCGAACAGAAACCTCGCGTGGCGTGGAGTTCTCATTCGGAGTTTCCAGATGGACACTGCTAAATACTTTGACCGGGTCGCCGCGAAATAGTATATGCCAAGGCTGACATAACGTCTATTTATCCCGATGTAATCCGAAAGGCTGCTGTTCCGATTTGAAACCATTGCTGGTTGCCAGAAACCTTCGGCGGGTAGACTCCGCCAGGGAGATCTTCAGTGTCGATTATTTCTCCCTGAATCAGGGAGAAACCATAGCGCTCATAGGTCCGAACGGGGCAGGAAAAACAACTTTCCTTCTCACTCTGGCCCTGCTCCATCAGCCCACCTCCGGATCCATCGAACTTGACGGCGTCACCGCCGGCCCAAACAATCTTCTTCAGTTGCGCCGCCGAATAGCCGTCGTTTTTCAGGAATCCCTCCTGCTCGATATGTCTGTGCTTGGCAATCTCACTACGGCTTTGCGCATACGCAAAGTTCCCAGAAAAGCGGCCCTTGCCAGGGCGCAAAAGTGGCTCGACCTTTTTGGTGTAGGGCATATTTCGTCGCAGCAGGCAAGATTGCTTTCGGGAGGCGAGGCCCAACGCACGAGCCTTGCCAGGGCGTTTGCCCTCGAGCCTGACCTGCTTTTCCTGGATGAACCGTTCGGATCTCTTGACTATCCCACCCGCAATTCGCTTCTTAACGACCTGGGCAAGATTGTGAAACAGATGAACATGACCGCCCTGTTCGTTACGCACGATTATAGCGAAATCCCATTCCTGGCCGAAAAGACAGCGGTCATGTACGAGGGCCGTATAAAAAAATGCGGGTCAAATCAGGAGATCTTTGGCCGGGATTTTTTTCAGAGAAACTTCTGGAGTCCATGGGCAGATTGAAACGGTAAAGTGTCACATCGGCTTCAACACTGTTCGAGTATCTTCTCAATAAGCCTTCTGAGTATTTTCCCCGAACCGCTTGCTGTTTCTATGATTTGCTCGACCGCCGCCGGCTTGTAGCAATCGGGCAGGTTGACGTTTGTTATTGCCGATATTGCCAGCACCTCCATGCCGGCGTGAACTGCCGTTATGACCTCCATAACGGTGGACATGCCTACGGCATCCGCCCCTGACATTCTCAAAAAACGCGTCTCGGCGGCGGTCTCAAGACAAGGGCCGAGCACTCCGGCATATACGCCTCTGCGGAGCGCAATGGCCTCCTTGAGCGCCGTTTTTTCCGCAAGCTCAATGAGGCGGCTGCTATATGGCTCGACCATGTCCGGGAACCTCAACCCCCACTCATCCACATTGGGTCCAACCAGCGGGTTTTGCCCGGTAAAATTTATATGGTCTGTTATCACCATCAGGTCCCCTGCCTGGAAACTCGGGTTCAGCCCGCCGGCAGCATTCGAAAGCACAAGTGTTTGCGTTCCCAGTGCCCGAAGGACCCTGATTGGAAACGAAATCATCCCTGGCGAATAACCTTCGTAGAGGTGAAAACGGCCCTCCATGGCAATAACGGGCTTTCCCGCCCACCTGCCGCATACCAGCTGTCCTCTATGACCCGGGGCGGTACAGACCGGATGATGAGGTATCTGCTGGTAAGGCACCACGACAGCCTTATCGATCTCGTCCACAATGCCGCCGAGGCCCGTTCCAAGAATTAACCCCACTGCCGGTTCGCTCGCCAGGCGTAGTTTTATCGAATCGGCGGCTTCCTGCACCTTGGCATTTAACCCAATCATTGAGGCCCTTCCGTAGCCTGCGGAAAATAAACCTGAATTTTTTGTGGCGATTATAATAAAATCTGTCTTGCCAGGGTTAGCTAAAATATTGACTCAATCAAAATGGAGTGGTTATACTCAGATTCGATGGCTGCTTCCCCGTCCAAGAGAAAATATTCCGACATTGCCGCTGTTCCGCAAATATTTGTGCCCTCCTACCCTGCCGAGCTGCCAATTACCGAATGGCGGGAAAAGATCGTCAGCGCTATCCGCGAACACCAGGTCCTCGTAATTACGGGTGAGACAGGGTCGGGCAAGAGCACACAGATTCCCAAGTTCTGCCTGGAGGCGGGAAGAGGCCGATCCGGCCTCATCGGTAGCACTCAGCCGCGCCGGATCGCGGCGATCACCCTTGCCGCACGGGTGTCCGAAGAAATCGAACTGAACGGACCCAACCTCGTCGGATACAAAATACGTTTCCAGGATCGCACCGCCCGCACGACCAGAATAAAATTCATGACGGACGGCATTTTGCTCACTGAAGCGCAAAAGGACAGAGATTTCCGCTCCTATGACACGATCATCGTGGACGAAGCGCACGAGCGCACCCTCAATATAGACTTTCTTATCGGCATTCTCAAACAGACACTCCCCAAAAGAGACGACCTGAAGGTGATCATTACCTCGGCCACGATCGATCCGCAAAAATTTTCCAGCGCATTCGGCGGGGCGCCCATCATCGAAGTTTCCGGAAGGACCTGGCCCGTTGAAGTGTGGTACCGGCCCGCCGCTCAGACTGAGAATGAGGAAGCCGGGGATGTCAACTACATCGATCAGGCAGTAGCAGCGGCTGACCTGTTCAAACTCAGCCCCGGCAAAAGAGGCGATATTCTTATATTCATGCCAACCGAGAGCGACATCATGGAAACGGTCCAGCGCCTCGAAGATCAACGCTATGCGAACACCGCTGTCATGCCCCTTTTCGGTAGAATGGCAGCATCCGACCAGCAAAAGATTTTCGCCACGATTTCCGAGGACAAGATTGTCGTTGCCACAAACGTCGCGGAGACTTCCATCACGATTCCACGGATAAAGTACGTAATCGACACAGGACTGGCCAGAATAGCCTGTTACAACGCACGGTCAAAGACTCGCAGCCTTCCGGTGGCGCCAATCTCCAGGGCGAGCGCCGACCAGAGGAAAGGGCGATGCGGCCGCGTGAGGGCTGGCATCTGTGTGAGGCTCTATTCCGAGAGCGAATACCTCGATCGGCCCCTGTATACGCCACCGGAAATCCAGAGGTCCAACCTTGCAGAGGTAATACTGCGAATGCTCTATCTAAAGCTGGGCAGAATACAGGATTTTCCTTTCCTGGATCCGCCCTCTCCCGCCGCAATCAAGGACGGCTTAGCAGTTCTGCGCGAACTCGGCGCGGTTGACGATCACCACAGACTTACCCCCATTGGCAGAATGATGGCCCGACTCCCACTCGATCCGCGTATCTCCAGGATGCTGATCGAGGCAAGCCGAGAAAACGCACTCGTGGAGCTGATGGTTATCGGCGCTGCTCTGAGCATCCAGGATCCGCGCGAGAGGCCGCTCGATCAGCAAGCACAGGCTGAGCAGGCGCAGGCTGTTTTTCGCGACCGGCGCTCAGATTTTGTATCTCTTTTAAAAATCTGGCAGGGCTGCTGGCAGGAATCGGTCACAACCGAAGCCACGCCCGAAGCCGCCGGCCGGAAGACCACGGTCTGCCCGGATGGCCGCGTGAGCCTGAGTGGTAATGCCGGTCCCAGCCGGATAGATGGAGAACGGTCCCCCAGCAGAACTTCCAGCCAGGTTCGAAAGTTTTGCCGCGAACATTTTCTCTCTTTTCGGCGGATCCGTGAGTGGCGCGACATTTTTGAGCAAGTTCGCTCCATTCTCAGCGAACTCGGCGATTTTATCGAAAATTCCACCCCAGCAAGCTATGACGCCATCCACCGCTCGATTCTGAGCGGCTATCTGAGCCAAGTGGCTTTACACAAGGAGAAAAACATCTACTCGGCCGCAAGAGGCCGGCAGGCGATGGTATTTCCGGGGTCAAACATTTTCAACAAGGGCGGCCAATGGATCGTCGCATCTGAACTGGTTCAGACCTCCCGGCTTTTTGCGCGCACGGCCGCAAACATTGACCCCGCATGGATAGAAGAGGTCGGGCGGCACGTGTGCAGGTACAGTTGGTCGGAGCCGCACTGGGAGAGGAAACGCGGCCAGGTCGTGGCCTTCGAAAAGGCCACTGTCTACGGCCTCACCGTGGTGGACAGACGCAAAGTCAATTTCGCAGGCATAAATTTTGCCGAAGCGCGCAAGACTTTCATCCGTTCGGCCCTCGTCGAAGGAGACCTTCCCGGCAGGTACGCCTTTCTGGAACACAACCAGGCACTGATCTCAGAAATTGAGCAACTCGAGAGCAAAACCCGTCGCAGGGACCTCCTTGTCGACGACGAGGCCTTCTTTGGATTCTATGATGCGCGTATTCCGCAAATCGCAGATATCAGGTCCTTTGACAAGCTCATCCAAGACAGGGGAGGAGACGATTTTTTGAAAATGAAGAAGGAAGACCTCCTTCGAACCGAACCTGATTTCGACGCGATGGAGCAATTCCCCGACACTCTAAGTGCAGTCGGGACCAGGCTTCCTGTTCGATACACGTTCCGCCCCGGCGAGGAGGACGACGGCATCACGCTCACAGTACCGGTCCATACCCTGCCGGTCCTGCCCGCTGAACCATTCGAGTGGCTCGTTCCCGGTATGCTCCCGGAAAAAGTAACTTTCCTGCTTAAGGGTCTTCCCAAAGGCATTCGCAAGCATCTGGTGCCGGTTAACGAAACTGCCCGTCGTATATGGCAAGAACTTGATTTCGGACACGGAGACTTTTACCGCCGGCTTAGCGAGGCGGTGTTCAATCTCACAGGAACCCGGATTACACCCGGGCAGTGGGACACAGAGCAGTTGCCCGATCACCTCAGGATGCGGTTTGAAGTGCTCGGACCTCAGAGAAACGTTCTGGCCTCGGGACGTAATATCGAAACCCTTCGGCCCTTTGCCATTGAAAGGCACGAGGACGAATTGTGGAATGAGGCAAGAGAAAACTGGGAAATAGATGAACTCCCAGGCTCAGATTTCGGGGACTTGCCGCAGAGCATAAAAATTGGCACGGATGCATTGGGAATTCCACGACTTGCCTATCCGGGTTTGGCTGATGAGGAAGGAAAGGTTGCCGTTCGTCTCTTCGCCGAGCCTGGCCGCGCAAGGGAATCGACCCGCGCAGGGCTTATGCGTCTTTATAAACGGACATTTGCCGCCGAACTCAAAG
>Ga0074045_10002023_pt1 | contig 19139 bp, 20 predicted proteins | sample BogForMeECP23OM2_FD_94442 | JGI IMG/M metagenome (GOLD analysis project Ga0074045, IMG submission 94442) | Bog forest soil microbial communities from Calvert Island, British Columbia, Canada - Bog Forest MetaG ECP23OM2 | ecosystem: Environmental > Terrestrial > Soil > Wetlands ...
ATAATGAAGCCAAGTTCAATTTGAGTTTGATGTACGATATTCCTTTAAACAAGACAGGGGCTATCATTAACGATTCAGAAGAAGGTAAAAAAGATGTTGCACATGACAAGGCAGAGGCCCTCAGCGAGGTTATAGAACAAGAGGATACAGATGAACAGTTCGATGTTGATTTGGCATTAGATGAAAGCAAAAATATGCCGCAAGAGAATGTAGAGACTGCCGGCGAAGTTGAGGAACAGAGGATTGCAGATGAACAGCCCGGTGCTGGTTTGGCATTCGATGAAAGCAAAAGTATACCGCAAGAAAATGAAGAGACGGCCAGCGAAATAGAAGAACAAGGGGATGCTAATAAACAGCTCGGTGTTGATTTGGCATTCGATGAAAGCAAAAATATACCGCAAGAGAATGTAGAGACAGCCAGCAAGGTTGAAGAACAGGAGATTACAGATGAACAGCCCGATGCTGGTTTGGTTTTAGATGAAGGAAAGGATGTTGAGCAAGAAGAAGATGCAGAGACAATTATCAAAGCTGCCGGGAAAGGAATTGCTGCTGCCCAGAATAAGTTGGGTATGATGTATCAAAGTGGTAAAGACACGATGGGCAAAGCAATGCTGGTTGGGCAAAGTAATGCTGCGGCAATTAAATGGTATCTCAAAGCCGCCGTGCAGGGTGATGCAGATGCCAGGAATAATCTAAACACAATGTACGAAACTGGTGCCGGTGTTTTGCAGACCAACGCAGAGACCATCAAATGGTGTCGCAAGGCTGCTGAACAAGGAATTGCATCCGCACAGTTTTATTTGGGTTTGGCATATGAAGAAGGTACAGGCGTTGAACAAGACAATGCTGCGGCAACCAAATGGTATTTCAAGGCTGGTGAACAGGGTCATGCTGAAGCCCAGTATCATCTGGGACTGATGTTTAGTCAAGGATTACAGGACTATGCCGAGGCTGCAAGGTGGTTTTTAAAAGCTGCTGAGAAAGGGATTGCAGATGCACAGTTCAATATTGGTTTAATATTAGAAGAAGGTAGAGGCGTTAAACGGGATTCTTCTTCGGCAGAGGTTTGGTATAGTGAGGCAGCTGCGCAAGGGCACGAGGAGGCGCAGTCAAGACTCAATAAGATGAAAAATAAATAACAGCAGCGGATAAACTTAAACAGGCACTTCTTTCTGAATAAAACAAATTATTACATCCATCGAGTACGCTCGCATCAATCGTAAATAATAAAAAAGTGACAAAACTTCAGTCCAACATATGGTGCCAACCGGTTGCGCAGGAAGAAAATTTTACAATGGGGAGATTTATTACTTAAGTTTGGCTAAGACAATACTAGCCAATTCTTTTTCCGGAACATTATTATGGTCAACGGAATGACCGGCAACTAAAATCCATTTGACGGCGGAATTCTTAAAATCAGGTTTATTTGCACAGGCCGTCAGGCAGCCGCAAACGAGAATGCCGATATCCCATTGTTCTTGCGTTTGGCCATCTGACAGGATGAATTCCGGTGAAAGTAATTTTTTGATTTCCTGAACCAGTTTTGCTCTGTCAATAATTGGATTACAGCCGCCGCAATATTTTACACAAATACCAATTTGCATTCATTTAATCTTTAATTCCGGCGATTTCTTTAGCCAGTTTCTTCTTCTGTTCCAGATTCCCCTGACGGGAAATCATAATTCGCTGAGCCTGCGGAGACCCTGCGCCATGCATGGATTCCGTGCGATAGCCGACAGCTGCCGTGCCCAGAGTAATATTTTCCACCAGCCTTAAAATGCGGCAGCGGTTCTCCGTGGGAACCGAAGCAATTCCTTTAAAATATTTTTCGACTAATTTGCCGATTTCCGGATGACGCAAATCCTTTTCCGAGGCCATGGTAACCATTGCTCCTCCGGAAATATCTTCCGCCAGCCTGGCGATCTCATAAGGAAATCTTGTAACATTTTGCTTGCAGACGTTGGCCAGCAGTAAATCAATCAGGTAAGTGCCGGAATCTGTTTTATGTCCCTGCGCCGAACAGGCGATTCCGCAGGAGAAAAGCGTCTCATTGAGATGTATCATTTCAATCAGTTTGTCTTTTATGTGGGGAGCTTTGGATGCGCCGTTGTAATCAGCGGCCAGAGCCGCAGCACCGATCAGCACATCGCCGACGCCGACTTTGCAGCCGCCATAACTCTGACGGTGATAACCGGCAAAACGTTCTACCAGAGCTCCGCTGAATTCGTATTCCCCGCACATAAACACATTTTCCCAGGGAACGAATAAATTGTCAAAAACCATCAATGCCTCATGGCCGCCGAACTGCCTGTTGCCGACATCTATTTCACAGCCTTCCAATTTCCGCGTGTCGCAGGATTGTCTTCCGTAGATATAGGAAATACCCTCCGCGTCGGCAGGCGCAACAAAAGAAACCGCGTAATCGGCGTCTTCTTTGGACATGGCAATTGTCGGCATAACTAAAATCCAGTGCGAATTGATTGCGCCCGTCTGATGCGCTTTGGCGCCGCGCACGATAATGCCCTCTTTTCTTTTTTCCACAACATGCGTATAGAGGTCCGGATCTTCCTGCTTACCGGGAGAAAGTCCTCGATCGCCTTTGGGATCAGTCATAGCGCCGTCGACAACAAGATCTTCTTTCTGGATCATTTTAAGAAACTTGATGAAGCGTTCATGATATTTAGTGCCTAGCTTTTTATCCATCTCAAAAGTTACGCTGTCTACGGCATTTATGGCATCCATTCCGACGCATCTTTGAAAACAGGCACCGGTTTTTTGTCCCATCAAGCGCTGCATTTTTACTTTCTTTACCAGGTCTTCAGTGCTTTGATGCAAGTGGCAAAAACGGTTTATCTTTTCTCCCGTCAGATGGGATTTTGCAGTCATTAGATCTTCATGTTGGGGATCTTGAGCTAACGAGTAAGTCATTTTTACGGAATTCATGGATGGTCTGATTATCGGATTATCTACCGGATTTTTCACCAATTCACCCAGTAAATAGACTTTTAAATTCATTTTGCGCAGGCTTTCCTCATATTGTTCGGCCGTTTTTAACGCCATTTTTTATACCTCCTTCAATCTTTAACCTGTTTTAATCTTCCATCATTTTCAAGAGTTGAAATTTTTGTATTACAATTAATTGCAAGTTAATTTTCTGGATAGATACATTGTATGTAAGCTAATACTTTGTTACGTAAATATCAAGGCTGGATGATTATTATATTCTTGACATACAGGATGGGACTTCTTATACTCCAGCAACTTATTTGGACTTTTTTTATGGCTGAAAATAGTTGTCAGATAATGGAATTCGTTGGATATTGTGGCCGTTCTGGCCGTAAAATATATTTTGAAAAAGGGAAAGGAAATAAAGAATATGTCTATCATGAATTGGGTCAAAGATGAAACCGTAGCGATTATAACCATGACCAATGGTGAAAACAGGCAAAACCTTGTTTTTGCCAAAACTTTAAACGCCATGCTCGATGAAATAATTGCTGATAAATTAATATCGTCCCTTATTATTACTTCCAATGACGAGAAGAATTTTTCTCAGGGCATAGACGTTGTATGGATTACGGGACAGATGCAGAAAAACGAACACCAGCCGGTCACTGATTTCATCAACGAAATGGACATTGTGTTTAAAAAACTACTTCTTTATCCGGTGCCGGTAATCGCGGCGATCAACGGCCATGCTTTCGGCAATGGCTCGATATTATCCTGCGCCTGCGATTTTCGATTCATGCGGTCGGACAAAGGTTTCTTCTGTTTCCCTGAAGTTAACATCGGCATTCCTTTCAGATGGGGCATGAACGCTTTTGTTAAGAAAGCCATTCCATTGCACATATTCTCACAGATGCAGTTTTCCGGAAATCGTTATACCGCGCCTGAATTGGAAAAACATAACATTATTGTGAAAGCTTGTGCCAATCAGGAAGATCTTATGGCCTCGGCTATAACCTTTGCCAAAACTTTCCAGAAGAAGCGGGGAATTTTTAGTGAATTAAAAAAGAGGCTGTATAGTGACATTATTAAAGTACTGGACGCGGACTATATGCCGTCGTCAGCCAAAAGTGATTCTCTGTTAATCTCTGATTAAACAGCATTGAAAAATTAAATAATTACAAAATAAATTATATAGGTGGAAGAAAAATGAAAACAGCTATTACGGAAATGTTCGGAATAAAATATCCCATTATATGCGGCGCGATGATGTGGCTTTGCAAGCCAAAGCTTTGCGCCGCTATCTCTAACGCCGGCGGTATGGGAAACCTGACCGCGGGAAATTTTTCCACAGAGGAAGAATTCCGTGAGGCCATTAAGCTGACAAGAAAACTGACCGACAAACCCTTTATGGTGAATGTGACTATTCTGCCGTCGGTGCATATTACAGCCGAGCATCATAAAATGTTCCTCCGTGTTTGCGCTGAGGAAAAGGTTGCCGGTCTGGAGATATCCGGCACGCCGCTGGACAAGGCGGTGGGAAAAGAATACATAGATATTCTAAAGAAGGCGGGAGTTAAACTATTTCACAAGGTAGGATCGGTGCGTCATGCCGTGCATGCCGAGAAGTCCGGTTATGACGGCATTTATGCCGCAGGTATAGAAGAGGGCGGTCATCCGCTTAATGATGACGTAACCACAATGGTGCTCACTCCTCGAATTGTTGAAACAGTGAAGATTCCGGTAGTGACTGTTGGGTGTTTCCAACGGCCGCACATTTGCGGCGGCGCTTGCTCTGGGTGCCGAGGGAGTTATGATGGCGACCCGCTTTGTCGCTACACAGGAGTGTGAGGTTCACGATAACATTAAACAGGAACTTATCAGGCGGCAGGAACATGAGACAACTCTTATCTGTAAATCCATCGGTTTGCAGGGCAGGGCAATAAAAAATAAGATTGTTGAAGAAGTGTTGGCCATGGAAGCAAAAGGCGGGGGCTTGGAACAACTTATTCCGCTGATATCCGGACAGAGAGTAAGAGATGCGTGGGAATGCGGCAATGTTGATAATGCTCCCATGATGATGGGGCAATCCGTTGGGTTCGTAAAAGATATTCCAACGTGTAAAGATCTTATCGAAAGGATCGTAGCGGAAGCCGGATCGGATATTGAACGCGTGACGGATATATTTAAAAAATAAATATAAAAAATATTTCCCTGTTTAATTGACAGGGAAATATTTTCATGCTCATATTAAAACGAATTTCTGCTTATTGTTGAAAAGTTTACCGTACTTCGAAGATAAATGTAAACATCTTTTTATATTTCCTTAATCTTAATCCGGTAAAGATACATGCTTTAAATGATTACACGCAGACCACCGCATATTTTGCCGCACGTATTTAAATAAATATTCCTTTGACACACAGAAGCCTTATTCATATACTCCCTCAGTGAGAAAAGAAGTTCTTAATCAAAAGGAGACAAGATAATGATTACACTGATTGCGACTTTAAAAATTAAAGAAGGAAAAACTCAAGACGCTATCAACGCGCTCAAAGAGATTGTTCCAAAAATAAAAGCGAGCGAGCCTGGATGCAAGGAGTATATACCACACACTGTCCGCGGCGATGAAAGTACAATTATATTTTATGAGAAATATAGCGATAAGGATGCTCTGAGACTGCATTCCGCCAATTTGATGAAAAATATTGAAAGTCTTTTGCCCTTGCTGGAACCGGGCATGGATATCAAAACCTGTTATGAGATTATCTGATAATGTTGTTGGGATTCTAAAGAAAGTTTTCACCATATTGGTGAAAACTTTCTGCAATGTAATGATATTTTTTTATGCGTTCTCATGAATGGAATGCGTTTCCGGTTAGAGCTCAATCTTTGTTGATGGGAAACCCAGTGTATAGGTGTATGAAGAAAATCTAAGGCAGAATGAAGGGCTCCTTGTAAGTGGGGTAGAATCCCAAGAAAATCTCTGCCAGGCCGGAAAATCCCAAACGAAAGTAAAACGAACGGAGCCCAGACAACAGCAGGATATCCGGTAAAAGGCAGACAGAAGAAAATGATGGATAAATATCAGTGATATTCAGTTGACTTAAAGGATTTTACGATGGGACTTATAAATTTATTAATTAAAGATCCACTGGCTTTTGTAATTTTATCGGCGTTGCTGTTATATTCAGTCATCTTTCATGAATTAGCTCACGGCTGGGTTGCCTATAAAATGGGGGATCTCACAGCACAAAGGCTGGGACGATTGACGCTCAATCCGATAAAACATTTAGATGTTATCGGGACTTTGATGCTTTTGATTATCGGTTTTGGCTGGGCAAAACCTGTTCCCATAAATCTGGAGAATATCCCTGGCGATAAAAGACGCAGAGCGCTTATTCTCGTTTCAGCGGCAGGTATTACGGCGAATATTATCTGCGCTTTTACCGCTCTATTATTATTACGGCTGATTTCTCCTGAACATTCAGGGATGCTTGAACAAGTGCTTTTTCTGCTGGCCCGGATTAACATTATATTGGCCGCATTTAATTTAATTCCTATTCCTCCGCTTGATGGTTCCAAAATTCTCATGGGTTTCGCGCCGGAATCAATAACAAAAGTTCTTGATCAAATTGAACCTTTTGGGTTTTTTATTGTTATCGGGTTGTTGTATTTAGGTTTTCTTAATCCGGTGATAGATTTGTTTCAACATGTTATTTTGGCTATTATCTCTGTTTTTTTACCCTGATAAGTGATAGATAATCGACAAGATGAAATCATTAATAAAAGGAGGAACCATTATGATGATGACATTTGCAGAATTATTAAAAAACAGAAGAGCAATCCGTGATTTTCAGGAAAAAGAAGTTCCGCTCGATATAATAAAAGAAATACTCAAGGAATCTTGTCTGGCGCCTTCAGCCAGCAATGGTCAACCTTGCCGGTTTTCTATCGTTAAATGTAAAAATACCATTAAAGCGCTCTCCGATGAAAGCAAAGAAAATCTTCTTGATGATTTTGCCAAAAATAAAACGTCACTTAATCCCGGATATGTCGATATGCTCAAAAACAAAAACTTTAATGTGTTTTATAACGCGCCCTGTTTGATTTATGTAATCGGTTCTACCGCAGTGGATTCTCTGGAATTGGATTGCGCTCTGGCCGTAAGCTATATCATGTTTTCGGCGGCATCGAGAGGATTAGGAACTTGCTGGATCGCATTGGGTTCATATATCCGTGATCCCAAGACAAAAGCCCTGTTGCGAATCCCCGATGGCTGCCAGATCGTCGCGCCTGTTATTATCGGCTATCCGAAAGAAATTCCCGCGGCTCCCCAGCGGCATGATCCGCTAATTCTCAGGGTAATTAGTTAAGTTGACGTCAATACAGGATTCACTAAGGATGCTGCATGACTTTCAATCCGAGCGACAAGATGAAAAAAATGCTGGCTGCCATAGGCGCGGGCATATTAGGTAATCTGCTGTCTTTTTTATCCAGTGTCCATAAGGAATTTATCAACACATTACTGATTCTGCTTTTGATTACGCTTATTACCGTAATTCTCTTTGAAATTATCAAACCATTCATCAAGAAGAATACGGAAAGTGAATAAAATAAATATTTTGAATGAGCATCTTTAGAATTGGTATAAAATGAAAGGCTAAAGAAGTTTGGTGAGAGTTTTTAACCCGGCGGCGGGATTTTCTTGAAAGTGAAAACGGATAATTCTGCGTCCTTTATCTATCAGCGCCTGCCAGTCACCTTGAGCCTGAGCGGCTTTGAGCGCGCCGAAAGTAAGAGAAGACTCTTCTTTGCCGATATCATCGGGTATGTCAACATCCTCAGAGTCGTCCTGTGTGAATTGAATAAATAAACCGTTGCCGGCATCGCCTTTGTGAAGTTGGCCTGTTGAATGAAGGTAACGCGGGCCATAACCAAAAGTTACAGAGACATTATACTTTTGCCGAATCATTTCACGAAAATGTCCAACTGCCGCGTCAATCTCCGGCGAGGGACTTAAATAAATCTGCAAAGAGATATAATCTCCGGGGGTTGCCTGTTCTAAAAAATTGGTAAAAGCTTCTACAAGTGTCGCGCCGCTGATATTGCCAAAGACAAAGCCTTGCGCGAAAGTTAGCGCCGGTTTTGTATCTTTTATGCTTTTCTTTTCTTTATGCTCGGTAATCATACCGAGGGTGTATTTTTTTGTCGCCTCAACATTCGGCTGGTCGAAAGGATTTACCCTCATAATGTGCGCGGCTATGGCGGTGGCCATTTCCCAGATAAACATTTGCGCACCCAGGTTGTAATCATCTTTAAGTCTAATAGCAATAACAGGATGCCCCGCATTAATCAGGAATTCGATCTGAGGAGTTTTTGCCTCCTCATTATTTTGAAAAATAACAAAAACGCGATCTTTTCCGTAAGAGGCATTATTAAAAAACGGCTCGTCCAGAACGGGCAAAATGCCTTTTCCTTCTTTGCCGGTGCTTTCGGCAATAAGCTGTTCGAGCCAATCGCCGAATGATCTCCATTGCGGCGGCATGATAAAAGTCAGTTTATCCCGTCCAGCCAGCGCCAGCACTCCCAGAGCAGCACCCAAAGACGCGCCGGCGGCGTTTAATTTTTCCGCCTGCGACACATCCGTTGCCCTTTGCAATAATTTCTCCGTATCAACGCCGATAATGGCCGCCGGAACGATACCAGGAAAGGAAAGAGCTGAATAACGTCCGCCGATATTCGTATTGCTGAAGAAGGTATGATGCGCGGAAATATTTTCTGCGATCTTAATAAGCGGGCTTCCTTCATCAGTTATAAAAATAAACCGGCCTCCGGCATCCTTGCCCGATTTCCGGAAAACGATGTTATAAAAATATTTTAAGAGTGAAGTTATTTCCAGAGTCTTCCCCGATTTGGAAGAAACAAGAAAAAGAGTTTTTTCCGGATTCAGGCGCCCAGTAACCTGGGAAATAAAAACAGGATCAGTTGTGTCAACGATATGTAATTGGGGATAACCGGTATGGCTTCCGAAGATTTTGTTGAACACTTCCGCGGCAAGAGAAGAACCTCCCATTCCCAGCAAAACAACATCGTTAATGCTATTTTTGATCAATGGTTCAAGAATCGTGCTGATATAACTTATTTTTCCTAAAGTTTCTGCGGGAGCCTCAAGCCACCCCAACCGGTTGGTAATTTCATCCGGCGCAGATTTCCAGACGGTGTAATCTTTCGCCCATATGCGGGGGATGATATTGTCACGGCGCATTGCTTCCAATGCGCCTGCAACCATGTTCCGGTATTCTCCCAGCGAAAAGGAAATATTGGTATTATCCATTTATTTTCCTGTTTAAGAAAAATTAAGCAATTCTTTTGCGGCCTCAATAATTTTTCCGGCTGTAAGTCCGAATTTTTCATAAAGTACCGGAGCGGGCGCCGAAGCGCCGAATGTTTCCATGCCGATAATTTTTCCTGAGAGGCCAATATAATGTTCCCATCCAAGCTTGATACCCGCTTCCACAGCGATGCGTTTGGTTACCTGCGGCGGTAAAACCGAGTTGCGGTATTCCTGCTGTTCGCGGTCGAATATTTCCCATGAGGGCAGAGAAACGATTCTTACTTTTATTCCTTTGGCGGCGAGCTCGCGGCCGGCTGAAAGTGTTATAGAGACTTCCGACCCTGTGGCAATTAAAATTAAATCCGGATCGGGCGCTGATTCCCAAAGAATATAACCGCCGCGTTTCGTGCCGGATGCGGCACTGCATTCGTTCCGATCCAGCACAGGCAGATTCTGACGGCTTAAAACAAGAGTGGTGGGGCCGCTGGTGTTAGTTATGGCCAGACGCCAGGCCTCTAATGTTTCATTGGCGTCTGCCGGACGGATAACCGTCATATTCGGAACTTGGCGTAAATTCATAATCTGCTCAATGGGTTGATGGGTCGGGCCGTCTTCTCCGACGCCGATACTATCATGCGTGAAAATAAAAATAACGCGCAATCCCATCAGTGCGGCCAGACGCATAGGCGGGCGCATGTAATCGGCAAATGTGAGGAAGGTTGCAGTATAGGGAATTACTCCGCCGTGAAGGGCCAGACCGACTGCAATTGATCCCATCGCATGTTCCCGCACGCCGAAATGAATATTGCGTCCTTCGTAACCCCATGGGCCGCCAACCACGCCTTGCAAACCCTTTGCGGAAAAAGCCGGGCTTTGAAAATCACCGAAACCTTTGATCCATGTGAAAGTTGAAGGATTAAGGTCAGCCGAGCCGCCGGCAAGTTCGGGAATTTTGGCCGCAATGGCCTGCATTATTATTTCTCCTGCTTTGCGCGTTGCTATATCTTTTGAAACAGCGGGAAATTCAGTAAGTGCCGTTTCCCAGCCATTCGGCAGGTCGCCGTCTGTGATTCGCTTAAATTCCGCGGCTAGGGCAGATTCTTTCTGTGTGTAAATATTTAAAGTTTCCTGCCACTTATTTTCATATTTCTTCCCGCGTAAGAGCGCTTTACGAAAGTATTTCTGGACGTCTTCGGGAATATAAAAAGATGAATCCGCCGTCCAGCAGAGAGCTTCTTTTGTCTTTTTCAATTCATCAGTTCCCAGAGGAGAGCCGTGCGCATCGCAACTTCCCTGTTTGCCGGGCGCGCCGAAACCTATAGTTGTTCGTACGCATATAAGCGAGGGATGTTCGGTATCTTTTTTTGCTTTTTTGATCGCCCGGTCGATAGCGGAAACATCGTTCCCATCGGCAACTTTTTGCACTTGCCAGCCATAAGCCTTGAAACGCTGTTCGATATTTTCCGTGGACGAAATTGCTGCGGAACCGGCAAGCGTTACCTTGTTGTCGTCATAAAGAACGATAAGTTTACCCAGGCGCAGATGACCAGCCAGGCAGCAGGCCTCATGGACCACTCCTTCCATCATATCGCCGTCTCCGGCCATAACGTAAGTAAAATGATCAACTAAATTATCGCCTTCCCGGTTGAAGCATGCAGCCAGATGAGCTTCGGCTATGGCCATACCCACGGCGTTACCCAGACCCTGACCTAAAGGGCCGGTGGTTACTTCCACGCCGGGCGTGTGTTTGTATTCGGGATGTCCCGGTGTGCGGCTGCCCCATTGACGGAAATTTTTAATATCGTCTAGCGTCAGATCGTATCCGGTGAGATGTAAAAGAGCATATAAAAGCATTGATGCGTGACCGGCGGAAAGAACAAAGCGGTCGCGATCCGGCCAGTGCGGATTTTTGGGATTATGTTTCAGGTGCTTCGTCCACAGAGTAAAAGCGGCGGCAGCGGCGCCCAGCGGCATGCCGGGATGGCCGGATTTGGCTTTTTCGATGGCGTCGGCAGCCAAAAAGCGAATGGTATCAATACATTTATTTTCCAACTCGTTCTTGTCTGACATATTGTCTCCTTAAAGTAAAAGTTTCTTCATTTAAAACAAACATTCAATTATTGCACTAAAAATATTTATTAAGATTTATTTTCCGTTTCGTCGTCCAGCCAGTTCAAATATTCTTTGCTGCCCTTAACAATCGGAACCGCAATTATTTCCGGCGTTTCGTAGGAATGCAGTTTTTTTATCGCGGCTTGGGCTTTATTAAATAAAGCTTCCCGTGTTTTAATCAGGCACAGCCACTCATTGGCGGTTTCAACATTGTCCCTCCAGCGATACGTGCTTTCAATGGGGCCGGTAATCTGCGCACAGGCGGTTAGCTTTTGCTCCACCAGATATTGAGCAATTTTCTGCGCCTCTTCTTTAGTTTCTGTTGTTGTGGATATTTGAATGTAAGATTTCATAAAATCACCAATTATTCTAACGACCTTTCAAAAAGTTGCAGAGGCAAGGCGCGCAAAGCCCCAGGAGTGAGCTATACTATTTAGTCAACGTCGCAATAAGCTTGTCCCGGCGAAGGAAGGGAAGAGATGCCGCACAACGCAGCTTATGCATTTTTCCCAAAGTCGTTGCCGACGCATTCATACATCATTATCGCCGCTGCCTGCGGCAAACTCAGGGAATCAGCTTGGCCGCTTCCGGGTATACTCCATTTTTCATCGGTAATACTTAAAATAGCCTCCGGCAGGCCATGACTTTCATTGCCTAAAAGCAGGCCAGCCTTTCTTTGAACCGGATGAGGCAATAAACCATCGCGGACATCAGAACCGATGAGAAAAAAGCTTTTTTTAATTTCCGGCAATGCCACTGATAGATCAATTTCCGGAATGATTGTCAAATGAAAAAGGCTTCCCATCGAGGCTCGCACTGCTTTCGGATTGGTATAATCCGCCGAATTGGAGCTTACAATTATTCCAGCAAAACCAAACCATCGCGCGCTGCGCATGAGCGCTCCGAGGTTGCGGGGATTGTTGATTTCATGCAAAATCAAAATGTTGCCTGAAGTATTTTCACACAAAGAAGAAATGTTTTGCGGTTGTTTTATTCGCACCACAGCCATGATTCCTTCAGGTTCTCTATCCTGTCCTATTTTTTGCCACTGGTTACGTGTAAGTTGATAGACTGGGATTTCTTTGGCGTCGGAAAGCCTAAGTTTCTCCCAGTATTTTACTTTTTCGGGCATAATGAGCAATGTTTCAATTTGCCAGCCGCCTACCAGCAGTTCTTCGACTACCTTGACGCCTTCGGCCAAAAATATCCCTTCGTCCTTTCTTGCTTTGGCATCGGCAAGCTTTGCCCATCTTTTTAACAGGGTTTGTGAGATATTTAAAAATTCGGCCATCATGAAATCCTGATTATTTTTCTAAATGATAGTTGGCTGTTTCTTCGGCCAGATCAGCGACACAATAACGGATAGTGTTATGACGGAAGCTATAAAAGTCAGCGAAGCAACGATATTTATTTTATAAAAATCGGTAATCAGCATTTTGATTCCCACAAAACCAAGAATTACCGCCAGGCCATAATGCAAAAAATAAAATAATTTCATCAAGCCGGAAATGGCAAAGAAAAGAGAACGCAGACCTAAAACCGCAAAGACGTTGGAAGTAAAAACGATAAAAGGATCCGTTGTAACGGCTAGAACCGCGGGGATGGAATCAATGGCGAAAAAAACATCTGTTGTTCCCAGGGCTAAAATAACAACGATGAGCGGCGTGGCGTAACGTTTGTTTTTGATGATGGTAAAAAACTTGTTTCCTGAATATTCATGATTAACCGGCATAAATGTGCGCAGCAGTTTGACCATGATGTTTTTTTCCGGATGAACTTTCTGCTCCTTACCCCGGGCAAGCCCGATAGCGGTAAAAATCAGAAAGATTCCAAAAATATATATTATCCAGTGGAATTCGTTAATCAGCGCGATGCCGGTAAAAATGAAAATGCCGCGCATAATTAAAGCGATCATTATTCCCCAGATTAAAGCTTTCTGCTGGTATTCGACCGGTACCGAAAAGTAACGGAAGAAGAGCAAAAAGACGAAAAGATTATCGATGCTCAGGGAGTATTCAATCAGATAACCAGTCAGGAATTCTAAGGCTTTCTTATGGCTTTGGCTATAAAATAAATCAATACCGGCGCAAAAAACCAAAGCCAGCGCTATCCAAAATGACGTCCAACGGAGGGATTCCTTAATTTTTACCACGTGCGCCCTGCGGCTGAAAACACCAAGATCCAGCGTCAGCATAGATAATATAAAGACACCGAAGAATGTCCACCACAGAATCATTTTACAAATTCCTTTATTATTTCGGTGAAACTGAAACTTGCTTACGCCAGATCAAAATTGTGATACCCGCCATCATCATCAACGCGCAAAGAACCTGCCCCATGCTCATAAAACTTAGAACGAAACCAAGTTGATAGTCGGGCTCGCGGAAAAATTCAATAAAGAAACGCACAAAACCGTAGCCGCAAATATAAATTCCGATTAAAAATCCATCAAAAAATTTCTTTTTTCTAATGAGCCATAACAGTGTGAACAAAACAAGTCCTTCGAAGACGGCTTCGTAAAGCTGAGAAGGATGGCGCAGACTATGTGTCAAATCAAGCGGGAAATACATTCCCCAGGGCATTGCAGTTGCACGGCCGTATAGCTCTCCATTCATAAAATTGCCGATTCGGCCGAAAGTATAGCCAAGCGGGATTGCCGGACTGAACAAATCAACAAAATTCCAGAAATTAATCTTGTACTTGCGGCAAAATAGAAAAGTTACTATAAGGACGCCGATAAGGCCTCCGTGATAAGACATGCCGCTGAGTCCGACAAATTTAAACCCGTTGGAAAAATCGAAAGGCAAAATTATTTCCAGCGGATGCTGGAAATAATAATTGAAATTATAAAACAAAGCATAGCCGAATCGTCCGCCGCAGATCAAACCGAGCATTGCCCAGACAAGATAATCCTGCACAGTTTCCCCTGTGCATTCATAATTTTCATTTTTTACCCGGTAGAGAGTTAAAAAATAAACGATGGCAAAAGCGACAAGATACATCAGGCTGTAATAGCGTAATTGAAATGAACCAATGCTGAAAAGGGCGGGGCTTATGTGCGATGGTAATTGCTGCCATGTATTTATAAGAGATGCCATAATTTAATTTTCTCCGGTTTTAAAGTTTAGTATGTTTGGCCTTTAAGTTCATCGACATAAAGCTCGGCGCTGTATGTAGCGTTGGCTCCATCGCCTGCCGCCGTTACTACCTGCCGGAACTGTTTAGCCCGGCAATCGCCGGCGGCAAATATTCCCGCGGAGGAAGTGCGCATATTATCGTCAGTTATAATGTAGCCGCCCGCGTCCAATTTTAAGACATCCCGAAAAATGCCGGTGTGGGGAATTCTGCCGACAAAGATAAAGACGCCTTCTGCGGCAATTTCTTTAAGCGCTCCGGATTGAACATCGGCCACCTTTACGCCGGTGACAAAATCCTGACCGGAAATTTCCGTCAGTTTCGCCTTCCAGACAAATTCAATTTTCTTTTCCGCGAACGCTCTTTTCTGCAGGATTGCGGCAGCACGCAACCGATCGCGGCGATGGATTACGGTAACTTTTCCGGCGAAATGAGTCAGAAAGAGAGCTTCCTGAATAGCCGTATCCCCGCCGCCCACGACAACAACGTTTTTGTTTCTATAAAACGGTCCGTCACAGGTAGCGCAATAGGAAACTCCTCTTCCTGCAAATTCATCTTCGCCGGGAACGCCCAGTTTGCGCCACTGAGCCCCTGTCGCTGCAATTACGCTTAAGGTTCTGTAGGATTTATCGTCCGCGGTAACATTCCAGATAACCGGGTCCTCCTCGTTTTTTTTAATTGCCGAGACATCCCGGGTTATTAATTCCAGCCCGAAATTAAGCGCCTGTTTTTTAAAGATTTGCATCAGATCATATCCGTTAATGCCTTCGGGAATTCCCGGATAATTTTCGATAAGATCGGCAATGGTTATTTGACTTACCGTTGCCGCTCCTTCCATGAGCAATGTTTTCAATCCGCTTCTGGCAGCATAAATTCCGGCGGTATAACCTGCCGGCCCGCCACCGATAATAATTGTATCGTAATCATATTCCGGCAATTTTGCTTTGCTCACGTGAAACGCCCCCTTAGATGATATGTTTTTATTTTAATCAGGATAAAGACATTTTGTAAAGTTTAAAATAAGGCTTGTGGAAATATTGGATCACAATGAAAAAAGGCCTGATTCTCATGCCGAAATCGTTACATCACCTTTGTCCATGATAAGAAAAGCATTCTGGAGAAATATACTATGCTGTTCATATTATGGGATATGATGTTTGATTACCTTAAACACAGAGAAAGCTGTTTATTTAAGAAAGGCTGAAACTTGAGTGTCCAACCAATCTGCCCAGGCCTTAATGCCTTCACCGGTTTTGGAGGAAACTTCAAAGATGGCCATGGCAGGGTTGATCCGCTTGACGCGTTCCTTGAGCACTGCCATATTGAAGTCGGAGAGTCCCATGTAATCGATCTTATTGACCACAAGCACATTACTCACACTGAACATAAGAGGGTATTTCAGGGGTTTGTCGTCACCCTCGGGCACACTTAGGATCATGGCGTTATGAATCGCGCCGGTATCGAACTCGGCCGGGCACACCAGGTTGCCCACATTTTCGATGATAATGAGATCGAAGGCGTTTAAATCGAAAGCTGCCAGTCCGGTAGACACCATGGCGGCATCAAGGTGGCAAAATCCGCCGGTTCGCAGTTGCACTGCTTTCACGCCCATGGCCGCAACTTTTTCGGCATCTACCATCGAATCGATATCAGCCTCGATTACCCCGATCCGGTAATGCCCTCTCAATTGTTCGATTGTTTTCATAATCAGGCTGGTTTTACCCGCGCCCGGCGAGGCCATGAGGTTGAGCAGATATGTATGGCTGTTTTTCAACTGTTCCCTGATTTTAGCAGCCAGGTCCTTATTATCCGACAGAATATCCTCTTTTATTTCAATCAGCCGAACTTCATCCATTACTGAGCCTCCATGCTTTTAATAAAATATTCCCTCCCGGAGATAAGCGTTAATTCCTTATTCCCGCATTCAGGGCAGACGATGTCCTTCATTTCACCGGCTTTCATCGGTATTTCTTTCGCGCAGCTTGCGCATTTAAGCACAACCGGTGTACGCTCAATCACCAAACGAGCGCCTTCGGCCAGGGTGCCTTCGCTGATATAATCGAAATATCGCTGGAGCCACTCGTCCTGCAGATCGCTCAATTCACCAATGGCGAGCGCTATGCTGTGCACTTTGCTGACTTGATTCATTTGAGCATGATTGAGGACGACATCAAGAATACTCTGGATTACCGGTAATTCATGCACGCAATGCTCCTAAAAATATTTCAAACCAGATTGTATTTTTTATATTTGTGCTATTCTAATCAAGATAAAGATGTTTTGTAAAGCTTAAAAAATCCTTTGATAAATGTTTATTGTTTAGTACATTTGTGATAATGGTTTACCATCAAAAGGAAATTTTATGGACAAACTTAAAGGTTCACAAAAAAAATATTTGCGTTCACAGGCGCATCATTTAAAACCGCTTGTAATTATAGGTGCAAAAGGCGTAACCCAACAGCTCATCGGATCGGTCGATCTCGCCCTGAAAGATCATGAACTTATCAAAGTAAAATTTGGCGAATTCAAGGAAGCTAAAAAAGGAATATCCGAAGAAATCGCACAAGCCACAAAAAGTGAGATAGTCGGCATCATCGGAAACATCGCCATTCTTTATCGTCAGCATCCCGCACCGGAAAAAAGGAAAATTAAAATTCCGTGAAGTTCAGTTGTCTTTATGGGTAAGGATCGAACTTGTATCCAACACTGTAAACGGATTGGATCAGTGTCGTTTGAGGATCAATCGTTTCGATTTTTCTACGTAATTTTTTTATGTGACTATCTACGGTGCGATCGCTCACAAAGCGTTCCTCATGATAAATTTTTTCCATAATTTGCTGACGGCTGAAAATACGACAGGGATGATCAATGAGGAGTTTCAGCAGCTTGAATTCCACGGCAGTCAATTGCAAATCCCGGTTATTAAGAGTAGCCTTGTAAGTGTGGTCATCAAGAACAAGTCCCTGTGCCTGAATGGTCTGCCCATCGCGTGTTCGCCGCAGAACGGCCTTGACCCGGGCAACGACTTCGCGCGGGCTGAAGGGTTTACAGATATAGTCGTCCGCGCCAAGTTCTAGCCCCAGTAAACGATCTATTTCATCAACCCTAGCTGTCACTATAATGATTGGTATACGGGAAAAAGTCCGGACAGCCTTGCAGATTTCCATGCCGTCACGTCCGGGCAGCATAATGTCCAGAATGATAAGATTTGGTTTATTTTCCCTCACCCAGGTCTCAACCTGCGTTCCCTCGAATAGAGTAGAAACTTCAAAACCGGACGCTTTTAGATAATCAGCCAGCAGGGCCGCAAGTTTTGGTTCGTCTTCCACAATGAGTATTTTTTCTGTCACTGGCGTCCCTCGAAAACCGGAATGCGAATCCGGATCAGTAATCCGCCCAACAAGGATGGGTGCGCGGATATAATTCCCTCATGCGCGTCAACAATATTTTTGCTGATGGTCAACCCGAGACCGGCGCCACCTGAACTTCTGTTGCGTGATCCTTCCACACGATAGAATCGTTCGAATAACCTTTCCATGTCTTCCATAGAAACTCCGGGCTTTGAATCCTGGAATTCAATCATGATAAAATCACCGTTGGTTTTTGCTCCTATTTCAAGCGTTCCTCCTGCGTCGGTGTATCTCAGAGAATTTTCCAGTAAGTTTGCAAATAGCTGCCCCAGTCTTTCTCTATCGGCAAAAACAATGGCCTTTATGTCGCCGAAAATATTTTCTTTAAGAACAATACCTTTGCGGTCAAACTCCGCGCGGTAAGATTGTATTGAATCTCTGAGCGTTTCAACCAGATCAAGATTCTCCTTGCGGTAACTCAATGTGCCAAGATCGGACAGGGAAATCTGATAGAGGTCATCCACTAGACGCTTCAGGCGCAGCGTTTCTGCATGAAGTGAGCGAATCGTTTCCGGAGTAGAGTTATGGACACCATCCAGAAGCGCTTCGATTTCACCCTGAAGCACAGCAACCGGGGTTCGCAGTTCGTGAGAAATATCGGCAACCCATTGACGCCGCTCTTTTTCATGCTTTTCCAATGTCAACGCCATGGCATTAAAATCACGCGCTAATTGACCCAGTTCATCCGTGGATGAAAACGAAACACGCGTAGTATATTTCCCGGAGGCAATATCATGAGTGGCCGCAGCCATCGCCTGAATCGGTTTGACCATTCGCCGCGCAAGCGGAAATGAAATAATCATAATAATCAGAACCACGCCGGCGGCTCCCAGAACAAGCGCAAGTTTTTGCTGACTGAGGAACCTGCCCTGCATGGGACGAGGGAAATGCTTTGTTGATAAAATGCCCACATAGCCTTTCGTGCTGCCGTGGACGACAATCGGATGTAAATTTATCTCCCCGTTCGGTGGGTAAGAACCAAAAACCAGTTTTTTATCAATATTTAAGATGATTAAAGGGTTAAAAGGTTCATGGGGATGGTTTCCGGAAAACTGCGGACCCATCGACGGTTTGTGATCATGTCCATTTTTATCCTGAACAAACAACGGCGGAGGACCCATTGGGGGTTCAGAAAATGGCATTATATCATCCGGGGTCCAGTGTGGAGCTGTATGTTTAAGGAAATCCCAATTTCCATA
>Ga0074045_10002026_pt1 | contig 19086 bp, 19 predicted proteins | sample BogForMeECP23OM2_FD_94442 | JGI IMG/M metagenome (GOLD analysis project Ga0074045, IMG submission 94442) | Bog forest soil microbial communities from Calvert Island, British Columbia, Canada - Bog Forest MetaG ECP23OM2 | ecosystem: Environmental > Terrestrial > Soil > Wetlands ...
CGGATTCAGATATGACGGATATAGAAAAGCAAATCAGGGAAGCGGTGACCATCCTGAAAAACGGCGGCGTGGTGGCCTATCCGACGGACACAGTCTATGGGTTGGGCGCCTGCATGACGGATATCAACGCTGTCGATAGAATCTTCCAGGTGAACGGGCGCCCCAACGGGATGGCTTTACCGGTTTTACTTGCCGACATGAAACAAATCGAGGAAATCGTGACTGATTTTACCCCGGCCGCGCAGCAGCTGGCGAAAGAATTTTTCCCGGGCGCACTGACAATTATCCTGCCTAAAAACGACGGTGTGCCCGATATTATTACGGGCGGCGGTAAAACGATTGCGTTCCGCATCCCCAACCATCCGGTGCCGCTGGCCATCGTTAAAGCATTGGGCAAGCCGATTGTGGGCACCAGCGCCAACCTGAGCGGGCAGCCGCCGATCACCCGGCCGGCGGAACTCCGCGCCGTGTTCGGCGATAAAGTTAAAGTCATACTTGAAGATGGAGTGCTCGCCGGCGGCGCGCCCTCGACCGTCGTCGCCGTGACCCGCACCGGCTACCGGACTATCCGTCGCGGCGCCGTGACCGAGCGCGCGATCGCCGCGGCCGCCGCACCAAAGGAACCCGTATGAATGCCACTGTCCCGCGTCGCGTCGAACCCCTCGACGCGCTGCTCTTCGATCCCGCGCGCGTCGGTTCGCTTGACCGTGTCGTCGCGCCGCCGTACGACCTGATCGATCAGGTCCAGCAGGGGCGGCTTTACGCGCGGAGCCCATTCAATATCGTACGACTCGAGCTGAGTCGCGAGCCCGATCCGTACGCGAGCGCGGCGGCAACCCTGGCACAGTGGCGCGCCGAGGCGACCCTCGCGCATGCTCCCAAGCCCGCGTTTTATTACTACACCCAACGCTTTAATCACGCGGGACAAGACCTGGTGCGCAATGGTCTGATAGCGCGCGTCAGGCTCGAGGAGTTCGCCAGCGGACGGATTCTGCCGCACGAGCGCACGTTTCCCAAGGCGAAGGAGGATCGCCTGCGGCTGCTCGCCGCGACCCGGACCAATATCAGCTCGATCTTCGGGCTCTATCCGGCAGCGTCGCGTGACCTGCGCGAGCTGCTCGGCCGGACCGCGGAATCCGCTCCGCTGCGGTCGGCCACCGACGATCACGGGATTGTCAACGAAATCCGTGCGCTCGACTCGCCAGGCGCGATCGCGACCGTCCAGGAGGCGCTCGAAGCGCCGCGGATTCTCATCGCCGACGGACACCATCGGTACGAGACCGCGCTCGAATATCGCCGCCAACGGCATGCCGCGCCGCCCGGTCGATCGTCGCCGCGGCCCTTCGACTACGTGATGATGACCCTCGTCGCGTTCGACGATCCGGGTCTGGTGATTCTGCCGACCCATCGCCTGGTGCGGCGTCTGCCGGCGCACGCCGTCGCGCACTTTGGCGACCGCTGCCGTGAGCACTTTATGGTCGAGGAGTTTGCGGCGCCCGACCAGTTCCGCGCAGCCCTGACCGCGCGGGGGCGGCGCGTCCTCGGGGTGGCTCTGGGCGGACAATCCGGATTCCTGCTGCTGGCCCTGCGCGGCCCGGCGAGCCTCGCGATCGCGATGCCCGACACGCCGGCCGCGGTGCGCGAACTCGAAGTCTCGCTTCTTCACACGCTTGTCCTCGACCGTATCTTCGGGATAAAGCCCGACGAGGTCCGCCGAGGCGGCAATATCGAATACACGATCGACGGTCCGGCCGCGTTGGCCGAAGTCGCCGCCGGACGCGCCGCCGGGGCCTTCCTGATGAATCCGCCGAACGTCGCGGACATCGAGCGCGCGAGCAGCGCCGGGGCGACGATGCCCGAAAAATCGACCTACTTCTTCCCCAAGCTGATCACCGGGCTGGTGCTCAACCCGCTCGACGATTAGCCGGACCGCTCAGGTAGCTGCACGCCGCGGAAGAGACTGGCGGAGTGTGGGCAGATGCGCCATAATATGGGGCAGGTTGCTCACGCTCGCTAGAGCTTCGATCATGCAAGCATCACATGTAGCCAAGCTGCTCGGCGGCGAGCAGGTTCTCGGTCGCCGGATCGGCAACGACCTGGAGCTCGAGCGCTGCGCACGCGAGGGTTTTCCCGTCGGCGTGCTCCGGGCCCTGCAGGACATGGCGGGCCTTACGCAAGACGACGTCTACGGCTGGATCATTCCGCGCCGCACGTTGTCCCATCGCGTGAAGAAGCATCAGCGTTTGAACCTGGACGAATCCAACCGCGTCTCCCGGATCACGCGGATTTTCGCGCTGGCCGCGGAAACGCTCGGCGACGACGACCGCGCGAAGGATTGGATGCGCCGGCCACTCCGGCAATTTGCCGGACGCTCGCCGATGGCGATGCTCGCGACCGACCTCGGCGCTCATCAGGTGGAAGTTCTGCTCGGCAGGATCGCACACGGCCTCGCGGCGTGAAGGTGTGGCGCCTCGCCCGCCGGGCGTTCGCCGCGCTCGACGGCACCGGGGCGCGTCTGTATGGCGGCCGCTGGAATCGGACCGGGCAGGCGGTCGTCTACACGGCGCAGAATCTTTCGCTCGCCGTACTCGAGGTGATCGTCCATCTCGAACTGGCGCCGGAACTGTTCCCGCCGGACTACGTGAAGATCGAAATCGACGTCCCTGACGAGGTTGCTATCGAACGCGTCGGGGTCGTGCCCCGCACTGCCACGGCTACGCTCGAATTGGGTGCGCGCTGGTATGCGCGCGGCGGGACGGCCGGTTTGCTCGTGCCCTCGGTAATCGTCGCCGAGGAGCACAATCTTTTGCTCAACCCGGGTCATCCCGACTTTGCGAAAATCCGGAGCCGGCGGCCACGGCCGTTTGGTTTCGACGCGCGCCTGCTCGAGCGGAACTAAACGCAGAGTTTGCGGATTTGGCGAACAGGTTCACGGGACGACCACTCAGCGCGTGCAGAAGTTGGCGATGTCATTCGCGGTATTGTGGCTGATATCGGGGCAGCAGGTTGGGAAGATTTCCGTGCCGTGGATAGTTCCCATCACCTGCCGGCAGCGCGCGCGCACGCCATTGTGCATGAGGAGGCGGTAGAAGCTGATCCCTTCGTCGCGCAGCGGATCACACTCATTGACGCTGATCACGGTAGGAGGGAACCCTGCGACGTCTTCGGCGGTGGCGAACGCCGGCCAGGCCAGCGGGTTGCGCGCACGGAAGGCCTCGATCCCGTAACCCATCGCGCCACGATTGTTGTGCAGGTCGAGCAGAATCTCGTTGTTTTCTATCGAGGACGGATATTGCGATTGAGGCCATTCGCCCGCGATATAGGGGCACAGTGCATAGAGCCCCTTGATCAACCCGAGGTCGCCGTCGCGCTTCAGTTTCAGTCCGGTAGCAAGGGTGAGATTTCCCCCGCCGCTCTCGCCCGCGACGATAATTCGCGTTGGATCGATGTTCAGCGCCGCGCTGTTGGCATGAACCCACTTTAAGCCGGAGACACAATCATTGAGGCCCGCCGGAAACGGCGCGACTTGAGGAACCGATGAGGGGACCAGCGCATTGCGAAAGTCGACCATCGCCACGGCCACCCCGTTGGCGGCAATCATTTTGCCCCAAGCCCGGTAATTTCCCGAGTAGCACGACATGATCGTCATGCCGCCGCCGTGAATGTAGTAGACACACGGGACGTGCGCCGCGTTGTCAGGACGGATGAACTGGATATTGATCGTGTTGCCATCGGGAGCCGACACGACGCGTTCGGTACGAATAGTCAGTCCCGCCGAGGGGGCGACGGTTTCATCGTCAAAGGCGTCGAGCATTGCCGCCATCGCCGCATTCTGCTTTTTGCCGGATTCGCTGTTCGCCGCGGCCAGCATATCTTCGCGGCTCGCCACGTCGCCCGTGGCGGTCAACACCCCAAGGCTGCCGAATACGGCTTTGAGACGCGGGTCGATGCGGGGATCTTCGGCAAGTTTCGAGGCCATAGCATTTTACTCCAGGGTTGCCCTTTTAGTTAAGGATGAATGCACTAAAGTTCGATTTCTTCACAAACTCTCAATGCGGGAATTCGACCAGCACCTTGGCGCGGGAGCCGGGCCGCCGCAGCGCCTGGAACATCTCGGGCACCTCCTCGACCTTGATGATGTCGGTGACCATCGGTTGCGGCTTGATCCGGCCGCTCGCCAGCGCCTGGATGGTCTCGTCAAAATCGGCGGGGTCATAGCCGAGCGTGAAATTCACGCTGATTTCCTTGAAGATGCATTGAACAGGCTGAATTTCGTCGGCCTCCATGCAGACCCCGACAACCACGATCTGCCCGCGCGGTCCGATCATGCTGACCGCGTTGCCGAGCGTGCCCTTGACCCCGACGCATTCGAAGATCAGCTCGGGCGTGCGCCCGGTCATCTCGCGCACCTGATCGGCCGGACTGCGCTCCTGCGGATTGACGACGACGTCGGCGCCGAGCTGGCGGGCGAGCTCGCTGCGCCCCGGCGCCATCTCCGAGACCACGACGGTCGCGCCCTTGCCCTTGGCCCAGGTGAGGGTAGCGAGCCCGATCGGTCCGGCGCCCATGATGATTACCGTCTCACCGGGCTTGACACCCGAGCGCTTGACCGCGTGCAGGCCGACCGACAACGGCTCGACCAGCGCGCCGTCGCGGGAGCTGACGTTGTCCGGCAACTTGAAGAGGCTCGTCGTGGCGCAGGCGACATACTCGGCGTAGGCCCCCGGGAGCTGGCCAAGTCCGAGACCCTTCAGCTTGTAACAGTGAATCTCCATGCCGCGTTTGCAGCGCTCGCATTCACCGCACATCACGAAGGGCAGCGCGGCGACCCGCTGGCCGACCGTGTAGTTGCGCACGTCCGGGCCGACCTCGCAGATCTCGCCGCAGAATTCGTGGCCCATGATGGTATCCGGGCGCATCCCGAAGCCGTACTGGCAGGCGTGCAGGTCCGATCCGCAGATGCCGCAATTATGCACCTTGAGGACGACCTCGCCCGCACCGGCCTTGGGGGTCGGCGCGTCGATCAGCCCCATCTCGTTGAGTTTCTTGAATGCCACAGCCTTCATGATGGTCTTCCTATCCGAGATGGGTGCGGATTTTACTCGAAGCTCAGGGCGGCGCTGTCTTTCTGCTGGACCAGCTCGATTTTGTAGCCGTTGGGATCCTCGATAAAGGCAATTTCGGGGCCGCCGAACTTCATCGGTCCCGGCTCGCGCACGACGTTGACCCCGCGCTGCTTCAGGTCCGCGCATTTCTTGTAGATATCGTCGACGCTGATTGCTAGATGACCGAAGGCAGTTCCCTGGTCATAACCCTTTTTGCCCCAGTTGTGGGTCAATTCGATCACGGCGCCGTCTTTTTCCTCGTTGTAGCCGACAAAGGCGAGGGTAAATTCCCCATTCGGGAAGTCCCGCTTGCGCAGGAGCTTCATGCCCAGACCGTCGCAGTAGAACTTGAGCGTCTCGTCGAGGTCGTTGACGCGGATCATCGTATGGAGCAGGCGCATCGGTCATCTCCTTGCGGTCGCGACTCTGGGGCCGCGACAATTGTGATTATGCGAGCAATTTCCCGCGATTCAGCGCGCCGTGTCAATCGGGGCGCGAGGGAGGGGTAGTCGGTCGGTTTTATCTGCACTTTTCCGACATCTACTCATGTCATTCCCGCGCGCGCATCAGAAAACGCATCGCAACAAGCACGGCCCACATGCAGAAGCTAGACGTCGCGCGAGGAATCCCGGATCCGGGACTCTTCGCGCGGCAGCCACGCGCGAGAGTCACAACAAGGAGTGCGTGCTTAAGACCGACCCACTACCAGCGACAAGCGGAAGCCGGGTTGTAATCGTTCGGAAAAATGAATGAAAATAAGGGCAGAAAACCCATGGCGCTGAATTTCACAAATACCGAATTATTTACGATGAGCACGGCGCGTTTGACTAACCGTGGTGATCGATAGATCAACATTGATCGCGATCCTGCTCGACGGGCCCGAAGCCGCAGCCTAGTCTGGGACCTAGAACGTGACGTGCCGGCTTGGCTTAGCGACCGGCCGCAGGTGACCACGCAGATGGACTTCAACTACAGCGCCGAGGATGAAGCTTTCCGCCGCGAGTTCCGCACCTGGCTTACGGCCAACGCCCCGCGCGAGGGGATGCAATCGCTGGCCGGCGGCTTCGAGCAGGACGAGGCCGACTGGAAGCGCAAGCTCGCCTGGTATCGCAAGCTCGCGAGCGGCGGCTGGACCTGCGTCGATTGGCCGCGCGAATACGGTGGGCGCGGGCTCGGTATCCTCAAGACCGTCATCTATCACGAGGAGCTGCAGCGCGTTAACGCGCCCTTTCCGTTCATCGGTTCGGGTCCCTCGCTGGTGGGACCCACCCTGATGCAATGGGGCACCGCGGAGCAAAAACAGCGCTTCGTCCCGAATATCATCAGCGGTGCGGAGGTCTGGTGTCAGGGCTATTCCGAACCCAACTCGGGCTCGGACCTCGCCTCGCTGCAGACCCGCGCGGTCGAGGAAGGCGACTACTACGTAATCAACGGGCAGAAGATCTGGACCTCGCAGGCGCAATACGCCGACTGGGCGTTCGTGCTCTGCCGGACCGATCCGACCGCCCCAAAGCATCGCGGGATCAGCTACATCCTGGTCGACATGAAGACGCCCGGTATCACGGTGCGTCCGCTGGTGCAGATGAGCGGCACGAGCGGCTTCAACGAGGTCTTTTTCGACGACGTCCGCACGCCGAAGAAAATGCTGGTCGGCGAAAAGAACAACGGCTGGCAGGTCGCGATCGCAACCCTGATGTTCGAGCGGGGCGTGAGCGGCGGCGGTCAGCCCTTAGTCGCGGTCATCGACGAGCTGGTGAGCCTCGCGCAGCGGATCAAGCGCAACGGACGTCCGGCGTGGGAGGACGCGAGCGTGCGGAATCGGATCGCGGAGTTCAAGTGCGAGGCCGAGGCGCTCAAGTACACGAATCTGCGCCAGTTGACGCGGCGGCTGAAAGGACTGCCGCCGGGGGCGGAGGGCTCGATCATGAAGCTCTGCGCGACGGAGCTGAACATGCGGATCGAGCTGTTCGCGATGGAGCTGCTGGGACCGTGGAGCCAGCTCGAATTCATGTCACCGCATGCGATCGACGACGGCCGCTGGTCGTATCGGATGCTGAGTGCGCGCGGCGGCACGATCGCGGCGGGCACGAATCAGATTCAGCACAACATCATCGGTGAACGCGTCCTCGGCTTACCCAAGGGGTAGACTTGCGATGGACTCTGACACCTACTTTACCCCGGAGCTCTTCAAGTTCCTGAAAGAGTTGGGCGCAAACAACGAACGCGACTGGTTCGAGCGGAACAAGGGGCGCTACGAGACCGTGGTGCGCGACCCTTTCCTGCAGCTGATCGCGGCGTTGGGCCCACCGCTGCGCAAGATCAATCCCGCGATTGTCGCCGACCCGCGCCCGGTGGGGGGTTCGATGATGCGGATCTACCGGGATATCCGCTTTTCGCGCGACAAGAGCCCCTACAAGGTCGCCGTCGCCGCGCACTTCGCGCATCACTTGGGCAAAAAGGCGCCGGCCCCCTCCTACTACCTGCACTTCGCGCCCGGAAATTCCATGATCGGCTCGGGGATGTGGCGGCCACCGCCCGCGGCGCTCACGCAGATCCGCGACGCGATCGTCGCCGACCCGCGGCGCTGGCAACGCGTCACCAGCAATGGGGCATTCCGCTCGAGCTGTGGGATGGCGGGAGAGTCTCTGAAGCGGCCGCCCGCTGGTTACGCTCCGGACCATCCGCTCATCGAGGATCTGAAGCGCAAGGATTTCATCACCAGTGCGGATTTGACCGACGAACAGGTCTGCGCGCCCGATCTGTTTGACATGATCGTCGCCAGCTTTCGCGCAACCGCGCCGTTTATGGAGTTTCTCGATGCCGCCGTGGGGCTCAAGTAGACGGTACGGCGGCTGGGCGATGAGAGAACAAGGCAGGAACGCGGTAAGTTTTTTGCGCAAAAATTGGAGGTCACGGTTCGCGACGGAAATCGTCGCGCCCCCGGGTAATATTCGGGATTTAGGAAAGCGACGCACCAGGAGGGCCCGCGATGCATCAAAAGATGACAGTCCCAGGCACCTCAGCGGTCGAGCTGAAGAATTGAAAAGAACCGCATCAGGAATTATCGATCTCGATTAAAAAGTGAGGATTCCATCGGTGAACTTCCCCTCCATCGAATCCGTTGCCTTCGATACCACCCAGATGACACCGCTTCCGGACGAAAACACACCGGACAAGCACGCGTGGCTCACCCCGGAACGGGATCTCGTCTTGCTGAACCTTTTCTGCAAGGCTCCCGATGTTCCGGCGAGACTCGATCAGATCGACGCGCTACGTGCAGCGTATCGTAAAATAGCCAACGCCCAAGGCTGTGCTTTGATCGAAGCTGAAGTAGTCGATGCGGGCAGTTGCCGCGCCATATGGCTGATTGTGCGTTCCTACAGGAAGCCGCACGGCTCAATATATGTAGCTTCACTGACGCTACCCTTCCACGATTTCAGTTTCGTGCTTAAAGCTCAGTGTGAAGAGCGTGGCATGACAGGTATACGCGAGGCTATGGTTTTACCAGAGGTGCTTAACGCTGCTCCCGACGATAGTTTCGTGGTCGGGGCTCCCCCACAGGGATGGTTGGTCGATCTATATGATTCAAATCTGCGAACGCAGCCGCTGCGCAATGTGTCCGAAGATGAAAAATACGACGCTAAATTCCCGGACCATCCGCTCTCGCGCGTGCGCCGGCTGATACGTCATCTGGATTCCAGTCTCGTAGTGTCCCCCGAAGTAAAGGCTGCAATGCCGTTTTGAGCAACAGGACTGATGATGCCTAGCGCATCAAACTCGCGACGACGGGAAGAAGGATGTGCTTTCACCTGATACGATTGATGTCGCCGGGGTTGATCAGATCCGGGGCGAGCCAGCCGTCGAGATCGTACTCGGCCATGAAGCCGTCGACGAATTGGCGCAGCCGGTCGGCGTCGCCTGTCGCGATCGCGGTCGGCAGATTCTCGAGCCGGATATTCTCGTAATTGCCCGCGTAGTTGCGCTCGTAGAGCTCGTGACGGCCGCCGAATTCCGTACCGACCGCGTCCCACAGGATTTTGAGCAGCTTGACCCGTTCGAGGGCGTCGTAGCCATTTGAGCCACGCAGGTATTTATCCAGGTACGGGCGCAGTTCCGGAGTCTTGAAATCGATCACGTGCGAATTGAGGTAAATGAGCCCGCTCGAAATCGTCTGCTCGGCGATCTCCTTGACCCGCGGATACGCGATCGTCGCGAGAAAGCGGTACGCCATCCCGTAGTTCATATTCGGCTGGACGGCGCCGTTGACCCACGGCTCGGCCGACTTGACCATCGCGTCGGACATCGCCCAGAAGATATTGCGCCAGGCGAGCACCTCGCCGACCTGTACCTGTCCCGCACGCGTCTCGCTCACACCAATCGCGTCGCCCGCCTTGAGCATCAGGCCGGCCAGAAAATCGAGCTTGACCGCGAGCCGTGTACAGCCGTGCAGCGTGAAGCGCGGAATGAAGCCGGAGCGCGGAAAAAAGGTGTTGGCCTTTTCGAGGTCGCGATACGCGAACAGGTTTTCCCAGGGCACCAGCACCTTGTCCATGATAAAGATGGCGTCGTTCTCGTCGACCCGCGAGGAGAGCGGGTAGTCGAACGGACTACCCATCGTCGCCGCCGTCATTTCGTAGGAGGCGCGGCAGATCAGCTTCACCCCCGGACTATCCATCGGGATCATCGCGAACAACGCCATCTCGGGCCGGCCGAGCGGGGTCGGGCCGTAAAAGCCGATGAAGTTATGATGAGTGAGCGCGGAGCCGGTCGCGACCACCTTGGCGCCGCTGACGATCACCCCGGCGTCGGTCTCCTTCTCGACGTGAACGTAGACGTCCATCACGTCGCCGGGCGGCCGTCCCTTGTCGACCGGCGGGTTGATGATCGCGTGATTCAGGAAAAGGCAGCGCTCCTGAACTTTGCGATACCAGTTCAAGGCGTTTTGCTGATAGGGCGCGTAGAACTCCGGGTTGGCGCCGAGCGTGCCGGTCAGACTCGCCTTGTAATCGGGTGAACGGCCCATCCAGCCGTAGGAGATTCGCGCCCACTCCGCGATCGCGTCACGCCCGGCGACGAGCTCGTCCCCGCTTCTTGGTACTTTGAAGAACTTGTGGGTAAAACCGCCATTGCCCGTATCGGTCGGCGTGGTCAGCACCGCCTGACGGGCCGGATCGTGCAGCGCGTCGTACATCCGCGCGATCATCCGCGCGGAGTTGCGGAAGGCCGGATGGACCGTCACGTCCTTGACGCGCTGGCCGTAGATCCAGACTTCGCGCCCGTCGCGGATACTCGCGAGGAACTCGGCGCCGGTGAAGGGTCGATCGGTCGTCGGTTGATTCATCCGGCATCTCTCTTTGCGCGCGGAAGGGTCCGCGCCCGGGTGGGGCTGACGCTCTCCCCTCTGGTCATCCATCGTTGGGGTGGACGCAACTCGCGGACGCCGCGCCCAAGGCGGCGGCGCAGCAGTACGCGCAAGGTGACACCGTCCGCATAGCCGACGCTGGACGCGATCTGGTCCACGGTCTCATCGCTGGTTTTCAACAGATGCACCGCACGTTCGACGCGTAAATCCTGGAAGTACGACAGCGGGGACTTGCCTAATACCTTGTGCATGCGGCGCGTCAGCGTACGTGTGCTCGTTCGCGTGGCCCGCGCGGCTTCCTCCAGGGAGAAACCCTTCGCCAGCCGCTCACGGGCCCAACGCTCGAAGCGCTCGACCGCAGGGTCGGCATGGGCCAGATGACTCGGGATCATATAAGCCGCCTGCGACGGACGAATATCGACGACAAGGTACTTCGCCGTCAAGGCGGCGAGATCCGGACTGGCCTGCCGAATTATCCACAACGCGAGATCAAGGTGACTGAGCGCCGCGCCGGCGGTCACGAATCGACCGGACGGTACGAGGATGCGCGATTCATCCAGGCGGACCTCCGGATACCGTTGACGAAACAGCGGCGCCAGCCACCAGGTCGTGGTCGCTTCATGGCCGTCCAGCAACGTCGCTTCGGCGAGCACGAAGGTCCCAATACAAGCGGCCGCGATCAGGGCACCCTGGTTCGCCCAGCGCCGCAGGGTCGCCCCGGCTTCACTCACGTCGGGCCGCGCCAAGGCGGCCAGTAAAGGTTCGGGCATCTTGTAACCGAGTGCTGGCACGACGACCAGGTCCGGCGTCGCCCGATCAGTAGCCGGGTCAACAGGCACACTCATCCGATGAGCGGTATGCACGGTCTCGCGGACAGCAACGGTACTGACTTCAAAGCGACTCGCGGTGACGCCGAAGAGTTCGGCCAGTTCGTTGGCAGTTCCCAAGGTGTCGAGCACGATCGCCAGACCGGTGTCGAATACGCCCTCGAGGGCTAGAACATTGACTTTCATGGCGAGAATAATACCGAAATTGTCAATATCGCCAATAGACGATCCCGCCGGGGAGGCTTATTTTGATGTCCGAAGAACGAAAAACCGTTCTACGAGGAGAACCAAAACGATGAAGTTGTACGGCATAGATCTCAGTAACTTCGCGTCGAAGTGCCGGATTGTGATCTACGAGAAGGGGTTGAGCGTCGAGAAGGTCAACCCTCCGGGCGGAATGGGCTCGGCGGAATACAAGGCGGTGAATCCGCTGGGCAAGATTCCTGCGCTCCAGCTCGACAACGGACAGGTGATCGCGGAATCCGAAGTTATCAACGAATACCTCGAAGACAAGTTTCCCGAAAAGCCACTACTGCCAAAAGATGCGGAGAGTCGCGCCAAGGTCCGGTCGTTCAGCCGCTTCCATGATCTGTATCTGGATCCGCCGTTGCGCGCGCTGTTGCCGCAGGTCTTTGGCAAGAAGCTCGACGACACGTTCGTTCAGGAACGGCTGGCGGAGATTAATGGACGCCTGGATCAGTTGGAAGGGATGATCGGCCGTCCGTGGGCGGCGGGAGACGCGTTTACCATGGCCGACGCGGCATTGACGCCGACGATCTTCCTGATGACCAACCTTCTGCCGCTGTTTGGCGCCAAAAGCCCTCAGGAAAATCGGCCCAGATTGACCGCCTGGTGGGCCCAGGTACAAGAGCGCCCTTCGACCAAAAAGACGCTCGGTGAGCAGCAGGCCGCGATGGCCGCATTGATGAAGAAGTAGGCACGCCTCGTGCGCGGGGCGAAATATTCGCTCCGCGCACGAGCGAATCCTGAAGTCGCTTTCGCATATGAGATCGCCATGCCTGTTCACGTTGTTCAACTCGGAAGCCCCCGCCTCCCCGGCGAAGGATTGCGCATCGGCACGGTGCGGCGGCCGCCCCGCGGCGTGGCGAAGACCGCGTTCGCGTCGCGCAACTACTACGACGTCTGGCTGCCCGCGCTCGCGCCGAGCGAGGAGTTGCGCAAGTTCGGACAGGCGGCCAAGAGCGAAAAAGACTGGCGCATCTTCGTCCGACGCTACCGGACCGAAATGAACCAGCCGGAGAAGCGCTGCCTGCTTGACCTGCTGGCGGCGCTGTCGCGCCAGACGAGCTTTGCCGTCGGATGCTATTGCGCCGACGAGCATCGCTGCCATCGCTCCATCCTGCGCGAGCTGCTTGCCGAGCGTGACGCAGTCTTCGGCTGATGAACGAAATGACGAGGAGAATACGATGGCGGAACGAGTGCGGATCATTGGCAGTTATCTGTCACCCTACGTTCGCAAAGTCTTGGTCGTTCTCGATCTGAAGAACATTCCTTACGAAATCGACCCCATTGTCCCGTTCTTCGGCGACGATCGTTTCTCGCAGATGAGTCCCGTGCGGCGCATCCCGGTACTAATCGACAATCAGGTCACGCTGGCCGACTCGTCGGTCATCTGCCAGTACCTGGAAGACCGCTATCAAGCACCGATGCTCTATCCCGCGAACATCGTTGATCGCGCCCGCGCCCGATGGCTCGAAGAGTACGCCGATTCGCGTATGGGCGAGGTGTTCATCTGGCGACTTTTCAACCAGGTCGCGATCAAACCTAGCGTGTGGGGCGAACAAAAAAACATGTCTGTAGTAGAAAAGACTCTGCGGGAAGATGTACCGGAGGTGCTCGATTATCTGGAGACCCAGGTTCCGGCTCAGGGCTTTATCTTCGGCGATATTTCTATCGCAGACATCAGTATCGCGTGCTTCTTTCGGAATGCCGCATTCGCCGGGTTAAAGGTGGATGCTGCGCGATGGCCGCGCACGGCGGCGTTTGTCGACCGAGTACTGAAGCTGGACAGTTTCGCGAAACTCAGACCGATCGAGGAGCAGTTGCGACTCACGCCGCTCGCCCAGCATCGGGCGGTCCTGACGGCGGCCGGCCTGCCGGTGACGCCGGTCACCTGCGGAACGACGGAGCCGCGCCGCGGTGTCATGAACATCGATTAACCCGCCACCACTTTCGCAACGGCGCTCCATTGATCCTGCTTAACTGCTCGGTGACCGATGTGATTACATACGATAGCGGGTACCCGCCAATTATGGGTGGGACTCGATCAGGGGAGAATCGATGGACTTCAAATACAGTGAGGAAGCTGAGGCCTTTCGCGCGGAGTTCCGTGCATGGATCGAGGCCAACCCGGCGGGCCACGACAGTGCCGACAATCTGGTCGGCGAGTTCATGGACGCCGGCAGCGCGGGCTGGCAGCGGCATCTCGCGTGGCATCGCAAGATGCACGCTGGTGGCTGGGTCGGGATTACGTGGCCCAAGGCCTACGGCGGGCGCGGGGCCAAACTCGAGCAGAGTATCGTGTTCGGCGAGGAACTGGCGCGGGTCAAGGCGCCGACGCTGGTCAACGGTCTGGGGATCGCGCTGGTCGGGCCCACCCTGATGCATTGGGCGACCGAGGAGCAGAAAAAGCGTTATTTGCCGAAGATTCTCTCAGCGGAAGAGATCTGGTGTCAGGGCTATTCGGAGCCGAATGCCGGCTCGGATGTCGCCGCCTTGCAGACCCGGGCCGTCGAGGATGGCGACGACTTTATCGTCAACGGCCAGAAGGTCTGGACCTCCGGGGCGCATCACGCCGACATGTGTATCCTGCTCGCACGCACGGACCCAGCCGCCCCCAAGCATAAGGGGATCAGCTACCTGCTGGTGGATATGCATACGCCCGGCGTGACCGTTAAGCCCTTGGTGCAGATCACCGGCGATCGCGGCTTCAACGAAGTCTTCTTCGAAGATGTTCGCGTGCCCAGGAAGAATCTGGTTGGCGAGAAGAACCAGGGATGGCAGGTGGCGGTGACCACGCTCGCCTTCGAACGCAGCAGTATCGGGTCGGGGTCAGCGCGGGACACGCTCACGGCGGTGCGCGAGCTCGCGGCCCTGGCGCGACAGATTCCGCGCAACGGTGGGACGGCCTGGGACGACGGGAGCGTCCGCCAGCAGATCGCGAGCTTCGCTTGTCAGGCGGCGGCGTTGCGCTACACCAATCTGCGCCAGTTGACCCGCCGCCTGAAGGGGCTGCCGCCGGGGCCGGAGGGCTCGGGCGCGAAGCTGGTCGTGAGCGACCTGATTCTGGGTACCGCCAAGTTCGCGATGGAGTTGCTGGGTCCCTTCAGCCAGTTCGAGCAGGACGCGCCCTTTGCCCTCGATGGGGGCAAGTGGAGCTACCGGATGCTCGGATCGCGGATGATGACGATCGCGGGCGGCACCAGCGAAATCCAGCGCAATATAATTGGCGAGCGCGTGCTGGGATTGCCCAAAGGATAAGCGCATTCGGATAGCCGATCCGGGGTCCCGAATCGATGCGGGCCCTGTTTTCATCGTGGCGAATCGATTGGCTGAATAAATTCGCGATCGCCGCCGTCAAATGAATTAAGAACGGTAGCTTCCCCTGCCGTTCTAACGGCTGCCATCCTCCCTGGCAGTCGGAAAGGCTGTTCGTGCCAGACGGGCAGCCTCCCGGCGGGCGCTGGTCAAGCCTTTCCCCCCTTGATCAAACGCCCGCCGCTTTTTTTCCATCCGCTGAAACCGGCGCCGTCGATCGACGTATAGGGGTTGCGCGAGGGGCGGTGCTTGACACCGCGACTCTGCGTCGGCATCGTGCAAGGCTCAATGGTTTGGTTGCGCAGGTCTTTGGTGCTCGTCCCCGTCGTCGCTTTTCTTTCGGCGGCGCTGCTCTTGAGCTGTGGCGGTGGCAGCAGCAGCACGACCCCTACGGGGTTGCCATTCGCGCTGATGAGCGTCGCGATCTGCCCCGGGCCGCCCCCGACCGCGAGGCCGACGCCGTCCCCGACCAAGGGCGCCTCACCGACCGCCACGCCGACCCCGCAATGCACGCCAACCGCGGAAGCTTCGATTGCCGGTTTGAGCGCTCCTGATAACACGGTCCAATTCAACGTGCAGGGCACCTACCAGACCAGCCCAAGCAGCAAAAAAAAGCTCTTCTTTGATGATACCAGCGACCTGTCATTGCGCTGGAATTCTCAGCCAGCCGGGCTCGCCACCAGCGGCGTTGTGCCCGGTGAGTTCGTCGGGGTATCTCCTGGCTGCGTCTGCCTGACAGCGGAAATCGCGCCGGCGATTAGTTGCCCGGTCAGCGTGTCGATTGCGACCACTGGATGTACGCCGTGTCCGACGCCTTCGCCCTTCAACCTCTGTCCGGGACCAACGCCGACTGTGACCCCGTCGAAGACGCCGAAAGCGACGCCATCGCCGTAGCGTACCGCCGACCAAGATTGCGACTTCGATTTTTGCGTTTTTGCCTGTTAACAAACGGTTCACACGGCTGCGCTGGCGATTTGACTCCCGGCACTCCTGATCAATAGGCTGGCGAGTCGGGACCGGGGGGAATGGAAAAAGAAGCTCGGCGCGAGCAGGTGTTGCGTCACGCGAAGCGGATTTTCGCGCGCAAAGGTTACCATCACACCAACATATCCGACATTATCGCGCGGGCGCGGATCGCGCGCGGCACCTTTTACCTTTATTTCGAGAATAAGCGCGAACTCTTCGAGGAGTTGCTCGCCCAGGTCCTTGGCGAGCTACGGCTGCGTATCCAACGGCTGCGCGTCGGACCGGGCGAGCCCGATCCGGTCGAGCAACTGCGCTCCAACCTGCGGCGGGTACTCGGCCTGGTGCTGGCGGAGCGCGAATTGACCGATATCCTGCTCAACCATGCGATGGGGTTCGATCGGGAGCTCGATACCCGGATCATTGACTTTTACGAGCAGGTCGTTGATCAGATTCAGCGGTCGTTGGACCTCGGGATTGAGATGAACCTGGTCCGGCGATGCGACACGCGCGTTGCCGCCTATTGTATCCTGGGCGGGATCAAGGAGGTGGTGGCGCAGGCCTCGCGCGCCCGCCGGCGCGATATCGCGATGCTCGCCGAGGAGATTCTCGGCTTCGGGTTGCGCGGTGTGGCCCGTCCGGAACTGATCGCGGGAATCCTGAGCCAGCACCGCCCGGAGGACGCTATTTTGACGCGTGAACTAGACTGACATGTCAGTACATCATCCGGCAAAGACGCGCGGTGCGCGCCCGGCGGCAGCGGGGGCGGCCTTTTACGACCTCGACGGCACGCTCGTCGGTCTCAACCTGATTCACACGGCGCTCTATATATTCTCGAATCTCGGCGAATGGACCGGGCGCGCGAGCTATCTGCTGAACTTCGCCGCGCGCATCCCGTCGTTGTATTTCGCCGAACGCCGCGACCGGTATCTGCTGAATGTCGTGCTCTTCGAGATGTTTAAAGGGGTCTCGCGCGACCGCCTCGAGGAGTTGGGCGACGAATATTGCGAACGCGTGCTGATGGAAAATCTCTACCCGCAGGCGCGCGACATGATCGAATCGAATCGCGCCGCCGGACTCGAACCGGTATTGGTCACCGGTTCGCCGGACTTTATCGCCGCGCCCCTGTCACGGCGTCTCGGGATCGGTGATTACGCCGCCAACCGGTTGGCCTTCGTTCGTGGCCGCGCGACCGGACGCCTGGTGTCGCCGATCATGGCCGGTGACGAAAAGGCGCGCTGGTGCGCGGACTATGCGGCGGCGCGCCAGCTCGACCTGGGCAAATGCCGGGGCTATGCGGATTCACATTACGATTTGCCGTTTCTCGCGGCCTTGGGCCATCCGGTGGCGGTCAACCCCGATCAGCGCCTGAGCGCGACCGCCCGAAGCCGGCAATGGCCGATTATTCATTTCAACCAAAAGGGCCCACGTACCACCCTCGCGCGCGCGATGCGGGCGCAGGCCGAAAGCTGGATTTGGAGGTGGCTTGATGGCGCGGCCTGAAGCCCGTCTGAAGGAGCTCAAGTCGTCCGATCTCAAACACGAGATCGACGCGCGCCGCGATCTCGTCGTCACGCTCAACCGGCGTTCGGAGAACCGCCTGATCGCCTATGGCGAAGACTTCATGTTCGAGAAGCTGCCGGCGGGAACCCGGGTGGTCTATCCGCCCCCGCCGCTCGATCCCCTGCCCGACCCCGACACGGCAATCCGTTACGCCCTGCTCCATCCGCTGAATGCTGATCCGCTGTTCGCGCAGCTCAATCCGAATATGCGGGTCACGATCGCGATCGACGATATCAGCCTCCCCCTGCCGCAGATGCGCCGTCCGGATCTGCGCGAGCGGATGCTCAATTCGATCCTGCAGACCCTCGCGGATTACGGCGTGGACGACGTTCATCTGGTTGTCGCGACCTCGCTCCATCGCCGCATGACGGAGCGCGAAATTCACCGGATGGTCGGCGAGCGCGCGTTTCGGCAATTCTGGCCCGAGCGGCTCTACAACTTCGACGCCGAAAACCGCGCCGAGATCGTTATGATAGGCAAAACCGATCATGGCGAAGAGGTCTGGCTCTCGCGCCGTGCGGCGGAGTCCGACCTCGTCATCTATCTGAACATCAACCTGGTGCCGATGGACGGCGGTCACAAGTCGGTCGCGGTCGGGCTCGCGCCTTATCAGAGCCTGCGTCATCACCACAATCCGGCGACCCTGCGCGACAGCCATTCCTACATGGACCCGAACCGCTCGGCCCTGCACAACTCGGCGAACCGGATGGGCAAGCTGATCAATCAGCAGCTCAACGTCTTTTCAGTCGAGACCGCCGTGAATACCCAGATGTACGGCGGGATGCTCGATTTTCTGCAGAAGAACGAGGATCGCTTTTCCGATTGGGACCGGATGCGGCTCAAGGGTTTCCGCTGGACGCTCGGTTCGGTGTCGAACGATCTGCGCCGCCAGATGCTGCATCAGTACGCGGCGCCCTATGGCCTGACCGGGGTGTGGGCCGGCGAGACCGAGACCGTGCATCGGCAGGCGCTGGCGAAGGTCTTCCAGCAGTACGCGGTACCGGTCAAAGGGCAGTCCGATATCCTGATCGTCGGCGTGCCGTATATCTGTCCCTACAACGTCAATTCGATCATGAACCCGGTCCTCGTGCAGTGCACGGGCATGGGCTACCTGTTCAACATGTATCGCAACAAGCCGCTGGTGAAACCCGGCGGCACGATGATCATCTGTCATCCGCTGCGCGACGAATTTCACCCGGAGCATCATCCGAGCTACATCGAGTTTTTCCATCGATGCCTGAGTGAGACCACCGACGCCACGGAGCTTGCCAACAAGTACGAGCACGAGTTCGCGCACAACCCGACCTACACGCACATGTACCGTTACGGCCACGCCTACCACGGCGTGCATCCGTTCTACATGTGGTACTGGGGCGAGCCTGCGCGCCAGCATTGCGGGCGGGTGATCGCGGCCGGTTGCGAGGAGCCGGAGGTTGCCGCGCGGCTCGGCTGGGAGGCGGCTGACACGCTCGATGAAGCAATCGCGATGGCGACCGCGGATCACGGGCGCTCGGCCAGCATAACTTATCTGCACTTGCCGCCACTGGTTATAGCCGATGTCGAATAACAACGGCGTACACAACGGGGCTGTCGCGGCCCGCCACGGCACGATGCCGCCGCTCGAAACGGTGCTGCGCAAGCGACGCCTGCTCATCACGGGAGGCACCGGCTTTCTCGGCAAGGTGCTGCTCTCGATCCTCTTGCGGCA
>Ga0074045_10002028_pt1 | contig 19065 bp, 16 predicted proteins | sample BogForMeECP23OM2_FD_94442 | JGI IMG/M metagenome (GOLD analysis project Ga0074045, IMG submission 94442) | Bog forest soil microbial communities from Calvert Island, British Columbia, Canada - Bog Forest MetaG ECP23OM2 | ecosystem: Environmental > Terrestrial > Soil > Wetlands ...
AGGGAAGTGGCGCGCGCATCGAAATCGGGGATGCGTTTCCATTCGCCGATGGTGCGCGGCCTGGAATGTGCCGCGGGATGTAGCGAAGTGCTTGCTGTCATAGGGCCCCCCAGCCCAGGCCATAAGTGATGGCCCGCCGCTCTTCAGTTTAGTCCGTGCCCGTTGCCGCCAGCGCGCTGGCGCAAGGCCTCTGCTTTCTGTAGATGCGGCGCCCACTCCCGAAGATACCCGAGCAGCCGCTCCTGGCGCTCCGCCTCAGAGCGCAACTCCAGAATCTGTTGCTTCCATAGGAGATCCAGGGGCAGGGCCGCGGCGACGGCATAGGCCAGTTGTTCGGGGGCGATCTCCTCGAAACTGCGCGGGAGTTCGGAGAAAAGGAGCGTGTGGCAGGTTTCGTAGGCCTCAATCAGCCGCTGGCTCTTGACAGGTTCCAGCAGGGAATCGTGGTCTTCCAGGTAATCGATTTGTCCCTGGAGCAACGGGTCGTCGGTAAATAGTTCCAGGATGCGGAACGCCTCTCTCCCCACGGTCAGGATGTCCATGCGCCCGTCCTCATACTTCCTGACGACGTCCACGATCTCCGCGGTGCATCCCACGCGCACCACGCCATTTGGCAGCGCCAGCAGCATCCCGAATGGCGACTTGGCCTCCAGGCACTCGTGCGTCATCCGCCGGTATCGCGGCTCGAAGATGTGCAAGGGAAGTTGTTCGCCGGGGAACAGGACGACGTTGAGTGGGAAGAGCGGGATGCGTTCCGGCCGCATGGGTCGCAGGCCAAAGGATACCAGAAGGTTCTGAAGAATGCTGCACACCGACCCGCTTCTGCACCCGGCCGGGGTCGCAGTGCAAAATCCAGACAGTGTATCGAAGCGGCACAAACGGCCGGGAGGAAGGCATCCAAGCGCGCTGGGAAACGTATGCAAGTTCATCTAAATGATGCACTTGCTCGCGTCCCGGCGGTGCATAACTTGGCCACGGGCTTGCACCCTTTAAAAGTGGTGTAGTGCGGTTGCAGGGTTCGCATCCGCAGGTGTGTCCGGGTGTATGTGACCACAGTTATTCGCGCGGCATCCCGGTCAGCAAGGGACCCATTGGAATGCGACGTGGAAAACGCTGCTGTTCTTCAAGGTAATCGCGGCTCGTCCATTTCACCTGAGCCGATGTAGCGGGTGCTGGTTGGCAGTCCATTTTTGGCAGGATTCTCGCCAGGCATGAGTCTGAGCGTCCAGAGGTCATCACGTTAGCGAAAATGTTCAAGAGGTCCAACATTTACAGGGCAGCGGGTGCGGCATTGGCTGGAGTGCTCGCCATGTCTCTCTACCAGGCAAACGATTGGTTGGCCTCTGGAAGTCTCACAAAGTGGCAGTTGCACGCGCTCGCAATCCTGTTCTCTGCCGCCGCGGTTTTCTTTCTGGCGGGAGTGCTGCTGCGGCGCGAGCAGCGCTCCGCGGAAAAGCTCCGCGGGACATTAGCTCTTTCTGATGCCTTGATCGAGAGCCTGCCGGGAGTAGTTGCCATCATTGATGCTTCGGCCAAGATCCGGCGATGGAACCTGAACTTCCTTGGCTATACCGCGGGTGAAATGTTGGGTGCCGGGATCATGGACACCGTTGCGCCAGAAAGCCTGAATGATGTCCAGCGAACGATGATGAGCGCCTTCGAAAAAGGCACGAGCGAGGGCGAGGCCTGGCTGGTGGCCAAAGGCGGAGCGAAGATCTACTGCTATTTGAAAGGCGTGCGCTTCGTTTTTGAGAACGGACCCTGCGTCCTCGGAGTGGCGATCGATATCAGCAATCGAAAGCGGGCCGAAGTACAGATCCGGCTTCAGTCCGCGGCCCTGGAATGTGTAGGGAACGGCGTCGTCATTACCGATACGTGCGGCACTATCCAATGGGTGAATCCTGAATTCACGCGGCTGACGGGCTACTCTCTCGAAGAGGCCATTGGCCAGAATCCCCGAATTTTGAAATCCGGAAAACAGGATCAGGTCTTCTACCTGAATCTATGGGAGACGATTCTTTCCGGAAGAGCCTGGGCTGGAGAACTCCAGAATCTCAGGAAAGACGGGCAGCTTTATATCGAGGAGATGACCATTTCGCCCGTACGTTCCGTTACCGGCGAGATTACGAATTTTGTTGCCATCAAACAGAACATCACGGAGCGCAAGCGCATCGAAACTGAGCTGCTGAGGGCCAAGGAACTCGCGGAAGTTGCTAATCGCGCGAAGAGCGAGTTCCTCGCCAACATGAGCCACGAAATCCGCACTCCTATGAACGGCATCATCGGGATGACCGATCTTGCTTTGGATACAAATCTTACGGAGGAACAGCGTGATTACCTCGGCACCGTGAAGCAATCGGCGGCAGCCCTCCTGAATGTCATCAACGACGTGCTGGATTTCTCCAAAATCGAAGCTGGCAAGATGGACCTGGAAGTGACAGTGTTCAGCCTGGAAGAACTTCTCCGGGAAACGATGAAATTCCTGGCGCTCCGGGCGCACGAAAAGAACCTGGAATTCTCGTACGGCCTGGCTGACGACATCCCGCCACTTCTGTCGGGTGACCCCTTCCGCTTGCGGCAGATCCTGATCAACCTGATCAGCAACGCGATCAAATTCACAGAGCGCGGCAAAATCACCGTGACCGCCGGTCTGCAAAGCGCCTCCGGCCGGAATGTCATGGTGCATTTTCAAGTTTGCGACACCGGCGTAGGCATCGCCAAAGTCAAACAGGAGTACATTTTTCAGCCCTTTTCCCAGGCGGACAGCTCCACGACTCGAAAATATGGGGGCACTGGCCTCGGACTTTCGATCTCCGCCTGCATTGTCGAGATGATGCATGGACGTATCTGGGTGGAGAGCTCCCCGGGGGTCGGTAGTGCTTTCCATTTCACGGCAGAGTTCGCTGCCGGCGGCGCCTTTCCCACAGATAACACACCGAACTCTGAGCGGCTGAACGGAGTGTCAGCGCTCGTCGTTGACGATGCTTTGCCGGCCGGCTCGCCAGCAACAAGCCGCTTGGCCGAAAGGACAGCACGGCCAGACATTCTGGCCGGCCAGGCCGCGCTGCGAATTCTGTTGGCGGAAGACAACGCGATCAATCAGCGGCTTGCCGTTCGCCTTCTTGAGAAGGCGGGGCACACGGTGGCTGTCGCGGAGAATGGATCGCGTGCGCTGGCCATGGTTCAATCAGATAAATTCGACCTGGTCCTGATGGATGTGCAGATGCCCGAAATGGATGGCTTCGAGGCAACAGCAGCGATCCGCAATCTCGAGCTCCAAACGCACGCGCACATTTCCATCATCGCGATGACGGCGCATGCGATGAAGGGCGATCGCGAACGTTGCCTGCAGGCTGGTATGGATGGATACATCGCCAAGCCAATCAACCGGGCTGAATTGCTCGCTTTAATCGCCGAACATGCGCCGCGAACTCAGGTCTTCACTTAGGCCTCAGCTGTTGCGGTTCTCGCTCTGGGCCCCGCTGGCTCGTTCCCGTTGTGGGTCACCACCAAATTGGCCGGCACGCGCTGGCGTGCGCAAATAGGCCACGACAAACAAGACCCCGAGCAGCAAGTCGGTTGCCGCAAAAACCAAATCGGAGGCATGCATCCTTGCTTGCAGAACCAACACCACGACCGTGATTCCGTAAGCGAATTTTTCCACCATTGATGGGATCATCAGCGGACGGAAACGGATCGGATCGCGAGCAATAAAAAGGAAAGCAATTTGCCACGCCAGCCCCAAGGCCGCGAACCCATAGAAAAATCCCGGGTGCGTGATCGCCGGTGGATCTTTCCGTCCGATCAGGTCAAACAGGAAATAGAGCGGCGCCAGCACCAGCACGCCCCATATCCCCGCCACCCAAAAAACGGCCTTCGCGAATCTCATCCCGCCTCCAGTTCGGCCAGGAGTCCTTCCATCTCCGACCGCGCGTGCGTGTTGCCCACGCGTGTGGCCACAGTAATTCCGGCCGTCAGAATGGGCTTGGCCTCCTCGCGCCGCTCCTCCTGTACCAACATCTGTGCGTACATCTGAAACCCGGGCACATACTCCTCGTGATTCTCAATCAGCTCGCGGAATTGCGCCTCTGCCCCCGCTTTATCTCCCTCTCTCAGGAATTCCAATGCCAGGCCGTAGCGCGAAAACGCGTCTCCAGGATTCTGTGCGACGAATTCTTCCAGCTTCTGCCGGCGGCCTTTCTTTTGGTCAGTCATGGCAACGTCCCGTATTATACGTGCAACTCAGCGCGGTCCGTACTCCGGCCGCCAAAATGCCTGCTCTGAGAGTTCTCCGCCCAACCACCCGAACACACTTCAATTCCAAGTCTTGAGCCTTGGCCAGGCTTTCGAAAGCGGCATCTTAAAGTCATGGCAAACCAGGATGTCATAGTGCTCCCAGCCCATGCCGTAGTAGGGTGCAACGCGCGGCCCTTTTTCCACACTGCTGCACCAGTAGCGTGCATCCTCCATGTTCCACTCCAGCATGATGATCCGCTCGCCCGTGTAATCGCGCGGGCCCCAGTAGTAGTAGTTCTGATGTGCGGAAATGGACTTGGGCAAACCGTAGCGCGCGCCGAAGAAATCGATCGCTCCCGCTCCGCCATAGTTTCCCGCTAGGATCGCGGTCTTCGCGCGTTCCTCCGCGGGGAGCGCGTTATATACCTCGGCCACCTCCGCGACCATTTCTTCCCATCCGAATTCATCCGCGAAGTGCTGCGGCAGGATGCCGGTCATGGACGTTTCCGTGCGGGTCACACCCAAGCCGAGAGCATTCATGTACGGCACGATTTTGTCCGGAGGAAGAATGGGCAGGGCGAGCGGAACGGAAACAAGGCAGACGGCGATCACCACCGCCGGCAGCGCCACGCGTATCCAACGAAGCCGCGGGGGAGTTGCCGTAAGCGTTTCCCAGAATACGCCACCCGCCGCGAAGAGAATGGGGTAAATCGGGGCGAGGTAGTAGTCCTTTCCCTTCAACGCCATCATCACCGCCAGAAAAGCGACATACGCGAAGCCCACAAAACGAAAACGCTTGGCATTCCGGTGCAAGAAAAGATACGCAAGGCCCGCGATCCAAACGAGATCCGTAATCGGATTGAGCATCATGATTTGTTGCTTGAGGAAAGCCATCGGCGGGAGCTCAATGTTTTTGTGAATGGCTTTGACGTTCCGCAAATCCTCAAGCGTCGGGAAATGGTGTGCATATTGCCAGACGACGTTGGGGAGCGCAATCAAAAACGCGATCCCCGCCGCCGCCCAGAACCATTTCGAAGCGAATACGCGGCGCTCCGGAGTGAGCGCCAGGCCAACAACCAACGCGCCGAGGAAAAACACCGTGGAATGTTTGTTCAGCAGGCCGAATCCCAGCAGCGCGCCGCAGTAGAGCAGCAGGGCAGGTTGCCGGCGATTCAGTGCGATCAGCAGAACGTAGAGGCAGCCCATCCAAAACAGCGGCTCCAGCGCATTCATGGCCAGCCGTGCGCCGTTGCCAAGAATGGTGGGCGCCAGCAAAACAGAGACACAGGCCAGGAAAATGGCCCATTTCCGGCCTCCCAATTCGCGCGTGAGGAATCCCGTCAGCGCGACCTCCGCGCCGAACGCCAGGGCTGGCAGCAACCGGATGGCATGGATGGAATCGCCAAAAATCACGCGGCTGCCGCGCGCAAGCCAGGCGATCAGCGGTGCGAAATCCACATAACCGAACGACAGATGATCGCTGCGCGCCAGGTAGTAGAGTTCGTCGCGAAAATAGCCATAGCGGCCATTCGTGGCCATCTGGAGAAGAAATGCACTTGCGCCGAGAATCCACGCAATGCGCATGCTCACGGAAGACTCATCGTAGACAGCGGGAGGAGCGGCGTTCGTCATGCGACACCTCGCCGGAAATTCTAGCATGGAGTCCACTCGCGCCAGACTTAGCCTGGACGAACGACGCAGAGCGTCGCACTGGAGGAACACAAGGCGCCGCCACGATCTGTGGCCGGAGAACCCTGGCATCTCACCGCCGGGTTTTCCTTTGGACCGTCAGGGCAGCGTCCCCTATGATACGGAGAGGTGCGGCTGGCACAAACGAGGTCAATCATGAAGCGTTCACGCGATGCGAAGATAATTGTCAATGAGGAAATGGAGATGCCGGGGAAGCCGGTGGGCGCCTCGGCCTCCGAAATGGCGGAGGTGGTGCTACCTGCGCAAACCAACGCGCTGGGAAAACTCCTCGGCGGCCACGTTATGCACCTGGTCGATATCGTTGCCGCCATGGCCGCCAGCCGCCACGCCAACAGTTACATGGTTACCGCTTCGGTGGACTACATCGATTTCCAGAATCCCGTGAATCTCGGCGAAATCGTCATGTTGAAGTCGCACGTCAACCGTGTCTTCCACACCTCGCTCGAAGTTGGCGTCGAGGTTTATTCCGAGGACATTCTCACTGGGGAACGCAAGCAGACCACCACCGCCTACGTGACGTTTGTGGCCCTTGATGAGCAAACGCGCCAGCCCAAGCGCGTTCCGCCGCTCATCCTGCGCACCGCCGCAGAGCATCACCGCTGGCGCGAAGCCGCCAAGCGCCGCAAAATCCGCCTGGCTCACCGCCACGCCAAAAAACACTAATTGCCGGGCCCGCTGCAGCGCGGGAAACTCTCAATTCGCGAAACTCACGTCTGGAAGTCCTGACAGTTGTCCATCTATCAGTACGACTGCGTCGTTCCCAGCGCGTGCTTGTAAACTGATTGACTTCACAGCAGCTACGGGGTAGTGTGCTTTTACTTACTTGTGGGCATGTTCAAGCGATGCGCGCCCTCAAGGGGGCTCCATGAAGCAGCAAAAGGGTTTTTCTCTTATCGAGCTGTTGATCGTCGTGGCCATCATTCTGATCATCTCGGCCATCGCCGTCCCAGCCTTCATTCGTTCCAAGATAGCGGCCAACGAAGCTTCCGCGATTGCCTCCCTGAACGACATCAATCTGGGCGAAACGACCTACAACAATACGTATCCTGGGACGTATGCCACTCTGGCGGCGTTGGGCCCGGGTGGCCCGGTCTGTGGCGTCCCTAGCGCGACGAACGCCTGCTTGATCGACAACGTACTGGCTAGCGCGTCGTCTGCCGATGCTGCGAAGAGCGGCTACTATTTCACCATCGGTGGCGACCTTGTCACGGGTTACACCAGCTTGGCGCAGCCCTCGAATCCCAACACGACGGGCACGCGCACGTTCTGCTCGGACCAGACCCTGGTGCTGTTCGTCAACGCGACCGGCGGCGATTGCACTTCGGCCACCGCCAGCCCGCTCTAATACGCCGCATCCCCCGCGGACGCCCTGAGAACTCGACCTACGAGCCAGCCAATTGCCGGATTCTATCGACTCACCCAGCTTCCGCGCGCACAAGAGCGTTGCGGCTAGTAGAATCGCGTGTTTGGGTGCGTCGGCATTAGAGTATAGTGTTTCGTATGTTGAAGCTCATAATCATTCCCTCCCTCCTATTCTCAGTACCCATGGTTGTCGCAGTTCTCACTTCGGCCCAACAGCCACTGGAAGGCCCGCGTGGTCTATTTGAAGGTTCCACCGACGTTGGCAGCACGCATAAGGGCTCGACAGTCTACGACCCTGGCCGCGGCGAGTATCGCGTGACCGGCGGTGGCGCGGACATGTGGGGCGCGGCCGATGCCTTCCATCTGAGTTGGGTTCGCCTCTCTGGGGACGTGACCCTGACGGCGGATGTGCGTTTCCCGCCCGACGGTGGTGCGATTCCGCTGAAGAAAGCCGTCCTCATCGTGCGGCAAAGCCTCGATCCAGGTTCAGCCTATGCCGATGTGGCCATCCACGGCGACGGCCATATTACGCTCCAGTACCGGGCAACCCAGGGCAACGAAACGGCCGATACAACTTCGACGGAACACGGCTCGACGCGTCTGCGGATTGCACGCAAGGGCAACCAGTTCACGCTGTACGCCGGACCGGCTGATGGCAAGCTGTCCGCCTCAGCGCCGGTGACAATCATCCTGCATGATCCAGTCTATGTGGGCATCGGCATGTGCGCTCACCAGGCCGATGGCGTTGAATCCGCCGTCTTCTCCAACGTGAAGATCGAACGGCCCATGGCGAAGTAAGGCTTACCACGCGGATCTGGACCAACTTTTTGGGGCATCGCCAGAAAGTGGCGACTGCGAAGAGCGGCTACTACTACACGACCGGCGGCGACCGGGTCACGGGCTACACCAGTTTGGCGCGGCCCTCAGGTCCTAGCACGACGGGCACGCGCACGTTCTGCTCGGACCAGACCCTGGTGCTGTTCGTCAACGCGACCTGCGGCGATTGCACGACCACCACCGCCAGCCCGCTCTAATACGCCACATCCCCTACCCCCTCCTGAGCGCTCGACTTCCGAAGTAATCAACTGCCGGACTCTACCGATTCGATCAAATACCGTGCACACAAAAGCGTTGCCGCTAATGGAATCGCGTGCCTCCGCTGTTTTTCCATGAGGTTACCCATTTTGAATTTTGATTTCTCGCAGAGGAGGGACTTCAGTCTGCCCTCAATCACGCCCCATTACCGGACATCCGTACTCCCAGTAACCACTCCTCCGGTTTGTACGTTTACCAGTAGTTAGATGATATAATCTTAATGTCTCCGGAAATCAAAGCGGGAATGCTCTTTGTTACGCGCGGGAAGGACGTCCGTGATGCCCGCTTATTTCAAAATCGATAAGGAACGTAGACTGGTAATGAGCACTTGGTCAGACGTCGTCACCAGGGCCGATGCGTTCGCGCATCAAGAGAATCTCCGGAAACATCCGGATTTTGACCGCAGCTTCTCTCAGTTAGTGGACCTTTCCCATGTAACGAGAATTGAATTCACCCATGAGGATGTGGAATGGTTTGCTCGAGCTACCATATTCTCGCCCAATTCCCGCCGGGCAATCCTAGCGCCTGCCGACTTGGTATTTGGCCTTGCGCGGACGTTTGAGATTCTCCGTGACACAGTGGGTGAAAAGGGAATTCGCGTCTTCCGCAATCTCGAAGATGCGCTGGAATGGGTTCTTGGCAAGAACACTGAGCCCTGAGAACCTTCTCCTCCGTACTGACCACTCCATTTCACTCTGCAAGCTTGGCCAAGTCCTGGTAAGTGGGAGGAGGTTCGCTTCATCGCTGCCCAAGGGTGACTTCAGAATTCGCGACACGTTCGTTTGGTAGCGGACAAGCATTTGATGAAGTGCGAGACAGAAACGCTCAATTCGCGAAGCTCACGCGAATTTCGTCGCCTACCTTCAACGCCTGCTCGACGCAGGTGCCGATCGCCGGGCCATTCAGGTAATTCCCTGCAAAATAGAGGCCCGGGAATTTCCCGCGCAATTGCTCCAGCGCCGCGAGCCGCGCGGTGTGGCCCAGGTTGTATTGCGGCAAAGCGCGCGGCCAGATGGTCACATTGGAAAAGACCGGCTCCTGGCGAATTCCCAGCAGCGGCGTAAGTTCTTTGTGGATCGTTTCCACAAGAACTGCTTCCGATTGCTGCAGGGCGTCCGGATTCGTTGCACCGCCCACGAAACTCGTCAATAGTGCTTCACCCTCCGGCGCGCGCCCTGGAAACAGCGAAGAGTTCCACACCGTGCCGAGATCGTTCAACCCAGCAGACCGCGGCACCAGGAAGCCGAATCCTTCCAGCGAATGGCCCACATCTCTTTTGTGGTACCCCAGCGAAACCACCGCCACGCCCGCATATTCGATGCCGCCCAACTGTTTTTCAAACTCCCCATCCAGCGCGCCCAGTAGTTTCCCAGCTACACCGGTTGGCACTGCCAGCACCAGGCGCTCCGCCTCCACGCTTTCTGCCCCCTGCGGAGTCCGCGCCGCAACGCGGAATCGCAGCGCCTTGGCATCCTGACCCGGATCGAGATGCTCGATTCCCGTAACTTCCACGCCGCACTGCAAGCGCTCGCCGAGACTCAGCGCGAGAGCTTCAATCAGCATTTCATTGCCTTCGCTAAACGTCTGCAGCGTCGGCCGTTCGCGCGGGCCTTTGGGCCTCTTAAGCCGTTTTGCCGCTCGCGCTTTGATCGCGGGGAAAATCCCTCGAAGGATGCTCCCGGAAGCCTTTTCCGCCTCGTGCAAAATCGGAAATGCCGCGCGCAAACTCAACTTGTCCGGATCGCCCGCGTAGATCCCGGAAACAAACGGGCCCACCAGCCAATCGAGGAGTCTCTCCGAAAATTTCCGCCGGATAAAATTCGCCACTGACTCATCGGGCTCCGGCGCCTCGCTCTTGCCCAGGAGATCGCGCAATATGGCTCGCTTCGTGCCGCCGCCGAGTAGCGGCGAAGCCAGCAGCCCCAGCGGATTCATGGGAATGGCTTGCAGCGCCCCATGGACGAGCACATACCGCGGGGCCTTGGGATCGGCCAGCAAGCGTTCCTCAAGAAGATCGAGGTCGCTGCAAACCCCGGTGAGGGCGCTATTCCCGCTGAAGCTTTGTGGGCCGCACTCGAGTAGATAGCCATCCCGCTGCACCGACCGGATCATGCCGCCCGGCCGCGCCGCTGCCTCCACAATCAGCGTGGAGACGTTCGCCTTTTGCAGCGCATACGCGGTGGCGAGTCCGGAAATTCCCGCGCCAACTACAAGCGCCTGGACCTGCGTGGACATTCAGTGTGCCCCTTCGCAAAACGGCGGCCAATCCTTGCGAGCAGATCGGCCGCAGACGTTAAGCTTCCAAAAACCTCACAGAGTCTTCGAGAATAGCGGACGCGACGCCAGTTGCTGCTTTTCCAGGTACGGGTCAAACACCATGGCCAGGTTGCGAATGAAGATCCGTCCCAGCCACGCAGTGCGAATCTCCTTATCGTTGATCACCACCAGGCCATCCTCCTGCGGCAGCTTCAGGCGTTCCAGTTCGGGAGCGAAGTATTCGTCGAAATGAATTCCAAACTTTTGCGAAATCTCGTCCTTCACGATCACCGTGTGGCACAGCAGCCGGCTGATCACCTCGCGGCGCAAAATATCGTCCTGCGAAAGCCTGTAGCCGCGCATGGTAGCAATGCCGCGCTCGTTCACGGCCTTTTCCCACGAGGGAATGTCTCGGAAATTCTGCGCGTAGCAATCCTGAATCCCGCTGATCGCCGTGATGCCCATGCCGTAGAGATCGGCGCCCGCCTTCGTCGTGTATCCCTGAAAATTGCGGTGCAGCGTACGGTTGCGCTGCGAAACCGCCAGCTCGTCGTTGTCCTTCGCGAAGTGGTCCATGCCGATGTATAGGTATCCGGCTTCCACAAACGCCAGCAAACCGCTGCGGAAAATCTCAAACTTCTTCATGCCTTCGGGCAGGTGCGCCACAAACGAACCCTGCTGCTTCTTCAGCCACGGCACGTGCGCATAGCTGAACATGGCGATGCGGTCCGGCGAGAGCCCCACGATTTGCTCTACCGTGTGCGCGAAACTCTCAGCCGTCTGGTACGGCAAGCCGTAGATCAAGTCTACATTGATGCTGTCGAAGCCGAGTTCGCGCGCGTGGGCGATCAAGTCGCGCGTCTGTTCGTGCGGCTGAACGCGGTGCACGGCTTTCTGCACTTCGGGCTTGAAGTCCTGGATCCCCATGCTGAGCCGGTTGAAGCCCATCTTGCGCACCGATTCCAGGTGCGCGCGCGTGGTTACACGTGGATCCACTTCGATCCCGATTTCCGCGTCCGGCGCAAACGTGAAGCGCTCCCGCGTGTAGGTGAACAGGTCCTCGATTTGCTCGGGCGAAAGATACGTCGGCGTTCCACCGCCCCAGTGAAACTGCACCACCTGGCGCTCGCGCGAAACGCTGTGGCTGATGTGCTCGGTCTCTTTTTTCAAGATGTCCAGATACGGCGGCGCCACGCCCTTGTTCTTTGTGATCACCACGTTGCACGCGCAAAACAGGCACAGGCTCTCGCAGAAGGGAAGATGCATGTACAGCGAAACCGGGCTGCGCTTTTCCTCCGCCGCGGCCAGCGTTACTTCGTAATCGCTTGGTCCGAAGGAGTCGGTCCACACGGGCGCCGTCGGGTAACTGGTGTAGCGCGGCCCCGGCTTGTTGTACCGGTTCACGAACTCTTCGCCCACGGAGAGCGCATCGCGCATCTCCCGCAAGCTTGGATTCATCACTGCCACGTTGCCTCCCTCCCGCGCGATTACGAGCGCGACTTCCCGGCCGGCTGGGCCTGCGCAAACACCGCCTGTTGCCCGGTCTGTATGAACAACTGGGCGTTCTCGACGGGCGTGGGCGGCAGAATGCCATGGCCCAAATTCAGAATGTGGCCACACCCGCCAAGCTCAGCGGCGATGTCCAAGGTGGCCTGCCGGATTTCCTCCGGCGGCGCAAACAACACCGCTGGATCGAGATTGCCTTGCACGGCCACGCGCGGGCCCGCCAGTTCGCGCACTTTCCCGAGCGGTATGCGCCAATCCACGCTCAAAACATTCGCGCCCGCGCGCACAATCGCCGGCAGCAAGTGGTGGGACGCCTTGGTGTAGTAAATCACGGGCACGGCCCCACCCAGCCCGGAGATTATCTCTTGCACGGCTGGCAGCACGAATTCCGTGTAGTCCCGCAAATTCAGTTCGCCACACCAGGTATCGAACAACTGCACGGCACAGACTCCCGCGGCAATCTGCCCCTTCAAATAAGGAATGGTCGCCTGGGCGATCTTATGAAGCAGCTCCCGGAATACTTTCGGCTCGCGGTAAAGGAATTCCTTCACCGTGGCGAAGCCTTCCTTGGTGCGGCCTTCCACCATGTAGCACGCCAGCGTCCACGGCGATGCCGCGAAGCCCAGCACCGGCACGTCCGGCCCGGCCTGCTTCACCGTGCGCCGCAAAGCCTCCAGTAGGAACCCGGTCTCTACTTCGGGATCGAAAATGCGCAGCTTCTTGACGTCCGCCGCGGTGCGCACCGGCTCCGGCAGGTTCGGCCCGGCATCGCCCAATTCCAGCGGTAAACCCATCGCCTCCGCGGGAATCAGAATGTCCGAAAAAATAATAATCGCATCCACACCCAGCCGCCGGAAGGGTTGCAGGGAGACTTCCACGGCCAGATCGGGCGTCTTGCAGACCTCCAGAAACGAGTGTTTTGCCCGGATTTCGCGGTATTCCGGCAGGTACCGCCCCGCTTGCCTCATCATCCACACCGGAAGACGTGGCACAGGTTCGCACCGCGCAGCGCGCAGGAACAGCTCTTTCCGTGTCAGTGCGGTGGCGTGAGTCGTCATAGCCATATCCAACAAGAATAACAAATCTCCGCAAATCCTGCCTTCCGAGCGAGTGGCGGGTAGCGGTTCAGTCTCCGGCTACGGCGTCAATCGGGAGGTACGATGGATTTGGGATGTGACTCTCGCGTCTGCCCGGCATGCGGCAGGCTTGAAAATGCCCCGAGCCCATCGGACACATTCTGGTGTATACTCCTCGGATGTTTTTGAAGCGTATTGTGGCCGCTTTGATCCCGTTGCTGCTGCTTGCGACTACGACTTTCGGCTCTGGTTGTGACTTGTGCTGTTCGCTGAGAAAGCTTTCCTGCGATGGGGCGATAGCCGCAGTCACTGGCGCAGAGCAATCCACGGTATCGCCTGAGATTAAGATGGCTGATTCGGCCAGGCCTTCCGGACCCTGCGCTCACATAGCTGAGGCAGAGAAGCCTCGGCCAGCAGCACCGGTAAGGCGCACACACGCCACCGCGACGACGCTTTGTCCGCATGAGCTGTGTAGTAATGCTTCGGCTCTTGTACCTCAGTTTAAGAATGCGCGCATTCATTACCTCGCCCTTGAAGCCCTCTACGCACGCTTACCACTGAAAGCTGTGAATCGAGTGCAGGTCGCGACGGGAAAATCGCGATTCCTTAGTCCGCTTCCTCCCCTTTCCGGTCTGCGAATCTAGAACGATCATCTCCCCGCATTTGAACGAGTGCCGCTAACCGCATCGCGAGGCGGAGCCCGTTCGCAAGTTACTCGTCCGCGATTTGCATCAACCCGCACAGAGTGTTGCCTTTGAGGAGGCTTGCATCATGCGGCCATATTACGCAATCGCTCTTTTCTTGTTCTTGGTCAGTGTCACGGTCGGCCAGTCGCAGAAAAACGCCACGCAAGACGACATGGCAGACATGTCCGGAAAGCAACGCGCCCAAACAGCCGTAAGCAAGCCGATGAACATGCAACCGGAAACGTTCATCAAAGAAATCGAGCAGCATGCAACCTCGGGTACGAGCGCCGAGCCAAATTCGACGCCCGTTCCCATGCTCATGACGATGAAGCGCGGCTGGATGCTGATGTTTCACGCCAACGTCTTCATCCTCGACGAGCAGCAATCGGCGCGCTCACGTGGCGGAGATAAATTTTTCTCGACCAACTGGTTCATGGGCATGGCGGACCATGAGGCAGGAGCCGGCTTGTTCACCATTCGCAGCATGCTCACACTCGAACCGGCCACGATCTCCGATCGCCGTTACCCCCTTTTATTCCAGCAGGGCGAAACCGCGTATGGCTTGCCCATCGCGGACGGCCAGCACCCGCATGACTTCGTGATGGAATTGGCCGCGCTGTACGATCTGAAATTGGGCGAAAAGAGCCTTCTCTCGTTTTACGCTGCGCCCGTAGGCGATCCGGCGCTCGGGCCAACGGCGTATCCACATCGCGCATCCGCCGCGGAAAACCCTCTCGCAGCACTCGGTCACCATCAAGAAGATTCGACCCACATCGCGGAGGACGTGGTCACTGTCGGAATCACGTATGGCATCGCGCGAATCGAAGCATCCGGATTTCACGGCCGCGAGCCGGACGAGTTCCGGTGGGGCATCGACCAAGGCAAGATCGATTCGTGGTCCACGCGCCTGACGCTGCAGCCAGCGAACAATTGGAGCGGCCAATATTCGTTCGGACGCATCACGAGCCCCGAGACGCTGTTTCCCGCGGAGAACCAGGAGCGCATGACCGCTTCCATCATGTACAACCGCCCGCTACACAACGGCAACTGGGCCAGCACGGCTGTCTGGGGTCGCACGCACTCACTTCAAGACAACGCGATTTTCAACAGCTATCTCTTTGAATCCACGGTGCGCTTCCGCACGCGCAACTACATTTGGACGCGAATCGAAGACGTTGAGCGGTCCAATGAGCTGATTCCCGGCGAAAACCCGCTGCCGACCAATTTCGCCGAGGAAGCGATCGGCCGGGTGGAAGGCTACACCCTGGGTTACGGCCATGACATTGATCTGGTCCCGCACCTCGCATCGGCGATCGGCGCGCAGTTTACGGCGTATGGCGTCACGGAAACGTTGAAACCTATTTACGGTTCGCATCCGTTCACCGTTGCAATATTTGTGCGGCTTCGGCCCTTCTCCGGACGCGAGAGATAAGCGGGCGCGGACACGGACAGGAGCAAAGAAGGGGGTTTATATGGGACCTCGTGGTTACGTTGGGCGGACACAATCGCGAGAGGAACTTACTCCGCCATTGTGGGCCAGAAGGGTTCGAGGGTGACGAGACAATTCAGCCAAGCAGTTAACCCCTACTTAAATCCGGGCTAATCAGTCCGTAACGGCATTGCGCTGACTTCATCATTTGCGCAGTGGCACTCACCTGCGGGACCACGGGCCTGCCCCGCTCCGCGCGCCTGGCTTTGCGCCTAATGTTTTTCAGTTATTGCGTGCGATTTCTTAGCGGCTAGAATGAGCGGAACTTTTCCGGTGCGTGCTTCGGATTTCGAAACCACCAGGCCGACGAGGATTGTAACGTCGAGAGAACACCGCGGCTCGTTTTCACTCGAGCCAGCTTGCATTAGATAGCGCTTCAGGCACCGCACCTTGTGCCGCCTGGAATTTCCGCGACCTGGAGATTTTGTGAAAAAGTTTCTCGTTTGTCTGCTGCTTCTGTTGATCGCAAGGACGCTTGAGGCGCAAGAGCCCGCACCGCAAGCCATCCAAATCGGAAGCGTCACGTTTTCCGGAAGCGTGCGCGAAAGGTACGAAGCCTGGAACTGGTTTGAGCCCGCGAGCGGCAACAATCTATACGGTTATTCGGGAACCGTCGTGCGTTTCGGGTTTTCACAAAAAAACGAGCAGTACGACTGGAACATCGAGTTTGAGGCTCCCATCCTGCTGGGCATTCCGAACCACGCGGTCGATCCGGCTCCCTTGGGCCAGCTTGGACTCGGCGGATCCTATTACGCGGCGAACAACAACAGTCAGTACGCAGCTTTCATCTTCCCGAAGCAGGCATTTCTTCGCATCAAGGGAGAGCACGAAAGCCTGCGCATAGGGCGGATGGAATTCACTGACGGCAGCGAGGTGACGCCGAAGGATTCGACACTGGCATCCCTGAAGGCCGACCGCATCGGCCAGCGCTTGATTGGGAATTTCGGTTTTTCCGATGTCATGCGAAGCCTTGACGGTTTGCAGTTTCTCTACGGCAACGGCCCATGGACTTTCACGGCCGTGAGCGCGATACCCACGCGTGGCGTTTTCCAGGTCGACGGGTGGGGATGGGTGAAGACGCCCGTCACCTATGTCGCACTCACGCGCCAGACGGATCTTGGAAAGAGTCACGCAGAATGGCGCATTTTTGGAATCTATTACAACGACGACCGCCCATTGGTGAAAACGGACAGCCGCCCCGCCCCGGTGCGCGCCACCGATCTCGGCGGCATCAATATCGGTACGTACGGGGGACACTTCATCCTGGCCGCGCCCACCTCCTCGGGAACGTTTGATCTACTCGGCTGGGGCGCCCTCCAGAGCGGCAGTTGGGGAACTCTGGCGCAGCGGTCTGGCGCGGGCGCAATCGAAGCGGGCTGGCAACCAAACATTGCCAGCCGTGTGCGTCCGTGGATTCGCGGCGGTTATTACTATTCCAGCGGCGATGGGAATGCCGCGGATGGCACCCACGGCACATTCTTCGCCGTACTCCCCACGCCGCGCATCTACGCGCGCTTTCCCTTCTTCAACTCCATGAACAACACGGACGCTTTCGTCGAGGTGATGTTGCGGCTGGGCAAGGCGCTTACCATCCGCAGCGACGTGCACGGGCTTAGGCTGAGCAACAAGAACGATTTGTGGTACACGGGTGGAGGCGCGTTCCAGCCATGGACCTTCGGATTCAGCGGTAGGCCATCAAATGGGGCCACCTCTCTCGCAACCCTGTATGACATCAGCGGCGATTACAAGTGGAAGCACGGCGTTTCGTTCGGCTTGTACTTTGGCTATGCCGTGGGCGGCGAAGTCATCAAGAAAATCTATCCCGTCAACTCCAACGGCGCCCTCGGGTACACCGAACTGAACTACCGTTTCTGACGCTTAGCGCCTGCCTCATCATTCACGCCGGGAGACGCGTCACACGTTCGCAGCACCAACCTGCGGCCCGCTGCGATCTGCTTGCGCACCCAGGCATCCAGCCCGTCGCCCATCCGAGTCTAGCTATTCAAATGCAGAATGATCGTCCGTGAACTTTCGAGTGAGCTTATTGCGAAACGCGGAATCCCGCGTGATCTTTTGAATTCTCCGGTTGTAGGCCATCCGTGCCTTCGTTGGCTCTTCCCCAGCCTCGATGGCCCGCGCGCTCTCCCATTGTAGTTCGAGAAGCATGGCGCCAAGTAGGTGTTCGGCATGATGGGCAGAGGTGCCTGTGGCCGTCATCTTGTCAAACGCCTCTCTGACCAACGGATCCTCTTCGATCTGTCCCTTGACGGCCGCGTGTACGGCAAGATGGGCCAGGGGATTCACGGTGTCGCCATCCGCCGTGACCTCGTACCGCTCTCCTTCGCGCAAGTCAGCGAATTCCAGGGCGTTGTGAATGTGCTTCAGCTCCATGTGTTCCTGGATCGCCCGCGCATAGAGCTGCTCTTCATGCTGGAGATTGGGAAGGAGGCCAGCTTTGACTGCTTCGAAAATGAGCTTCTCTCGCTGGCCGATCAGTTTGCGAAGCTCCTTGAGTTTGGGATCGTCCATTTCGGCCTCTCTCATCTGCGAAGCAGCGCAGGGCAATCTTACCAGACCCAGCACGAACCACCACAGCCGCGCGGCCCGGAGGCTACTGCGCTATACTCGCCATATCTCGTGAAACACGCCATGCAAGGAACTTCGCGCTCCTGCATCGTTCCTGGCACGCGTCGACAAGGCCGATGAATCACACCTTCGTTATCCTGACTGTTCTGGCGTACTTGCTCAGCATGAGCCTGTACATCCAATTCCTCTATACCGGCAAAGAGTTCACCGGGCGCCTCGCTACTTTGCTGATGTTCCTGGGTTTAGCCACGCATTACCTGGCCTTGCTCATCAGCGCCCGCGCCTCCCATACGGTCCCCTACCATGACCTTCAAGGGGCCATGTCGCTCTTCGGCTGGCTGCTCGCCGTCACCTACCTCTGCCTTGAGATTTATCACCGCCAGAGGACCGTCGGCGCCTTCGTCATGCCCGTCATTCTGATCTTTTTCTTTGCCGCCAACCTCTTGCCCGCCCGCCCGCACACGCCTTCGCCCGTCCACGGCGTCGTCTTTGCCCTGCACGTCACACTGAGCATTCTCGCCTACGCCGCCTTCGCCTTATCCTGCGTCCTCAGCCTTATCTATCTGGGCGAGGAACGCCTCCTGCGCATCCGGCGTCTCGGTGATGTGGTCTGGCGCTTGCCGCCCCTCGAACTTCTGGAGCGCATGAGCCACACTAGCGTCATGGTCGGCCTCGTCACCATCCTTGTCGGCACATCGCTCGGCTTTATCGCCGTGGACCGCAATCTCGCGGAGCACTATTCCTATTTCGACCCGAAATACATCTTTACGTTGTTCGTGCTCTTGCTGTACATCGTCTATTTTCGCTTGGCGCGCACGGCGGCTTGGCGTGGGGCGCGAGCCTCCAAATTGTGCGTTTTCAACTTCGTTCTCGTGGTTGTGAACTTCTGGGTGGTGAATCTCTTCTTTTCCCAGCACCACCGCTATTTCTAGGAGCGCGCGGAACACCGCATGGAGATTGTTCTCGTCGGCCTGAACTTCCGTACGGCGCCTGTGGAGGTGCGGGAGAAGGTGTCTTTCTCCACGGAACAGGCGCAACGCGCCGCCGAGGAGCTACGCGCTCA